>Ga0306921_10000227_pt1 | contig 45171 bp, 42 predicted proteins | sample sta12Cox44000080_FD_203760 | JGI IMG/M metagenome (GOLD analysis project Ga0306921, IMG submission 203760) | Lab enrichment of tropical soil microbial communities from Luquillo Experimental Forest, Puerto Rico - statoxic.12C.oxic.44.000.080 (v2)... | ecosystem: Environmental > Terrestrial >... | reverse complement strand
CTCGACGCGAAGGCGAGCGCGGCGGGGCCGAACGACCTCGTGGTCGCGGTGACCGCCACCGACGCGAAGGCGGGCGAGCGCGCGCTGGGTGAGGCGGCGCGACTGCTCGACGAGTCGACCGCGGTGGCCGCCCCTGCCGGCCAGACGTCGCCGCCCGGCAGCATCGCCGAGGCCACGGCCGAGCTCGCGCGCGCCAATCTCGCCATCGTCTCCACGCCAGGCCCCTACGCCACCGCGGAGGCGCTCAAGGCGCTCAAGCGCGGCCTCCACGTCTTCATCTTCAGCGACAACGTGTCGGTGTCGGACGAGGTCGAGCTGAAGCGGCTCGCCGCGAAGAAGGGCCTCCTCGTGATGGGCCCGGACTGCGGCACGGCCATCCTGGACGGCGTACCGCTCGGCTTCGCCAATGCGGTCCGCCGTGGGCGCATCGGCCTCGTAGGCGCCTCGGGCACGGGTCTCCAGCAGGTGTCGTGCCTGATCGATCGACTCGGCGAGGGCCTCTCGCAGGTGATCGGCGTGGGCGGACACGATCTCGACGAACGCGTGGGCGGCATCATGATGCAGGCCGCCGTGGAGCGGCTCGCCGCCGACGCGGGCACCCGCGTCATCGTCCTCGTCTCCAAGCCTCCCGCCCCTACCGTGGCCCGGCACGTCCTCGACGTCGCCCGCGCCTCCAGAAAGCCAGTGGTCGTCAATTTTCTCGGCGGCGATCCCGCGGTCATCCGCCAGGCGGGCGCCACCGCCTCCGCCACGCTGGAGGACGCCGCGCGGGACGGGGTGGCCATCGCTCGAGGCAAGCGCGCGGGCGGGACCTCCGCCCCCACCGCGCTGCCCACCGCCGACCGGTCGCGCGCCCGGCGCTTCACCAAGAGCCAGCAGCTCCTGCACGGTCTCTACAGCGGCGGCACGCTTGCCCAGGAAGCCGCCATTATCCTGACCCAGCTCGGCGTGAAGCACACCGTCGTCGACCTGGGCGACGACGAGTTCACCGTGGGTCGCCCGCATCCCATGATCGACTTCCGGCTCCGCAACGAGCGCATGGTCGCCGCGGCCAAGGATCCCGCCACCGCCGTCATCCTCCTCGACGTGGTCCTGGGCTACGGCGCGCACGCCGACCCCGCCGCCGCCCTCGCCCCTGCCATTACCGCCGCGCGCAAGGCGGCGGGCCGGCGCGAGGTCGTCCTCGTCGCCTCCGTGTGCGGCACCGCTACTGATCCGCAGCAGCTCGAGCGGCAGGAGCGGAGCCTGCGCCAGGCGGGTGTCGAGCTCGCCCCGAGCAATGCCGCGGCCGCGCGCCTCGCCGCTGCCTTCGCCAGCGCGGGCCCGAAGCGGAGGAGCTGAGCGTGGCCTCCTCGCGCCCTCGCGCATCCGCCGAGACCGCCCCGCTCTTCGCGCACGGGATCCGCGCCCTCAACGTCGGCGTCTCGGAGTTTGCGCTATCGCCGCGCGCTCACGGCGCCACCGTGCTCGAGCTCGACTGGCGCCCGCCCGCGGGCGGCGATCGCGATCTCGGCCTGCTCCTGGCACGGCTCGAGGACGACCCGGACGATCCCATCGGCTCCCAGGTCACCACCGCGAACGCGCGTGCTCTCGAGCGCATCCTCGCCGCGCGGCCGATGCTCGTGGGCATGGGCCGGGCCGCTGACCTCCTGCCGGGCCTGGGGCCGCGTCACGTCCTGCACGCGGGACCGCCGATCGAATGGCCGCGTATGTGCGGACCGATGCGGGGTGCGGTGATCGGCGCCATCCTCTATGAAGGCTGGGCGGCCACGCCGGAAGCGGCACGGCGCCTCGCCGACGACGGCGCGGTGAGCTTCGCCCCCTGCCACCACTTCAGCGCGGTCGGACCCATGGCCGGCGTTGTGTCGCCCTCCATGCCCGTCTTCATCGTGGAGAACGCGGCGGGCGGCAATCGCGCCTACGCCATCCAGAACGAAGGCCTCGGCAAGGTGCTGCGCTTCGGCGCCTACGGGGCGGAGGTCCTCGACCGGCTGCGCTGGATGAACGAGACGCTCGCCCCCGCCCTCACCCGCGCCATCGGCGCGCATGGGCCCATCGATCTCAAGAACCTCACCGCCCAGGCGCTCCAGATGGGCGACGAGTGCCACAACCGCAACGTGGCTGCCTCCTCGCTCTTCGCCCGGCTCATCGCCCCCGCCCTGGTGCGCACCTCGCCCTCGGAGGTGGCGGCGGCCGTACTCGAGTTCCTCGAGGCCAACAATCATTTCTATCTCAATCTCTCCATGGCCGCCTCCAAGGCCACCCTCGACGGCGCCCACGGCATCACCGGCTCCACGGTGGTCACGGTCATGGCGCGGAATGGGGTCGAGGTGGGTGTGCGCCTGAGCGGCACGGGCGAGGCGTGGTTCACCGCCCCCGCCCAAATTCCCGATGGCCTGTACTTCCCCGGCTATGGCCCGGCCGACGCCAATCCTGACCTGGGCGACAGCGCCATCACCGAGACAGCCGGCCTGGGCGGGCTCGCCATGGCCGCCGCGCCCGCCATCGTGCGCTTCATCGGCGGCGCTGCCGAAGAAGCCATGGCGACCACGAAGCGCATGTACCGGATCACCCTGGCCCGCAACAACGACTACGGCATTCCCGCTCTGGGCTTCGCGGGCACGCCCACGGGCATCGACGCGCGGCGCGTGGTCGACAGCGGGATCGCGCCCATCTTCAACACGGGCATCGCCCATCGTGAGGCGGGCGTGGGCCAAGTCGGGGCGGGCATCGCCAAGGCGCCGCTCGCCTGCTTTGCGGACGCCCTCCGCGAGTTGGGGCGACGGCTCGGGGTGCCGATGTGACGCAAGCCGGCCGCACCGTGGTCATCGCGGTGGGCGGCAACGCGCTCATCCGCGAGGGCCAGCGCGGCACCATCGACGAGCAGCGCGAGAACGCCCGCGCCACCGCCGTCCACGTGGGCACCCTCGCCGCGCGGGGCTGGCGCATCGTCCTCACCCACGGCAACGGGCCGCAGGTGGGCTTCATCCTCCGCCGCTCCGAGCTCGTCGCCCAGTCGGAGTTCACTCCGCGTCTCACCCTCGACATGTGCGTGGCCGACTCCGAGGGTGGCATCGGCTACATCCTCGGCAACGCGCTGGTGAGCGAGCTGGGACGGCGGGGCATGGCGGATCGCGTCGCCTGCCTACTGACCCAGACGGTGGTCGACCGTGACGATCCTGCCTTCCAGCACCCCGCGAAGCCCATCGGGAGCGGCTACTCGAGCGAGGAAGCGGAGCTCCATCGTCGGCGCGACCGCTGGGTCCTCGTGGAGGACGCGGGCCGCGGCTATCGCCGCCTCGTGCCCTCTCCGCGTCCCGTGCGGATCGTGGAAACGAGAGCGATCGCCGCCCTCCTCGAGGCAGGCTTTCTGGTCATCGCCTGCGGCGGCGGCGGCATCCCCGTGGTGGAGGAGGCGCCCGGCGTGTATCGGGGCGTGGAGGCCGTGGTGGACAAGGACTTCGCCTCGAGCTTTCTCGCCGCACACCTGGGTGCGTCCGACCTCGTGGTCTCCACGGGCGTGGAGAAGGTCGCCATCGCCTTCCGCACGCCCGCCCAACGCTTCCTCGATCGCCTCACGGTGTCGGAAGCGCGTGGCTATCTCGAGGCGGGCGAGTTCCCCGAGGGCAGCATGGGACCGAAGATCCGCGCCGCGGTGGAGTTCATCGAGCGCGGGGGCCAGCGCGCCATCATCACCTCGCCCGAGCACATCGAGGACGCCGTCGCGGGACGGACGGGCACGCAGCTGGTCGCCGGGTGAGCGCGCCGATCCATCTCGCGGTCAACGGCACGCTCATGCGCGGGCTTCCGCTCAACGCCAACATGCTCGCCGCGGGCGCGACCTTCGTGCGCGAGGCGGCCACGGCGCCCGCCTACCGGCTCTGGTCCATCGGCGACCGCCATCCCGCGATGATCCGCGTCGCCGCGGGCGGGGCGTCGGTGGCGGTGGAGGTGTGGGCAGTACCCCCCGCCGGGCTCGCGCGCATCCTCGAGCAGGAGCCGCCGGGTCTCTGCATCGGCAAGGTGACGCTCGCCGACGGCGAGGAGCTCCTGGGCGTGCTCGGAGAGCCCGCGCTCTGCGAGGGACAGCGAGAGATCACCGAGCACGGCGGCTGGCGAGCCTACATCGCCTCGAGAGCGCGACATGAGGAGGGCTCGGCATGATGAGTCCACGGCCCCGGCACGCGCTGGGCGCGGCCATCGTCGTCGTCACGCTCGCGGGAGGGCTGAGCGGCTGCGTTCGGTACTACTGGTCCAAGCCCAGCGCGACGGCGGAGGACTTCAACCGCGACAATCAGCAGTGCATCAGCGAGAGCAGCCCCACCACGGCCACCGTCAAGACGGGTGTCTTCGTGGAGCAGCTCTACCGCTCCTGCCTCGTGGCCAAAGGCTGGGTCCGCGACAAGCAATACGATCCGCCCCCGCCCGGCTACTACCGCGGCGTGGAGGACTAGACCGTCCTCACGAGGGGCGCGGCCAGAGCAGCCGCGGGTTGGGAACTCCCTCGCGGATGCGGATGGAGAAGGTGGGATCCTGGTCGGCCGCCCTGGCCTTGGTGTTGATGCGGCTCCTGGCCCGCAGCTCGGCGAAGGACATCCGCGTGTCCACGTTGCCGCGCTCGTACATGAGCTCGTCGCCGTAGCCGTTCACGATGAGGCGCCAGTCGAAGCGGGGCGCATTGGGGTCGACGTGGGCGACGTGGCGGCGGATGGTCGTGGTGCAGTTGTCGGTGAGCGCGTTGTAGAACTGCGGGTGGTCGCGCAGCTCGTTCATGCTGTGGACGTAGTCGAGGAGGAGGGCCCGCGCCTCGGGAATCGGGGTTTTGAGCCGATAGAGGTAGACCTCCTCTCCGCGGTAGTTGGTGCGTAGCCGGATCACGTCACGCTCATCGGCGACCACATAGATGAGCTCGTACTGCTTGAAGAAGCCTTCGATGGCGGAGTACTCCTGCCCTACCTTCTTGCGAGTCTCGATGGAGATGGCGAGAGGCGAGCCTGCATCGAACTGCCAGCTCATGATGGTGTGGGCGATGAACGGTGAGCCCCAGTAGATCATGAAGAGGTCGAGGCCGCGGAGCTTCGAGAGGTCGTAGGTGCGATCCTCGTAGCGCACGGTGTAGTCCTGCTCCGTGCGGTAGTCGGCGTTGCGCAGGTTGTGGATGGTGAGGCGGTCGCCGTTCACCTCGCCCCACGCGAGGCGGGCCACGTCGGGCTGCCAGTCCGCGTCGTTGGTGGGCACGAGCGTGCTCCACCAGTAGAGGATCACTCCCAGCGCCACCGCCCAGATCACGAGCGGGAAGCGGAAGGGACGCAGCCAGACGAGGATGATCACGGTGCCGAGGAAGAAGGCGGCGGCGAGCGTGATCTGGAGCCAGTCGGGCTCGGGAGCGGCAAAGTAGAGGGCGAGCGACCACCAGGCGGTGACGAGCAGCACGGGGATCGCCACGAGAACCCGCAGCAACGTCCGCATCTCGGGCCGCATTCTAGCCCGAATGCGTCGGCCCTCGAGCGATTCAGCGTGCCGTCACTCGACTCCTCGACCGCGCCCGGTGCGCTCTACGTGAGCACCATCTGGGTCTGTGTGGTCAGGGACAGCATACGGCCGCTCTCGTCGGTGACCTTGGTCTGCCAGACCATCGTTCGCTTGCCGCGATGGAGTGGTGTGCTCTCCGCGCGGACCAGCCCCGACCGCCCCGCGGCGAAGAAGTTGGTCTTCGACTCGAGGGTGGTAGTGCCCGCGCCCGCGGGCAGGTTCAGCACGGTGGCCACCGCGCCGATGGTGTCGGCGAAGGCCATGAGGGTGCCCCCGTGCAGGGCGCCTCCCACCGTGCGGAGCTCGTCGCGGATGGTGAGGCGCGCGACCACGCGATCGCGGCTCGTCTCCTCGAACTCGATGCCCAGATAGTCTCCGAGCGTGCCCTTCCAGCGCTCCGTCATGGCCCGCGGATCCATCTCGCTCTCGCTCATCGCCCCTCCTTCACGTGGTGAGCCTGCTGGCACGTGGTGAGCCTGCTGGCACGTGGTGAGCTTGCTGGCATGTGGTGAGCCTGCTGGCTCCAGCGTCTCATGCTCGCCGCGGCGGGGAACCGTGGCAATTACCCGGCAGGTAATGTCTCACGTCGGAGGACGTTGTAGACTCCCGCCATGGTGCAGCGAGCCCTCGCGAAGGCTCGGAAGAAGCCCGCCACGGCGACCGCGGTGGGCGGCCTCATCCGCCAGTGGCGCGAGCGGCGGCGCCTGAGCCAGCTCAGCCTCGCCCTCGACGCCGAGATCTCCGCCCGTCACCTGAGCTTCCTCGAGACCGGGCGCGCCAATCCCAGCCGGGAGATGGTGCTCCTCCTCGCGCGCGTACTGGAGGTCCCCCCGCGCGGCCGCAACGAGCTCCTCCTCGCCGCGGGCTACGCCCCCGTCTATCACGAGCGTGGGCTCGACGCGCCGGAGATGGCCCAGGTCCGCCGCGCCCTCGAGTTCACCCTGCGCCAGCAGGAGCCCTATCCCGCCCTCGTGGTGGACGGCCGCTGGAACATTCTCATGAGCAACGAGGGATCGAGCCGGCTCATGGGACTCTTCCTCGATCCGGCGGAGGCGGCGGCGCTCGGGCCGCCCAACGCCTTGCGCCTCTTCTACCATCCGCGCGGGATGCGCCCCTTCATCGTGAACTGGCAGGCCACGGCGGGGGCTCTCATCCAGTGGCTCCATCGAGACATGCTCCGTGGCCATCCGGAGACGGCGCGGCTCCTCGACGAGCTGCTCTCCTATCCCGACGTGCCGAAGGCGTGGCGCACCCTCGATCTCGACGCGCCCGCCGCACCCTTCCTCGCCGTCGAGCTCGCCAAGGACGATCTCCACCTCACGTTCTTCTCGACGCTGACCAGCCTCGGCGTGCCCTACGACATCACCCTCGACGAGCTCCGCGTCGAGTGCTTCTTCCCCGCCGACGAGGGAAGCGAGGCACTCATGCGCAGGCTGGCGCGGGAGGCGGGGAAGCCGGGAGGCGCCTGAGCCCGCCATTGCCTCGTCTGGCTATACTGGGACCATGTTCCATCCCGTCGTAGAGGCGTGGTTCACCCGCCGTTTCGTCGAGTCCACTCCCATCCAGGCGCAGGGATGGCCCGTCATCGCGAGCGGGCAGGACGTGCTCCTCACCGCGCCCACCGGGTCCGGCAAGACGCTCGCCGCCTTCCTCCACTGCCTCGACGCTTTGGTGCGGCAGGCGACGGCGGGCACCCTGGAGGACCGCACCGAGGTCGTGTACGTCTCGCCGCTGCGCGCCCTGTCCAACGACATCCGCCGCAATCTCGAGGAGCCGCTGGGCGAACTGCGCGTCCTCGCCGCCGAGATGGGCGTGCCCGCCTTCGACATCCGCACCGCCGGCCGCACCGGGGACACCTCGGCGGCAGAGCGGCGGCAGGGGGCGAAGCGCCCGCCGCACGTGCTCGTCACCACGCCCGAGTCGCTCTACATCCTGCTCACATCCGAATCCGGCCGGCGCGGACTGTCCGGCGTGCGCACGGTGATCGTGGACGAGATTCACGCTGTCGCTCCGGACAAGCGCGGCGCCCATCTCGCCCTCTCCCTCGAGCGCCTCGATGCCCTGGTGACGGAGGCGAGCGGGCGACTGCCCCAGCGCATCGGGCTGTCCGCCACCGTGAGGCCGATAGAGGTGGCGGCGCGCCTTCTCGTCGGCTCCGCGCGCTCCTTGCCCGCCGTCGTCGACGTGGGGCAACGGCGCGACCTCGACCTGGCCGTGGAGGTCCTGGGCGACGAGCTGGGCGCGGTGTGCACGCACGAGCAGTGGGCAGAGATCTACGATCGCGTGGCAGCCATGGCGCGCGCGCATCGTTCGACGCTGGTCTTCGTCAACACGCGGCGTCTCGTGGAGCGCGTGACGCTGCACCTGGCGGAGCGGTTGGGGCCGGACGCAGTAGCCGCGCACCACAGCAGCCTGAGCCGGCAGCGGCGTTTTTCCGCTGAGCAGCGGCTCAAATCGGGCGAGCTCTCCGTGGTGGTGGCCACCGCATCGCTGGAGCTGGGCATCGACGTGGGCGCGGTGGACCTCACGTGCCTCCTCGGCTCGCCCCGCTCCATCGCCACGGGGCTGCAGCGCATCGGCCGCTCGGGCCACGCCCTGGGCGCGGTGCCCAAGGGCCGCCTCTTCCCGCTCACCCGCGATCAACTCGTGGAGTGCGCGGCCCTCGTGCGGGCGGCGCGGCGGGGCGTGATCGACCACATCGCCATGCGCGTCGCGCCCCTCGACGTCCTGGCCCAGCAGATCGTGGCCGCCTGCGCCGCCCAGGAATGGGACGAGGACGCGCTGTTCGCGCTCTGCCGGCGCGCCGCCCCTTACGCCGATCTCTCGCGCGAGGACTTCGACGCGGTGGTGGACATGCTCGCGGAGGGCATCGCCACCCGGCGCGGCCGGGCGGGGACGCGGCTGCACCGGGACGCCGTGCACCGCCGGCTCAAGGGCCGGCGCGGCGCCCGCATCACCGCGCTGACCTCGGGCGGGGCCATTCCAGACAACGCCAACTACGACGTCGTCCTGGAGCCGGACGAGACGCACATCGGCTCGGTCGATGAGGACTTCGCCGTGGAGTCCATGGCGGGCGACGTGATCCTCTTGGGCAACACCTCCTGGCGCATCCGCCGCGTGGAGAGCGGGCGCGTGCGCGTGGAGGACGCGGGCGGGGCGGCGCCGACCATCCCCTTCTGGCTCGGAGAAGGTCCCGCGCGCACGCGGGAGCTGTCCGCCGAGGTGGCGGAGCTCCGCGAGGAGGTGACGAGCGGCCTCGAGACGCCCGAGACGGCCACACGCTGGCTCATGGAACAGTGCGCGCTGGATGAGCGCGGGGCGAGCCTTGCGCGCGACTACATCGCCGCGGGCTACGCGGCCCTGGGCGCCATGCCCACGAAGGACACGATCGTGGCCGAGCGCTTCTTCGACGAGGCGGGCGGCCAGCAGCTCGTCATTCACGCCCCGTTCGGCGGGCGCATCAATCGTGCATGGGGCATGGCCCTGCGCAAGCGCATCTGCCAGAGCTTCGACTTCGAGCTCCAGGCCGCCGCCACCGACGACGGCGTCCTCCTCTCCCTGGGGCCTCAGCACAGCTTCCCCCTCGAGAGCATCTTCCGTATGGTGCACCCGAGCGGGGTCCGGCAGCTTCTCGTGGACGCGGCGTTGCAGGCGCCCATGTTCGGCACCCGCTGGCGCTGGAACGCCACGCGCTCCCTCGCTCTGATCCGCTGGCAGGGGGGACGCAAGGTCGCACCCTATCTCCAGCGCATGCGCGCGGAGGACCTGCTTGCCTCCGTCTTCCCCGCCCAGCTCGGCTGCCAGGACAACGCGGTGGGACCCATCGAGATCCCGGATCATCCCCTGGTGAACGAGACCTTGCGCGACTGTCTCACCGAGGCCATGGACGCGAAGGGACTCGAGAACCGCTTGGCCTCCCTCTTCAACGGCGAGATCCGGAGCGTGGCGAGGGAGACGCCCGAGCCTTCCGTCTTCGCCCACGAGATCCTGAACGCGAATCCGTACGCCTATCTCGACGATGCCCCGCTCGAGGAGCGCCGCGCCCGCGCGGTGACGCTCCGCCGCGGGCTGCCCGCCGAGCTCGCCAACGACCTGGGCAAGCTCGACGTCGAGGCCATCACCGCCGTGGTGGAGGAGGCCCGTCCCGACCTGCGGGATGCGGACGAGCTGCACGACCTCCTCCTCGACCTGGGCGCCCTGCCCGAAGCGGAAGCCGGCGCGTGGATCGATTGGCTCGACGAGCTTGTCTCGGCCGGGAGGGCGGCGAGACTCCACGTGGACGGTCATGTGCTCTGGATCGCGGCCGAGCGGCGCTCCCTGGGCGCGATCGTCTGGCCATCGGGACGTTTCGAGCCCGACCTCGTGGAGCCGCCAGCAAGACGCGCGCCCGCGTGGTCCGATCGCGAGGGGGCTCAGGTCGAAATTATTCGCGCGCGACTCGGCCTGGTCGGCCCGGTCACCGCGCCCGCCCTCGCCGCCCCGCTCGGTCTCACCACGCTCGAGGTCGACTCCGCGCTGGCCCGCATCGAGAGCGAGGGCAATGTCCTGCGCGGTCGCTTCACGCCCGGCGTGTCCACCGAGGTGACCGAGTGGTGTGATCGACGACTCCTCGCCCGCATCCACCGCCGCACCCTCGACCGGTTGCGCCGCGAGATCGAGCCGGTGAGCGCGGCCGATCTCATGCGTTTCCTGTTTTCTTGGCAACACGTTGTGCCCAACCTGCGTCTCCACGGCCGCGAGGGGCTGACCCGCGTCATCGAGCAGCTCGAGGGCTTCGAGTTGGCCGCCGCGGGCTGGGAGCGCGAGATCCTGCCCGCACGCGTGGCCCGCTACGAGCCAGGTTGGCTCGACGAGCTCTGCCTGTCCGGCGAGGTCGCGTGGGGACGATTGCGGCGCCACGAGAGCTCGCGTCATGCAGGCCGGCGCCTCTCCGGCTCGGTGCCCATCACCCTGCTGCGCCGCGCGAATCTCACCTGGCTCCTCGAGCCACGGGGTGCCGAGGATGAGGCGGGCCTGTCCGGGCCCGCCCGCGATGTGCTGGGCCGCCTCCGCACGGCCGGAGCCTCGTTCGTGGACGACATCGCCGCTCGGGTGCGGCGACTGCGGATCGAGGTCGAGGAGGCGCTCTGCGAGCTGGTCTCGGCCGGCCTGGTCACGGGCGACGGCTTCGCGGGCTTGCGCAGCCTGCTCCATTCCGAAAAGCGGCGCCGTCAGCGCCGCGGGCGCGGCCGTGCGCTTCACGCGCCTATCGGTACGGGACGCTGGGCGCTCCTCGATCCGCCCGCCCCACCGCCCGCCGACGAGGCGCTCGAGGCGCGGGCCCGGCAGTACGTGCGGCGCTACGGCGTGGTCTTCCGCGATCTCTTGACCCGCGAGCCGGATGCGCCCGCCTGGCGCGATCTGCTCCGCGTGTACCGGAGGCTCGAGATGCGCGGCGAGCTGCGCGGCGGGCGCATGGTCGGCGCCTTCGTAGGCGAGCAGTTCGCCCTGCCCGAGGCGCTCGAGGCGCTCCGCTCCACGCGTCGCGCGGCGCCGAGCGAGCAGGTGATCAAGCTCTCCGCGTGCGATCCGCTCAACCTCACGGGGATCATCACGCCCGGCCCGCGCGTGGCCGCGGTGCTGGGCCACCACGTCTCCTACCGCGACGGCGTGCCCCTCCCCTTCTCCGGCGCTACTGAATCAGCGCGTCCGCTCGCCCCACGAGCGATTGGGGGATAGTCAGCCCCAGCGCGTTCGCCGTCTTCAAGTTGATGATCAGCTCGTACTTCGTAGGCTCCTCGACGGGAACGTCCGCCGGCTTCGCGCCCTTGAGGATCTTGTCCACGTACACGGCGAGCTGACGGAAGACCTCGATGGTGTTCGGTCCATAGCTCACGAGTGCCCCGGCCTCGGCGAAGTCCTGAAAGTAGGCCAGGAGGGGGAGCCGGGCCCGCAGCGCCAGTTCCACGATTTTCTTCCTCTGGCTCGTCAGCATCGGGTCGGCGAGCACGAGCACGGCATCCAACCGCTCACGTGTGGCCATGGCGAAGGCGTTGTCGATCTCGCTTGGGGATCGCGCTTCGAGCATTCGAGGCTGCACCTGCAGGGCCTCGGCGGCCAGGGCCATGCGGTTGCGCTGGGGCACGCCCGTCAAATTCTCTGGATTCCAGAGGATGCCCACGCGCGTGGCGACGGGCACAGCCTGCTTGAGAATCTCCAGACGCTTGGCATCGAGACCGGCCGTCAGGCCACTGATGCCCGTCAGGTTGCCACCCGGGCGGCCGAGACTCGCCACGAGCCCGGACTCGACGGCGTCTCCGGCAAAGAACACGATGGGAATCGTCCGGGTTGCGGACTTTGCGGCAAGCGCGGGAGGCGTGCCGCCGGGGGTGAGGATCAGGTCCACCTTGAGGCGCACCAGCTCCGTCGCCATAGCGGAAAGCCGCTCGTATCGGCCCTCGGCCCACCGGTACTCGATGACGAGATTCCGGCCTTCGGCATAACCCAGATCGTGGAGCTTTTGTCTGAAGGCCTTCAGTTGCGGCTGGAACACGGACGACGACTGAACCGACAGGAACCCGATCCGGTAGACCTTTGCCGGCTGTTGCGCCTGCGTGCCGAGGGGCAGCGCGAGGAGACTGGCGAGGGCGAGAAGCACGGCGCCGCGCGCGAGCATTGGCAGACCTTACTGCAGGGCTCGGAGCGCGCAAGTGACGGCGAGCGACTGCCGGCGGGCTCCCCGATGAATCATCGAAAGTGGGCCCGGCAATGAATGCCTGCGTTAGACTGACGGCGATGACCGTATCCGGAGCCGAGCTCGCCGATCTCCTCGAGGGGCGCGGATTCGATTTCTTCGCCGGGGTGCCGTGCTCGCTGATCGAGGACCTCATCGCCGTCCTCGAGTCCCATCCGCGCCTGCCCTACGTCGCCGCGCCTCGCGAGGACGTGGCGGTGGGCCTGGCCGCGGGCGCCTGGTTCGCGGGGCGGCGGCCCGCCGTCTTGATGCAGAACTCCGGACTCGGCACGAGCCTCAACGCGCTGGCCTCGCTCTCCCTCATGTACGGCCTGCCCGCGCTTCTCCTGGTGACCTGGCGCGGCCATCGGGGCAAGGATGCTCCCGAGCACATCCTCACGGGGGAGATTTCGCCGCGGCTCCTTGAGCTCCTCAAGATCCCCCATCGCGTGCTCGCCGCCGATACGCTGGAAGCCGACCTCGCGTGGGCCGTAGAGACGATGGACGGCCTGATGCAGCCCGTGGCGCTCCTGGTGCCGCCGGGCGTGGTGGAGATCGGCAAGGCGGGGCACAGATCGGCGCACCCCGCGGCGAGCGGAGCGGCGCCCGTCGAGCCGCCGCGCGCCTCGACGCTCCCGCCGACGCTCCACCCGAAGCTCTCGCGCCTCGACGCCATCGCCGCCGCCCGCAAGGCCATCGGCCGCGAGGCCGTCGTGCACGCCAACGGCTACATGTGCCGCGAGTCCTTCTCGCTGGGCGACCGGCGCGAGAACTTCTACATGATCGGCTCCATGGGCCTTGCCTCGGCCATCGGGCTCGGCCTCGCCGTCACCGATCGGCGCTCGCCCACGGTGGTGCTGGACGGCGACGGCAATCTCCTGATGAACCTCGGCATCCTTCCCCTGGCCGCCGCCCTGCGCCCCGCGCGCTTCGTGCACGTGGTGTTCGACAACGAGGTGTACGGCTCCACGGGAAGCCAGCGCTCTATCACCGGCGAGGTGCGGTTGGACCGCCTCGCCGCGGCGGCCGGTTATCGCACGGTGGCCGCGGTCACGGAGGCCCCCGCCATCACGGAGGCGGTGCGACGCGCTCTCGCCAGCGAGGGCCCGCACTTCGTCCTCGCCAAGGTCACGACGGAAGAAGCCTCCGTGGGTCGCATTCCCTTCACCCCGCATGAGCTCCGCGATCGATTCCGCGCGACCGTTCGCGCCTGACGGGAGGATGACCGTGCGCACGACTACTCAGCTCCGCCGCCTCGTGACCCGACCCGAGATCGCCTTCCTGATGGAGGCCCACGACGGGCTGTCCGCCCGCATCGTGGAGGAGGCCGGCTTCGAGGGCATCTGGGCGAGCGGCCTCACCGTCTCCGCCTCCTTCGGCGTGCGCGACAACAACGAGCTCTCCTGGACACAGGTGGTCGACCACGTCGCCTTCATGGCAGAAGCGGCCGAGATGCCCGTGCTCCTCGATGGCGACACCGGCTACGGCAACTTCAACAACATGCGGCGCCTCGTGCGCAAGCTCGAGCAGGTCGGCGTGGGCGGGGTGGTCATCGAGGACAAGCTCTTCCCCAAGACCAACTCCTTCCTGCGCTCCGAGCTCCAGCCCCTCGCCGACGTCGCGGAATTCTGCGGGAAGATCAAGGCGGGCAAGGACAGCCAGCAGGACGCCGACTTCGTGCTGGTGGCCCGCGTGGAGGCCCTCATCGCGGGCTGGGGCCTCGCGGAGGCGCTCAAGCGCGCGGAGGCGTATCACGCGGCGGGCGCCGACGCCATCCTCATCCACTCGAAGCAGTCGAGCCCCGCGGAGATCTTCGCCTTTCTCGCGGAATGGGGACAGCGTTCACCGGTGGTGCTGGTGCCCACCACGTACTGGCGCACCTCGACGGAGGACTTCCGGGCGCGCGGCGTGAGCACGGTGATCTGGGCCAATCACCTGCTACGCGCCTCGATCAGCGCCATGCAGGAGACGGCGCGCCGCCTCCACCACGACCAATCGCTGCTCGCCATCGAGCCGCAGGTCGCCGCCGTGCACGAGGTCTTTCGCCTCCAGGGCGACGCCGAGCTGGCGGAGGCGGAGCGCCGCTACCTCCCCGCCCGCGAATTGCTCTCCGCGGTGATCCTGGCCGCGGGCGAGGGCACGGATTTCGGCAAGCTCACGGAGCGCGTGCCCAAGGCCATGCTCCGCGTGCAGGGCCGGCCCATCCTCGCTCGCCTCCTCGACGACTTCGCGGCCTTCGGGGGGCGCCAGGCCGTGGTGGTGCGCGGCCACCAGGCGGCGGCCATCGACGTGCCCGGCGCGCGCTTCGTGGACAACACGGACTTCGCGACCACGGGCGAGGGGTACTCGCTTTCCCTCGCGGAAGCCGATCTGGGACCGAGCACGCTCGTGTCATTCGGTGACATCGTGCTGAAGCGACACCTGATCCAGGCTCTGCTCGAGGAGGCCGGCGACGGCATCACCCTCGCGGTGGACAGCCTGCTCGCGGGCAGCGCCGACACCGACCGCCTGCTTGCTGACCGAGCCGACACCGGACGCTTCAGCTTCGACGAGGTGCGCCTCCGCGCCATCGGGGCGAGCGTGGCGCCCGCCGACGGTCACGGCGTGTGGATCGGCCTCATGCATCTAGGTCGGGAGGGCGCGGCCTGGATGAAGGTGGCCATTGACGCCGCACGCGCCGACGGCAGCCTGCGCACGACGGCCATCCGCGACCTCCTCGGCCGCGTGCTCGCGGCGGGTCATCCCGTGCGCATCGTCTACGGACGTGGCGGCTGGGTCAACGTGAACGACGTGGCGGGGCTGGTCGACGCCTCGAGCCTCTGAGGCCTCCACCATGTCGGAGATCTACCGCGCGAGCCACCGGCGGCTCCAGGATCGGTTCGACACGCGTCGCCTCGCCGACCGTCTCGACGAGCGCATCGTGCACGACCGTCTCACCGACAAGGAGCGTGCGTTCATCGAGCGCCAGGACATGTTCTTCCTGGCCACCGCGGATGCCGAAGGCCGTCCCAATTGCTCCTACAAGGGCGGCGACCCTGGCTTCGTGCGGGTGCTCGACGAGCGCACGGTGGCCTTCCCGAGCTGGGACGGCAACGGCATGTACCTCTCCGCGGGGAATCTCCTCGAGAACCCACACGTGGGCATGCTCTTCATCGACTTCGAGCGCCAGAACCGTCTCCGCCTGAACGGCGTGGCCAGCGTGGATGTGGAAGATCCGTTCCTCACCGAGTATCCCGGCGCCCAGCTCGTGGTGCGCGTGCGCATCCGCGAGGTGTTTCCGAACTGCCCGCGCTACATCCACAAGCTCCAGCGCGTGGAGGCCTCGCCCTACGTGCCACGGGCGGGGTGCACCCCGCCCGTGCCCGACTGGAAGCGGAGCGATCTCGCGCGTGACGTGCTGCCCAAGGGCGATCCCGCCAACGACTAGCCGCAGCGGCTGGTCAAGAAGGATGCTGACCGGGTCGGCCGCCGATGCCTCTACTCTGTCAGCCTGACCGTGACGTACAAGAGATTTGGTCGAGGTGACCGCTCTGTCTCCGGGCGCCACGACCCCATGCGGCGCAGGCCTGCCGCGAACGAGGCGTAGGTCGCGAGGGGAACGATCCCGCTGACCATCGTGGTCTTGGGGCCGCGTTGTCGGCTGAGCGTCGTCCCTCCCGCCTGGGCGAGCAGAGAGGCAACATCGCGTTCCGCCTCGCTTCGGCTTTTCACGACCAGCCAGCCGATCACGTCTCCAGAGTTCAGCCTATCGCCAGGAGCTCCGACCAGAATGGCTGGAGGAGCCGGGCGGGCAGTCTCCGCGCTCGCCGAGGCCTGTCGCTTCACACCACCGCTGCCACGCTTCTGGATCGGCTGCTCCGGCTGACTGGACTTGACGGCGGCCGTCGGCTTGACGGCGCGATCAGCCAGGACATCGGAAACGATCGCGGGGGGAAGCTGGCTGCTCTCGATCACCGGCACGGGGGAAGACTCGGGTTTCAGAGGCGGGGAGACCGCTGGTCCAGCTTCGGCCAGGGTCTCCGCCTGCATCCTCCTGAGAAGCTCAGCGTACGGATGTGCCGCGAGGACCCGGGCGAACTGGGAGCGATAGTTCCGCACAAGGCTCACACCGTCCACGATGACGTCCTGCACCTTCCAGCGGGCACCCTGACGCACCATCCAGTAGTCGACGGGAAGCTCCTGGCCGGCCCGGGTCAGCAGAGTGGTGGCAACCCGAGCGGACTCGCCGTCGATGGATTCGTCCAGGTAGTGGATCCTCACCCCGCCGGCCACGCTGGCCTTCGACCCGATCGTCGCGACGAAGCCTCGTTCGAGGAACACGGCGAAGAGCCGTGTGAACGCCTCTTGCTCCTCGGGAACTCGAGACGACCACACCGAGCCGAGGGCGACCGCAGCCGCCGCCCGAAAGTCGAACGTGTCGTCCACGAGATCTCGGATGGCCTGCCGGGGCTTCTCGAGGCCGTGAGTGAGATCCATGGACTGCAGGACGGAGTTGGTGCGCACGAAGAACGCTTCCAGGGTTTCCTTCGGTGACACGGCCGCCGCGGGCTGAGCCAGGCACAGGAGCCAACCGATGGCGCCCAACGCGAGTGCCCAGCGGAGGTACGTGCCCCCCTGCTTCGAGAGGCAGGGAGCGTGTCTCCGGCACGGCACCCGCTCGACGGATCCCATCGAGCCGAAAAAGAGCAAGCCATGTGCCCAGCGGGCAGGACCATCAAGATTGCTGAGTTGCGAGCGGATGTCATGGCAGCATTCACGGATGTCGTGTCACCGAACGTCCAGTTCTCGACACACGCCCGAACGAGCAACCACGAAACAGATGCATGCATGGCCGAGGGTCTCGCTTGGTGCTACTCTCAGGCATCGTGATTCCCGTGCTGGATCTCGGACCTTATCTCGCCGGACGCCCAGGCGCCGCCGCCGCCATGGCCGCCGAGCTTGGGCGGGCGCTCCAAGACGTCGGCTTCTTCGTCGTGGTGAATCACGGCATTCCGCAGACGCTCGTGGACGCCACCTTCGCCGAAGCCCGGCGCTTCCACGCCCAGCCCATGGACGCCAAGCTCGCTCTGCGCATGAACGAGCACAACAACGGCTACATGATGCTGGGGCGCTACGCGGTCTGGACCTCGGACGTCAACGCCAACGACAAGCCCGACCTGAACGAGGCGTTCTTCATCAAGCGCGAGCGTGGCCCCGACGACCCGCTCGTCCGCGCCGGCCGGCGTTTCGCTGGGCCCAATCAGTGGCCAGAGGACTTGCCCGACTTTCGCGAGAGGGTCCTCGCCTACACCGGCGCCGTGGACGCCCTCGCGCAGAAACTCCTGCCGCTCTGCGCGATGGCCCTCGACCTGCCCCCGAACGCCTTCGACCATGCTTTCCGGGAGAGCCAGTTCAGCTTCCGGCTCACGCACTACCCGCCCGTGCCGGCGGAAGCGAACCAGTTCGGCATCGCCCCTCACACCGACTCCAACTTCATGACGTTTCTCGCCCAGAGCGAGGTGCCGGGGTTGCAGGTGCGGATGCCGGACGGCGACTGGCTCGACGTGCCCTACCTGCCTGGCTCCTTCGCCGTGAACTCCGGGGACATGATGCAGCGGTGGACGAATCACCGCTTCAAGTCCACGCCCCATCGCGCCCTGCCTCCGGTGGGACGCGCGCGCTACGCCATCCCCTACTTCTTCGGCCCGCATCTCGACACCGAGATCGCGTGCCTCTCCACCTGCGAGGGACCGGGCAATCCCGCGTGCTACCCGCCCATCACCTATGCCGCGTACCTCGAATGGTGGTACGACGCGAACTACAATGCGGCGAACCAGCGCGAGGTCGCCTGAGCGCCGTCTCCGTTCCGGCTAGGCGACCGGATACGGTCCTTCCTCGAAGCGCGTGGCGTGATACCCCTTGCTCCCGACCTGGCGGGCGAGCGGACTCCGGAAACCCCACGGGCACCTCGCCCTTGAGCGCGTCGGCCACCCCCACCACCGCGCACTCCGCGACGTCGGGATGGCCGGCCAGCACCTCCTCCATGGCGCCCGTGGAGAGTCGGTGGCCCGCCACGTTGATGATGTCGTCCACGCGACTCATGATGTAGACGTAGCCGTCCTCGTCCTTGAATCCCGCGTCGCCCGTCAGATAGTGCCCGGGATGGCGCTCGAGGTAGGAGCGCTCGTAGCCCGCGTCGTTGTTCCAGAGCGTGGGCAGGCACCCGGGCGGCATGGGCAGGCGGATGGCAATGGAGCCGATCTGTCCCGGCGCCATTTCCTGGTTCGCCTCGTCGAGCACGCGCACGTCGTAACCCGGCATGGGCTTGGTCGGCGAGCCGGGCTTCACGGGTAGCGCGCCCAGCCCCACCGGATTGGCGGCGATCGACCAGCCCGTCTCCGTCTGCCACCAGTGGTCGATGACGGGCACCTTGAGCATCTGCTCCGCCCAGAAGAGCGTGTCGGGATCGCAGCGCTCGCCGGCCAGGAAGAGCGTGCGGAAGCGGGAGAGATCGTGCTTGACGATGTGCGACCCCTGCGGGTCTTCCTTCTTGATGGCGCGGAAGGCGGTGGGCGCGGTGAAGAGGGCGTTCACGCCGTGCTGCGCGATGACGCGCCAGAAGGCCCCCGGATCGGGCGTGCCCACGGGCTTCCCCTCGTAGAGGATGGTCGTGCAACCCTTGAGGAGCGGAGCGTAGACGATGTACGAGTGGCCGACCACCCAGCCGATATCGGAGGCGGCCCAGTACACCTCGCCGGAGCCCAGCCCGTAGATGTTGCCCATGGACCACTTGAGGGCGACGGCGTGCCCGCCGTTGTCGCGCACCACGCCCTTGGGCACGCCGGTGGTGCCGGAAGTGTAGAGTGTGTAGAGCGGGTCGGTCGCCGCCATGGGCACGCACTCCACGGCGGGCGCGCCGGAGAGAAAGTCATCCCAGTCGAGATCGCGCCCCGGGACGAGCTCAGCGCGCAACTGCGGCCGCTGAAGGACCACCGAGCGCTCCGGCTTGTGCCGCGACAGCGCGATGGCCTGATCGAGGAGCGGCTTGTAGGCGATGACCCGCCCCACCTCGATGCCGCAGGAGGCGGAAAGGATCAGCTTCGGCGCTGCGTCGTCGATCCGCTTGGCCAGCTCGTGCGAGGCGAAGCCGCCGAAGACCACGGCGTGGATGGCCCCGATGCGCGCGCAGGCGAGCATGGCGATGACCGCCTCCGGCACCATGGGCATGTAGATGACGACGCGGTCGCCCGCGGCCACGCCCTGGCCCCGCAGGGCGCCCGCGGTGAGCGCAACTTCGTCGCGGAGGGCATCGAAAGTGTACGCGCGCACGGTGCCCGTGACGGGGCTGTCATAGATGAGCGCGAGCTGCTTGCCACGTCCGCGCCCGATATGGAGATCCAGGGCGTTGAAGCAGGTGTTGAGCCGGCCGCCCCTGAACCACCGGTAGTAGGGCGGTCGGGAGTCGTCGAGGACCTTGTCCCATCGCCGGTCCCAGTAGATGTCCTCGGCCGCGTCGGCCCAGAATCCCTCGGGGTCGCGCATGGACCGCTGGTAGATCTCCTCGTACGTGCTCGCCATGTCCCCTCCTCGCGTTCCGTGGGGAACGCGCCTACCGTGTCTGGGTCCGCGGGCGCCGGCTGACCCAGACGAGGCCGCCGACGGCGAACAGGATACCCACCACGCTCGCGAGCTGGGCGACGCGGAACGGACCGAGCCAGTAGCTGTCGAGGCGCAGCGCCTCGATACCCAGGCGTCCCACAGAGTAAAGCCCGATGTACCAGAAGAACAGCCCGCCCGGCCGATCGTGCCAGCGCGGTCTCAGCCACCAGGCGAGCACGGCGAACATGGCCAGGTCCCACAGCGACTCGTAGAGGAAGGTCGGGTGGAAGCGCTCCACGGCCTTGTAGGCGAGCGGACGATGCTCGGGCGAGATGTAGAGCCCCCACGGCAGGTCCGTGGGCGCGCCGAAGGCCTCCTCGTTGAAGAAGTTCCCCCAGCGGCCGATGGCCTGAGCGAGCGCGCCCGCCGGCGCCACCAGGTCGAGTGTGCGCAGCACGGGCAGGCCGCGGCGCTTGGCGACCATGGCGCCGACGATGCCGCCCACGATGAGGCCGCCGTGTATGGCGAGCCCGCCCTCCCACACCGCGGGGATCTTCTCCAGGTGGCGGCTGTAGTAGCTCCAGCTCCAGATCACCTCGTAGAGGCGCGCGCCGATGTAGCCGCTCACCGCTGCCCACATCGCCGCCCCCATCACGTCCTCGGTGCGTAGCCCCTCGACGCGAGACTGGCGGTCCAGCAGCCACAGAGCGACCACGATGGCCGCCGCGGTGAAGAGCCCGTACCAGCGGATGGAGAGGGGCCCGAGTTGGATGGCGATGGCGCCGGGAGAGGCGAACACGTCTCGTCCTAGCGCGACCCGGCGCGCGGACGGTCAGCGGGCATGGAGGCGGTGCGCTTCCTGGTAGGGAAAGATGTCCACGATCTCCCCCGCGCGGTGAAGCGCCTGCATGCGGTTCCAGAAGTCCGCGTCGAAGAGATCGCCGTGAGCCTGCAGGAAGAGCTCACGGAGCTCGCCGTGGAGCCCGATGAAGGGCAAAAACTCCTCCGGGAACATGTCGTGGGGTCCCACGTAGAACCACGGCTCGGCCGCCATTTCTTCTTCGAGGGTGCGGGGCTCGGGCATGCGACGGAAGTTGCAGTCCGTGAGAGGGGCGAGCTCGTCGTAGTCGTAAAAGATGACCCGGCCGTGCCGCGTCACCCCGAAGTTCTTGAGCAACACGTCGCCCGGAAAGATGTTTGTCGCGGCGAGATCCTTGATGGTCTGGCCGAAGTCGAGGATGGCCGCCCGGGCCGCCACGGGCGGCGCCTCGCGGAGGAACAGGTTGAGGGGGCGCACGCGACGCTCCACGTAGAGGTGGCGGAAGACCACGCGATCGTCGGCGATGGTCACGGTGTCCGAGGTCTCCTCGGTGAGCTCGGCGAGGAGCTCGTCGCCGAAGCGTTGGCGTGGAAAGGTCAGGTGCTCGAACTGTTGCGCATCGACGAGGCGCCCGGCCCGGTCGTGGTGGAAGACCAGCTCGTAGCGCTCGAGCACCTGGCGCCGCGTGGTCTGCTTCGGAGGCGCGAAGCGGTCGCGGATCACCTTGAAGACCATGTCGTAGGACGGGAGGGTGAAGACGACCATGACCATGCCCCGATCGCCCTCGGCGAACTCGAAGCGGTCGGTGGAGGCGGCGAGGTGGCGGCTCAGATCGCGGAAGAGCTCGGCCTTGCCGTGGCGATCGTAGCCGAGGGCGATGTAGAGCTCGGCCACCCGCTTGGCGGGCATGATCGATTTGAGGAAGCCGATGATGTCGTGCGGCGCCTCCACGTCCACGTGAAAGTAGGACCGGGTGAAGGAGAAGACGATGCTCGCGTCGTCCTCGGTGAGGAGGACGGCGTCCACCACCACCCGCGCCCCGTCGCTGACGAGGGCGATCACCAGAGGGAGGAGCCGCCCTCCCCCGCGGATGCGGCCGATGAGATAGGCGCCCTTGTTCCGGTAGAAGACGGGCTCGAGCACATCCACGCCCTCGATGGGCTGAGCGCCCCAGGCCGCGCGTCGGCGGCGATCGATGATCTCTGCGATGGACGCCGAGTCGAAGGTAATGGGCTGATGTGCCACGCGTCGGCTGCCCAGGAGGGCGTGCACGAGGGCGGCCGTCGTCGCCTGGGGAGCATACGTGACGAAGATCGCTCGCTCTGGGGAGCGGCGTGGCCGATCGTACTCCTCCTCCACGAACTCGACAGCGGGATCCACGCCCACCGTGGTGAGCAGGCGTCGCGTCACCGAGTTGAAGAACGTCTGCGCGAGCTCGTAGTCGGGACGATGCGCGACGAGCTCGGCGTAGGCGCGCTTGGCGCCGATCCAGCGGGCGTGGTGATCCGCGGACGCGGTGGAAGCGCCACCGAGCTCGGTCACCGCGCGGCCGACGAGCGCCGGGTGGAGGTCGAGGCGATGGCGGGCGTCCCGCTGGATGGCCTGCCACTCCTGCTGCTCGTGACGGCGGGCGGCCCGCCGCGTGATGTCGCGGAACTCGCCGAGATAATCCTCGAAGAGGCGGAGGACAGAGGCGGCGCACCGTGCCACGTCTCCCGGCTGGCGCACGCTCACCGCCGCGCGAAGAGTCGCGGCGAGGGCTGCCCCACGTGGATGTGGGCGCCCGACGTCTGCCCCGGCACCGTGCCCCACGCCGCGATGAACGGAATGCCGTTCGTCCGCAGATAGGCCATGAGGGCGCGGCCCTCCGGGCTGTCGGGGTGGAGCGCCACGTCCAGAGCGTTGCGGTGATCGAATCCCATCCGGTTGTGGAGCGCGGTCTGGCCGAACGCGCTGATGGGCAAGGCCCGGCCGAAGTGCTGGCGAAAGAAGGCCTCGAGCCTCGAGGTGCCAGTGACGAGCGACCACTCGCTGAGGCCGGCGAAGCGCACGAGGCCGGGCGTCTCCTCGTACTGGCCGCGCGCGAGGGGACGCGTGCGGCTCAGGTCCGCCATGCGCGCCTCGCCCATCATGCGATCGGCCTCGGCCATGGCCTGCCGCGTCTCGTCCAGGTCCTTCTGCGCCGCCGCCACCGCACGCTTCCCCGCCCGCACTTCGCTCTCCGACAAGGCGCCCCGCTCGAAGAGATCCTGGCGAGCCGCCGCCAGCTCCTTCTGTCGGTCGAGCTCTCGCTCTTGAGCGGCGAGCACGGGCCCGAGGGTGGCGCGATATTTCGCGAGGTCCCGGCGGGCATTGGCCGCGAGCTGCTCGAGGCGCGCGTCATCGGAGCGGACTTGAGCGGCCGAGCCCGCGCTCGAGCTTTGGCCATGAGATGCCGGAGGAGCGGCGAGGATGAGGGCCACCGCGCCCGGCAGGAGGGCAAGACCGCCCACCACGGAGGGCCTCAGTATGGCGTCCGGTCAACGGCACGGCGAGGAGGGGCAACCACTACGAGGACTGCGAGCTCCTGATCTGCGCGATCTTGCGGTCGCGATCGCCCGCCAGGCGCTCCTTGTCGCGCCGGAGATTGTCGTTGAGGTGCTCGATCTCCTCATGCGACTTGGCGCCGGCGATGGCCGCGCGGTGCAGGATGTCGAGCTCGGCGCTCTTGGCCGTGAAGAACTGGCGGACCTCCGCGATGGCGGCCTTCTGCTCCTCGCTGAGAGGTCGGTCTTCGACGCTCTCCTCCTTGTCCTTCTGGCGGAGGCGCTCCATGGCCAGCTCATACGCGCTCTTCGGGCCCTCATTGGCCATGCCGCTAGTGTAGCAGAGGGTCCCGGCAGTTTGTCCCACGTCCGGACCATTCACGAGCAGCCGGAGCGCGAGTCGGGTCGGGACCCGTCGCCGGAGGCGGGGAACTCATGAACGTGCTCGCCTCTCGAAGGCGCTGGCGGCTCCGCCGTCGCTTCAGCGGCTGAGCGGCTCCACCAGCTCGGGTCCCTCGTTTCCGGGCGAGGACACCAGCCTCGATACCGGGTAGACCTCCATCCGCTCGGCGGGCAGCGGGCGCAGGCACGAGAGCAGGAGCGCGGTATCGGTCACGCGCGAGTCCAGCCAGCGATCCTCGTCGGCGCGCTCGAGTATGGCGGGCATGCGGTCGTGGATTTCCGCGAGCCGCTCGTTGGGCGGCGTGGTGATGATCGTGCAGCTAGGGGGCGTCGCGCGGTTGCCCGGCGTCCACAACCCCGCGAAGGCGAAGAGCCCGTCCCTGAGCTTCACGTAGTACGGCTGCTTGCGTTTCTGGCCCGGCACCGCCTGCCACTCGTAGAAGCCGTCGGCCGGCACGAGGCAGCGGCCCCGCCTGAACGACTCCTGGAAGAGGCGGCTCGTGGCCAGGGTTTCCGCCTTGGCGTTGATGGGTGCACTGGCGCGGCCGGTAACCCAGGCGGGACGAAAGCCCCAGCGGGCCATGCGAAGGTGGCGGCGCCCGTCGGTGGCGACCACGATGGGCACCTCGAGGGAGGGCGCCGTGTTGTAGCGCGGGGTCAGCTCCTCGGGCCCATCGTCCTCCACGGTGATACCGAAGCGCTGGGCGAGCTCCTCGAGGGCGGAGGTTTGCGTGTAGCGGCCGCACATCGGGCGATGTCTACGCCGGACGCTTCACGAGCGCCACACGTGTGACCGGGGCGGGTGGCGGCGGGGGTGGGAGAGCGCTCCGGCGGAGTGGGACCCCCTCGTCCTGTGCGCCGCCGCAGGGCGGCGATTCAGGCGAGTGGGTGACGCAGCTGGAGCGCTCCCCCGCCCCCGACGACGGGCCCCGACCCGCCTCGCGCTGCGGGTGTTCGTGAACAATCCCCGCTAGCCGTCAGCCAGGGCGCGGCGCACGCGCGGCAGCACCTCGCGTGCCACCCGTGCCGTGTAGCCGCGCTCGGGGTCGTCAGGCGAGGGCGGGTTCGGGATCGGATGCAGCACGACGTAGTCGAACTCGGCGGGGGCGCGGCGCAGCGCCTCCACGAGCTGATCGGCGACCTCGGCGGGACCGCCCCGGAGGCTGAAGGCATCCGCCACTGTCGTGTCGAGGAAGTCGACGACCCGGCCGCTCGCCTCGAGATCGGTCGCGTGGTGGAAATCGGGATGGACCTGGTGCCGACGCTTGAGCGTCTCGGGATCCGGTCCTGCCCACTCGAAGCGCGGCGGCGCGAAGAGCGCGGGAGAATACTCGTAGTAGCCGGCGGCCATCGACTTGGCCATGGTCAGGGCGAGGGCGGGCTCGTCGACGAGCACGGTATGGAAGATGACGCCCAGCCCGACGCTGGCCGGATCGCGCCCCGCCTCCGACGCGCCGGCCCAAATCTCCTCCACCGCGGTGGCGATGTTCGCCCCGTGCGTACCCACGCGGATGAAAACACCGTCGGCGACGCCGCCCGCCATGCGCAGGGTCTTGGGCCCTCCCGCGGCGATCCAGATCGGCACGGGTCGGTGATGCGGGAGAGTCGCGAGTCGCTGCGCGCCCACCTCTACCGGCTCGCCGTCGAGGAGCGCCCGCATCAGCCGCGTACCCGCCTCGAGCTCCTTCACGCGCGCGGGCCTGAGCCCGGCCAGCCGCACCGCGGTGTCGCCCACGCCCCAGCCGATGATGGTCCGGCCGGGGGCGAGTTCGTCGATGGTGGCGATGGAGGACGCGGTGACAGTGGGATGCCGGTTGACCGGGTTGGCCAGCAGCGGTCCCAGGACGATGCGCTCCGTGGCGCGTGCCGCGGCGGCGAGAAGCACGTAGGTATCGCGGCGGCGAAGCTGCGAGTCGGGCTGGAGCGCAGCGTCCCAGCCGAGCGTCTCCGCGCGACGCACATCGGCCGCGAAGAAATCCACCGAACGCGCGTCGAATCGGTTGAGACCGAATTTGGGAATCTTCATGATCGCCTTCCCGCTCCTCCGGGCGCCGCCCTCACGGTGCGCGCTCGTCGATGATTTGCCCGCACCCTACCGTACCTCTCCGCTCTCGATGCGCGGGCGCGCAGGGCGAACACGCTCTCGAGGCGGGGACCGCGTCAGCGGCGCCCGAACCGCCCGCGTTCGGGACGCGACAGCCGAGATGCGCGAGACACGCAGTGGCGTGTAGGCTCAGGCCGGCGAGACGCAGCACGGCGGGAGTATACGATGGCGCCCGGAGGCGCGCCATGCGAGCGCGACTAGCGTCGCACGTTCAGGTTGAGCACGGCGCCCTGACAGCCGGTGTGCGGGCCGTCCACGACGCTGACCAGGTAGTGCTTGTCCCACGCGCCGTAGTCCACGATCTTCACCTTGGCGCCGGGCTCGGCAATGCAGCTCACGAGCGGATAGACCTCGATGGCCGGCGCGTTGGCCTTGGCGAGTGCGATGCCGTCCTGCATCGCCTCCGCCGTGCGCCACACGATGATGGCCGTCATGGTGCCGAAAGGCACGAGGGTGGCGCGGGCGCCCTCTTCTACGCGATCCGAGCCGGGAGCAATCTGGGCCACGCGCACCGAGCGCGAAGCATCCTGCGCCAGCGTGCCGACGGGTCCCGCGAGCGCTAACGTCAGGAGGCAGAGGAGGGAGAGCCACACCTTCAGAATCCCCACCTGTCCAGTCTAGGCGAAGTCGCCAGAAGTCACCTACAGCTCCCGGCGGGATCTGGCGTATGATCAGAAGCGCACGACGCGATTGACGCCAAGCCCGCGAATCAGCGAGGAACTTCGATGACCGACCCCGCCGCCTACCAGAGCCTCCGTGGCTTCATCTCGCAGCTCGAGCGGGCCCATCCCGATGAGGTGATGCGCGTCACGGAGCCTGTCGACCTCGCCTTTCAGATGCAGGCCCTCGCCCTCGAGCTCGAGCGCAGGCGGCGCTTTCCCGTTCTTCTCTTCGAGCAGGTTCGCGGTCACACCATCCCCGTGGTGTCGAACGTGATGGCGAGCCGCCGCGGACTCGCCCTCGCGCTGGGCGTCGAGGAGTCGGCGCTGCCCGAGACGTATGCCGCGCGGCTCAAAGAGCCCGTGAAGCCCGTGGTGCTCAGCCGGCCGCCCTTCGTTCTGGATGTCCGACGCGGCGAGGACGTGGACCTGGGCGCGCTGCCCATCCCGACCTATTTCCCGGGCGACGGCGGAGCCTATCTCACGGCGGGACTCCTCGTGGCGCGCGATCCGGCCACGGGCGTGTCCACGGCGGGCTTTCATCGCTTCCAGGTCAAGGGACGCAACCGGTTCGGCGTCAGCCTGCACTCGCGCCGACGCATGTTCGACTTCCAGCAGCGCGCGGAGCAGGCGGGGCAGAGTCTCCCCTGCGCCATCGCGCTCGGGCTGCATCCAGCGGTGGGCATGGGTTCGCTGTCGTATCCCGCACCCGAGATCTCGAAGTTCGAGGTGGTGGGCGGCCTCCTCGGCGAGCCGATGCAGCTCCGTCGCGCGGAGACCATCGATCTCGACGTGCCCGCGTGGGCGGAGATCGTCATCGAGGGTGAGATCCTCGCGGGCGAGCGTGATTCCGAGGGCCCCTTCGGGGAGTTCACCGGCTACTTCTCCCGTCGCAGCACGGACAACGTGTTCGTAGCGCGCGCCGTGGTGCTGCGCGAGGGCGCGTGGTTTCACTCCATCGCCTCCGGCCGCGCCCCCGATCACATCCTGCCCCTGGGTGTCCTGCGCGAGGCGGAGATCCGCAACGCGCTCCGCCGCGTCATCCCCGGGGTGCGCGCGGTGCACGTGCCGACCTCGGGCGGCGCCTCCTTCACCGCCTACGTGTCGATGAAGCAAACGCGGCCGGGCGAGGCCAAGCACGCCATCCCCGTGGTACTAGGCGTCGACCACTATCTCAAGCTGGTGGTCATCGTGGACGACGACATCGACGTTTTCGACGAGTCGGACGTGCTGTGGGCCATGGCCACGCGCATGCAAGCGAACCGCGATCTCGTGGTCATCGAGGGCAGCCTAGGCGCCATCCTCGATCCCTCGGCAAGTCCCGAGGGCCTCACCGCCAAGCTTGGGATCGATGCCACACGCAAGTTCGGCGAGGGCGGCGCGGAAAAGCTCGTGATGTCCGAGGCACCCATGGCCTGGGCACGCCAGCTCGCCGACCGTCTCAGCAGACCAACGTAATCACGCAATGCGAGCGGGGCCCGTCGTCTGGGGCGCTCCCGCGCCGCCGCTCCGTCACCCACTCGCCTGAATCGCAGCCCTGCAGGCTGCGCGCAGGGTTCGGGATCCCACTCTGCGTCGTCGCGGGAGCACCCCTCGGCGCCACCCACCCGATAGCACGTATGCCGGTGGGACCAGGATGCGATTCGTGCAGTCGGGCGGGTGGCGTCGGGGGTGGGGTGCGCTCCCCAGACCCGTATCTTCTGCGTGTAGTCGAAGCGGAAAACCAAGCTCTCGTGGCACGCGAGAGTGCCCAGGCGGAATGCGACTCAGCGTGGTCTGGGGAGCGCACCCCGCCCCCGACGACAGGCCCCGCCCGCCTCGCGTCCCAGACCCCCGGGACTCCAGAGAGTGACTACGTTTCGACGACCACCAGCTTCTCGTGGATGCCGCTGAGGATCTCGCCCACGGCGGCGGAGGCCCACAGGTCGAAGAAGGGGCCAGCCTGAAGCGCGGCGAACTCACGCATGCCGCGGTCGCGCGCTTGGTCGGCCGTCTCGCCGGGACGCGACGCTTGCTGATGGCCACGGATGCGGTCCTTGTTGTAGATGGCCGGATATTCGTGATACCGGTGCAGCTCCTTGAAGTCCTTCGTGTAGAACACCGCCACCGGCAGCGACGCCCACGCCGCGCCGTTCTTCTCGTTGAGGAATTCCAGCATCAGGTCGTAGTTCGCGTCGGGGGCGGCGGCCGGATCGGGCGTGCGGGTGCCTAGCACCTTCTTGCCGTCGCGATTGAAAATGCGCATCTCGAGCCCGCCCGCCTCCGCGAGCCTTGCGAGGACGGGCAGGTCGCGCCGGCAGTCCGACGACCAATCCTCGGAGATCACGAGGATCTTCGCGGGCCCGCCCGGCTGGGCAGCCAGCCACTTGATGGCGGCGACCTGCTCGTCGCCCAGCCGCGCCTTCGCGTAGCGTTCTCTGAAGACCGCGCTGTTGTCCTTGCGGGGCGCGCCCTTGCCCCCGCCGTCCGGATAGTAGCTGCCAAAGCCCTCGCGGGCGAGGTTCTCCTGGCTACCCGTGTACTTCATGTATTCGTCGAAGGTCATGCCCTTGGCGAAGCGTTCCGGCGTGACAGCGCTCTTGGCCATGGTCTTCTCTCCTATCCCTTGTAGTTTTCGTCGGGGCGCTTCATCTCGAAGATGTCATGGATATGCGCGTACTGGTGGCCGGCCAGGCGCCCCACCGGCTGCAGGCGGTGGACGTCGATGCGCCCAGTCTTCGCATCGTAGACATCGTCGCGCACGTGGAAGTAGACGATCTCACCGAACACCACGCTGTGCGGCCCACGTCCCACCGGCACGATCTGAGCCACCCGGCACTCCATGCTGATGGGCGCGGTGAGAAGCCGCGGCGCCCGCACGAGCACGCCAGGGGCGACCGCGAGCCCGGCGAGAGCGAACTCGTCCACTTCAGGCGGATACTCGCCCGAGGTGGCATTCATGGCCTCGGCGTGGAGGTCGTCCACCACGTTCACCACGAAGTCGCCCGTGTGCTCGAGGTTACGCACGGTGTCCTTTCGCCCGTTCACGCGGCGTCCGGAGGAGAAGGCAATGGTGGGCGGGTCGTTGCACACGCCCATGAAGAAGCTGAAGGGCGCCAAGTTGGGCACGCCGTCGGCCGCCACTGTGGAGACCCAGGCGATGGGGCGCGGCACGACGCAGCCAATGAGGAGCTTGTACGAGGCGGTGACGCCGATGACGTGGGGATCCAGCTCCATGGAGGTCTCCGTTCGAGTCGGGGAAGGCTACCTGGCGAAGTGATCCCGCGCCAGCGGCGGACGCACGTCGGTGCCCGAGAAGAGGAGCTGCACGATGATCTCCACCGAGGCATTGCCGCCGAGGCCGCGGCAGCCGATGGCCGCGCGGGTAGGCTTGCCCCGCTCCCCGTAGATCGCCACCAGGAGGTCGGCGGCGCCGTTGATCACGCGCGGCTGATCGTTGAAGCCGGGGGAGGAGTTCACGAAACCCGTCATGTGCACGATCTGGTCCACGCGATCGAGGTCGCCGAGGGCATGTTTGACGGCGGCCAGGGTGGTTAGGGCGGCGTAGCGCGCCGCCTCGTAGCCCTGCTCCGGGGTCAGATTCTCGCCCACCACGCCCGGAAGATAGGGCTTGCCGTCCTTGATGGGCACCGTGCCGGAGAGAAAGAGCATGCCCTGCACGGGGAAGTGCGAGATGTAGTGGGCGCCCGAGGCGTTGGTGCGGTACAGGTCCTCGAGGTTGGGCACGGTCAGCCCCATCTCCTTGAGCTTGGCTTCCACCTTCATCTGATCCTCCAGTCGGAGCTCTGCGTGAGATGCCGCGCTGCATCCTGCCAGATAGCCCGGGATGGGTCAAACCGACCCGTGCCCGACAGGATTGACGGACACCCGGGCGCCCGGATAGTATCTGGCCCACGAGTCGTTGGCCTTGGGCCCCTTCACGGAGGTGGACGACATGACTTGGGAAGCGCCGGATTTCGTCGAGGTCAAGATGGACGCGGAGATCAACTCCTACCAGGATGACTTCGACCGGGAGCAGGACGACCGCTTCTAGCGCGCGGCCGTCCAATCGGCAAGGGACAGCCCCCCGTTCGGCCGCGAGCCGGGCCGGGGGCTGTCGCTTCTCCGGCGGATAGAGAGTGCTCATCCGGGTCCTGGGCTCTGCGGCCGGCGGCGGCTTTCCGCAGTGGAACTGCGGCTGCCCGAACTGTCGCGGCCTCCGCGCGGGAACCATCCAGGCAAAGGCGAGGCGTCAGGAATCCGTGGCGGTGAGCAGCGACGGCCGGAGCTGGCTCCTTCTCAATGCCTCTCCGGAAATCCGCGAGCAGATCGAGAGCTTCCCGGGGCTTCACCCGCAGGCGCCGCGCCACTCCCCCATTCGTGGCATCGTCCTTACCAACGGCGATCTGGACCACACCCTCGGTCTCCTCTCGCTGCGTGAGTCCTATCCGCTCGTGCTCCACGCCACCGATCGCGTACGCGCGGGCTTCGTCGAGCACAATGTGCTCTACCGCACGCTCCAGCGATTCCCCAGCCAGGTCACCTGGCGCACGCTCGCGCTGGGCGCCGAGGAGGAGGTGCCGGAGACCGGGCTCGCCATCGAGGCCGTTCCCGTGCCGGGTAAGCCGCCCATCCATCTCGAGAGCGGACCCGACGGGCGGCGCGCGCCAGACCCGGAGGACAACATCGGCCTCCGCATACGCGAGACGGCCACAGGGCGGCGCCTCGCCTACTTCCCCGCCGCAGGGGCGCTGACGCCCATGGTCGGCAAGGCCCTAGAAGACGCCGACGGCGTATTCTTTGACGGCACCTTCTGGTCCGCTGACGAATTGCCCGCGCAGGGACTGGGGACGAAACGCGCGGAGGACATGGCGCACCTGCCCGTCGGTGGCGACGGGGGCAGTCTCGCCGCCCTCCGCGGCCTGCGGGCATCCCGTCGCATCTACATCCACGTAAACAACACGAACCCGCTCCTGCGCGAGGACTCTGCGGAGCGCGGCCAGGCCGAGGTCGCGGGCTGGGAGATCGCCTGGGACGGCATGGAGGTGAGGCTGTGAGCGCCGCGCCGCCGCGGCCGCCCCTGTCGCGCGACGACTTCATCGCGTGGGTGCGCCGAGAGGGCGAGGCGCGTTACCACGACCATCACCGCTATCACGCTCTCATGCACGAGGGGAAGCTGACGCGGATTCAGCTCCAGCAGTGGGTGCTGAACCGCTACTACTACCAGACGCGCATCCCCATCAAGGACGCCATCATCCTCTCCAAGTCCGAAGACCCCGCCTTCCGCCGCATGTGGATCCGTCGCATCCGCGACCACGACGGCGACGAGGCCGGGGAGGCCGGGCTCGACCTCTGGCTGCGCCTGGCCGACGGCGTGGGACTCGACCGTCGAGAGGTGGAGAGCTGCCGCTCCGTACTTCCCGGCGTGCGCTTCGCCTGCGACGCCTACGTGGAGCTGGTGCGCGAGCGCACGCTGGTGGAGGCCGTCGCCTCCTCTCTCACGGAGTTCTTCGCGCCCGATCTCATGTCCAAGCGCGTGCTCGCCTGGGAGCAGCACTACCCGTGGGTGAGCCCGGAGATGCTCGCCTACTTCCGCTCCCGCGTGCCCCGCGCCCGGCGCGATTCGCTGGAGGCCATCGACTTCGTGATCGAGCACGCGACCACCTACGAGATGCAGGAGCGCTGCGTCGCCGCCCTCATCCGGAAGACCGAGATCCTCTGGCACCTCCTCGACTGCACCTACGCCGCCTACATCGAGCCGGGCTGGGGCCCGAGCGGAGCGCGCGCCACGTGATCTCGGCGGAGAGCCGGGTCCGCCTGGCCGCCAAGGCCCGCCTTCGCTTCGACCGGAAGTCCTCGCGCTACATGCTCCTGTATCCGGAGCGCGGCCTCGTCCTCAATCCCACCGCCGCTGACGTCCTCCAGCGCTGCGACGGCGAGCGCACGGTGGACTCCATCGTGGAAGAGCTGGCGCGCCAGTACGGGCACGAGCGCCCCGCCGTGGAGCGCGAGGTGATGACCTTCCTCCAGACCATGGCCGATCGTGGCCTCGTGCAGGCGGTGGCGTGAGCGGCGTCGAGCGGCCGTACACGCTGGTGGCCGAGCTGACCTATCGCTGCCCACTCCGCTGCGTCTACTGCTCCAATCCCCTCGACTACGGCCGCCACCGCGACGAGCTCGACACTGAGACCTGGCTCCGCGTCCTCCGCGAGGCGGAAGACCTGGGCGTGGTCCAGCTCAATCTCACCGGGGGCGAGCCGCTGGTGCGCGATGACCTCGAGGTTCTGATCGCGGAGGCGCGGCGTCTCGACCTCTACACCAACCTGATCACGAGCGGCATTCCTCTGCGGCGGGAGCGTCTCGCGCGCTTCCGCGAGCTTGGCCTCGACAATGTGCAGATCTCCATACAGGACACCGAGGCCGCGGCCTCCGATCGGATCGCGGGGCGGCGCTCCTTCGAGCGGAAGCTCACCGTGGCGACGTGGGTGAAAGAGCTCGGCTTCCCCCTCACCCTCAACACCGTGCTGCATCGCGAGAACCTCGACCATGTGGCCGACATCGTCGCGCTGGCCGAGCGGCTCGGCGCCGATCGCCTCGAGCTCGCCAACACCCAGTATCTCGGCTGGGCGCTCCCCAACCGCGCTGCCCTGCTCCCGACCGGGGAGCAACTCGCGCGGGCACGGGAGGTGGCGGCGGAGGCTCGACGACGCCTGCGGGGGCAGATGGAGGTGCTCTTCGTCACGCCGGACTACTACACGGACCTGCCCAAGGCCTGCATGGACGGCTGGGGTCGGCGCTTCATCGTGCTGAGCCCCGACGGGCTCGCGCTTCCTTGTCACGCCGCTCACACGCTGCCCGGGCTCCGCTTCGAGTCGGTACGGGAGCATCCGCTCGGCGACATTTGGCGTGACTCCGCGGGGTTCGGCGCCTTCCGCCGCGAGAGCTGGATGCCCGAGCCCTGCCGGAGCTGCGAGCGGCGAGGCATCGACTTCGGCGGTTGCCGGTGCCAGGCTTTTCACCTCACGGGCAACGCCGCGGCGACCGATCCAGCCTGTCGTCTCTCCCCCGACCATCACCTGATCGAGACGGCACGCCGCGAGGCGGCCGACGCGAAGCCCGCACGATTCCTCTATCGAAGCCTACGAGGCGTCGCCGCGGAGCGACAGTCGTCTTGACAAGGACGAAACGCCCGACGTATTGTCCCAACCCGCGGAGCCGTCGTGGCACCCGCGCTCTCGCGGAACTGGACCCGCCGATCGTCACCGATCCTCACAGGGGAGGGTTCTCATGCGGCGCATGACGCTGACATCGCTGGCGGTGGCTCTCACGGTCGGGGCTCTCCTCTCGGCCTTCGCGTGGGCGCAGCAGGCGGCGGCCCCGCCGCCCTGGAAGCAGGGACAGCCCTCCAATATGGCGGACTCCACCCTTGCCCCCATTCCCCAGCCTCCCGCTCCCATGGCGGCGTCTGATATCCCCGTCGACAAGATCAAGGTGCCGCCGGGGTTCAAGGTCGAGCTGTGGGCCGCCGGCCTCAACAACGCGCGGGCCATGACCTGGGGCGACAAGGGCACCCTCTTCGTGTCGAGCCGCGTGGCGGGCAACGTCTACGCGGTGGTGGACAAGGGCGCCACGCGCGAGGTCAAGACCATCGCCTCCGGCCTCAACCTGCCCAATGGCGTGGCCTTCAAGGACGGCACGCTCTACATCGCCGAGGTCTCGAAGATCAGCAAGATGCCGGGGATCGAGGACAAGCTCGATAGCCCGCCCGCCATGGAGCTCGTATACGACACGCTGCCCAAGGACCTGCCCCACGGCTGGAAGTACCTCGCCTTCGGGCCCGACGGGAAGCTCTACTTCAACATCGGTGCCCCCTGCAACATCTGTATGCCGCCCGACACCCACGCCAATCTCTCCCGCGTGAATCCCGACGGCATCGGCTTCGAGTACGTGGCGCACGGCGTGCGCAACAGCGTGGGCTTCGACTGGCATCCCGTGACCAAGCAGCTCTACTTCGCCACGCACGCCCGCGACTGGATGGGCGACAACGAGCCCAGCGACAAGCTCGACGTGGTGACGAAGAAGGGGCAGCACTTTGGCTACCCCTACTGCCACCAGGGCGACATGCTCGACCCCGAATTCGGCAAGGGGCACTCCTGCAAGGAGTTCACCCCGCCCCTCCTCAAGACGGGCCCGCACGTGGCAGGCAACGGCGTGGAGTTCTATACGGGCTCGATGTTCCCGCCCGAGTACAAGAATCGCATCTTCCTCACCCAGCGCGGATCGTGGAACCGCTCGGAGAAGATCGGCTTCCGCGTGATGATGGTGACCCTCCGTCCCGGCGCCGCACCCAAGTACGAGGTCTTCGCTCAGGGCTGGCTGCAGGGGCAAGAGATCTGGGGCCGGCCCGTCTACACCAAGCAGATGAAGGACGGCTCGCTCCTCATCGCCGACGACTACGCGGGAGCGATCTACCGGGTCAGCTACCAGCGCTGAGCTGCGTGCGCATCCTCGTCGGCGCCTCGATGCTCGTCGCATTGCTGGCGGGCATCGTAGCGCCGGCGCGGGCCGCGGACGTGGAAGCGGGCCGGCGCAAGGCCGAGACGTGTGCGGCCTGCCACGGTCCCGACGGCAACGCCACCATTCCCGGCACGCCGAGCCTCGCCGGTCAGCCCGTCTTCTTCACCCACTGGCAGCTCATCAAGTTTCGCGACGGCCGGCGCAAGGATGCGCAGATGTCGCCCTTCGCCAAGGACCTCACCGATACCGACATGGCCGACCTGGCCGCCTACTATGCGAAGCAGACGGCGCGGCCACGTCCCGCCACCACCGATCCCGACAAGGTCGCCGAGGGCAAGCGGCTCGCCACCCTGCATCACTGCTCCTCCTGCCATCGTCCCGATCTCACCGGACAGCAGCAGGTTCCCCGCCTGGCCGGGCAGGACTACGACTACCTCCTCCGGCTCCTCCGCGGCTTCAAGGCCAAGACGGCGTCGGACCTCGACGGCACCATGACCATGGCCGCGCAACCGCTGCGCGACGAGGACATCGTGAGCCTCGTGCACTTCCTGGCCAGCCTGGGCTCGACGCCCAAGCTACAATAGAGGCTATGCCCGACAGCTTCGGCGAGCTGGAAGCCTCGAGCCTCTTCTGCCCGCGCTGCAAGCGGGCGACCCCGGTACGCAAGAAGCTCCTCCTCGTGCTGCCCACCGGCAACAAGTACGACTACACGTGCAGCGTGTGCGGCACCGCGGTGGGGGGCAAGACCGACTCCAACAGCGCGGACTTCCATCGCGTCGCCTCCGCGGCGCGCCGCCCTCCCCCGCCCGCGCCGCCCGGCCGTCCCCCTCGCTCGCTCCGCTGACGCGAGGGCTCTAGGGCCGGCCGTCGAGATCGCGCATCCTCGCCTCGAATTCGTCGCGCGTGATCTCGCCGCGCGCGTAGCGCTCGCGGAGGATGGCGATGGCGGGATCGTGCCGCGAGGAGCGGCTCGCCCTGGTCAGCCAACGAATCCCGAGCACGGCGGCGATGGCGCCCAGGACGAGCGGGGCGAGATTGAGCAGCACCCAGCCGAAGAGCACGAGCAGGAGCACGCTCACCGCCATCACCGCGAAGGGCCACCAGATCGGGTGCAGGTTCCACTGCCAGTCGAAGGTGCGCTCCTGGGCCCACGCGGGCCCTGGAGAGAGCAGCCAGGCGATCGAGACAGCCGGCCAGGGCAGTCGCATGATGGCGAGTCCTCCTTGCGTCGTATCGAGCGGTGATGCGCGTTGCGTCCATCATAGACCCGGTCTTGGGGCGAGGTGCGCCGTCGAACCATGGCATGATGGCAGCGGCGGGGAGACCTTTCACGGGAGGCAAGCATGAACGGTGCGGAGAGCCTGGCGCGGACGTTGGTGGCGGGTGGAGTCAATGTATGCTTCACGAATCCCGGCACGTCGGAGATGCACTTCGTGGCCGCTCTCGACAAGGTCGAGGGCATTCGCTGCGTCCTCGGGCTCTTCGAGGGGGTCGTGACGGGCGCGGCCGACGGCTACTGGCGCATGGCGGGACGGCCCGCGGCCACTCTCCTTCACCTGGGACCGGGCCTCGGCAACGGCCTCGCCAATCTGCATAACGCGCGCAAGGCCAGCTCGGGCATCGTCAACGTGGTGGGTGAGCACGCCACCTATCACATCAAGCACGACGCGCCGCTCACCTCGGACATCGAGGGCATTGCGCGGCCCGTGTCGAACTGGGTGCGCACCTCGCAGAGCGCGGCCAGCGTGGCCGCCGACGGCGCCGCCGCCATCACCGCCGCCTCCACCCCGCCCGGCCAGATCGCCACACTGATTCTTCCCGCCGACACCGCGTGGAATGCTGCCTCCGGCGTTGCGGCCACCGCGCCTGCGCCCGAACGCGCCAAGGTCAGCGCAGAGGCGGTGGCTCGTTGCGCGAAGGCCCTCGGCTCCGGCGAGCCGTCCATGCTCTTCCTCACCGGCCAGGGCGTGCGCGAGCGCGGGCTCACCTTGGCCGGGCGCATCGCCACCGCCACGGGCGCGCGCATCCACGCCCAGGGATCGAACGCGCGCATCGAGCGGGGCGCCGGCCGCGTGCCCATCGAACGGTTGCCCTATCCCGTCGACCAGGCCCTCGCCGTCCTCAAGGACGTGCGGCATCTCATCCTCGTCGGATCGAAGGCGCCCGTAGCCTTCTTCGCCTACCCGGACAAGCCGAGCGTGCTCACGCCAGAGGGCTGCCAGATCCACCTGCTCAGCACCATCGCCGAGGACTCGATCGCCGCGCTCGAGTGGCTGGCCGAGGAGGTCGGCGCCAAGAAGAACGGCGAGGTCGTGCAGAGCGTGAGCCGTCCTGCCCTGCCCACGGGCGGCCCCATCACCCCCGACACGCTGGCCGCCTCGCTCGGCGCGCTCCTGCCCGAGGGCGCCATCGTGGCCGACGAGTCGGTGACGACAGGACGCGGTTTCTTCCGCATGACGGCGGGGGCGCCACCCCACGACTGGCTCAACAACATGGGCGGCTCCATCGGCCTCGGGATGCCGCTCGCCACCGGCGCCGCCGTCGCCTGCCCCGATCGGAAGGTGATCTGCCTCGAAGGCGACGGCAGCGGCATGTACACCGTGCAGTCTCTGTGGACCCAGGCGCGCGAGGGGCTCGACGTCACCACCGTGGTCTTCGCCAATCGCACGTACGCCATCCTCCGCCACGAGCTCGCCGGCGTGGGCGCGGGCACTCCGGGGCGCAAGGCCGCCGACATGCTCGACATCGGCCGCCCTGATCTCGACTGGGTCGCCCTCGCTCGCGGCATGGGGGTGGAGGCGACGCGCGCCACGGCCGCCGACGAGTTCAATCGCCAGCTCGCCTCGGCGCTGGGTACGCGGGGACCTCGCCTCATCGAAGCCGTCCTCTGAGCCCCACATAGCGCTCGATGCGCCTCGCCCGGATGATCCAGGCCGTGGACGCGCACGCGGCGGGAGAGCCCGGGCGCGTGGTCGTGGGCGGCGTGCTCGACGTGCCCGGCACGACCATGCTCGACAAGGCGCAGCACCTGCAAGCGCATGGCGATCAGCTCCGCACGTGCATGCTGCGCGAGCCGCGCGGTTATCCTGCCGCCAACTGCAACGTGCTCCTGCCTCCGACACATCCGGAAGCCCAGGCCGGCTACGTGATCATGGAGCAGGTCGAGTATCCAGGCATGTCCGGCACCAACACGATCTGCGTGGTCACGGTGCTCCTCGAAACGGGCGTGCTGCCCATGCGCGAGCCGGTAACCGATCTCGTCCTCGAAGCGCCCGCGGGCCTCATCCGCGTGCGCGCGGAGTGCACGGACGGCAAGGTGAGGAGCGTGACCTTCCAGAACGTCCCTGCCTTCGCCGTGCACCTCGACCGCCCCATCGAGGTGCCCACGCTGGGCACGGTGACGGTGGACGTGGCGTACGGCGGCATGTTCTACGTCATCGCCGACGCGCGCGCCTTCGGGCTCGCCCTCACTCCTGACGAGGGGCGCGACATCGTGCGCATCACGGAGATGATCAAGGCGGCGGCCCACGAGCAGCTCCCCGTGGAGCATCCGCTGGAGCCTCGCTTCCGCGGCATCACCATCGCGCAGCTCTCCGGCCCGCCTGCGCATCCCGACTCCCACATGCGCAACGCCGTCACCGTCTCCACGGGCGAGCTCGACTGGAGCCGCCCCTCGACGTGGACGGGCGTCATCGATCGCTCACCGTGCGGCACCGGCACCTGCGCGCGCATGGCCACCCTCCACGCGCGAGGCCGCCTCGGCCTCAACCAGGATTTCCGTCACGAGGGCATTCTCGGCACCGTCTTCACCGGGCGCCTGATCGCGGAGACGACCGTGGGTCCTTACGCCGCCGTGATACCGACCCTGAGCGGCCAGGCCTGGATCACCGGCTTCGCGAGCTACGTGGTCGATCCAGACGATCCGTTCCCCGAGGGTTACACCGTCCGCGACATCTGGTGATCCGATCGAGCCGGGTGTCGCTCAGAGGCGGGTCGGGTCGCGCAGCCCCGGTCGCGATTCGTGTTATGGTACCTGCGCTCCTTACCCTCGCTGCCGAGGAGACCCGTCGCCACTCGTGACCTGGAACATCGCGTGCGTCTTCGGGATCGGCCATGCGAAGGGTCGCCACTCGCGCTCGCGGGTCCGGCTTTGATGGCCGACATCGTCCGCCAGGGACAGCTCACCCTCGCCCGCCTCACGAAGCGCTATGCGGCCACCACCGCCGTCGACGCCATCGACCTCGAAGTCGGGAGAGGCGAGTTCCTCACGCTCCTCGGCCCCAGCGGCTCGGGCAAGACAACCACGCTGATGATGGTCGCCGGCTTCACCCCACCCTCGGGGGGCGAGATCCTCGTCGATGATCGCCCGATCACGGGCATGGCCCCAGAGCACCGGAACATCGGCGTGGTGTTCCAGAACTACGCGCTCTTCCCTCACATGAAGGTGTTCGACAACGTGGCCTTCCCGCTCAAGATGCGCGGACGGCCGCCGGCCGAGGTCCGGGCGCAGGTGGGACGCAGTCTCGATATGGTGCGCCTCACGGGGCTGGCCGATCGCCTGCCCCGGCAGCTCTCCGGCGGCCAGCAGCAGCGCGTCGCCCTCGCCCGCGCCCTCGTCTTCGATCCCGGACTGCTCCTCATGGACGAGCCGCTCGGCGCCCTCGACCGCAACCTGCGCGAGCAGATGAAGCTCGAGATCAAGCGCATCCACAGCGCCGTGGGGGTGACCGTGCTCTACGTCACCCATGACCAGGAAGAAGCGCTCACCATGTCCGACCGGATCGCCCTGATGAACCGCGGCCGGATCGCCCAGCTCGGCACGGCCGAAGATCTCTACGAGCGTCCGGTCAGTCGTTTCGTGGCGAGCTTCATCGGGGAGTCAAATCTGTTCGAAGGCCGGGTCGAGTCCTCCGACGGGGGCGCCGTCTTCGTGCACGGTGCGGGCTCGCGATTGCCCCTGTCTCCAGGCCCCCGGGCCTTCCGTCCGGGCGAGTCATGCACGCTGATGGTGCGACCGGAAAAGATCGCGCTGGGATCCGATGCGACCGACGGCCTTCCCGGCACCGTCGAGACCGTGGTCTACGTCGGCGAATTCACCCGTTACCGGGTGCGCGTGGCGCCCGAGATGATGATCAACGTCAAGACGCCGAACACGCATGCGGTCGCTCGGGCCAAGCCCGGTGATACCGTCCGTCTCCGCTGGGCCGCCGCCGACGCCTACGTGGTGCCGTCGGACTGATGGTGGCCGTCCAATTTCTCCCCACAACCCGACAGGAGACAGCGACATGAGCGTAGAGGTTCGCACGACCCGGCGGCACTTCGTGAAGACCATCGGCGCGGTGGGCGCAGCGGCCGCCGCCGGCCCCTTCTTCCACGCGAGGCCGGCCCAGGCCGACAAGGGTGAGCTGGTGGTCGTGAGCTGGGGCGGCTCGTGGGCCAAGAGCCTGCGCGAGGTGATGTTCACCCCCTTCGAGAAGGAGACGGGCTACAAGGTGCGCGATGACGGTCCGCCCGAGGCGGCCAAGCTGAAAGCCATGGCGCAAAGCGGGAGCGTGACCTGGGACATCCTCGATACCGACATGCCCGCGCTCCAGACCATGGTGAAGGAAGGGCTGCTCGATCCGATCGACTACAGCAAGATCGACAAGGCCAAGCTCAACAATATTCCGAAGACCCTCCAGAGCAGCCACGCCGTGGGACACAAGATCTATTCCTTCAACATCGTCTACAACACGAAGACGTATCCAGGCGGGAAGCACCCCAAGTCGTGGGCCGAGGTCTGGGACGGCGAGAAGTTCAAGGGCGGACGGTCGTTCAACTTCCGGGGCGGCATCGCGCCCCAGCTCGAAATCGCCCTTCTCGCGGACGGCGTGCCCATGGACAAGCTCTACCCCATCGACGTGGAGCGGGCGTGGAAGAGCACGGACCGGCTCCGGCCGCTCGTGACCAAGTGGTACCAGAGCCACGCGGAGGCGATTCAGCTCGTGACGGCGGGCGAGGTCGACATCGCCTGTACCATCGGCCCGCGCGCCGTGTATGCCAAGCGGTCCGGCGCGCCCGTCGACGTCGACTACAACCAGGGGAAGCTCGGGTCCGACTACTGGTGTCTCGTCAAGGGCGGAAAGAACCAGGAGGTCGCGATGCAGTTCATCAACTTCGCGCTCGACGGCAAGCGCCAGGCGGGCATGGTGAAGGAGAACCCGTATGGGCCGAGCAATTCGGCGGCCTTCGAGTTCCTCACGCCGCAGGAGGCGAGGGATCTGACCACCGCGCCCGACAACGTCAAGCGGCAGTTCTGGATCAATGAGGACTGGTGGGGCAAGGTCGGCGCCGACGGCAAGAACGAGAACCAGAAGCAGAAGGAGCGCTTCGCCGCCTGGATGCTGAAGAAGTGACGGCTCCGGCGGCGCCCGGCCGGCCCGCGCCCGGCCGGGCCGCCCGCCGATACTGGCGCTCGCGCCAGGAGCTCGCCCTCGTGGGATCGCTGGCCTTCTTCCTCGCGATCTATCTCTACCCCCTCACCCGGCTGCTCGTCTGGAGCTTCTTCTCTCCGGGCTTCACGCTCGAGCACTACGCCAAGCTGTTCGCCGAGCCGGCCTACATGCAGGCCCTTCGGAACACGGCGGAGATCAGCGTGTGGGTCACCGCGCTCTCCCTCGCCCTCGGCTATCCCCTCGCCTACCTGATGACCGTGGTATCGGGGCGCGTGCGCACGCTTCTCATCGTCCTCGTCCTCGTCCCCTTCTGGACGAGCGTGCTCGTGCGCACCTTCGCCTGGATGGTCATTCTGGGCAAGCGCGGCATCATCAACCAGCTCCTGATGGGCTGGGGCGTGATCGACAAGCCGGTCGCCCTGATCTACAACATGCTCGGGGTGCAGATCGGAATGGTCCACGTGCTCCTCCCCTTCATGGTGTTCCCCCTCCTGAATGTCATGACCCGGATCGACACCTCGCTCGTGACGGCGGCCCGCAGCCTCGGCGCCTCGCCGCGCCAGGCCTTCCTCCGGATCTTCCTGCCCCTGAGCCTCCCGGGCGTGTCCGCGGGGTGCGTGCTGGTCTTTCTCCTGGCCGTGGGCTTTTACATCACGCCGGCGCTCCTCGGGGGCGAGGGCCAGGTCACCTTCACCACTTTGATCGAGCTGGTGGTCCGCGACCTTCTGGACTGGAACTTCGGGGCGAGCCTCGGCGTGTTCCTGCTCACCATCGTCGGCACGTTGTTCGTCCTCTTCAGCACGCTGCTCGGGCTGGAGCGGCTCACCGGAGACACCCGCGCGTGATCGAGACACCCCGGTCGCCCGCGCGTCCGCTCCTGTGGGCCTACTGCTCCCTGACCTTGGCGTTCCTCTGCACACCCATCCTCATCGTGGTCGTGGTCTCCTTCAACGCGAGCGAGTTCATCCAGTTCCCGCCGCGCGCGTGGTCGCTCCGCTGGTACGAGAATTACTTCGGCTCCCGCCAGTGGGTGGAGCCGACGCTCCTGTCCCTTCGCATCGCCTTCGTCACCATGGTCCTGTCGACCCTCCTCGGCGCGGCTGCGGCCATCGGCCTCACCCGCGGCCGGTTTCGCGGCCGACGCCCGCTCGAGTTCTTCTTCGTGTCACCCATGGTCATGCCGACGATCGTGCTCGCCATCGGTCTCTATCTCCTCTTTGCGCGCTTCAGGCTCGTGGGCCAGCCGCTCGCCCTCTACCTCGCGCACACCGTGGTCGCGACGCCCCTCGTGATCGTGATCGTGTCGGCCGCGCTCAAGACCACCGATTCGGCCATCGAGCTGGCCGCGCGGAGCCTTGGCGCGGGCTACTTCCGGACGCTCTGGCACGTTACCCTGCCCGCCATCCTGCCGTCGGTGGTCTCGGGGGCGGCCTTCGCCTTTCTCCTGTCGTTCGACGAAGTGGTGCTGGCCATCTTCCTCGGCGGGCCGGCCACCACCACGCTCCCCAAACGGATGTGGGAAAGCGTTCGCTACGAGATCGATCCCACCCTGACCGCCATCTCCACGCTGCTCGTCATCGTCCCTATCGTGATTCTGTGCGTCGTCGCCGTGGTCCGGCGATCCTTCGCCGGGGCGGCCTCGACGGCATCGCGTCCCACCGACGGCGAATAGTGGCCGATCTTCTGGACCGGGTGGCGGTGGTGACCGGCGCCACCGGCGTCGTGGGTGCGGCGGTCGCGCAGCGCTTCGCGGAGGAAGGGGCTCAGCTCGTCCTCGTCGACGACGATGAGGCTGCGCTCGCTCGAGTCCGCGAGACGCTCCCGCGACCTCCCGAGTCCGTGGACGGCCTCGCCGCCGACCTGAGCTCGGAAAGCGGGGTCACTCCGCTGGTCACCCACGCTCTCGCTCGCTTCGGCCGAATCGACATCCTCGTGAACGCCATGGGCATGGCCGAGGAGCCGCCGTGGGACGAGCCGGGACCGGCCGCGTGGGAGCGTCGGCTCCGGAGCCTGACGGCGTGCGCGTTGTGTTGCGAGACCATCGCCCCCGAGATGCGCCGGCGAGGCCGTGGACGCATCGTGAACATCGCCGCCTCGGCCGGACGCTACCGCTCCGCGTACGCGCGCCCCGAGGGGGTCACCGGCACGGGCGCGCCGAGCGCGGCGACGGGTGGTGGCGTGCTGGCCCTGACGCGCGAGCTGTCCCTGGAGCTCGGGCCCCACGGCGTCACCGTCAACGCGGTCGTGCCCGGATGGATCCTCACCGAGCGGTCCACGCGGGAGTGGGAGCGGATGTCCGAGGGCGCGCGGCGCGACATCCTCGCCGAAATCTCGCTGGGCCGACCCGGACGGCCGGCCGAGGTGGCGGGCGCGGTCCTCTTCCTCGCCTCGGACGCGAGCAGCTACGTGTCGGGAGCGATCATTGACGTCAATGGCGGCTGGTGGATGTCATGAAGCTCGCGGAGCGGGTGGCCATCGTCACTGGCGGGGCGCTGGGCATCGGGAAGGCGATTGCCACCGCCTGTGCCCGCGAGGGAGCTCGACTCATCCTCTGCGATATCGCCGCCCCCGCCCTCGCCTCGGCGGAGGCAGAGGTCCGCGCGCTCGGAGCCTCCGTGCTGAGCCTGCGCGTGGACGTGACGGACAGCGCGCAGGTGGCCGTCATGGTGGAGACGGTGTTGAAGACCTGGGGCCGCATCGACATCCTCGTCAACAATGCGGGGGGCGGGATCGGCCCGAAGGGACTGATCGAGACACGCGACGACGAGTGGGACGCCGTCGTGAATCTCAACCTGAAGAGCCAGTTTCTCTGCTGCCGGGAAGTGGCGGCGCCCATGCGGCGCCAAGCGTGGGGGCGCATCGTCAATATCGCGTCGAATGCCGGCCGCTACCGGAGCAATACGGGCTTCGGAGGCCTCGCGTACAGCGCGGCGAAGGGGGAGTCCTCCAGCTCACCCGGAGCGTGGCTCATGAGCTGGGAGCGCCGGCATCACCGTGAACGCGATCGCGCCCGGCAGCGTCCTGTCCGAGCGCGGGTGGAGGGAGTTCGAAGCCCTCCCCGTCGAGCTTCGAGAGAGGGTGCTCGCGGAGACGCCGCTGGGGCGGTTCGCGCGCGCCGAGGAGATCGCGAGCATTGCCGTCTTCCTCGCCTCCGAGGACGCCAGCTACATCACCGGTGCGACCATCGTCGCGAATGGTGGCTGGTGCGCGGCGTGAGCGTTCTCCTCAGCGGGCTCCCGTGACCTCCAGCGTCGCCCGGCGCGCCCGCGCGTGACCCGCATAGCTTGCCGCGCCTGCCGAGCCGATCTATGCTGCCGTCGATTGCCCGATCCTCGGCGCAGGGCTGTGCATCCCGCTCGACATGGAGGCGACGATCAACGTGCCCACGATAAGTGACGACACGCTCTTCACGGTGATCCGCGGTGGCGACGTCTTCGCACCGGAAGCGCTCGGTCCGAAGGAAATCCTCATCTCGGGCTCGCGCATCCTCGCCATCGGCGAAGGCTTCGCCGCGAAGACCGCGGCGCTGGGCGGGGCGCAGATCATCGACGCCACTGGGAAGACCGTTGTCCCCGGCTTCATCGATCAGCACCTGCACTTCCTCGGCGGCGGGGACTTCGAGGGGCCTCTCGGCCGGGTGCCCGAGCTCCACGTGAGCTGGATCACCGAGGGTGGCGTCACCACCGCCGTCGGCATCATGGGCATCGACATGGAGTCCAAAGGCCTCCACGGGCTTCTCGTGAAGGCGCGCGAGCTGGAGCGGAGCGGCCTCAGCACGTTCATCTATACTGGGTCCTTCCAGATCCCCTCGCCCTATCTCACGCGGAGCGTGCGCGCGGACATCGTGCTGATCGACAAGGTCCTCGGAGTGAAGGTCGCGATCTCCGAAGACACGTACCCGAATCTCTT
>Ga0306921_10000226_pt1 | contig 45207 bp, 48 predicted proteins | sample sta12Cox44000080_FD_203760 | JGI IMG/M metagenome (GOLD analysis project Ga0306921, IMG submission 203760) | Lab enrichment of tropical soil microbial communities from Luquillo Experimental Forest, Puerto Rico - statoxic.12C.oxic.44.000.080 (v2)... | ecosystem: Environmental > Terrestrial >... | reverse complement strand
TATGAATTCTTACGCTTCGTATAAGTAGGGGAAAAGCCAGCCATGAGTGGGGCAGACCAAGATGATTGCAATTGTGCCGCAGATCCTCGATCTCTGGCAAGACCCACAGGAACGCTACGACATCTTTATGAATAATTACACTGAGCGGACGTGGACCGGGGTAACCTTTTCCGACAGTTTCAAGCAAATCGTGGCGACCTACCTAAAATATCCACCTCGGAAACCCCAGGGATTGAGTATTCCGTAGAGAAAAATGAGGCTTGCGCTTACTTCCATAGATGACTACCGCAATGAATTTATGCCCTTCCTTCTCTCGCACCGAGATCGTCGGATTGATTGGCGGATAGATGTTGGTTAATTCACCGGTCAGATTCTTTAGCTTCAACGCTATCAGTGGGGTCATCTGCGCACGCGCAGAAGCGAAGGGGTGATACAATCCCCTGTAAAGCCAATAGAGTCACCGAATCTGAAAGGAGATTCGATGGCTCATCGTCGTTTTCAGCGGGGATACGTGTATCAACGGGGCGCAATTTGGTACGGCGCTGGCGCGAGGACGTTATCCGGGCAGATGGCAAGACCATGCGTGTCAGAAAGAATGTGGTCCTCGGTACGGTGAAGGAATACCGCACGAAGCCGTTAGCCGAGCGCGCAATGCAGCGTCTTCTGTTTCGGGTCAACGATCCTGGCTACCGTCCGGGCAGGGTGGCTACGGTGGAAGAATTCTCCGAGCGGTGGAAGGGCGACATTCTAGCGCGGCAGAAGCCGCGCGCGCGCCAGTCTGCGGAATCCCACCTTCGAGCCCACATCGTTCCATTCCTCGGCAAAGCTCGCTTCGATAACCTAGGGGTAGAAAATCAACAAGCATTTGTCAACCATCTTTGCGCCAAGCTCTCGGCACGTACCACAATCGAGAACATTCTCGCCACACTTTCCTCTATGTTGAACACCGCGAAGAACTGGGGTTATATCTGCGAGTCGGTTGCCATGAAGAGATTGGTGCTTCCGTCTCGTGGCATTCGCAAACAGGCGCGCGCGTTCACTCCCGAACAGACTCAAGACATTATCCAACTGGCCGCGAAGCCCTACAGGCTTATGTTTGCGATAGCGGCGTACACAGGGATTCGTGCCGGCGAGATTACTGGTCTTCGTGGCGAAGACGTGGACCTTAAGGGTGGCGTCCTGAATATACGTCAGAGTTCCTGGCAAGGAAAGTTACAGGCGCCGAAGTCGTTGGCAAGCGAGAACTCCGTTCCTATTCCCGCGCCGTTGCTAGAGATGTTCAAAGAGTACGGATGGAAGTCGGGACTCTTGTTTGTAAGCGCCTACGGTCGGCCGTTCAACCAGCAGAAAGTCGCCCGGAAACGTCTCTGGCCATTATGTGATGCCTTAGGCATCCCTCGGGCTGGATTCCATGCCTTCCGGCACATGCACGCCCCTCTGCTTTTGGAAACCGGTGCCTCGCCAAAGGTCGCACAGTGTCAGCTTCGCCATGCCGACGCGCGCCCGACTCTAAACGTTTACGCGCACCTTGTTGAGCAATCTCACCGGGTGCAGTCGAAAGGGCAGCGGAAAAGTTGGCCCAAAGTTGGACCGTTGTAGACGGTAACCGGCAGCTAGTTGAATGATTTAGCGGGAAGGTGCAGTGGTGGACGAATCCAAGGCATCCCAATCGTCCGACAGTCTGAAGCCTGATGCCGCTGGCGCTGAATCTGGGCCCGGCACGCCTCAGACCGCGGATGCTCCGGGGGTGCCAACGGCAAAACCGGTTGCACCTGCCAAGCCCGCGGCCACCAAGACTCCCGTGCCAGTGCAGGTTCCACTTGATAACGAATTGTCCCGCCGCTACCGCGAACGCTTTGGGGCGGGGATTCTGGATGCTCTCGAAGACCGGAAGCAGCCCTATTTGGTGATTGACGCCGCAAAGCTTGCGGAAATTGGCCGCTATTCGCGCGACGAAGAAAAATTCGAATTGCTCGAGGATTTTACCGCGGTTGATTGGCCGCGCCGAGAAAAGCGTTTCGATCTCATTGCCATTCTCTATTCCTTCACGCACAACACGCGCTTGCGCCTGAAGATTCCCCTGGCGGAAGGCGAACAAGCGGCAAGTCTCGTCGAGATCTGGCCCACGGCCAACTGGCTCGAACGCGAAATCTTTGATTTGTTCGGCATCGTCTTCGCGGGACATCCGAATTTAAGACGAATCCTACTCCCCGATGAGTGGCAAGGGCATCCATTGCGCAAGGATTACGACATACTTCAGCAGGATACGCCTTGGGTCCGGGAAAATCTCGGCATCGAAAGCGGCCAGTAGATGCCTGGAGGCGTGGGAAACACTTTGCACGAAGACGCGACGCAAACATCGAAAACACTGCTGGGTGCCGACGAGCTTGTCCTCAACATGGGGCCGCAGCACCCGTCCACCCACGGCGTGCTCCGCGTCAAGCTGAAACTCGATGGCGAGCGGGTGCGCGGGACGGAATGCGTCATCGGCTACCTGCACCGGGGTGTGGAGAAAATCGCCGAGCACCGCACGTACCAGCAATTTGCTCCTTACGTTGATCGCATGGACTACGTTGCGGCCGTCAGCAACGGACTCGGCTACTGTGAAACCGTGGAAAAACTGCTGAGCGCCGAAGCGCCGCCCCGCGCCAGAGTGATTCGCACCATCCTGACCGAGCTGCAGCGCATCGCCAGCCATTTACTCTGGCTCGGCACGCACGCGCTGGATATCGGTGCGCTCACCCCGCTCTTCTACTGCATGCGCGAACGCGAGGAAATCCTCAAGATCTTCGAGAAATATTGCGGCGCGCGCCTGACCACGCATGCCTTCCGCATCGGCGGCCTGCAATACGAAGCCTATGATTTGTTTGAAAAAGACGTTGAGCGCTTCTGCAAAGACTTTGAGCGACGCATCCAGGAATACGTCGACCTACTAACTGGCAACAGCATCTGGATTGGCCGCACGCGAAATGTGGGGGTTCTCAGCGCCGAAGACTGTATCGCCCTTGGTGCGTCCGGACCGGTGCTGCGCGCCAGCGGCGTAAAGTGGGACCTGCGTAAAGCCATGCCTTACGCTGCGTACGACCAATATCAATTTGAAATTCCCGTCGGCACTCGCGGAGATACCTACGATCGTTACATAGTTCGCATGGAAGAGATGCGCCAGTCGCGCCTCATCTGCCTGCAAGCGATTGAGAATATTCCCCCAGGCGCGATTCTCGCTCGAGTAGGCAAAGTCCTGAAGCCGCCGCCTGGCGAGATCTATCACTCCATTGAATCGCCCAAGGGCATCCTCGGCTACTACATCGTTAGTGACGGCACCATACAACCGTATCGCGTGCGTATCCGGCCACCATCCTTCGTGAACTTACAGGCTCTGGACAAGATGGCGCGAGGCCACCTCGTTTCCGACGTCGTCGCCATCATCGGAACGATCGATATCGTCCTTGGGGAGGTAGACCGTTAGCGCCATGAGTCCCGCCACCCAAGCCTTGCTTGAATTCCTGCGCAGCTGGTGGGTCGAACTCCTTAGCGGCGTGGTGATTGTTGCCATAGTCCCTCTCGTCGCCGGCTATGTCGTGCTTGTCGAGCGCAAAGTCATGGCGGACATGCAAGCGCGCCTTGGGCCCATGCGCGTTGGCCCTCATGGCCTCTTGCAACCGATTGCGGACGCCTTGAAACTTCTCATCAAAGAAGACATCATTCCGGACAACGCGGACAAACTCATCTTCTGGCTCGCGCCGGTGATTTCCATGACCGCGGCATTGACGTCCATGGGTGCGATCGCCTTCGGGCCTTCGTTTCAGGTCGCGCGTGATAGCAACGTCGGTTTGTTGTTCATCATCGGGATCAGCTCGCTCGGGCTCTTTGGCATCGTGCTCGGTGGCTGGGCTTCCAACAGCCACTATTCGATCATGGGCGCGATTCGCAGCATGGCCCAACTGGTCAGCTATGAAACCGCGGCCGGTTTGGCCCTGATCAGCGGGTTGCTGCTTGCGGGCACGCTCAGGATTCACGGGATTGTGGAAGCGCAAGAGCAGTATGGCGTTTGGTTTATTTTCCTCGCACCGATTGCATTCTTCATTTATGTAGTCGCGTCCATCGCGGAAATCAACCGCGCGCCATTTGACTTGCCGGAAGCGGACTCGGAGCTGGTTGCCGGTTATATGACCGAATACAGCGGCTTCCGCTGGTCGCTTTACTTTCTGGGAGAGTACGCCAACATGATCGTCGTCGCGTCTGTGGCGACAACCTTGTTTCTCGGCGGTTGGCTGAGGCCGTTTGCCAGTGTGCGCTGGCTGAGTTGGCTTGATGTTTTGCCAGCGCTGGTCACGCAGGCCGTTGGTGTCTACTGCCTGATAAGGGCAGGGAAGCAGCCCGTCGCTGTGCAGACCAAGTTTATGTGGGCAGTGGCGTTGGCCTGCTTTGCCCTCGCGGCGATTCTGGCTGCGCCGCTCGTGGGGCCATTCCGTTGGCGCTTCCTTATGCGGGGACTGCACGGCGCGTTCTGGTTTCTCCTGAAGGTCGGCGCGTACATTTATCTCTTCATGTGGCTGCGATTCACGCTTCCACGCTATCGCTTTGACCAGCTCATGGGCCTGGGGTGGTACATTCTTATCCCACTCGGGATTATCAACATCTTCGGGGTGGGAATCGCTATGATTCTCGAATCGGAATATGGCTGGAATCGCTGGCTCGCTCTTGTCGTCACGACGCTGGTGACGCTTGGTGCAGCGTTCTTCCTCCTGCATTTGAACGAAAAGCGAAAAGCGGCTGCCTCTTCCGCAATTGCAGTGGCGAAGGAAGCGGTCGCCGGGGACATTTATGCTGGATAAGGTCATCTTTTTTTTCTTTGCCGGCGTCGCGATCCTGAGCGCCGCGCTGATGGTCACGCGCCGCAATGCGATGCACAGCGCCGTTTTCCTCATCACCACGCTTTTGGCCACCGCCGGAATTTTTCTGCAACTCCGCGCGGAGTTTCTCTTCGTCGCCCAGATCATCCTCTACGTCAGCGGCATCATGGTGCTGTTCCTCTTCGTCATCATGTTGGTGCGCCTGGATGTGGCTCTAAACCAGATCCAGTTTGCGCGCCAGAAATGGGTGGCCTTGATCGTCACTGTGACACTAGCAATTCAGGTGGGGATCCTGCTCTGGTCAGCGCGAAAACTGCCCGGCGACGGGGTTCTATTTTCCGCGGCTCCTGCGGAAATGCTTCAGCCGAACACGGAAACCTTGGCGAACAGTCTCTTTAGCGCGTATCTGCTGCCGTTTGAAATTGCCAGCGTGCTCCTGCTGGTAGCGATGGTCGGCGCGGTGGTTATGGCCAAGAAAAGGACAACACTCCCATGATGCCTGCCGGCTACTATCTTTTTCTCAGCTTCGCGCTTTTCTTAATCGGCGCGATCGGCGTAATCACCAGGCGTAACGTCATCGTTGTGCTGATGTCCATCGAGTTGATCCTAAATGCCGTGAATATCAACCTGGTCGCTTTCTCGCGCATTTTCGGCGACGTGGCCGGACAAGTCTTCGCGCTATTCATCATTGCGGATGCGGCTGCCGAAGCCGCAGTCGGCCTCGGCATCATCATTGCGTTTTTCCGCAATCGCGAAACGGTCTTTGCCGATGAGATGGATTTGCTCAAATGGTGAGCCTTGCTAACCAACGGGAGCGCATCGCGTGACGCCTGACGGCTACTTCCTCGAGCATCTCTGGCTGATCCCGTTGCTCCCGTTGCTCACGGCGTCGTTGATGCTCCTCGTTGGCAGGCGTTTGCCAAATTCCGCGGTCGCATTTTTGTGTGTGGGCAGCGTCTTTCTTTCTTTCGTCTACGCCTTCGGCGCCTTCCTTCAATTACTTTTCGCCGATCCTGGTCAGCGGGTTTATCAGCAAATTCTTTTTGAATGGATCACGCCCGGCCTCATGCCCGCTCCGGGTGGGCCGACGCCGTTCCTCGTAGATTGGGGCTATGTTCTTGATCCGCTCTCTTGCGTCATGGTTCTCGTGGTCACGGGTGTCGGTTTCCTGATACACGTCTACTCCATCGGCTACATGAGCCACGAAGGCGGCTATTACCGCTTCTTCGGTTACATGAACCTGTTCATGTTCTCCATGCTCACGCTCGTCCTCGCCAACAATCTCCTACTTCTCTTTGTGGGCTGGGAAGGCGTTGGCTTGTGCAGCTATCTCCTGATTGGTTTCTATTTCCTGAAAAAATCCGCCTCCGACGCGGGCAAGAAAGCCTTCCTCGTCAACCGTATCGGTGACGCCGGCTTTCTTCTCGGCATTTTGCTCGTTGCCACGACGTTCGGCACGGTTCGCTTCAGCGCCCAGGGCCTCGGGGATCCCGTCGCCTTCCCCGGCATCGTGCAAACACTCTCCGCCATGGTGGATCAGCACCGCATCGCTTTTGGTGCGCCCGTGCTTACAGCCGTCGCTCTCCTTCTCTTCGTCGGCGCTATAGGGAAATCCGCCCAGATTCCGCTGTATGTCTGGCTCCCTGACGCCATGGAAGGCCCGACCCCGGTCAGTGCGTTGATTCACGCGGCGACGATGGTCACCGCGGGGGTCTACATGGTTGCCCGTATGAACGCCATCTACCAGCTCGCACCCATCGCTATGGACACGGTGGCCATCATCGGCGCCACTACCGCCATGTTTGCCGCTTCCATGGCGCTGGTGCAGTACGACATCAAGAAAGTTCTTGCCTATTCGACGATCAGCCAGCTCGGTTACATGTTCTTGGCCCTTGGCGTGGGCGCTTTCGCCGCGGGAATTTTTCACCTCATGACCCATGCCTTCTTCAAGGCATTGCTATTTCTTGGAGCCGGCAGCGTCATTCATGCACTTTCCGGCGAGCAGGATATTCGCAAGATGGGCGGCCTTTGGAACACCATTCCCGCCACTTCGCGCCCCTTTTTGATTGCCACGCTGGCCATCACCGGCATGCCTTTGCTCTCCGGCTTTTTCAGCAAGGACGAAATCCTCGGCCACGCCTTTCGCCGTTCCCAGATGGTTGACCGCTACCTCGCGCTCTGGCTCATTGGTTTAATTACCGCAGGACTGACCGCCTTCTACATGTTCCGCCTTTTCTTCCGGGTGTTTTTCGGGATGTCCCGACTTTCACCGGAAATGGAGCAGCACATTCACGAATCGCCGAAAACCATGACCGTGCCGTTGATGATTCTTGCGGCGCTGTCGATCATTGGCGGATGGTTCGCGTTGCCCGTTTTGTGGGGTGAGAAGAATGCGTTCGCGGAATTCCTCGAACTGGTTCTGGGCGGCGTGGAGACTGAGACTGGCTCCGTACGTTTGGGGCAGCACACCCTTCTCGTGGAATATCTGTTGATGGCCGCTTCCGCGGCCATGTTCCTCGCCGGACTCTGGCTGGCAAACAAAATCTATCGGGAGAATCCCAGGTTGCATACAAAACTGGCCGCTTCCTGGCCGAGGCTGCACGAGCTTCTCATCCACAAATACTACGTGGACGAAATTTACGATGCGCTCTTCGTGAATCGTCTCAAGGACCTCAGCACCGCGCTCGGACTCTTGGACGCGAAGATCATCGACGGCGTCGGCGTGGATGGCGCAGGCTCGCTTGCGCGTGTGCTGTCCCGGATTTCAATGTGGTGGGATAAATGGATTGTCGACGGGCTCGTTAATCTCGCTGGCGCAATGACCAAGGCCCTGAGTGCACCGGTGCGGATGATTCAGACGGGTGTCTTTTCCAGTTATGCCGTGCTGATCCTGCTCGGTCTGGTAATCCTGCTTGGCTATTACGGCCATCACATGCAGATTTTTGTACGCAATTTGCACTGAAAGGCGAACCGGATGGAGTTTTTTCGTCATCATCTCCTGAGCATGGTGCTCTTCACGCCGCTCGTCGGCGCGCTGCTCTTGCTTGCGGTGTCGCGTGAATCGCAGATGCTGCACCGCCTGGTGGGTAACCTGTTTGGCGTGCTTGGTTTTGTGGTGTCCCTGCCGCTCGTGATGCACTTTCCTGTAGGCAGCGCCGGCTACGCGTTCAAGGAATCGGCCGCCTGGATTCCCTCGATCGGGGCGAAATACGCGCTTGGCATTGACGGCATCAGCCTGCTCCTGGTCATGCTCACGACCTTCCTGGGCATGCTCGCGATTCTTTCTTCTTGGGCTGCCATCCAGACGCGCACAAAGGAATACTACATCCTGATGCTCTTGCTGCAGACCGGCATGCTCGGCGTCTTCCTGTCGCTCGATTTCTTCCTGTTTTATGTTTTCTGGGAAGTGATGCTCGTGCCCATGTATTTCTTGATTGGGGTGTGGGGCAGCGAACGCCGCCTGTATGCCGCGATCAAGTTCTTCCTTTACACGCTCGCGGGCTCGGTGATCATGTTGCTGGCCATCCTGGCGCTCTATTTCAACGCCGAGAAAATGAACATTGTACAGACGTTTGATATCCCCACGCTGCTCGCCGCGGCGCAGCAATTTCCGGACTCCTTGAAGGTGTGGTTGTTCTGGGGCTTCTTCTTCGCCTTCGCCATCAAGGTGCCGATGTTTCCGTTTCACACGTGGCTGCCGGATGCGCACACCGAAGCTCCCACGGCGGGCTCCGTCATTCTGGCGGGCGTCCTCCTGAAGATGGGTACCTACGGTTTTCTTCGTTTCTCCCTGCCGTTGCTTCCGGCAGACGCCGCGCTGCGCGCCAAGATTATTCACATCGTCATCCTGCTCTCGCTCGTCGGCATTATCTACGGCGCAATCGTATGTCTCATGCAGAAGGACATGAAGCGGCTGATTGCCTATAGCTCCGTCAGCCATTTGGGCTTCTGCACGCTTGGGATTTTCGCCCTGACGCCTTTGGGTCTCGCCGGCAGCGTCCTGCAACAGGTCAATCACGGCATCTCCACCGGCGCGCTGTTTCTCATTGTCGGCATTCTCTACGAGCGCCGTCACACCCGCCTGATTTCCGAATTCGGCGGGCTCGCCACGCCCATGCCGGATTTCGCGGCTATTTATCTGATCATCAGCCTCAGCTCGCTGGGCATGCCGCTGCTCAATGGTTTCATCGGGGAATTTACGATTCTGCAAGGCGCATTCGTCGTGGATAAGGCATGGGCTGCGTGGGGCACGCTTGGCATCGTGCTTGGCGCCGCTTATCTCCTCTGGCTCTACCAGCGCACCATGTTCGGACCGGTCACCCACGAAGTGAACAAAGCGCTGCCAGATCTGAATCTCCGCGAATACGCTACGCTTTTGCCGCTGGTAATCCTGGCGTTCTGGATTGGCATTTATCCGAAGCCGTTCTTTGCCTTTATCGAAAAGCCGGTGGAAAGAATCGTGCAACAGGTGAATCCGGGCTTCTATCATGCGAATCGCGTCGGGCCTTCTGCGGTCCCGTCGGTTCCCGCGAACGCGGAGGTCAAGTAAGCAAGGCCGATGCACCTCCCCTTCATTGACGCCATCCTGAACTACATCCACGGCGACGGCCTGGTCGTTCTGCCGCAGATGGAGCTCCTTCTCTTCGCGCTGGGCATCCTCGTCTTTGATTTTCTTCTCGAAAAGCAGGAGAAGCACTGGAACGCCATTCTTGCTCTTCTGGGCGTAGCCGCCGGCGGGCTCGGCTTGTTCATGCAGTTCCAGCGCTATCAGGAGGTGCGCAGCAACCGCTCCGGCCCCGCCGTGCTCCTGGGCTTTCACAATACGGTGGTGGTGGATGGATCGTTTCTGATCTTTGGCGCGATCTTTCTCGTGGCCACCGCGCTTGTGATCCTGCTCTCCATCCGCTATCTCGATCTGGAGGATGAGCAGGAGGGAGAATATTACGCGCTGCTCCTTTTCTCCTGCATCGGCATGATGTTCATGGCCTCGGGCATTGACCTGATCGTGCTCTTCCTGGGACTGGAAACCATGGCGCTCAGCTTTTATGTGATGGTGGGGTTTCTGCGCCGCGACAAGCGCTCCAATGAAGCTGCGATGAAGTACCTGCTCCTCGGCGCATTTAGCACCGGGATTCTGGCGTACGGCTTTTCTCTGCTCTACGGCGTCAGCGGTTCCACGAACATCGCGCAGATTGGCAACCTGCTCGAGCGCCGCTTCCAGGCCACCTCTTCGCACGGCATGATCGATTGGCTGGTCATTCTTGCCTTCGTAACCGTTGCAGTAGGCATGTTCTTCAAGATTGCCGCTGTGCCGTTTCACCAGTGGGCGCCGGATGTGTACGAGGGCGCGCCCACGCCGATCTCCGCCTATGTGAGCGTGGCCTCCAAAACCGCCAGCTTCGCCATGCTGATTCGCCTGATGATCAACGTCTTTGGAGACACGCAAGTCACCTGGGCCTATGTGATCGGCGGCGTGGCGGTCGCATCACTTACCTGGGGCAACCTAGCAGCCCTTACACAGACCAATCTCAAGCGCCTTCTGGCCTATTCTTCGATCTCTCATGTTGGCTACATTCTTCTCGGCCTGGTGGCCTTCAATCAAACCGGCCTCACCGGAATCCTGTACTACTTGATCGCCTATGCGTTCATGACCATCGGAGCGTTTGCCGTGATCGTGGTTCTGCGCCAGCGCGGCCTCATCGGCGATGAACTGGACAACCTCGACGGCCTCTACCAACGCAGCCCCGCCGCGGCCCTGTTGCTGCTGATTTTCATGCTGTCTCTCGCGGGAATTCCCCCCACCGCCGGGTTCATGGGAAAGTATTTCATTTTCCTGGCGCTCATCGAATCGCATCACCCTGTGTTAGCGGTGTTCGCAGTGCTCTATATCGTTCCCGCGCTCTACTACTACTTCCGCGTAGTGGTGCACGCCTGGCTGAAAAAACCGGGTGATGCCCCCACTCCGGAGATGAGTTACGCCCAGGCTGTCGCGCTAGGCGCAGCCCTGTTTGTGTCCCTCGCCGCGGGACTGTATCCTGAACCCTTCACGCGATTGGCGCGCTATGCCTTCGGGCAATAAAGACGATCAAGCGCCGGACCTGACTCCTGCCGAAAAGGAGGCGCAGGGCTTCTCTCGGCAGTTCGCCATGGCGATGGAACTACCGTTTATCCTTGTCGGGACGATCGTGGTCGGCGGCCTCTTCGGGTTCTTCCTTGATCGCTGGTTCCATACCAAGCCGATCCTGATGCTTGTTCTTGGCCTTCTCGGCTTTTTTGGTGGTCTCCGCGACGTCCTGCGCCGCGTGTCTGCGAGTGGCGATGGAAAATCCAGTCGTTGACACCTCACGGTATCTGGAAACGGAGCGACGAATTTCCTGGCTGACGCTTCTCTTCGGTGTGCTGGCGGGTGCATCTGTGGCCCATTTTCACGGTTGGCGCTGGGGAACGGGAATCCTGGCTGGCTCCGTGCTGGCTTGGTTCAATTTCCGCTGGCTCCAGCAAGGACTGGACGCGCTGGCGCAAGCGGCCATGGCCCAGGCGATGCGCAAAAAGGTCCACGTACCCATCGGGACCTACTTCCGTGCGGCATTCCGTTACGGGTTGATAGCCTTCGCCGTGTATGTTATTTTTAAGTATCTGAAAGTTCCCATTTTGAGCCTGATTCTCGGACTGTGCGCCCTGGGAGCGGCCACATTTGTGGCAAGTGTGCACGAAATCCTGCTGCCAAACCATCGAAGAGCGGACTGAGGAATGGAAGAACAGCTAAAAGCAGTCACACACTGGGTGAATCATACCTTCGGGCCCCTTGCCCTTAGGTTTTTCCACGCGCTGAACGTGCAACCTGCTGATTTCGAGAAGCCCATCCCAGAATACGTGGTTATGTCGATGGTCGTATTTGTTATCGGCATAATTTTTGCACTGATCCTACGTTCGCGCCTCTCGGTGGAGCGACCTGGCGCTTTGCAACAGGTGTGTGAGTTGCTCCTGACCAATCCGATGAGCTTTGGGATTCGTGACTTACTGGATGAAAATGTGGGCCTCGACGGGCGGAAGCATATAGCCATCGTGGGGACAATCACAATCTTTATCCTTCTGTCCAACCTCTTAAGTCTGGTTCCTGCTTTCTCGGCGCCCACGGCGATTGTTGTCGTCCCTCTTGCGTGCGCGATCATCACGTTTGTCTATTTTAACTGGCAGGGTATACGGCATCATGGGGTGGGCGGCTACCTTTTGACCTTCGCCGGTTCGCCCAAGAGTCCCGGTGATTGGGTCCTCGCGTTTCTCCTTTTTCCCGTCGAGATCATCAGTACTTCTGCCCGGGTGCTCTCTTTGACAGTGCGTCTTTGGGCCAATATTTTTGCCAGCGATTTGCTCTACACCATCTTTTTGAGCCTGCTCGTCAAACTGACACTATTCGCCTGGGGGAAATTTGCCGTCCTCGGCGCTGTTTTGGCGATACTTCCAGCGACAATTCCGCTGGCCTTCATCGCCCTGCACATTTTCGTCGCCGTGATTCAGGCATATGTGTTCACTGTGTTGCCGTCAATCTACCTTGGCATGGCCACGGCCGACGAACATTAGAGATTGGTTGTGCCGCTGCAGTGTGAGACCGGTTGTAGGACGTGGATCCGGGAACCACCACCTGGCGGCAATTTCAAGGAGGCAGTAATGAAGAGAGCAGCAGCAATACTTGTACTGTTTTTGATTGTAGTGCTGGTCGCGCCGGCGGCATTTGGGCAGGAAGCTGGAGGAAAAACCATCGCGGGACACGCCGGTCTGCTGGCGCTTGCAGCCGGATTTGGCATGGGGCTGGCGGCATTTGGCGGCGCATTGGGCCAGGGCAGAGTCGCATCCGCGGCCTGCGAGGGAATGGCGCGGAACCCGGGTGCCTCCGGGGCGATCCGAGCCTCCATGATTCTCGGCCTCGTTTTCGTCGAGACGCTATCGCTGTTGACCTTCGTCATTGCGATCGTTCTCTACCTGAAGATGTAGGGAACAAGGAAAAGAATTTGAAAAAGGCTCCTCCGGAGATCCGGGGCGGGCCTTTTTTTTTGTTCGAGATTTAACTCAGCGCTTTCTTGAGGCGCTTGGTGGTCTTCTGCAACTGAAGCTTCAACTCGTCAATCTGCTTCGAGATGGCCCGCAATTCTTCCTTGGCCACTGTCCCGGCCTTCGCAAATTTCTGGGCTTTGCGATCGGCCTTCCCGATCGCCTTTCCAATTCTTGCGCCTACTTCCTTGAGGGTCGTCTTTTTTGCCATCGTGTTTCTCCTTAGAAGGAGCCATCCTATACCGAAGACCGCCCTACAAGCCACAAGGGATCTGCTGTAGAACCAAGTATGTAGGTGTGTTGACGGCAGAACGGTTCGGTTTCGACGCCGTTCAATTATGAGGTCCCGAGTCCGGTTTATCGCGACGACGAGATCAGGTTCTGGTTGAGGACGATGCCGAGAACGTGATTGGGAGCCAGACCGAGGTAGAGAGTCGCCAGCACCACGACGGTGATCACCATGGAAGCGGTGAGACTGAGCGTCACGGGCGCATCCGCGGGCATGGGGCCCTTGTGCTCATGCATGTACATCACGATAATCAAGCGCAAATAGTAGTAGGAGCCGATAACGCTGTTAATAGCCATTAGAATGGCAAGCCAGACCAGATTTGACCTGAGGGCGGCTGTGAAGATGTAGAGTTTCCCCAGGAAGCCGGCGGTGATGGGCAAGCCGAGAAGCGAGAGCAGAAGCAGGCTGAACGTCGCGGCAGCAAAGGGCTGGCGTGTGCCCAGGCCCGCGAGATCGTCCACATTTAAATAGCGTTCGCCACGTCCACCCAACTCGGAAACAATCGTGAACGTTCCCACTGAAACAAGCGAATAGCTCAGAAGATAGAAGAGGGCCGCGGCATAGGCTTGCGACGCGTGCATTTCCGGATCGGGCTTGATGAAGGTCACCGCAGCAAGCGCCACGAGGACGTAGCCCGCGTGAGCAATGGAGCTGTACGCAAGCAGGCGCTTCACGTTACTCTGAACCAGCGCGCCGAGATTGCCCGCGAACATAGTCAGCGCCGCGAGAATCCAGAAAGCCCAGAACCAGAACGTAGTTGCCGCATCCACCGTGGCGAAAATGCGCAGCAAGAGAGCAAAGGCCGCAGCCTTGGGTCCCGCGGAGAAGAGCGCGGTGACGGGTGTGGGCGCACCTTCGTAGACGTCCGGCGTCCAAATCTGGAACGGCGCCGCGGCCACCTTGAAGCCAAGTCCGATAAGGATCAACGTGAGCCCCAACCGGAGAAGCGTGCCGGAAGGATTCGCAGAAGCGAGCTGCGAAAGATTGGTGGAGCCGGTGACGCCGTAAACCAGCGCGATCCCATAGAGGAAAAACGCCGTAGCAAAGGAGCCAAGCAGGAAGTATTTCGCGGCGGATTCGTTGGCCTTGATGGATTCCCGGCGATAGCCCGCGAGGATATAGCTGGAAATGGAAGACATTTCGAGGCCGATAAAGGCGGTCAGGAGTTCCTGCGCCGAGGCGAGCACGCCCATCCCGGCGGTGGCGAAAAGGATGAGCGCATAGAATTCGGCGGCTCCGAGGTTTTCGCGCTCGAGATAAGAATCGGAAGCAAGAATCACAAGGAAGGAAATCAGGCCAATCAACCAATGGAAGAAGAGGCTGTAAAGATCGAACTGGACCAGCCCGGAAAAGGCCGAGCCTGCAGGGCCGAAGAAGGTCGCTAACGTGCCAACCGAAGCGCCAAGCATGGCGATGAAGGTCAGGGCCTGGCGATTCTTGACGAAAGGCTGCAAGAGCATTAGGAGAACGCCAACGCCGCACCAGGCGAACTCCGGGAGCACGCGAAGAAGATCAGGAGTGGTGACGGGGGAATTCATCTTAGCGGGACGCCACCCTTTCGACGGAAATTTGCGGATGTTCGCCGGCATGGGAACCGGCCACGCCTGGCGCCGCGGCTTCGCGCATCACGTTGGGATGCATCTCCTGCAGAATTTCCTGGCAGGAGGAGGCGAAGCGCAGCGTGAAGAAGCGCGCGTGCAACCCCAGCCAGAGCATCAGGAAACACATGGTCACGAGCACCCACTTCTCGCGTGGGTTCACGTCCGGGAGGTCACGGTTTTTCTGGTGCGTAATCGCGCCGAAGAAAACGCGCTGGTACGCCCAAAGCAGATAGCAGGCGGAGAGAATCACCCCCGTGGCGGCCCAGGCGGCCCACTTCCAGTGGACCTGATAGACGCCCAGCAGAACGAGGAATTCGCCGATGAAGCCATTCAGCAAGGGCAGTCCGAGAGAAGAGAGTACCGCGAAGAGAAAGTAAGCGGCGTAACGCGGCATCGGCGTTGCGAGGCCGCCGAATTCCGTGATTTCGAAGGTATGCCGCCGTTCGTAGAGCATGCCGACGAGCAGAAAGAGCGCGCCGGTTGAGATACCGTGGGCGATCATCAGGAAAACGGCGCCTTGCAGCGCGATGTTCGTGAAGGCAAAGATGCCGAGGACGACGAAGCCCATGTGACTGACGGAGGAATAAGCGACGAGCCTCTTCAGATTAGGCTGGACGAGGGCCACGAGCGCGCCGTAAATGATGCTGATGATGGCCAGGACGGCAACCCAGGGCGCAGCACGGTGGGAAGCATTCGGAAAGAGCGGCAAGCAAAAGCGGATGATGCCGTAAGCGCCGGTCTTCAAGAGAACGCCGGCCAGGTCGACGGAACCGGCCGTAGGTGCTTCCGTATGCGCGTCCGGCAGCCAGGTATGGAACGGAAACAGCGGAACCTTGATGGCAAACGCAATAAAGAAGGACAGGAAGAGCAGCATCTCCGTGCGTGGCGAGAAAGAAAGATAACCTTGCTGAATCAATCCCTGAATGGCCACGAAATCGAAACTGCCGGTCATGTTATAGAGCCAAATGATGCCTACCAGCATGAAGGTCGAGCCGCCCATGGTGTAAATGAGGAATTTGATTGCGGCGTAGAGGCGGCGCTCGTGGCCCCAGATGCCGATCAGGAACGCCAGAGGAATCAGCCCGAATTCCCAGAAGAGGAAGAAAACGAAAAGATCGAGCGAAAGGAAGATGCCGATCACGCTAACCTCCAACAGGAGGAGCATGATGTGGAATTCCTTGACGCGATGCTTGATTTCGTTCCAGGAAGCCAGAATGCCGATGGGCGTGAGAAGGGTGATCAGATGGACGAGGAAGATGCTGATGCCATCCGCGCCAAGATGGAAATTGATTCGCGGCGAGTGGATCCAGGGGTAAAACACTTCCAACTTGAAACCAGTCGAGCCCGGGGGAATGGCCCATACAGGGAGGAAGGACAACAGGAATTCGACAATTCCGACGACCAGGCTGAGGCGGCGAATCCACAGGTGATCCTCGTTACGCAGGAGAAGAACCGCGAGCGCCCCAAAGAGGGGAAAAAACACGAGAACGGTGAGGAGGTTTCCGCTTAGGGCCGGCATTAGCGCGTCCCTCCCGTCATTGCTCCGGAAAAGACCGGGCCAAAAATGGGCCAGAAGATGATGGCGAAAACCACGACCGCTCCCACGAGAACCCACACGGCGTAGCTACGGGTGCTACCGGATTGCGTGTGGCGAACGGTGTCGCCGACGGCTGCCGCGCCGCTGGCGATCCCGTTGACCGCGCCATCCACGATCCCATCATCCACAACCTTCCAAAGGATGTTGCGGGATAGCCAGACGAGCGGGCCGACAATCGCGGCCTGATAGAGTTCATCCACGTAATATTTGTTGTAGAGGACCTTGTGCAGGCCCGTGGACGGGCCGCGCTGCGCGCCCTTGGAATACATGCGCCACGCAACAATCAAACCGATCGTAGCGGCGACCAGGGCGACCCCGGAAAGGGTCAATTCCAGTTGGTGCGCATTTTCGATTCCCGTTACCTCGCCCGAGCCGAGCACCGGAGAAAGGAATTCCGTGAAGTAGTCTTTGCCTCCGAGAAGAGCAGGGAAAGCAAACCAGCCGCCGGTCAGCGAGAGGAAGGCGAGGATCATCAGCGGTACAGTCATGTTCTTGGGCGATTCGTGGACGTGCACATGATGCTCGTCATAGCGCTTCTGCGTGAAGAAAGTCAGCCAGATGAGTCGGAACATGTAAAACGACGTAAGAACGGCAGCGAGCAAGCCAACGGCGTAGAGTGCCTTACCGCTGTGCTCGGAGTTAAATGCCGCGAAGAGGATGGCGTCTTTCGAAAAGAAAGCCGCAAACGGGAAGAAGCCCGCAATCGCGATAGTGCCGAAGAGCATGCACCAGAAAGTGACTTTGATTTTGGACGCGAGCCCGCCCATGTGCCACATATCCTGTTCTCCACCCATGGCGTGAATCACGCTGCCCGCGGAAAGGAAGAGCAGGGCCTTGAAGAAGGCGTGCGTCATAAGATGAAAAATGCCCGCGCTGAACGCGCCAACCCCACAGCCAAGGAACATATAGCCCAACTGGCTGACGGTGGAGTATGCCAGAACTTTCTTGATGTCCGATTGCACAAGGCCAATGGTGGCCGCGAAAAACGCCGTGGCGCAACCGATGACGGCGACGACATACATCGCCGTTTCCGAATGCAGGAAGAGCACGTGCGAGCGCGCAACCATGTACACGCCCGCGGTGACCATGGTGGCCGCGTGGATCAAGGCGCTGACCGGCGTTGGGCCTTCCATGGCGTCCGGCAGCCAAACGTAGAGAGGAATCTGCGCGGACTTACCGGTGGCTCCGACGAAAAGCAGGATGCAGGCAATGGTGATAATCCCGAACTGACCCATGCCTTCATGAGCGATGCTTGGCTGCGATGCGGCGCTAAACACCGCCTGAAAATCAAGCGAATGGAAGGTCCGGAAGATCAGGAACATCCCCAGCATGAAGCCGAAGTCACCGATGCGGTTCACGATGAAAGCCTTCTTGCCTGCCTCCGCCGCCGAGTGCTTCAGGAAATAAAAACCGATGAGCAGATAACTGCACAGGCCCACGCCCTCCCAACCAACAAAGAGAACCACGTAGTTGGCGGCGAGGATCAGGATCAGCATAAAGAACATGAAGAGATTGAGGTAAGAAAAGAAGCGGTAGTAGCCTCCTTCATGGGCCATGTAACCGGTCGAATAGATGTGAATCAGGAAGTGAGATGATCGAGCTGAAGATCGAAGCCGATGGTCAGATCCTTGTAGGCGACGATCCAGTTGACGAAGTGCTTTACGAAGGGCTGATGATTGGTTTCGTAGTACGCAGGAAATTCGCGAATTGCTTCCAGGGCGCAAGCAAACGAGAGCCCCGTGGAGCCGAGGGCAACGGCATTGACGCTAGCCTTCGACCACTTCGAGCCGAACAGGCCGTTAATCGCTGAGCCGAGCAGCGGCAGCGCCGGGATGATCCAGAGATAATCGAGAATAATCAGCATTCTATGGTTGCCCGCGACCAAATTTGGTTCCCAGCCAGCGGCAGAAAGAGAGCTTCCTCGACTGCGGACCGGAAAATGCGCCCGATCCCTCGCTCGAAATGACAAATGCTTACTGGCCCCCCACACCTGTTATAGCTTCATCAGATCCATGCGCTCGACGTTGAGCGACTTGCGATTGCGCGCGGTCAGAATAATGATTCCCAGGCCGACCGCCGCTTCTGCAGCCGCCACCACGATGACGAACAGCACAAAAACCCCTCCATCAGGCTTGCCGAGCGCCTGGCCGAAGGCCACGAAAGCCAGATTTACGGCGTTCAGCATCAGCTCGATGGCCATGAACAGCGTGATGATGTTGCGCTTGAAAACGAAGGCCACGATGCCGAGGCCGAAGAGAATGGAGCTGAGAATAAGGTAATAGCTCGTCGGGACCATGTCAGTTCTCCCGCTGGGCCAGCACAATAGCGCCCAGGATGGCGATGAGAATCAGAAACGACGTGAGCTCGAAGGGATAAACGAATTCCTTGAACAGCAGCATCGAGAGCGTCTTCGTGGAGGCCAGTTGGCCGTTGGTGGCCGCGCCCATGTGTCCACTGGATTGCACGAGGGCGGCGGCAATGAATCCGGTCACAGCCAAAGCCAATGGAATGCCGGCAAAGGTGGCCAGCTTGGAGAAATTGGTGCGCTCTTCCTCACCGGCGTTCAGTAGCATGATCACGAACACGAACAGCACCATGATGGCGCCGGCATAGACAATAATCTGTACCGCCGCGACGAATTCCGCACCCATCAGGAGGTAAAGTCCGGCGAGAGCGACCATGACGACGATGAGAGACAGCGCGCTATGAATCGGATGGCGCTGCAGGATCAGGCTGATCGCTCCGAGAACGGCGAGGCCCGCGAGCACGAAGAAGATGATCAGCGTGGCGGTCATCAGAACTTTCCCCAGAGGAGGATGGCAACGGTGGTCAGAACGACGTTAGCGATCGAAAGGGGCAAAAGGAACTTCCAACCAAAACTCATCAACTGGTCATAACGGAAGCGGGGGAGCGTGCCGCGCATCCAGATGTACACAAAAAGGAAGATGAATACTTTGGAGAAAAACCAGAACGGCCCTTGTACCAGATCGTTCACCGCAGGGAACGCGAGCAAGGCTCCGCCCAGAACTAGAAGCACGGCGCCGACTCCCGGAAGAAGGATGCGACCGAAGATGGTCTCGTAGCGCATGCCATCATAAATGATGAAAAGACCGAGCGGAATCAGCAGCACAGACGGCAGGTAGTGGGTGAAGGTCCAGGAGGCCGGGAAGGGAGAGAGCCAGCCCCCGAAGAACAGGATCGTGGCCAAACAGGAAACCGCGATCATGCTGGTGTATTCGGCGATAAAGAACATGGCGAACTTCATGCTGGCGTATTCGGTGTGAAAACCGGCTACGAGTTCGGATTCGGCCTCCGGCAGGTCGAAGGGAACGCGGTTCGTCTCGGCGATAGCGGCAATGAAGAAACAAACGAAGCCGATGAACTGCGGAAAAATGTTCCAAGTGAGAAGGCCCTTGCCGGAAACACCTTGCTGATCGACGATATTGCGCAGACTAAAGTCGCCCGCAATCAGCAGAACACCGACGACGGAAAGGGTGAGCGCCAGTTCGTAGCTGATCATTTGCGCGGAGCTGCGCAGGCCGCCCAGTAGGGAATATTTGTTGTTGGACGCCCAGCCGGCAAGGGCTACGCCATAAACGCCAAGCGCCGTGACGGCGAACAGGACAAGCAGGCCTATATTCAGGTCTGCAATTCCGACATGCGTTTCATATCCCCAAATGGTGAAGCGCCGTGGCCCGAAGGGAATGACCGCCAGGGAAGTGAGCGCCAGCATCAAGGTGAGGAAAGGCGCAAGGAAATACGCAAACTTGTCCACGCTCGCGGGCAGGGGATCTTCCTTAAAAATAAATTTCACGCCGTCCGCAAGCGGCTGCAACAGGCCATGTGGACCGACGCGGTGCGGTCCCCAGCGCGCCTGGATGTGGGCGATGACCTTGCGTTCGAGCCAGGTAAGGTAAGCGTCCACGGTCAGCACAACGAAAACGAGAATCGCGATCTTGATGATCGGAACGATGATGAACGCGTAATGGGCTAGGAATTCGTTCACGGCTTCGCTTCCGCCTCCGGCAGGGATTGCATCATGGTGCAGAAGCGGCTGAGGGAACCGCTGGTAAACAGGTTGTCGTTCGCGGAGCGGATAAGCTGAACGGGGACGTCGTAAGGGGCGTGGCCGTTCTTGGAAAAATGGAGTTTCGTGGGCTCGGCGCCGCCGGTGAGGAGTCCGGCCGCGTGCACGTTGTAGCCGGGAACGGCTGTGCGAATTTCCTCGAAGACAGCGGCGGGGTTTTTATAGTGGAAAGCCTTCCCGAGGCCGGCTTTTTCGAGTTGATGCGAAAGGATGCGCAAGAGATCGAAGTCCGAGCGCGTACCCATGACCTCGGCGGCTTTGCGAAGGAGTTGAATCTCGCCGGACGTGTTCGTGACGGTGCCGTCCTTTTCGTAAGCGGAGGCAGCGGGGAAAACAATGTCCGCCTGCTGCGCGGTTTCCGCCAGGAACATTTCCTGGACGATCAGAAGCTGCAGGCTGCCGCGGCCAGCGCCGGACTTGCCGAAATGCTTGAAAGGATTGGCGCCGACGACGTAAAGGGCTTTGAGTTTACCGGACTGCGCGGCTTCGACCATTTGCGGAGCGGTTAGGCCGGGCTTCGCGGGGACTTGCGCGCCCCAGAGCCTCTGAAGCGATTGCGAGGCCGACTTGTCGTCCAGATACGCATATCCGGCGAGCCGGTCGGGCAGCACGCCCATGTCGGCCGCGCCGCGGGAATTTGCGTAATCGCCAAGAGCCATGTAGCGCGTTGTGCCCTGAAGTTTCGAGCCGAACGTGACGAGATGCCCGATGGCCGCGCCGCTTAGCTCGGAGCCGAAGACGATTGCGACATTTTGTTCCGCTTCTAGCGCAGATCTGAGAGCAGCGAGTTGCTCGGCTACGCTTTGCGAGAATTGGCCTTCACCCGTGGCGAGCCAACGGACAGCAGCGGCTTCCTGGACAGCGGGAATCTGGACGAACTGGTTAGCCTTGCGATGCAATTTCGTCTCGCGCGCATTCACGAGGAAAAGTTTCGTGTCGTGATGGCGGATGCCGGAACGAATCTGCCAGGCCACCAGCGGATTCTGATAGGCGGCGTCGTTGCCGATGAACAGAACAGTCCGGGACTCGTACAACTGCTCCATCGTCAACGTGGAATCCGCGGCGCGGTCGCCCAGCGCGGTGACGAGTCCGGTGTAATCCGCCGTGCGGTGATGGTCAATATTGTTGGTGCCGAAAGTAGCCCGGGCCAGGCGCTGGAAGATGTAGTTCTCCTCATTCGAAGTGCGGTTCGAGCCAATGAAGCCGATGGCATCCGCGCCGTTGGCCGCGTGAATTTCCTTGAGCTTCGCGGCCGCTGTGTGTGCCGCTTCTTCCCAGGAAACGGGGTAAAGCTTGCCATCCTTGCGGAGAAGCGGCTGCTTGATGCGCTCGGGGTGAGTCGTGAAATCGAAGCCGAAGCGGCCTTTCACGCAGAGAAAATCGTTATTGATGCCGGAAAGATCGCGGTTGTTGGCGCGTACGATTTCGTGGTTACGAACGCTCAGCGTCGTTTTGCACCCGTTTGAGCAGTGGGTGCATACGGTCGAGACGTATTGCATTTCCCACGGCCGCGTCTTGTAGCGGTATGTGCCGCTGGTAAGCGCGCCGACCGGGCAGATGTCAATGCACATGCCGCACTCTTCGCAATCCAGGTGGTCGCCGCCATTGGGGATGATGATGGAGTGCGCGCCGCGCATGCCCACGCCGAGCGCCTTCACGTCCATGCCTTCGTCGCAAACTCGCACGCAACGGAAACAGAGGATGCAGCGCGGGGCGTCATAGTAGACGAGATCGGACCACTTCTCTTCGGGGCGATGAATTTTTTCCTCGACGAAGCGGCTGCTATCCGCGCCATAGCGGAAAACCATGTCCTGCAGTTCGCATTCGCCGCCCTTGTCGCACACCGGGCAATCGAGTGGGTGATTTGTCAGCAGAAATTCGAGCATGTACTTGCGCGCGCTGCGCACCTGGTCCGTGTTGGTGTGGACCACCATGCCTTCTGTGGCAACCAGTGTGCAAGCGGTCTGCAGCTTAGGTGCTTTCTCCACCTCGACCAGACACATGCGGCAGGCGGCCTGCAACGAGAGGCCCGGGTAATAACAGAATGAAGGAACCTCCGTGCCGATGCGCCGCGTGGCTTCGATGACCAGGGTACCAGCGGGCACCTGCACCTCGCGGCCATCAATTTTCAGGTTTACGAGTTTCGTTTCAGCCATGGAGCCCTACCGCGAACCAACAAGCGCTTCAGCGGATTTGTATGCACATTTGCCTTGCAAGTGATCTTCAAACTCGTTGCGGAACTTGGCTACGATGCTGATCGTCGGCATGGCCGCGGCATCGCCGAGCGGGCAGAACGTGCGCCCGAGCATGTTCTTGGCGAGATCGCCGACGGTGTCAATGTCCTCGGGACGGCCGAAGCCGGCGTGGAAGCGTTCCAGTGTTTTGCGCAGCCACGTCGTACCCTCGCGGCAGGGAATGCACCAGCCGCAGGATTCGTGCGCGTAGAAGTGCATGATGCGGCGAGCCATGTCCACCATGCAGGTGTCTTCATCGATCACGACCATACCGCCGGAGCCAAGCATGGAGCCGGCCTTGGCCAGCGAATCATAATCCATCGGAACGTCGATCTCGTCTCCCGTGAGCAGGGGACAAGAGCTGCCGCCGGGAATCACGGCTTTAACTTTTTTGCCGCGAGAAACGCCTCCGGCTACCTCGTCAATGAACTTCTTCATGTTCATTCCGAGCGGAATTTCGTAGACGCCGGGCTTATGGACGTGGCCGGAAACGCAAAGCAGGCGCGTGCCGCCATTCTTTGGCGTGCCGCGACTGGCGTATTTCTCGCCGCCTTCCAGGATGATCGCGGGAACCGAGCTCAGCGTTTCAACGTTGTTGATGATGGTCGGACAGCCGTAGAGGCCGACCACGGCAGGGAAGGGCGGTTTGATACGCGGATAACCGCGCTTGCCTTCGAGCGACTCCATGAGCGCGGATTCTTCGCCGCACTCGTAAGCCCCCGCTCCGGTATGAATCAAGAGATCGAAATCGAAGCCGGAACCAAGAATATTCTTTCCAAGATAGCCGCGCGCATACGCCTCGGCTATGGCTGCGTCCACAATATCGAGTACATACCGGTATTCGCCGCGGATGTAGATGAAGCCGTGATGCGCGTCAATGGCGCGCCCCGCAATGATGATGCCTTCGATCAACTGGTGCGGGTCCAGCTCCATGAGCGGGCGATCTTTGCAACTGCCCGGCTCGGATTCATCCGCGTTGCAGATAACATATTTGGGTTTCGGAGAGTCTTTCGGGACGAAGGACCACTTCATGCCCGTGGGAAAGCCCGCGCCGCCGCGGCCACGCAGGCTGGATTTCTTGACTTCGTCAATGATGGATTCCGGCGTCATTTGCTTCAAGGCTTTATCGAGCGCCTGGTAGCCGCCAGTTTGCAGATAAACATCAACCTTTTGAGAGTCCTTTTGACCCCAGCGCTTGCTGATCAGCGCGGTTTCCAGCTTGTCGCGTTCACGAATCGCGCCCGTCGTTACCGCAACGGGATCGGGACGCTTGCCTTTATCGAGCTCCTCGATGATGCGATCGAACTTGAGAGGAGTCAGATTTTCGTAGAAGTCGTAGTTCACCTGCAAGGCGGGCGCGCCGGTGCAGGCCCCGATACATTCGACTTCCTCAAGGGAGAAAACTCCGTCCGGCGTGGTTTCCTTGTGACCGATCTCCAGACGCTTCTTGGCGTGCTCCAGAAGTTCGGCGCCGCCGCGAAGCATGCACGCGACGTTGGTGCAGACCTGCACATGATGCTTTCCGGCGGGCCTACGCCGCAGCATCGAATAATATTCCAGGGTTTCTTCTACCTGAATGGTTCGAAGATCCAGCCGCCCCCCGATTTCGCCGACCATTTCGTCCGTGATGTAGCCGTATTCATCCTGGGCATACATCAGCATGGGGATCAGCGCGCTGCGCTTCACCGGGTAGCGATTCTGCAGTAGCTCAAACTTCGCCGCGAGGTTGGGAGAAAGTTCCATTTTTACCTGTCCACGTCTCCGAGCACGATATCAATGGTGCCGATGCACGCGACCGTATCCGAGATCAGCTGGCCCTTGATCATCCGGGGCAAGGCTTGCAGATTGACGAAGGACGGTGAGCGGAAATGCACGCGCAACGGCTTGGGCGAGCCGTCGCTGGCCACGAAGCAGCCAAGCTCCCCGCGCGGGGATTCCACAGCCACATAAGCCTCTCCGGGAGCGGGCGAGAACCCTTCCGTGAAAATCTTGAAATGGTAGATGAGCGCTTCCATTTCCGTTTTCATTTTCTCGCGTGCCGGCGGAATAATGCCGGGAGCTTCGGCCTTGTAGGGACCCTGGCCCGTGATCTTGGCCATGGCTTGATGGACGATCTTCAAACTTTCGCGAATTTCAGCGACGCGGACCAGATACCTGGCGTAGCAATCGGATTCGGTGCGCGTGGGTACATTGAAATCAAATTCCTCATAGGAGCAATACGGAAAGTCTTTGCGATTATCAAAAGGAATGCCCGCGGCACGAAGGCCCGGCCCCGTGGTGCTCAGAGCGACGAGATCGCTTGGCGAAAGGTAGCCCACGCCCTTCAGGCGGCCGTGCCAGATGCGGTTTTCCGTTAGCAGAGCTTCGTACTCGTCCACGCGGGCCGGCATCATGTCGAGGAATCGCTTGACCATCTCGCGCCAGCCGGCGGGAGGCTCGAGTGCCAGGCCACCAATGCGGATGTAGCTGGTCATCATGCGCTGCCCGGCAAAGCGCTCGAAAATCTTCAGGATCTCTTCGCGTTCGCGGAAGCAATACAGCATGACGGACATGGCGCCCATATCGAGCGCGTGCGTTCCGAGCCAGACAAGGTGGGATGAGATGCGCTGGAGCTCCACCATCATCACACGGATGTATTGCGCGCGCTTAGGAATCTCCAGGCCGAGAAGTTTTTCCACCGCCAGGCAATAGACCAGATTGTTGCCCAGCGGGTTCAGGTAGTCCATGCGATCGGTGAGGGTAATCACTTGCGAGTACGTTTTATCTTCGCAGCTTTTTTCGATACCGGTGTGGAGATACCCGAGGTCGGGGACCGCTGAGACAACGTTTTCCCCGTCCAGTTCGAGCAGAACCCGCAGTACACCGTGCGTCGACGGGTGCTGGGGTCCCATATTGAGGACCATGGTCTTCGTGGTGCCGAGTGCTGTTTCTACCGTAGTCATGGATTGCAGTCTGCGCGGCGGAATCTAGCGCTGTCCCTCCGTGGGAAAATCACGCCGGAGAGGGAAGCCTTCAAAGCCCTCGGGCAGCAGAATGCGGCGGAGGTCCGAGTGGCCTTCGAAGCGAATGCCGAAAAGGTCAAAAATTTCGCGTTCCAGCCAGTTAGCGCCGGGCCACACCGGCTCAAGAGAGTCAACGAAGGGATGCTGGCCGCCGACGCTGGTGCGCAGACAAATGCGAGCGCGGCGCGGGATCGAGACGAGCTGATAGTTCAGCTCGAAACGCGGTTCGACCGGGAAGCGGTCCACACAGGTAGCGTCGCTCAAAAGGTTGAATTGCAGCGCCGGATTATCCTTACACTGCTGCGCCGTGGCTCTCAGCAAGTCTCTGGGGACGACAATCGTCGTTTCTCCCCGGTAGTCAAGGACTTGGGAGACGGCCTGGGCGCTCCAGGAACGGAGCTGTTCAACTACAACATTAGCGTTTGCATTGGCACGCTGCGTCACGTAAACGAGATCCTCAGAGGGCGGCGCTATTTCTGCGATTTATGATGCCAGTCAAGTGCGCCCTTTTTCCAGAGATAGATGTACCCGACCAACAGAATAGCCACGTAAAACATCATTTCCACGAAGCCGAACCACTTGGTGGCTGGATCGCGAGCTAAATCCTTGAAAATGAATGCCCAGGGGTAAAGAAAAATCGCCTCCACGTCGAAGAGGATGAAGACCATGGCGACCAGGTAAAATTTGACGGGAAACGGTTCGCGGGCGTCGCCCGTGGGCGTGATGCCGCATTCATAGGCCTGTTGCTTGGCCTTGTTTGGGCGCCTCCAGCCAATGAGCGTGGAGATGGTGAGCAGGGCGCCGGCGAGCACGGCTGCCACGAGCAGGTGTATTAGTAAGGGAACGTATGCTTGGAGACCGGAGGAGTCCATAGTCAAGGCGCTATAATAACGAGTGAGACGCCGCGCGGTCAAATGTTCCGGTGAAAAAGCCGGCAGGAGGCGTCCCGGGACAATTCGGGAGCAAACGCAGACCATGGTCTTCGGTCACAATACCAACATCAAGATGGGTGCGGTGACCTTTCACGTGCAAACGGAAGATCGCGGAGAAGCGCACGCGCTGCTCGATACGACGGTGTACTTTCACGGCCGAGTGTTACACCGGCGAACTAACAATTATTACGATTTGATGCCGTTGGATGAGGATCGCAAGCAGGCACTGAAACTGCGGCTCGATGAGCAACACCGCACCGTGCTGGATGAAATCCGCTCCGGGGCGCTACAACTGGCCGTTCCGCCGTTGCCCGAAATTCCCAAATCGGCGCCCGTGCCAAGTGAGCCGACGGAAGAGCAGAAGAAGGACGCAGAACCGGCGGTGAAGGAGCCGCGAAGGTTGCATCTCGAACTTCTGAATGCGAAGACCTGGCTGAGCGGCAAACAGGCCAAGTTGGAAGTTCTTGTGAGAGAAGAAGGCGGACAACCGGCGGCGGACGTGCGCGTGAGCGTCGAGATCGAAGGAGTCACCGACAATCCTCCCTACAACGGCGAAACGGGAAGTGACGGGCAGACGCAGATCGCGTTTGAAATGCCGAGGATTATGAGCAGCGAAGCGGCTATGATCGTGCGAGCGGAAGATCGGAGTGGAAGTGGATTGTTGCGGTTTGCATTGCGAGCGAAGCCCCGCGTGCCCGCATAGTGAGCATCGAAATGGCGAAGGAAATCACGATTCAGGTAAACGGGGAAACCCGCGAGACAGCCGCGGGAACGAGCGTCGCGGGACTGCTGGCGCAGTTGGGATTGCACGCCGGGCGAGTGGCCATCGAATACAACCTGCAGATTCTTCCGCGAACCAAATGGGAGGGGACTCAAATGGCTGCGGGCGACCGCTTGGAGATTGTGCAATTCGTGGGAGGAGGATGAAGCAAGGAAATAAGGCAGCAAGCGAAGAGAGAAGGATTTAACAAAGAGACCACAGAGGAAGAGCACAGAGGGCGTCGAGAAATAACAGGCGGCTAAGGCCGTCATTATTTTTTGGCGAAGTATTTTTTCCAGGGGCGCCAGTAGTAGGCGGGCCATCCCTTTCGGACACCGTTGTAATCATGTGCCGGCACGCCGATATGCACCAGATCAACCTGCGCACCGCCTCTGACGCGGCTGAACGTGAGGACCAGAACCGACCATTCGTCTTTCTTCCAATGCGTCGCTCGCCAGAGCTGCACGATTCTCTTGCCCGTCACGATCAGAAGATTCTTTCCTTCGAGCTGTCCCGCGAAAGCCGTGAACTTGCCGCCGGTTTTCTTGCTGATTTTGGCGGCAACCCCCGTCGAGCGCGTATGCTTGCGCGAATCGAGATACGTGCGGAAAAGAGCTTGGGGAGAAGTGGGGAAGCGGACATGCTGTTGAATCACGGGCCTCATACAACCTCACTTTACTGGGGAGACAGGATCAAAGACCCTGGAGCAGGTGACCCATCTTACGCTTTTTCGTTTGCAGATACTTGCGGGAAATCTTGGAGATGCGTGGCTGGCACGGAACACGCTCGACGACGCTAATTCCAGAGGATTCGAGCTGGCGGACCTTGTCCGGGTTGTTGGAAAGCAAGCGAATGCGCCTGGCGCCGAGCTTCTTCAGAATTTGGGCGGGGAAATCGTATTCGCGGGCGTCGGCGGCAAAACCCAGAGAAACATTCGCTTCGACGGTGTCCATGCCATCATCCTGCAACTGATAGGCGCGAAGCTTGTTCATCAGGCCGATACCACGGCCCTCTTGCGGCAGATAGAGAAGAATGCCAGAAGGCGCCTGGCCGATCTTTTTCAGCGAGAGTTCGAGTTGCGCGCGGCAGTCGCAGCGGAGAGAAGTCAGCACATCACCGGTGAGGCATTGCGAATGCACGCGAACAAGCGGCGCAACGCGTCCCTTCACATTGCCCCGAACGAGGGCCACCGCTTCTTCCCGAGAGCCACGACCCGCGAAACCGTAAATATGAAAGGCACCAAAGCGCGTCGGTAGATCGGCTCGCGCGATCAGCCGGGGAGACACTTTTGCTTTACGCTTCGCTTTTCGAGTGGACGATCTTATCGGCATAAGAAGAATTCAGTATAGCAGGGACTCCCAATGGGCCTCCCGCGGAGTGGGTTCTGGCCCGCGATTTCTTTACAATGGTGCGGTGACTGGCTAGCTTAATTGAAACGCCGGCGGCGAATGATGGAAACCACGCTGACAATCCGGGAGCTTCTCTTCACCTTGCTGCTGAAGGTGGGCGTGGCTTCTTCGATTGCAGCGTTGCTGGCGCGCTGGAATACCTTCCGCCGCGTGCTCTTTACCGAGGAGCGCGACGCGGATCAAAAGTTGAAACTGATGCTATTCATGACGCCGCCGCTGATCGTGGGCGTGACGCTGCGGCTGGTCAGTCCGGCGTACCGTTTCGCGGATCTTTCGCTCGAAGGCGCGTTCCTGATGGGGTTGCTTGGCGGGCGTGTTGTGGGGCCGATCGGCGGCGCCATTATCACGATTCCCGCACTGCTCGGCCACGAGTGGCTGGCTATGCCCGCGGCCTCGACGGCCGGTCTGCTCGGCGGGCTGATCCGGCAAGTCATTCCCGACAAGGAAGACTTGTGGAATTTCGGGCCGTTCACGTTTTTGAACATCCCCAAAGCCATCGTGCGGCTGGTGAGCGAAGGGGAAATCATGTGGGAGATGCTGCCGTTGCTGACCTGCGTGGGATTGGAGCTGGGCCGTGTAGCATTGGTGATGGCGACGAAGACGAAATGGCTCTTCGCGATTGATCCCCACTGGAACTGGCTGCTGTGTCTGGTGGTGCTGGGGACGCTGATGAGCGTGGCGGCGCCTCTAAAGATCTGGAACAATACGCGCATCGAGATGAACCTGGAACGGCACCAGCAGTTGCTCCTGCGCGCGAGGATGGACGCGCTCTCCAGTCAGATCAATCCGCATTTCCTTTTTAATACCCTCAACACGGTTTCGGCGCTCGTTCGTGTGGACCCGGACACGGCGCGCGGCGTGGTGTTGAAGCTCAGCAATATTCTGCGCAGACTGCTACGCAAGCACGAGACGTTTGTGCCGCTGCGCGAGGAATTGTCCTTCATTGATGATTACCTCGATATCGAGGTGGCGCGCTTCGGGGAAGATAACCTCGATATCGTGAAGGAGATTCACCAGGACACGCTGGAGACGTTTATCCCCAGCATGTTGTTACAGCCGATCGTGGAAAACAGCCTGAAGCACGGGCTGGCGCCGAAACTCGAAGGCGGAAAAATCTGCCTGCGCACCTCGAATCGCGACGGACGGCTGCACATCGAAATTACCGACAACGGGGTGGGTATTTCGGAAGAGAAGATGCCGCACGTGTATGTGGAAGGCATCGGCCTCAGCAACGTGCGGGAACGGTTGCGGGTTCTATACGGGACCGATTTTCGCCTGGAAATCGAAAGCCACGAAGGGCAGGGAACGACAATCAAGATCGACGTGCCAGAACTAGTGCCGGTCATCCCGGAAGTCAGCGTGATCTAGCGCGAGAATCCCCAGAAAAAGGCAAGAAAAGGCTTGACAACCGCCTGTCTTGTCTGTATATTCTGTTTATACAGAACTAACGGATGCTACGTTATGTACAGGAGGAACTGAGTGAGTGAACATAGGAGGACGGCCCAGGGCTCGCTGACGCCCGTGGCGCAGAAATTCATCCTTCACTGGGGGGAAATGGGCACCAAGTGGGGCATCAATCGCACCGTGGCGCAGGTGCACGCACTGCTTTTTCTTTCGCCGCAGCCGGTGCCGGCGGACGTGATCGCGGATACGCTGTCCGTGGCGCGATCGAACGTTAGCACCAGCCTGCGCGAATTGCAGGGCTGGGGCATTGTGCGCGTGGTGCACGTACTGGGCGACCGGCGCGATCATTTTGAGACCTCGAAGGATGTTTGGGAGATTTTCCGGACGGTATCGGAAGAGCGAAAGCGGCGGGAGATTGATCCGACGCTTCGCGTGCTGAACGAGTGCGTGCAGGAAGTGAAGACTGGCGGACAGGAAGATGCGCACACGCGGGAGCGATTGGAGAGCATGCTGGAATTCTTGACGACCATGAGCGGGTTGTTTGAGGAAATTCTGCGGATGCCGACGGGCGCTTTGCGGGGAGTCGGGAAGTTGCGCGGGAAGGTGATCACGCTGCTGGGGAGCGAGAAGAAAAAGGTTGGATGAGGAAGAGGGGAGTGAAGAAAGAAGAAAGAAGAAAGAAGAAAGAAGGGAACGAAGGAATTTAACACAGAGGCACAGAGGAAGAACACAGAGGACAAGGAGAAGAAACGCGAAAGCAGACGAGGTGTTCATGATTTCGCTGGCGAGTGAATATACGGACGGGAAAGGGCGGCACGCGCGAGGCTGGCTGTTTTTCGATGCGGAGTGCGGCTTCTGCACGAGGATTGCGCGGTGGCTAGCGCCGATTCTTGACCGGCGCGGATTCGCGGCGGCTCCGTTGCAGGATCCACGCGTGGGCGCTCTGCTCGGGATGTCGCGGGTAGAGTTGTTGCGCGAGTTGCGGTTCTTATTGTCGGATGGCACGCAATTCGGCGGCGCGGATGCGGTCCTGGCTGTAGCGCGAGAGATCTGGTGGGCGCGGCCGGTGGCCTGGCTCGCGCGTGTACCTGGAATGATGAACGCTCTCCACGCGGGCTATCAATGGATTGCGGCGCAACGAAGTTGTGCGGCGACGTCCTGTTCGCAACTGGAGAGACCGGTTTCCTAAGCGTAGCGCTGTTCTACGGCCAAGTCTCGAACGCGTTCGTTGATCCAAGAGGTGAGCCATGAGCATTCTCGATCTCTGGAAATGGGATGGGCGAGTCAGCCGTAAGACCTACGCGATTGCCGGTTTCCTTGGGTTCGCAATCAAACACAATATGGATCGGTTCACGGCTTCTGCCTATGGTTTGAAATGGGGAATCTGGAATTACTGGATTCCTTTTAGCGATGTGATGAAACCTGCGGCCCTGCCCCCGAACGAAAAGCAGTTCCTGGCCGTACTGCTGCTGACGGCGCTGCCGTTTGTCTGGGTCGGCGTAACCATGACCTTGAAACGGTTGCGGGATGCGGGCCAGTCCTTGTGGCTGACCATTTTGTTTTTTGCGCCGGTCGTGAACCTGCTCTTTTTCGCTTTGCTGTGTGTGATGCCGAGCCGCGAGGCCGGCGCCGGGTTAGACCCAGTTTTCACCCGGAAGAAAGACGCCCCCGGGTATTGGGCGGAAACCGGGCTGGGGAGCGCTGCGCTCGGTGTGGTCATCGCCGCCGTCTTGGGCATAGCTGTTACATGGGCGGACTTGCGGCTTCTCGGGAATTACGGACTAACACTTTTCATCGCGCTGCCGTTTGTGATGGGCTATGTGGCGGTTTGGGTGCACTGCCGATCTGGTTACAGGGAGCCAGTGGATGTCATAGCTGTGGTTTCCTTCGCGGTCCTGTTTGCTGGATTGGGCTTGTGACGATTGCTGTGGAGGGAGTCATTTGCCTGCTGATGGCCGCCCCAATTGCGTGCGTGCTCGCTCTTTTCGGAGGATTCCTCGCTTACGCCATCCACAACAATTCCGAAATGCAGCAGCCCTCGCCTGCGACCTTCGCGGTGCTCGTACTCGCGTTGCCACTGATGCTGGGGGCGGAGCATGCCGCGCCCCCGCCGGTGCCGCGATTCCAGGAGGGCTTGACGGCGGATCGGGAGTGCCACTTCTCCACAGGAAATTTTAGAGAGCCGATCCTCACATGGGAACCGGGAAAGCATTTTGCGTTTGCGGTGGCGGATGAACCGCTGTTGATGAAGGAGACCTCGCCCTACGGCGATATCCACGTGCGGCATCTCGAAGACCACGACTTTCAGCCCGAGCGCGCGGACTTCCTCCTGGTCCGCTTACCTAATGGGGGCACGCGGCTCGAGGGAACCACAACGTATCAGAATAAGATGTGGCCGGGGTTGTACTGGCGGATCTGGACCGACGCTGTCGTCCACAGCATTCACCGCAGGGTGTTTGAGCACGTGAAGATGCTGGCAGAGTCCGACGCGGGTGAAGCGGCGCCTTCAGGCGCGAGCGACTAGCGAACCTTCCAGCACTCGCTCGTAGTAGCGCTCGTACATGGGGATGACGTCGTTGGCGCAGTATTTCTCCTTGGCATGGATGCGCGCGAGCTGGCCCATTTCGCGGCTGCGATCGGCGCGCGAGAGAAGGCCAATGGCATATTTGGCGGCTTGCTGCACATCGCCCGGTTCCACCAGGTAACCATCCACACCGTGCTCGATGACTTCGGGGACGCCGCCGACATTCGTGGCAATAACCGGCACCTCGCAAGCCATCGCTTCGAGAGCCGCCAGACCAAACGATTCGAGCTGCGAGGGCAAGAGGAAAAGGTCGGCTTGCCCCAGCTTGTGCATCACACCGTTTTGCTTACCCAAGAAAAGGACATCGTTTTCGACACCCCGGCCCTTGGCCAGATCCTCGGCGGGCGCGCGGTCCGGGCCATCGCCGATCATCACCAACTTCGCGGGCATCTTTTCGCGAACCAGGGCGAAGATTTCCACCGCATCCAGGATGCGCTTCACGGGACGGAAGTTGGAGAGATGCATGAGGATAGGCTCGCCGTCAGGTGCCCACTCGGCACGCAGCTTGGGATCCGGCTTGCGGCAATAGAGGTCGCAATTCACGAAATTGGGGATGACCTCGATGGGGCGCTTAATGCCGAAGTCCTTTAGGGTTCGGTCAAGGAGGTAATGAGAAATGGAGGTAACCCCGTCGCTCTGTTCGATGGAGTAGCGTGTGATGGGTAGGAAGTTGTGGTTGTTGCCCACGAGGGTGATATCCGTTCCGTGCAAGGTGGTGATGAAGGGCAGGCGACGAGGGGCGGCCATCTCTCGGGCAAGCATGGCGCTGACGGAATGGGGAATGGCGTAATGCACGTGCAGGAGGTCGAGGGATTCCTTTTCAAAGACCTCTAGCATCTTGGTGGCGAGGGAAAGCGTATAAGGCGACTGATCGAAGAGCGGGTAGGAGACGACGGCGGCCTCATGATAGTGAATGTGAGGATCATTCAGATTGATGCGGATCGGCGGGGCATAGGTAATGAAATGGACGTCGTGGCCGCGGGCGGCAAGTTCCATGCCAAGCTCGGTGGCGACAACGCCCGAACCGCCGTAGGTGGGATAGCAAGTGATACCAATGCGCATAAACCGCCTTCGTGAGTTTTTTATCTGAACTGAAAATCCCACCTCTAGAATCCAGGCCAAACTTCCTGGGCGCTCGCTTGCGAGCGAGCCGAGCCGGATGCTAGAGTCGCGCGGACCGCGTGCAAATCCAGTGCCAGCGGCATGGTACACCGATTAGACGCAAGGGCGAGGCAGAACGTGACACGGCTAACTGGCAAGGTGGCGCTGATTACCGGAGGGGGAACGGGGATTGGCCGGGCCATATCCCTGGCCTTTGCGCGGGAAGGAGCCAAGGTTGCGGTCGCCGGACGGCGCCCGGAGAAGCTGAACGAGGTGGTAAGGAAGGTTCAGGAGGCAGGGGGCGAAGCGATCGGCACGGTATGCGACGTGGCCAAGGCGCAAGACGCCGAGCGGGCGGTAGCGCAAGCGGAAAGAGCGTTCGGACGGGTGAATGTGCTGGTGAATAATGCGGGTGCACTGAGCGCCTCGAACATCGAAACCGTAGCGGAAGAGGATTGGGACCGGCTGATGGCGACGAATTTGAAGGGACCGTTCCTGATGTCGCGCGCGGTGCTGAAGGCCATGCGCCGGGCCGGCGGCGGAGCGATCGTAAACGTGGGCTCCGTTCTGGGCCTTGTGGCTATGAAGGACCGCACGGCGTACTGCGCTTCGAAAGGCGGGATCACCATGCTGACGAAGGCTATGGCCCTGGACCACGCTTCGGACAAGGTCCGCGTGAATTGCATCTGCCCAGCGATCGTCGAAACAGAACTGATCCAGAACCTGTTTTCGGCGAGCGAGGAAGGACGGAAGGCGAAGGAAGCAAGGCTGGCCACGCTGCCCTTGGGGAGGTTCGGCAAGCCGGAGGACGTGGCTGAGCTGGCGGTCTTTCTGGCGTCGGAGGAATCCTCCTGGATGACCGGGGCGGTGCTCCCGTTGGACGGCGGACTTACGGCGTACTGAGAAAGCAGAGGCGCAAATGGCAAAGGCGCGAAAACTCAGCAGTGAAGAAAAGCTGGTGACGGAGCTGGTACGCCAGCGCATGCGAGAGAGCAAGGCGACGGAGCTTCTTGGGTTCGACGTGGAAAGCGTACAGGACGGCCGCGCGATTTTCCGGCTGGAGGTGAGGCCCCGGCACAAGCAGGTTCACGGCGTGGTGCACGGAGGCATTCTCGCCGCGCTGGCGGATACGACAGCGGCGATTGCTGCCTACACGGTGATCCCGCGCGGAGTAGAAATTGCCACGCTGGAGTTGAAAATCAATTATCTGGAACCGGTGCCCGGAGGCACCGTCAAGGCAGACGCACGCGTCCTGCGGGCGGGGCGGAACTTTATTGTGGCCGAATGCGAAATCTTCAACGAATCGGGATCGCTTGCCGCGAAGGCGCTTCTAACGTTCTCCGCAGCAGCAGGGCATATTCTGCGGAAGTAGAGGTTACTCTTCTCCGCCTGCCGCCGATTCCTCGCCGTCCTTGTAGACGTACTTGATAAAGCGCTTGAAGAGCATCAAATTAGGCGAGCCTTCGCGCGTCAACTTAATGCAATCGCGGTCGTACCACTCGACGAAACCGCGCAATTCTTCTCCGGACTCAAGCACCACGACCATGGGCGTGCGGCTTTGCATCTGCTTGACCCAGTAAAAGTTTTCGGCGTGTGTGACTTCGGGCGGGGCGGGTTTCTTGCTGGGCAGAGGCCCATTGTGTTGATTGCGGGGAGGTGCTTGTTCCTTGGCGTCCGCAAAGCTCGGACGAAACATGCGGCGATTCACCATGACTTCTCCTTGGGATCTGAGGAGTGCTTCTACCACTAGGATGCAAGGGCGGGACTTTAGGTTTCGTTCATTATCTCGCTAACGGGTTGCGAGGGAAAGTGTTTACCTTTGCGCCGGGAATGAGGCGGATTCGGGGGGGAGAGAGAGGCGGCCAGGGCGTCGAGGCCGAGTTGCCGGTTGAGATTCCGGCGAGCCCCGGTAGCCAATTCGTCCATCCCTGTGATGGCCTGCATGACCCAAGCGGAAGTGACCGTTCGAGATAGTGATTCCATGTCCTTTGCGAGATGGGGGTTCCGCAGGAGAGGCGCCTTGACACCGGAAGTCAGCTCCAGCAGGTCGCACAATACGCCATAAAATGCCCCGAGCAGGTCTTCGAGGGCGAACTCGCGGTCCTTGGCCAGTCCGGCGGTATCGGCAAATAGGTGGGCAAAACCCTGGCCACGGGCGGCACGCTCGATGATACGCAGGACCGTTTTCCGCTTTTCCACAGCCTCTTCGACATTCATCTCCATGGCCAGGCCCGGACTGCCTTCGGAGAGCTGGGCGGCGAGTTTGAGGTCGGAGGGTTTGCGGTCGCTGTGAGCCTTGAGGATACTTTCGACTTCCGGCTGAGGCAGCGGCGCAAAATGAAATTGCATGCAGCGAGAGACGATGGTTGGCAGCAGCGCGAAAGGGGAAGGCGCCGTGAGGATGAGCGTGGCCGAGCCGGGTGGTTCCTCAAGAATTTTCAAGAAGACATTGGCTACGTCCCAGCGCATGGTTTCCGCACCGTCCAGGATGAAGACACGGCGGCAGCCCATCGGTTGGAAGTAAGCGGCGCGCTGCACTGCACGAAGCTGGCCGATGCGGAGCATGGGACGCGCCACCGGCGTTTTCAGGCGAACGGGATCGGGAATGAGCGCCCACACGTCGGGGTGGGATTGCAGGATCAAGGGGACGCGTTCGACGATAGCCGCATCGGCGCTCTCGCCGCGTTCAGCGAGGCTTTGTTCGAGGAGCCTTTGCGGGTCCGCGAGCTGGGCGATGCGCTGACAGGTGCCACACTGACCGCAGAAATCATCCTTGAGGCGCTCGCAATTGGCAGCTTGGGCAAACATGCGCGCCAGGGTGAATTTCCCGACGCCACGCGGGCCGGAGAACAGCAAGGCGTGCGGAATGCGTTCGGAGCGGAGTGCGCCGCGAAGCGCGGCCACGATTTTTGTATTTCCTAGAAATTCGGAGAAGCCCATGGATTAGCCCTTGTCCAGCGTTTCGAGCAGGGGTTTGATGGCCTGCATCGTTTCCGCAGAGATGTCTTCGGGAAGGCGCAAGCTGTTGTCCTCCGCGTCGAAGCATTGAATGGTGGCCCAGGGGCGGCTGCGCGAAAGCATATCGTACATTTCGGCGGCGTCTTCGAGGTGGCGCAGGCTCGTTTCCTGGAGGTCGTGCTTGGCGGTGGTGTAGCTGCGCTGAGTTTTTCGCGCGACAAGCTGCTGCGCTTTCGCGGGAGGCACGCGGAGATAAAGAATGAGGTTTTCGCGGGGCAGGCCGTAGATGGAATATTCAAGGTGCTCGATCCAGCGGAGGAATTCGGAACGCTTCTGCGGGGTGGCACGTGCAACCTGATGAGCAAGGTTGGAAGCGATGTAACGATCGACCAAGACAATTTTGCCTTCGTTCAGGGCGCCTTCTATTTGCGGTTTGGCTTCAAAGCGATCGCCGGCGTAGAGCAGCGCGGTGAAATGCGGGTCCACACTTTTGAGCGGGCCAAAATCACCATTGAGGAATTTGCCGACCATGGTACCGAACCAGGAGTCGTATTGCGGGAAACCGGTAGAGTAGACGGAATGTCCTTCGGCGAGTAGCGCGTGTTCGAGAAGCTTCGCCTGCGTTCGTTTACCGCTGCCGTCAATTCCTTCGATGGCAATGAGCAGTCCGCGCGTGGTCATGGCATCTGTGAGTGGCAGGGGGGGCCACTTGTGGAGTCAGTGTAACTGGACAGCAAGAGACCTGCAATGCGGCTGGGCAATACCATTTGATTTGAAGAGCGGACCGCCTCGGAAGGCAGACCCAACATGAAGCCCCTACAAGGTAGAAGAATCGGGGATGGAGAGTGAAAGACGTGATGGATTGGAGCGCGTGTTAGGATTTTGAACTGGAAGCACGGGGGTGACGGTGACGACGATTCGGGAAAACGTGCTGCGGCTGCGCGAACGGATGGCTTCAGCAGCCGCGAACACGGGGCGAAGCGCGGAGGAGATCACGCTGATTGGGGTTTCGAAGACGCATCCGGCGGCTGCGATCCGCGAGGCGTACGAGGCAGGCTTGCGGCATTTTGGCGAAAACCGGGTGCAAGAGTGGGAAGGGAAGCGCGGGGAACTGGAAGATTTACAGGCTATGTGGCATTTGATCGGGCATCTGCAGAGCAACAAGGCGGCGCGCGCGGCGAAAGTATTTACCGCCCTTGACTCGATCGATGATTTGGCGCTGGCGCAGAGAGTGGACCGCGCGTTTGCGGAGAAGCAGGCCGTTGAGCCTATGCGGGTCTTGGTCGAGGTTCGCCTCGGCGGAGAAGAGACAAAAAGCGGCGTCTCCGAAGGGGAACTGCCGGAGCTCGCGGAGAAGGTCGCGCAACTCGCAAATTTGAATCTTGCCGGGTTGATGTGCATCCCTCCGTACCTCGAGGATCCGGAGAAGGTGCGTCCTTACTTTGCGCGTCTGCGGGAAATGCGCGACCAGATGGAAGCGCGACTTAGACGGCAATTGCCTGTGCTTTCGATGGGCATGTCGCATGATTTCGAGGCGGCGATCCGCGAGGGCGCGACGGAAGTGCGCGTCGGCACGGCACTCTTCGGCGCACGCCCGGCGGTAAAATGAAGTGGGCGAAGAAGGAGCATAGAGGCAGACGATGAGTTTCCTGGATATTGCTGAGGACGTGGGAAGAGGAACGGTCAGCCTCATCGTGCGCGTACAGCCGAGGGCCAGCAAGGACGAGGTGGCAGGCGCGATAGCCGGCGCGCTGAAAATTCGTTTGCGCGCACCGGCGGCGGAAAACCGCGCGAATGAAACGCTGGTGATGTTATTAGCGGGGCTTTTGAAAAGGCCAAAGTCCGCTGTTAGAATTCAAAGCGGCGAACACGGCCGGACAAAACGCGTCGAAATTCAGGGCGTGACGCGCCAGCAGATTCTGGATTTGCTCCGAGTCGAGGCATAGTGTTAGTTCCCTGGACGGAACCAAGAGCGGAAAGACATGAGCGTAAATATTGCCGCGATACAGAAGGACTTGCAGGCGGCTAAGCTGCACGGGTGGTTGTTCTACGATTTTCGCGGGCGCGATCCCATCGCCCAGCGCGTGTTGGCGCTTCCCCCGGGAATGCGCACGCGCCGCTGGTTCTATTTCGTTCCGGTGAAGGGAACACCGCGCAAGCTGGTGCACAAGATCGAGTCGGAGTCCCTGGCTTCCTTGCCGGGCGAGACGTTATATTACGCGGGGCAAAAAGAACTGCAGGCGAATCTGAAGAAATTGCTGGAGCAGGCGAAGACCGTGGCCATGCAGTATTCGCCGAAAAATGCTATTCCCTATGTCTCGATGGTAGACGGCGGGACGATTGAGCTCGTGCGGGGAGCGGGCGCGAAAGTGGTGACCTCCGCGGACCTGGTGCAGAAATACGAGGCTTGCTGGAGCCCGGAGCAGCTGGAATCACATATGACCGCGGGGAGAGCGATCGATCGCATCGTCAGCGAAGCGTTTGGCCACGCGGCACGCTGCGTGCGAGAAAAGACTTCCCTGACCGAGTATGACCTGCAGCAATGGATTCTGAAGAAGTTTGCGGAAGCCGGCATTGTTACGGAAGAAGGACCGGACGTGGCGGTGAACGCCAACGCCAGCGATCCCCACTACGGGCCCACGAAGGAACGTGCTGCGGCGATTGGGGAAGGGGATCTGCTGCTGCTGGACGTCTGGGGAAAGTTGAAAGCCGAAGGAAGCGTCTACTACGACATAACCTGGATGGGCTATCTGGGGAGCAAAGTTCCGGAGAAATACGCGAAGGTTTTCAGCGTGGTGCGGGACGCCAGGGATCGCGCCGTCGAATTGATTCGCAGCAGCGTGAAGGCCGGGAAGCCTTTGCAGGGATGGCAAGTGGATAAGGCGGCGAGGAACTTGATCGAGAAGGCGGGCTACGGGAAGTACTTCTTTCACCGCACCGGCCACAGTATCGGGCAGAGTGTTCACGGCAACGGCGTCAATATGGATGGTTGGGAGACACAGGATGAGCGGCACTTGATTCCGCGCACCTGCAACTCCGTGGAACCGGGAATTTATCTGCCGGAGTTTGGGATTCGCAGCGAAGTGAATGTGTATGTAGATGAGAAGGAAGCGCGCGTGACTGGCGCGGTGCAGAAAGAGATTCTCGCGCTCCTAGCCGGGTGAGACGCGGAACGGGGACCAATGCCAGACGAGGCTATTCCGACGACTGCTGCAGAGACAGCTCCGCCGAGCACAGAGAGCGGGTGGCAAAGTGAAGCGCGAGCTTGGGCTTTTGCGGTGGCCGGCTGGCTCTTGCCCGGGTTGGGTCATGCGTTGCAGCGCATGTGGGGGCGCGCCCTGACCGTGTTTCTCGCCGTTGGATTGCTGGTCTTTGCGGGAGCTTCGATGAGGGGAAACGTTTTCAGTTCTCACGGGACCGACGCGTTTGACACTTTGGGCTATTTTGCCGATATGGGAACTGGCAGCTTTTACGCTTTGGCAAGGGCACTGGAGCGCAATGGATCAGATTCCTCACATGCCAACGGCGATTATGGGACGCGCTTCCTGGCGACTGCGGGCGTGCTGAATCTGCTTGCTGCTCTACACGCCCATGAGGCGGCACGGGGAAAAAAAGCGTGATCGCGCCGGGTAGTGTGGACCTGAATCATTTTCAAGCTTTCCTTTTTTTCGCGGCGGTCGTGTCCGTGACGTTCGGCTTTCTGGGGCGCCGTCAGCCGAGAGAACGCGTGAAGTACATCTTGTGGTCTTTCCTGTTGTTCCTCGTGGTGGGCATTGGCATCGGCTGGGCCATGCTGCCGTTTTCCCGGTGAAGGACACAGATGGTTTTTGGAGATATCGGGTCACAAAATCTGGATATACGAATGCATTTAAACCGCCGAACCAATAAATTGTGATATGAATTTGTGGAAGCGGAAGAGAGAATTTGACCGCTCAAACAAGATCGTTTGCCGTACTCCTCATTTTAGTAACCCCACTCGGCGGAGTGACCGAGCATAAACCAATTCCCGGCTGCTTCGGAATGTGGCGTGCTTGAGCAGGGCGCTTAGTGCCTCTAGGCACATAACCGTGGGCAAGCAGCAAAAAGACGCTGAAAAGTACTTCGAACGAGACGAAGGGCTTCAATTTCCAAGCACCACGCGGTATACGTATGCACATTGCCGCCTGCGTCATCTGGACGTGGAGTTCGACGCAACAAAGAACGCGGAAGTCGCCTTCTCTCCTGACGATACGGCTAAGAGCGTTTCCAAACTATATGTTGAGTACGAAGCCAAGGACTAGGAAACTGCCTAGAGAGTGAGCGTTGAACCCCATGCTATCGTTTTCCCGCTGAAGTAGAGATTGCGCAATTCTAGCCGCGGCGAATTGACAGGGATTTTCAGTGGGTGCTATCGTGAAAATACGCCGAGGTAGCTCAGTGGTAGAGCAGCCGATTCGTAATCGCGCTGTTCGGCTCTATCTCCTTAGTTTTCAATCTCCGCCATTCTCTCTGATTCTCCCTCTTTCGCCTCGCAATATGCAACGCAATACACAACGGGTTGTGCGCTCCCTGAGGAATGTGATATAACGGTATCCCATGAAGCACAAATACTCCACGCGTGAAGCTGCCAAGAAGATAGGCCGCAGCCTCGCTAGCATTCAACGGCTTATCGCTGCCGGAACTATGGAGGCTCCCCCCGTAGTCGAAGTGGCAACTCAGAGAGTGCGGCTTTGGTCAGAGAGAGACATTCAGAAAGCTAGAAAGGTCTTAGCGGGCATTAGGCCCGGAAGGAAGAAGCAGTAAAAAGCGGGACGCGCCGGTGCAGCGAACACCGACACCAACCTATATAGGAGGCTGAAAGTGTCCGCACGGGAAGCACCCGAACAGCCTTGCGGCGCTCGCACGCTCTCGCGAAAAAGCAGAAGACTAACGGCGTTCAGGCCATCGTGCCTCGATCCGTTCCAAAATAAATTTCGCTTGGTCGATTGCGTCTTCAACCGCGCATAGCTTTGCCGGCGTCGGCCCCGTGGTGTCGCTGCTGAGGTTGGCCAGCTTGCGAGCGGCCATTTCAAATTGCGGCAATAGAACAAGAGCCAAACAACATTGCCTCCGGTGTCATCCGATGAGGGCATGCGCTGCGGACATCCCAAGTTGGTTTTAGGATTCGACCCTCGGAACTCGGCCGATTCGTTGACTTGCCATAGATCGCAACCTAATATGGCGGCACTGTGGCGGACACCGACACGCTCATCGGCCAGACCGTCTCCCACTACCGCATTGTTGAGAAACTCGGTGGCGGTGGCATGGGTGTCGTCTACAAGGCCGAAGATACGCGGCTGCACCGTTTCGTGGCACTGAAGTTCCTACCAGATGACGTAGCCAAAGACAAGACCGCACTGTCTCGCACTGTCTCGTTTTCAGCGGGAAGCACAAGCCGCGTCCGCCCTCAACCATCCGAACATCTGCACCCTCCATGACATCGGGGAAGAAGGCGGCCAAGCATTTATTGCGATGGAGTACTTGGATGGCGCGACGCTCAAGCACATCATCACCTGCCGACCCGTCGAACTCGACCGTCTTTTGAACATCTCGATCCAAGTCGCGGATGGACTGGACGCGGCGCACTCCGAGAAAATCATCCACCGGGACATCAAGCCGGCGAACATATTTGTGACCAAGCGGGGCCATGCCAAGATTCTGGACTTTGGGCTGGCAAAAGTTGCGGGCGCCAAGATGGCAGACGGGAGAGGCGAGACGCTGGCTACACTCAGTGCGGATTCGGAGCAATTGACGAGCCCTGGTGCGGCTCTGGGCACCGTGGCGTACATGTCGCCGGAGCAGACTCTAGGGAAAGAACTCGACGCGCGCACGGACCTCTTCTCCTTTGGCGTGGTGCTCTACGAAATGGCAACGGGGATGCTTCCGTTTAGAGGGGATACCTCAGCTGCGGTATTTGACGCCATCCTGCACAAAGCGCCGGCAGCCCCTGTGCGATTGAATAGCGAGATCCCGGCCGAATTGGAACACATCATCAGCCGCGCTCTGGAGAAGGACCGCGAACTACGCTACCAACACGCCTCGGAACTACGGGCGGAACTGCAACGGCTCAAGCGCGACACATCTTCCGGGCGTTTTCCTGCTGCCGCTGGCAGCGCAGTCACAGTTTCCGACGCCGCGCCAGCTTCCCCTGACAGCCGCCCTGCATCCACTGTTGTGACCGAGCGGCCATCGAGTAGCTCCGTCCTCGCGGTAGCCGCGAAGCAGCACAGGTTCGGCCTAGCTGTCGGTGTCTTCCTGATCATCATGCTCCTCATCGCGGCTGGATACGGTGTCTACGGGCTGTTTCACAAAACAATGCTGCAGCCTTTTGCAGATTTCACGATCACCCAATTGACAAAAAATGGGAAGGCAGTCGCCGCAGCGATCTCCCCCGACGGCAAATATCTCCTCAGCGTATTGGATGTGGGCGGAAAGCAGAGCTTGTGGCTCCGGCATCTCCCTACGAACAGTGACACGCAGGTACTTCCTCCCGCACACAGCGAGTATGGAAACCTGGCCTTCTCGCCTGACGGAAATTATATATATTTCCGCAAGGCCGTGCAGCTTGGCTTTTTCGACCTCTTTCGCGCGCCCGTCCTGGGTGGTATGCCGCAACCAATTGTGCGCGATATTGACACTGGCATCAGCTTTTCGCCCGACGGCAAGCGCATAGTGTTCGCGCGCGCCAATGACCCGGAGGTCGGGAAATTCCAGGTGTTGACAGCAAATGCCGACGGGACGGACGCAAAGATACTTTATAGTGGGCCCATTTCGGAAAGTCCGCTGGCTACTGCGTGGTCCCCCGACAACAAACAGATCGCCTCACTTCGTTCCAACGCACGTGGCTCGTTTAGCGCGATCGATCTGGCCGAAGTCGGCTCAGCTAGAATGCAGTCGTTTGCGCAGTTCAACGACCGCGAACTTGACGAGCTAGTGTGGCTCCCAGACGGTCGCGGCCTTCTCACAACCTACCAGCCCGGTGCCACCCCGCACCCTTCTCGCTTGCAAATCGGATTCGTTGCTTACCCCGGCGGAGAATTTCACACCATCACTAAAGATACTAACGGCTACCAAACACTCACGCTGTCGGCAGACGGAAAGACGCTGGCTGCCGTCCAACAGAAGTCCGCGCAGACTCTGTATCTTATCCCCGCATCCGGCTTCAATGGAACCTCTCCTGCTCCGGCTGTTGCTCAGAGCAAAAACTCCTATTTTTTCGACTGGGCCAACAATGGTGAACTCTACTTCGACGGCAATCTGGTGCGAGTTGCACTCGACGGGAGCAACACGACAACGCTACTTAGTGACCCGGCGGAGCACATCTTCAGGGCGACGCCGTGTCCAGTTGGCCGGTATATCCTCTTCGTGTGGCAAGGCCATCCTGACCCTAGCAAGACAAACATCTGGCGCATTGATGCCGATGGCGCGAATCCCAAGCAGCTCTCGCACGGGGTGCTCGATATTGGGCCCTTTTGCTCGCCTGACGCTCGCTGGGTGTATTACACCGATTTAATCCCTTGGCAGACCCGGCGAGTTTCCATCGAAGGCGGAGATTCCGAAGTCGTTCCTGGCACGGTGATACCTGGAATGTTTAGGGGTGATCCGGGACTTGGCGTGTCTGCTGACGGCCAATTCCTCGCCTTTGTCGTTGTGAAAGGGGGTGCGGAAGCAGGTACGGCGAAGATCGCCATCGTTAATCTGCTCGCTGGATCGGAGCTGGCGCGCATCGTGAATTCTGATTCCCGAATTGCAGGACTGCCACACTTTTTTCCCGATGGAAAATCGCTGGTTTACGTGATCCGCGAAAACAGCGCGGACAACTTGTGGCTCCAGCCACTCGATGGCTCCCGCGGCCGGCAGATTACCAATTTCAACTCCGACACGATCCAGAATTACGAATTCTCCCCAGACGGCAAAACCCTGGGCGTCATGCGCTCCCACACAGAATCTGATGTCGTCCTCCTTCGCGACACCACCTCTTCCCGATAACCAGTCCAAACGCTCCAGACTCTGTGGGAAGACTTTAATAGCGACATTCCCATCCTGAAGCAAGCCAAGGCCGAGTACGCGAAGCTGCAGTAGCTCATTGTGGGATTTCTGTCGGCTGCTTGTCCCGCTCTTCCAACCTGACCGAAAAAATAAAAAAATAAAATGACGCGGCGGTGTCGGAGACGTCCCCGTTCACACCGGCCCTTTCTGCGGACAACTCGGCTTATCGACGAGACACAACATCCTTGCTTTGTGCTACGCGATGATTACTTGTATGCAATAGCGGCACTCGACGGTCCGGCGAGGGGCATTACCTCGAACCGCTGAAAACCAACCTGCG
>Ga0306921_10000224_pt1 | contig 45271 bp, 42 predicted proteins | sample sta12Cox44000080_FD_203760 | JGI IMG/M metagenome (GOLD analysis project Ga0306921, IMG submission 203760) | Lab enrichment of tropical soil microbial communities from Luquillo Experimental Forest, Puerto Rico - statoxic.12C.oxic.44.000.080 (v2)... | ecosystem: Environmental > Terrestrial >... | reverse complement strand
GATGCGACGATCGAGGAGAATTCCCGCAAGAGCAGTGACAAAAACCAGAATCATCGCGACGCCAAGGATCGTAAGCGGCCCGTTGGTCGTCCACGCACGGCGAAGAAGCGCCTGGACCGAATTTCGCTTCGCAAGTTCAAGTTTTCCGTCGGTGCCCGCAGGCTTCCTACTTCTCTCGCCACTCACGCTCAGTTGCCTAGCTCCTTTTCCCGCTTCCCGCGTCATCGCAAAAGCGCGGACCACAAGGTAGGTGAGGAATCCCAAGGGCCCGAGCATGAGAGTGAAAAAGAGAATCGGCGCCATCAGCAGCGCGCTGAGCCGCCGCTCCCTACTGTCGAGATAGATCCAGCGCCCGATGAACAGGTCAAAAGCCAGGAAGTGAACCCAAGCGATCGTGGCGCCCTCGGGCGAACCGAGCAGAGCTGCAATCCCGGGCAGCGTTGGTTTCATAACCGCAGGCCAGATCGTACTCACCCGTGGCAGCACCAACCCAACATAGACGAGCACTGGCGCTGCGCTCACCCATGACGAACGCATGATGCGCTGCGTCCAGCGCCAGCGCGGCAGCAGAATCATCAAGCCCCAGAAGGGCATCACCAACAAATTGCTCAGTCTGAAAAGCAGAGTCATGCTTGCCTCCTGTCAGTCGTGATACCCGGCGGCTCCCGCGAGCCACGCTCACCGCGCAATCAGCTGCACCACTACACGTACCGGCTTCGGCATCTGCGGCGCGAACTCACGGAAGAGATTTCCCGCGGCGGTGAATCCGAACTGAAGCGTCGCTCGCTGCCCTGCGTGCGTCGTGTTGTTGAAGCCGGAGGGAAGATAGGCGTTTCCCACGAACCCTGCGGCGGTCGCGCCGACAAAGTTCGATACGGCAGGCATCCGTTGCCCGGAGTCGGATCGATCCACAAAGGTGAAGCTCAGTGCGTGAAGACTTCGCGCGAACACGTTGTGGCTCGACGATGGAATATAGCGAGGGTCCTCGTGAGTGATTAATCCCGCCGCGAAGCGCGCCGTCTGAAACGTCACACGCTGGGCGAACGCATCGCCGTAGTTTCTTCCGAACGCCTCGGAACCCTGTCTCCACTCTGCAGGGTACGCACTCGTTCCTTTCCCCGGAGGGTTCGCCATGCGAATACCTGCCCGGAACGCTGGAGCCGTGAAGACACTCGGATTCAGGTACGTTTCGTCGACGTAGTATTGGAACTTGCCTTTGCCTCCGATCGATTGGTCTTTGGCACCGAAGGCTTGCATAGTACCCGCGGGGTTCTGGGCGTACGAACCAACGGGAAATAACAAAACAGCAAGACTCAAACCGCAAAACTTTCTTCTCATTTTCCTTCTCCTCTCTTTCTAGCGATTCACATTCAGCTAATGCGAGGCAGGTTCCGGAACGGTCGCATGGCAGTACACGCAGCTGCGGTTGGGGACATTCAGTGGCGGAGGGTTTTTCGCGCCGGGTGCATAAAGCGCCGCACGCACGTTGAGGTCCGACGCGGCTATCTCTTCCAGAACGCTGCGGTACGGCCAGGTCTCGTAGTTGTCGGCATACTTCGCATTCGCGTACATCACTCTGGCGGCGTCGATTTGCCCCGCTTTCACCAAACCGTTGCCTAGATTGAGGACTAGCCCTTCAAAGCCGTAAGGAGCAATCTCCCCTTTCCACCAGCAGGCCTTCTTTCGGCCAACTCCGGTCACTAGACTCAAGTAGGGCTTCATGTCCGGATTGGCGCGGTCGAGAGTTGTTCCAATGCAGGCGTCGATGTCTTGCCAAAGAGAATCGAGTGCTCTCTGGTAAGTCGCGCTGCCCCGCACGTCATCGAGATGCGCCGCCCAGCGATTGAAATTGTTGAACTCCGGGAATTGATACACGCCGAAGTCCAGAATTCCGTCACCCTTCGCGATCAGGTTCGGATTTCCAAACTCCTGTCCCGTGTGAACCGTCGTGATTCCCAAATAGCCAGGCAGATGGTCGTCGTCGATGTGGCCGACGGGATGCTGCGTGTAGTAATCGAGGCCGAGAGCCTTTTGAAACAGAGCAGCCGCCGTCGGCATGTCCTGTGCAAAGATCTTCTTCTCCGCCGGCGCCTGCGCGTTCGGATCCCGGGTTGCCTCACCGACGTGCCAGAAGTGGGTAGCGCCCAGCAGTGCGTAGAGCGTTGGGTTGTCGGGATCGGACTTGATCGCTGTTTCGAGGTCCTTCTGTACTTCTGGAATCGCGTCGTAATCGTTTCCGTGGTAGATCGTCCAGAATTTCTCGATCGCGGCGCGGCTGACCCCGGTGCTCTGATCGTCTTGGGCCGGAACGGGCACTCCGCCGTTATTACCGGAGCTATGGCCCACACCAATGAAACAGAAAAGAGCGGCAGCCATGAGCGCCGCCGCGACAAAGAGTTTTGACTTGAAAAATGCACTTCCCTTCGCGAAAAGCTGACCGGGCTTGGTCTGACGTTCTTTATGCATCGCACTTCTCCTGGCGTTCATTTGAGGCCGGGGCGGTGCCTTTTTGATGTGGGCACTGCCAACATCATACGCTTATGATGTTGCTGCCGTCAACATAGTTGTATTTTTTCCCGGGGCGGTCCCGAAAGATGATGTTGCCGATGTCAACACCCGGATATAATGCGAGTAGAGAGATGCGTCGCGCAAAACCCTATCACCACGGAAACTTAAGAGAGGCATTGCTGGAGGCTGCGATCCGCTTGATCGCGGAGGTAGGCCCCACAGCCTTTACGCTGCGTGAGGTGGCTCGGCGGGCCGGCGTCTCGCACAACGCGCCCTACCGGCATTTTCGGGACCGTGACGATCTCCTAGCCGCAGTGGCTGCACAGGGATTTCGGGAATTGACTCGCGCCATGAACGAAGCGGCGGCGACAAAGTCAGACGTGCTCGAGCGCTTGAAGCATGCCGGATTAGGCTATGTGACGTTCGCCCTGCGCCGGCCCGAACACTTTACCGTAATGTTTGACGCGCCGGTTTCCAAGCGCAAGCATCCGGACTCCGCAGCCGCTGGGGAAGAATCATTCGCCACACTTTTGGGCTTCGTTAAAGGCTGTCAGGACGCGGGCCGACTGCCGTCTGGAGATTTGCGCCAGATGGCCCTGCTTGCCTGGACCATGGTTCACGGTATCGCCAAACTCGCCATTACCGGCCGCCTGCCTTTACAGTCCAACTCCGAAGTTCTCAGGTTCGCCGAATTTGTGATTCAACAGTCGTTGCCGGTTAGCCGATAACAATTGGAGAGAAACTTATGCGCAAGAGCGGCGTCCAATTCCTGAGCGGCACTCCGAACTCCGTCAGATTCCGGCAGGAGTGAAGGTCCATGAACATCAATATGCGGAAATGGGCTCTGGCCACCCGCGAAGCGCACATCGCACTCCTCGACCTGAGAAGGCTTGTCGAGGAGGCCGCTCGAATGACCCATGCGGCCGAATTTGAGGCGGTTCGCCTTCCCATCACGCCGCAGACGGATGGCGATGTTACGAGCACTATGTTGCCTTGCAGGTTCGCCCAACATGGAACAACCGGGAATGCCTCGCTCGGGGGAGGATTTTCGGGCACGGAGCAAAAATGCCGCGAGTCAGCGCAGGTCTGTTGACTTTCAAACGTGTGGAGGGTGAACTCCAAGTCTTTCTAGTTCATCCGGGAGGACCGTTATGGCGCAACAAGGACTTTGGTTCGTGGTCGATTCCGAAAGGGGAGGTGCGCGACGATGAGGATGCCTTGTGTTGCGCGCGGCGCGAATTTGAAGAAGAGACGGGGCAGACGGTGACAGGCGACTTCATCAGCCTCGGCGAGGTCCGGCAAGCCGGAGGGAAAATTGTAAAAGGCTGGGCAGTTGAAGGAGATTGTTCGGCCGAGGTGCAAAGCAATAGGTTTTCAATGGAGTGGCCCCCGCACTCAGGCCGCCGTCAGGAATTTGCCGAAGTGGACAGGGCAGCCTGGTTTTCGCTTAACGATGCCCGTAAGCGAATGAATAAAGCACAGACCGTGTTTCTTGATCGGCTCGTCGAGGAATTGGGATGAATCACGAGCCACATCCTGCCCCGCATCAACCCGTTTTAGATAGCGGAACGCTCGCAACCGTCAGCTTGATCTCTTGCGAGGAACTTTCGCGCCCTTTTTCCGTGCTTCGGATAGACCTATCGCGATGGCTTGCTTGCGACTCTTCACGCGTCCGCCCTTTCCCCCTCTTCCCGAACGCAGAGCTCCCCTTTTCCTGCGGCGCATCGCGCTCCTGACCGATTTCTTGGATGCCCGCCCATATCTGGCCATTTCAACCTCCTCGATTTGGTGGCTGGAAGCCGCCTGCGCGGCGTTCAACCCGCTACCTTATGTCGGTGACTCCGCCTGACGCGATGGCTGCCTTACTGTATCCGGAGAAAGAAAACGCCGTATCGTCAGTCGGTTCGTCGAAGTGCGCTTACCAGGAACAACACGGAAGCGAGCAGCATGACGACCGTTGCGATCCATCCCGCAATCCGCAGATATCGCGGAAGGCTGAACTGTTTGACAACCGCACGATTCGAGGACATGAACATAATCAAGAACATCAGCGGGACGGCCACGATTCCGTTTACTACCGCGGACCAGAACAATGCGCGCATGGGATCGATGCCAACAAGATTTAGACCCACGCCGACCAGAGTGGCGACGGTCAATAGCGAATAGAATTTCGGCGCTCTTCGAGCCTTGGCTTCGAGGCTGGCGTGCCAATGAAAGAGCTCGGACACGGCGTATGCTGCGGAGCCCGCAAGCACCGGCACGGCCAACATCCCGGTTCCGACAATGCCCAAGGCAAACAAGAAAGACGCAAGTCTCCCCGCAAGGGGTTCGAGTGCCCTCGCCGCATCGGCAGACGACTGAATAACGCTCCCGCTTCCCGATGCGTGCAAAGTCGCGGCGGCAGTCAGGATGATGAAGAACGCTATGAGATTAGAAACGGCCATCCCGACTCGTGTGTCCATGGCAATTCGATGAAAGTGCCGAGCTGCCTGCCACGGTTTCTTCTGGAGCGGCGAGTCTTCCGCGCGAACCCGGATTTCTTCCACTTCTTCCGAGGTCTGCCAGAAAAACAGGTACGGGCTGATGGTTGTGCCCAGCACTGCCACCAGCGCCATCAGATATTTCACATCGAAGCGGAAAGACGGCACGAACGTCGCGCGAAGCGCTGCTCCCCAGGGTACACGAACCAGGAAGGCGGTGATCAGGTAGGCCAGCAAGCTCCAGGTGATCCAGCGGAGATACCGGACGTAGTTTCGGTATGGAAGGAAGACCTGCAAGACCAGACAGAGAATCCCGAATAAGACGCCATATGCTACTCCCGAGCCGCCTACAACCAGCTGTGCGGCAGAGCCCATTGCGGAAATGTCGGCACCGAGATTGAACAGGTTCGCGACACACAATAACAGCACAATCGAATAGGCAATGTAGTTTGGATAGACCCTTTTAAGATTGGCAGCGATGCCCTTCCCGGTGATTCGCCCGAGTCTTGCGCAAATCTCCTGCATCGCCGCCATAAGGGGGAAACTGAACGCGGTGGTCCACAGCATGGCAAAACCAAACAGCGCGCCGGCCTGGGAATATGTTGCGATGCCGCTTGGATCGTCGTCGGCAGCACCAGTGATCAGACCCGGCCCGAGATTTTGCAGCAAGGTCCTCGGTTGCTGCTGGTCACTCTGGTGCGGCGAGTCCGTTGCTGAGTCTGGCATACAGTGACTCCTACATTCACGGGTTTGTGAACTACGTCATCCTATGGTTAGCGGACCGCGGGCAATGCCGCGTCAGGGGAATTCCGATGGACGAGCTTTTCTTTTGTTTTTTGATCGGCGGTCTGGTCGTTTCCTTCTTTGCCGTCCTCGGCGACGTACTCAAGCCAAAAAGCCTCGCCGGACTGTTTGGCGCCGCGCCTTCCATTGGTCTCGCCACGCTCGCTTTGACAATCTCATCCGAAGGGCGAGCGTTACGCGTCCATTGAGCTCGCCTCATAGCAGGCACGGTGGCCTGGATCATGATGTCCATTCTTCTCTGGCGTATTCGCAAGAGCCCTTTGTGGCCCTAGGAATTCCTTCTCGCTTCCTCTGGGCCTCGTTTGCTGTAGGCTTTATTTCCCGCCGCTTTAGGATCTCCCGCTTTCCTGACAGAAAAATCGAGTGGCGCCAGGCGAAAGAGACAGCCTGGCGCCGTCCGGTTGCCTTGTTGGGCGTCCGCGTGGCAATGGAGTTCAGATGGATACCAATCGCTCCACCAAGATACGGTACCGGCGCAACAGCAGTCGCCGCTCCTCGGTCGAATCTCGCTTGTCGGGATCCGACGCCTGCTCGTGCGGCTGTCGCTGCGCTGTGAATCCTTGCCTTAAATGCTCTATCGCGTCCGAGACAAGAGTATTTGCCTCGTCGACAGCGCTCGCAGGATCGTCCACGAAGCGCACTTGGATGTTGTTCCAGCGCGATCGGAATGCTTGCGTCTCGGCAGGAGAAAAGAAGCTGGACGAGTCCTGCATTCGGTTCGCATTCTCCGGAGCGCGATCCACACGGACCGCTTCGCCTGGAATGGCGCTTTCCCTTGTGATGCTGATTGGCTCGTCGTTCGCGAGCTCTGCACGCGTTTGCTCGACTGGCGCCGTTCTGTGCAACGCCGTGTCCGTTTGGTTCTCTTTTGCCGTCATTAGAGTGCTCTCCCTGTCTGCGTGTACTCGCGTTGCCCTAGCAGGTCTTCGAACAAGATCCGATAGTGAACCATCGCTTGTCTCAGGTCTTCCGTGCTAGCGCGCCCCTCGGCGTGCCTCAAGGCAATCTGGTGTCCCCCACGGTAGTTTTCAATGACCGTCGGGTGATCGACGGAAATGTCTGCCGCCCTTTGCTCAAAGTCGGCCACCGGGTAGCCTTCCGCCACCAGGACGCTTCGGATCAAACGATCCGCTTCTACCAGGGTCCCGTTCGGATCGTCTATGAACTGAGCCTGGATCGAACGCCAAGACTCCTCGAATCGCGCGCGGTCTTCAGCGCTTAGCGCTCGAACGTGTAGTGATGCCACTCTCCTCTCGCGCTCGTGAAGTGCTGACTCGGCTCTCCAGCGATTTCCCGTTTCGCTGACCGCGCGAGAATACTCGGGCCCAAATCGAGTTCTCAACCGTTCCGATCGGTTTTGTAACGCGAACCACACTATTACAGCCGCCAAGATGATCGCGACACCGATGATCACAACTACCACCACTGCATTGTCATGCACTGTGCATCCTCCCACTAGAACGGGTCGTATGTTAGACCCTGAACTTGTTCAAACCCTTGTTCCGCGCATCAGATGCGCCAATATCGAAACAAGAAACAAAACCAGAAAGATGTAGAAGATAAACTTCGCTATCCCTGCCGCCGCGGCTGCGATCCCGGCGAAACCGAAAATCGCAGCAACTATGGCGACGATGAAGAATCCCAAAGCCCAACGCAGCATCGCTACCTCCTCAAATGACAGCCGGGCGACCACGGCTGATTCCGCGACAGGTGGGTTGCATCGCGAGTCCATCTAACCGTCTTGGCCGAGACCCTTCTATAAGGCGGGCAATGTACGGCGCGGCATTACTAGCTGTACCTTGCTCCGGAGGTTCTACTACCGTTGCAGGAGTGCCCTCAGCGCTTCTTAGGAAGCCGTTCCTTTTTCGACTTTATTTGCGATGGTGGGGACGGATCGCCGGTTGAAGCCCCTTCCACGTCACCGCCCTCGTCCCTCGCGATCTCCGCCAGCAGACGATTGCTCACGACCGACCGTGGCTTTTCGGCCGTTATGTCCTTGCCCGACGCAAAACGGTCGCGACGTTTGATGAGCAGCCATGATTTGCCCGGCTTGCTGCCGAAACCGCGAGTGCGCACCAGCACCCAGGAGCCGCGCAACTTTTTGCCGTAGAGACTGAATTTGAGATCTCCCTTGTCAAGCGCTTGTTCGACGTCTTGGCTCTCGGACGACCAGGTTCCGTTGTCCCATACCATCACCGTACCGGCGCCGTATCCGCCCTCGGGAATCACACCTTCGAAAGCCGCGTAATCGACCGGATGGTCTTCTACCTGCATCGCCAGCCGCTTTACGGATGGGTCAAGCGAAGGTCCTTTGGGCACTGCCCACGAAAGCAAGACGCCGCCAAACTCAAGCCGAAAGTCATAGTGCAGCTGCGAGGCCCGATGCTTTTGCACCACATAGGACAGCGAGCCCTTTCCAGGCTTTGATCTGCCCTGCGGCTCAGGCGTGCGTTTGAAATCTCTCTTTTCGCGATATTTCGCTAGCGACACGATTTTTCCTTTCGCAGACCGGCGCTGGTTTCATGAAGCTTTCAATTCGCCCTGAGCCGCCGTGAGATTTTGCCGACTAGCGAAGAAACCACGCCAGGGGTCCTTCGCACTTCGCCGGTGGCTGAAATTTCCAAGATTGAAATCAGCGGGATTGAGCGAACGATGGACTTCGGGCCAGTCAAGCGGAGTCGACACCGGAGCATGCGGTTTCCTGCGCACCGAATAGGGGCTTGCGACGGTCTGGACAGAACCGTTACGGAAGGGATCCAGGTACACACGTTTGCCCCGCGCGGCGATTGAATGTTCGGTGGTAAGAAGCTTGGGATGCGCTGCGGCGAGTCTAGAGACAACTCTTTCAGCAAACTTGAGGATCTCGTCAGCGGTAGGGCCGACACGAACGGGAACGAAAACATGAAGCCCGCGACTACCCGATGTTTTCGGAAACGACTTCAAGTGCAGCTTGTCCAGCAGCTCCTTTAGCAGGCATCCCGCTTCCGCCGCGTCGTTAAACTCACCCGAGCCTGGGTCCAAGTCGAAGCAAATCCAGTCCGGTTTCGGAAACGCTTTCGCGCGACTTCCGGTGACATGCACAGCGATACATCCGAGATTGACCAGGGCGATTTGGGTCTCCAGCGATCCACCGACGATGTAATTCGTCGATTTTCTTTTGCCCGAAAGGTTTTCGATCCGCTTGGTGGGCGTCCCTGGCGGCATGCCTTCCGGCTTTTCTTTCTGATAGAAACACTGACCCTTCTGACCATCGGGACAACGTTCGAGGGTCAAGATGCGGTCCTTGACGTAGGGTTCTAAGAGAGGAAAAACATCTTTGTAGAAATTCGCCAGGTCCAGCTTTGTGTATCCTTCTTGAGGCCAAAATATCTTGTCCGGATTCGACAGGCCCACTTCGCTAGCTTTGCATTTTCGTGGCATGTCCGCGTTCCCCCCTATTCCACGACTTCTTTCGCAGTTTTGTCGTCTCGTAGGCCCAGATACACCGGGTGCCGCAGCTTTCCGTCTTTCGTTCGCTCGGTGAAAGCAATTTCCGCCACCAACTCAGGCGCGACGAACGTGGCGGACCTTTCCTTGACGTCCGCTGTAAAGGAGGACTTCGCACATTTGAGTGCCTTCATTTTCTGGTGCAGGGAGCTGAGAATTTCGTCGTTAAAGCCGGTTCCCACTTTACCGACATACTGCAGTTGATGGTGATGATATGCGCCAAGGAGAAGGGCCCCAAAATATCGCCGGGTCCCTTCGGGTGCGGTAAATCCGCCGATGACGAATTCTTGACGCTGGTTCACTTTTACTTTTAGCCAGCTCCGCGATCTGCCCTGGATGTAGCGGGCGGAAGAATCCTTTCCGACGATACCCTCGAGGCCACGCGCAACCGCCGCTTCAAACGCAGCGATTCCATCGTCCGTCAGCCGCGCCGCGAGCCGCACTGCCCCGGCGGGTCCGACCGCCTGCTCAAGCGCCCGGCGCCGGGATTCAAGCGGCTCACGGCGCAAATCACGGCGGTCCTGGTAGAGGCAGTCGAAGACGGCGTATTGCATCTTGCCCCTGCCTTGCTGCAGAAGCGCGAACCGCGAAACCTGGTGTGCGCCAAAAACGACAACTTCGCCATCGAGCAGTAGGGTGTCGGAGTCTAGCTTCGCAAGGTCGGCGGCAATAGCCTCATACCGGTTGGTTCGATCGATTCCGTTGCGCGAAACCAGCGTGATTTTCTTGCCCTCTTTGTAGGCGAGTATGCGCACGCCGTCGTATTTCTCCTCGAAGACCCAGCCTCTGCGCGAGAAAGGTTCTTTGACCAGCGTCGCCAGCATTGGTGAAGCACGGAATGGGATCTTGCCCATACGGAGTTCGCAGAGAGCGAACAGACCGAAGCTACTCTAAACCGTAGGCCGTTTCGCTAGGTAGAAAGATGTAGCTACCTAGCGAACGTGCCGGCAACTCCCGCTATGGACACATAGCTGAGTTCCCGTCCTTCGCGAGCCGATTGCAGCAGCAGCCCGCCTCGGCTCATATTCCCGCGACCCGCAAAGGCTGAGGGAAAAAGGAGTCGCGATCCGAAAACAGCAAGCAGCGGCTTGGTGTACTTCGGTGTGGCCACGCTGCCGAGCAATATCGCCTCGCCCGTGTCCCCGAGTTTTTCTTTCAGCGCGACGGCGTCACGCTCGAGCGGAATCCGGTAGCGATCATCTTCGGGGTCGACTTCCGCAATCACTGTCAGGTCCCTCAGCATCGTCAGATCCACAGGAGTGTCGGGAGGCAACAATCCCCGCGAGGAGGTAATGACGTAACAGCTTTCGATGCCGGGATGGGAAGTGCCAAACGCTCGCGCATACGCGAGCTTTCCTCGAAAATACAGCGAGCTCGCAAAGGAGAAAATCTCGCCGAGCGTTGCGTATCCCGCTCGTAGGCGCATGCTCAATTCCGACACGCAGTCCGGTTGATTGAGCCGCTGCGCTCGCACGCCTCTCAGGTCTGCCGGTGACAAAAGGAAAACTCGACGTCTCGACGGGTTCACTACAGCGCCCGGGCGCGACAGTTCCGGCGAATGTCCGTGAAGAACGATTTTCTTATCCATCGGCGGGTGATCGGAAGTTGCCTGGATAGTTGGTCCGACTCGCGTCACTCGGGCGTGCGCCACTCCAGAATTTGGCAAAGCCGCCCTTCTTCATCCTGCGAACAAAGTCCGGTCGGAAAGACGTTCCACATCTTAGTTGCGCACTTCGATGTACATATCAACGGGAACGCCGTCTACGGCTTTGACCTCTCCTCCTCCAATTCTAACCGTTATTTTTGCCACATCACCCTCGCATTTGGGGATGGTAACCGAGCCATTCGGAATGCGCCGCCGTGGAGTCACAGACGACTGAAGTCTTGAAGGGTTCAAAAGCGTCGTCCGCGGCTGACGGCTTGCTCTTATGGGTCTCCTACAAACGAAAGCGCGAGCTACCAGACGCCGACAGTCCAAGCTTGGCGATGCAGTCGTCGCACAGAAGGATCTCGTTTTGGATTTTTGATGGCGGACGGTATCCGCAGCAAATGTTCCAGTAGGGGCTGCTCACGGGCGTCGGCGGAAAATCTTGTGCGATCCGATAGAGCGTGAGGGGCTCGTCATCTTTACCGCAGCCTCGCAGGTAGTCGCTCATCGAAGGGTCAGCTGGAGGGAAACACCAGAATACGGCCGCGGCGTGAGACTGTCGTTACGCTAGATCCCTTAAAAAAGAAGGGAAAAACATGGACGGCAGGGGGCCAGACCATACCTGGCGGTTTATAGCGCGGCGGCGGGCATCGCTGACTCCAGTTTTCTGGAGGCTCCGGAGCCATTGCGAGGCGCGATCCATATTTTCGGTACAGCAAAAGGTGGATTGCTGATGGCTGGTTGTACGTCCGACGATGCTAACGGGATCTACGAACCTGCCTTGCTTTGACGATAGACACCTATCTGCGCTCCTCCCGTTCGCGACACCTCCGTTGCTCCGGATTGGTGTCTTTCCTTCTGTCGACTTCCCTCGGAACACCTCTATCGATTCTCGGTTTAGCCTCGATGAACGCGCACGCGCAAGACGACGTTTCTAAAATCATCGAACGCTCAGTAGACAACTTCAAGAAAGATTGGGCAGCCGAATCTCGCTTTGACTGTTCGGAGAGCGACAAGGGTAAGAACAGCACCAAGACCTACCAGGACATCATGCTCTACGGTTCACAGTACCAAAGACTGATCGCTGTAAACGACAAACCGTTGGACGCTCATCAGCAAGCCGAAGAAGAGCAAAAATTCCAAGCGACTGTGTCGCGACGCCAGGCAGAGAAAGACTCCGAGAGGCACGAACGCATTGCCAAGTATGAAGCCCAACGAAAGCATGCCACGGAGCTTATTCTCGAACTCAGCAAAGCCTTTTCGTTCACCATGGCCGGCACTGACAAACTTGGAGATCACGAAGTCTATGTCCTGAACGCAGAGCCGCGCGATGGATATGAGCCACTGAGCATGGGCACTCGTGCGCTCACTGGCATGCGCGGGAAGCTGTGGATCGATCGCTCGTCATTTCAGTGGGTAAAGGTCGCCGTCGAGGTGTTCCGCCCGGTATCGATCGGTGGCTTCATCGCTCGCGTCGAACCCGGAACCCGCATGGAACTCGAACAACAGCAGGTTTCTAGCGACATCTGGCTTCCCAGTCACCTTACCGTGCGATCGCGCTCCAAACTCATCTTTGTGTTCAGCCGCCAGACAGACGAGGAGCAGATCTTCTTCGACTATCATCCTGCTAAGAACGCTGAGCCCCCGGCAGGGCGGAGCCAATCACGAGCTCCGGCCAGCGAACCTCGGCTTCGGAGTGCATCGATAGCTGCCAGGGAAAGCGGCAAGCCAGTTGGGAAATTCGAGTAAGGTTCGGCCAATGTGGTTCGGTGCACGGTCTTGATGATTTTTAGCGCGCTTATGAAGGTGCCGAACTCGCCTCACTGAGGTGCAAACCGACCCTTGCAGCACCGCTGGTCAATCCCGAACCTTGTGCCAGGAAACGTAAACCCGTTTGACCGGACAGTTCGCAGTAAGACATTCGCGTTCCAGATAAACATTCTGTTCAAAATGACAATGCTTGTCGCCGAGCGGGGTGTCAGTGAAATCGCACCCAGCCGGTTTTGGATCGATAAAGACCTGGTCTACCGTCAATCCGTACTTCAGCGCAAGCCGGTATCTTCCCGGAGTCAGAATATCCGGATGCCTCTCCGGCATGAGGAATTGGACTCCTAGAAAGATCGCCATAACGATCACGACGCCCCAAAGACCGATCCTCAGCAGTACTCCGAGTCCAACCTTCTGTTCTGTTGTCCACACCGGGTTAGGTTCTACGGGGGGAACATCGGTTTTGGGGAGTGAAGCAGCGTCCCGCACTTCCCACCCGCAAACCTCGCACGCGAGCGGCTCGCCAGAGAATGGTCGAATCGCTTTGCAGTTGTGGCAAGGGAAATTCATGAATGCGTCTCACGCAGCGACGGTTCAGAAGTCCGCCACCAACACGCAGCCCATCGCAAAACGGTTGGCGAAATCGGCGTGAGGTAGGCTCACGCGTAGATTGCGGGGATTATATAACACGCCAGGGTGAGCCGCGCCGTGCGCGCAGTGTCGTGTGGCGCGGGAACTTTGTTCAACCGGACTCCTTTCCCCTCTCTCTTGAGGGAGAGCCGAGTGTATGCGCGCCTGCAGGTCGGAGGAATCGGCTCGGAATCACAGAGAATCTCGATGTTTTTCTGCGATACGGGGAAGCGGCCCGGCGCAAACCACAACGGGATGGACCAGCCTGGTCGCTAAGCTCCCGGCACAAAGCAGCGACGCTGAGGCCGCGCCCGAAAAAGCGGCTTCCGTAGACTGCAAACTTTTAGAATAGCGAGATGTCCCGTTTAAGGAGGGAAACGCGATGCCAAGATCAGGATGGAAGATGTGGCCCGCCTCACCACCGCTTCGCGAGGACCTCAAGGTGCGGCTGAAACCCTACATTTAGATATAACCGCCTAGCGGCGCGATTGTTCGTAAGCACTCCGATACGCAATTCGGTCGCTCCGGCCTGCTTCGCATATGTCTCGGCGCGTTCAAGAAGCTGGCGCCCAATCCCGCGACCACGGTGCGAATCGAGCACTACGAGGTCGGCGATCAAGGCGTAGTGGCCCGGCGGATCGTCCAGCTCCACGAACGGTTCGCGCGCAAGAACCGTAACGAACCCCACGACCGCAGATTCATCCTCTGCCACGTAAACACGACCGGCGGCTTCACGGCAGCGTTCATGGATGCGCTGGCAGTAACGGTCCGCCATCGCCTCGCCAGGCAGGAGGAGGGGATCAATCGCTCGTTCTGCGTCCTGAAGCACGACTACACACCGTCGAAGGGCCGCGGCGTCGTTTTCCTGGTAGTCACGGATGATCATTGCCAGAGGATCCTCTCAAGCGGAAGACGGTTCGAGTTTGCCCGCTTGGCCCGCCAAAGTTAAGTTGCGCCATCCTGGACACGAGATTAGAACCCGGGCCGACGCCCGGACGATTGCGATCTCCAGTTGCTTCACCTTTACCTCTCCGATGCCGAACAACTCTCCGACAAACACTTCTTGGCAGCAATGGGATTCCCAAAACGGCAAAGAGTTTCGCCATACTGGATAGTGGCCCTAAAATCTTTGGCAATCTGCCGAATCCCGGCTCTGGAGCGGATTCGACCCTGGGTTCAGGCGAGTCAGATTTCTGGCTTGAAACAAACTCTCCCCGGCGGACCAACCTGGTTCCTAAGGGCTAGGGCGATCGCTAACCAGAGAGATGAAGGTTCTCGGACAGGTAGGCTCGGAGGCTGCCCGGTTCGAAGCGGCCTCCGCACAGGCCGACATATCCGTCCGGCCGTATCAAGAAGAAGGATGGTTGGGGAATCTGCACGCGTGCCAGTTCCCGATCGTTTTCCGGATCGCTTGCGATTGTGCAGACGCGGAACAAGTCGCCCAGGCCGAGCGTGCCATCGGAGAGCGGCGGCTGACCGACCAAAACCAGGTTAAATTGCAAATCGCTGAGTTTCTGAAAAAGGTCCTCGGCCGGCCCATCGGGCGCGAGCCTAAGCCGCAGCCATGGGAAGCGATCGCCCTTCTGTGGAGCGGTTTCCGGCAAGCTGTTCAGCGATTTGGATAGGGGGCTATTCCGGTAACGGATGCCGGTTTGTGAAACGGTCCTAAAGCCGAATTTCTGCGCAGGCTTGAGGTTGAGTGCAAACGCGGCAAGCCTCGACAAGAGTTTCGTCCGCAGCAGTCCCGCTATCCAGCTGTCGGATACCACCAGGCGGAAAGCGCGATCTGTTCCGTTTAACAATGCTTGCGCGACCGGGATCCGTTCCTGCTCGTAGGAATCGAGCAACGCCGGTTTTGCCCGATTTTCTATTACCAGAGCCAGCTTCCACGCCAGGTTGTAGGCGTCCTGCAGACCGGTGTTCATGCCTTGTGCGCCGACCGGGCTATGGATGTGCGCCGCGTCACCCAGCAAAAAGCAGCGGCGGTCCCGGAAGTGCATAGCCCTGCGGTGATGGATGCGGTAGGTGGAAAACCAGCTGCATGATTTGATTGCCAGCTTGTCGTCCGCCTGGTTGTGCAATGATGGGATCACGGCCTCGAATTTCAAATCCGGTTTGTTTCGCAACTCGGGAGGCAAAATACCGACGATGCGCCAGTGGTCTTTTCCGCGCATGGGAAACAGCAGATGGAAGCCGTCGCGAAACAAATAGACATTCACCTCATCGGGAACCATGCTGCCGGTGAGTTCGGTGTCGGCAACGAAAAAGACGTGCTCGTACGGTGCGCCGGCAAATTCGATACCGCTTGACTCTCTGACTTTGCTCCGCGCTCCGTCACATCCGGCGACCCAGGCGGCGGTGATGCTTTTCTCCGGGCCGTCGGCCAGTCTCACGACGGCTGTTGCAGACTCGGGCGTCTGCGTCACGCTGACCAGTTCGGTGTTCCACTGAACACAGCCGCCGATCTCGCGAAGATGGTCGCCCATGATGCGCTCGTTGTCGTCCTGACCGAGCACAAGCACGAACGGATAAGGTGTCACTTTTTGCCCGGTTTCGCCCAAGGCAATGCGGGCTCGATGCTGTCCATCGGCCCAGATGTTTCCGCCCGTGCCGCGCTTGCCAAGCTCCAGTGCGCGGTCCACGATTCCCAAATGCGAGTAGATTTCGAGCGTGCGTGCCTGCACGCCCAGCGCCCGCGTCTCCCGCGCGGGGCCGGGATTTCGGTCGATGATTATTGCCCGCACGCCCCTGCGAATGAGCTGATTCGCCATCATGAGCCCGGTTGGCCCGGCGCCTACGATAAGAACATCCGTATCCATGTACTCCTCCAATAGGATTTGGTTTGTGTAGGCGGTTATGCGCCACCGTGGCAATTCATTGAGTCAGAACAGCTTGTTCGACTCCTTCAACAAGCAGAACGTGCCCGGTCGCAGAACGCATACTGCAAAGTTCTGAGCGGGTCAATGCGAATTTCTCCATACATCAGTCGGCAGTTCGTTTACGCTATGCGAGAAACCCCTGAAAATCCCTGTTTCCGAGACCTTCGCCCACTCAAGGTGTAGCTAGAGGTTTCGTCGTATTGCAGGCTTAGCCGTGCGGAGAATAGTGTCAAAATTTGGAGCCACCCGCCCATCGGAAATTTCGAGTCATCCAGCCCTAGAAACAGAGAACTCGCGTGAAAGTCAGTGAAGTCATGAGCAAGGAAGTACAGGTCGCATCGCCGGACGATACGATCGAAAAAGCAGCCGCTCTTATGGCGCAAGCCGACTGCGGCGTTCTACCCGTCGGGGAAAACGACCGCTTGGTCGGCATCGTCACCGACCGGGACATCACGCTTCATGCCGTTGCGAAAGGACAACTCCCGGATCGCTGCAAAGTACGAGACGTGATGTCACCTGGGATCAAGTACGTTTTTGACGATCAGACCACAAATGCTGCGGCGAAAAGCATGAGCGACCTGCAGGTACACCGTTTGCCAGTGCTGAATCGGCAGAAACGCCTAGTCGGAATTGTGCCTTTGGGCGATCTGGGCTGGAGGCACACTGACTCGGCTGCCAGGGCGTTGCATGGAATCTCGAAGCCGAATGGTGGGACCGCGTAACGACGCGGCAGTAGGAACGGCTCACCGATCGCCTCGGCCCGCCCGAACCGATCACCATCGCTTATCTGCTGAGCTCGACAGGCCCGGGTTCTGGGCCAGTCAACGGTCCCGAGCGGAGTTTGTATCGCCATCGGGCGTCGAATGGCTTCCGCAACCCGGTGATTGGCCGTAAAAGGCATTGCCGGCGTAGTTGAGTTCCTTCAAGCCACGCCTTGAGGTGTAGTAGCCTCTGATGGCTTCCGCCTTAAGAAAAGCGAAGAGTCGTGTACCAGCGTTATGGATGTCCGGATCAGGGCGGATGTCGCTGATGAAAGTGAGCAGTTCCGACTGCGTCGCGGGCGGGACATCGAGGAACCCTGTGAAAGATCTGCTCGCGGCTTCTTGCTGCAGCCAAGCGAGACCTTCTTTGCAGATTCGTTCCGGCTCGAAGGTTTCGAGTTGGTGTACCGGCTCTTCGCTGGTGAAGTAGGCGACGGCGAGGGCCCGCTGTTCGGGCGTTAGGTTGCGCGCAGCCGCGCGGATGCCGGGACCGCTGAACGCGACGAGGTCGATCCACTCTGCAACTTCGTCATAGGGGGTCGCGGGCGCTCCCGCGGCCTGCTGTGCCGGGGCCGTGGCCAGGCCTTCTCCTAAAATCAGCTCGACCAACCGACGAGTGACCGTAAACTCTTCGGAAGAGAACGCCTGTGGAAGAAACGGTCCGGAACGCGGGCTCACGAATTGGGTTTCGGCACCGGGCGGAATAGAGAAAAAAGGCCCGTCTTGGTTCAAAGCGTGCATCACGTGGTCGATGGACGGCGTATAGAGCCCCGGAGGCAGCGCCGGGTTGAGGGTGTGCTCTGTGTGCTGTGATTTGCCGGGCATGCCCGCAAAGCCGGAAAGAATCACCGCGCTGCCGAAATTCAGCAGCCAGTCGCGGCGTGAGAGTGCCGCGGCATTCTGGTCTTGCTCGAGTTCCCTATCGTCACGGTTCATGAGAAAACCGAATTACAAGTTGCCCTTGCGGTATTCGTCGACAATATAATCTCCTGCACGCGCTGAAATGGCCATGATAGTGAGTGTCGGCTCATAACACCCTTGCGTGGCAAACACTGCGCCGTCGGTCACGAAGACGTTCGCGACGTCGTGCAACTGGCCAAAGCCATTCACAACGCTTTTTTTGCGGTCAGCACCCATGCGTGCGGTGCCGCACTCGTGGATGTTCTTCCCGAAAACGCTCAGCTGCTCGGTCGGCGGCTGCGGCCGATCCAGCTTCATCGAGTCGAGAATTTCCAGCACATCCTGGCGCATGGCCTTGGCCATGGCGTGTTCGTTTTCTCCGTACCTGGCCACAATGCGTAGCGCCGGAATTCCCCAGGCGTCTCTCTTATCAGGATCGAGCATGACGTAATTGTCGTGACGGGGCAGGCATTCGCCTTGCACCGTGATTGCGAAATAGTATGGAATTTCCGACCGGATTTTCTCCCGCCAGGAGGATCCGAAACCCGCGAGCCCGAAGGCATGCGCATAGAGTTCCTGGCTACCGTCGCCGTCGAAGCGATAGCCGCGTAGGAACGCTTTATTCAAGTTCTTGCCCGTGTTCGCGTACTTGGGAATCAGGAAGCCGCAGGGAGTTCCGGTCGGAGCGCGCCGCGAAGATTTGAATTGAGGAAGGAAACCGCCGGCCCCTTCGAGCGTGAAGTGGTCCATCAGGTAGTGGCCAAGCTGGCCTGAGGAATTGCCGAGGCCTGCAGGGAAGCGAGAGGAAGACGAGTTGAGAAGAATACGGGTGGATTCAAGCGCGCTGGCGGCCAGGACGATAACTTTCGCATGCGCCTCGCGATGCGCGCGAGTCGAGCGATCGACATAGTACACACCTTCAGCTTTGCCCATCTCGTTCATCAGCACATGGCTGACAACGGCGTCGCTGACTAATGTTAGGCGGCCGGTGCGCGCGGCGGCGAACAGCGTCACGGACGGGCTGTTGAAGTAGGACGCCGTGTGGCAGCCACGCTGACATTGGTCGCAGTAGTGGCAAGCCGGTCGCCCGCGATGCACGGTAGTGAGATTGGCTACGCGATCGGGCATGACCACCCAGCCGAACTTGTTGCCGATGACTTCACGCGCCAACTCGCCACCGCAGGAGAGATTCATCGGCGGGAGGAATTTGCCATCGGGCATCTGCTCGAGACCTTCGTGGGAGCCGCTGACGCCGATGAAGGATTCCACCAGGTCGTAGTACGGCGCAAGGTCCTTGTAGCCGATGGGCCAGTCTTCGCCGTAGCCATCACGGCCGGCCGCTTTGAACTCGTAGTCGCTGTAACGATAGCATTCGCGACCCCAGCAAAAGGTTCTACCGCCCACCTGGCGACCACGAATCCACATGAACGGTTTGTCGACGGGAAACGTGTACGGATTTTCGCGGTCGTCGACAAAGAATTGATGGCTGTACTCATCGCAGGCGTAACACAGCCGCTGAATGGGTTGGCGATCGAGGAATGCCTGTCGGTTGCCGAAGCCGCGGAACTTTACCTGATAAGGGCGGACATGCTCGGTAAAGTCGCGGGTCGGTATACGGGGAGGTCCGGCCTCCAACATCAGGACACTCATGCCCTGCTCGGTGAGTTGCTTGGCTACCCAGCCGCCACTGGCTCCGGAGCCGACAACCATCGCGTCAAAGAGTTGTTTGCTGACACGCATCGACGGATGCGCATGTTATCACTGCCTGGAAACCTGAGAACAGATGAAGATGGGAAGCTACAGTTGGAGCGAATGACGGGAGCAGACGCTTATAGCGAGGAGTAGACGTCATAACGGAGGAGTTGGTGAACGGTTGAAGCACGGCGGTCTTGAAGGATAGACCTAACCCAGCGTCGCTCAGGCCGGCACATTCTGAGCGGGCCTCGTTTTAGGTAGCGTGGCCGATACCTTCTGTGGTAAATCCGCGGTGGGCGGGAGTGCCGGTAAGTTGCGATTAGGAGGGAACGGTGAAGAATCGCATGAAGCCTTGCAGCCTCGCAAAGGGCGTGATTTCGCGGCGTAGGTTCTTGGACCAGGCCGCTACAGCCGCGATTGGCTTCTCGATCGTTCCACGTCGAGTCTTGGGAGGAGCTGGCTACACTCCTCCGAGCGACCGCGTCAACATTGCCTTTATCGGCGTGGGAGCCCAAGGTTTGCGGGTGATGCTTCGCTTTTTGAGCCAGCCGGACGTGCAGGGTGTGGCGGTCTGCGATGCGGCTGCGACCGCTGCGAACTATCCGCAATGGGACACCCACGAGTTCTGCAAATCCGTTCGCAAACTACTCGGCGTTGACAGCGGATGGGACTGGCTCAGCCCGGACGAACCCGTCGAATTGACCCACGCATTGAAAGTAACCGGCGGCGTGGCAGGTCGCGATCCCTGCCAGAAAATCGTGGACGGATACTACAGCGCGCAGCAGCGTTCCGGTCACTATAGCGGCTGCGCTGCATATAGCGACTTTCGCGAACTGCTCGAGAAGCAGAAAGATGTCGATGCCGTGGTAGTGTGCACCACGGACAACCTGCATGCGGCCGTCTCGGCTGCCGCGATGAAAAAGGGCAAACACGTCTTTTGCCAGAAACCGTTGACGCACACGGTGTACGAGGCGAGGCGCATCGCCGAGATTGCCCGGGAAACAGGCGTAGCCACTCAGATTGCAGTCGCTAACCAGGCATCGGAGGACACCCGCCGGTTGTGCGAATGGATTTGGAGCGGCGCCATTGAACCGGTGCGGGAAGTGCACAACTGGTCTAGCCGCCCTTATTGGGCGCAAGGAATCGAACGCCCGAAGGCCGCGGAGCCCGTTCCCAAGGGACTGGATTGGGATTTGTGGCTGGGACCCGCGCCGGTACGTCCTTTCAATAGCGTTTACGTACCGTTTTCCTGGCGAGGCTGGGTAGACTTCGGCTGTGGCGCTCTGGGCGATATGGGCTCTTATAGTTTCGACACTATCTTCCGCGTGCTGAGGCTGGAGGCGCCCATAAGTGTGGAGGCCAGTTCCACGGAACGTTACGAAGAGACCTACCCGCAGGCTACGATCATCCGGTATGACTTCGCGGCCCGCGGTGAGATGCCTTTCGTGAAATTCACATGGTATGACGGCGGCCTGAAACCGCCGCGACCGGAGGAATTGGAGGAAAACCGCCCGTTCAGGGGCGAAGGAGAAGACGAGGACGAAGGACTTCTTTTTGTGGGCGATCGCGGGAAGATTCTTTGCGGGTTTAATGGCGCTCACCCCAAGCTCATTCCTGATGCCAAAATGAGCAGCTTCCAGGAGCCGCCAAAGACCTTGCCAAGATCGCCTGGTAACGAACGCGAATGGCTGGACGCTTGTAAAGGTGGCAAAGTGAAGCCCGGCGGAAATTTTGAGTTCGAGGGGATGGTCACGGAGACTTTGCTGCTCGGAAACGTCGCGGCTCGTACCGGAGAAAAACTCTCCTGGGAGCGCGCCGGGCTGAAGGTGACAAACAATCAAGCGGCGCAAAAGTTTGTGCGGCCGGAACGCCGCAGCGGCTGGGAACTCTAGTGCGCATCTTGCAGTGGTTTGATGGACGGAGGCCAGAATGTCTACGATGACGAGAAGAACGTTCGTCAGGAATTCGGCGGCGGTTGCCGCGGCAGGATTGATTGCTTCGGGAGGTTCGGAGCTTATGGCCAATCCACTGGGGATGCCGATCGGATGTCAAACCTGGCCGGTACGGCAGATGATTGCCAAGGATTTCCCGGGTACCATCAAACAGCTTGCCGCGGCGGGATTTCAGACGGTCGAACTTTGCTCGCCGGTGGGTTACGCCGACAACGATTTCGCTGGCTTGGCAAAGTACAGCGGATCAGAGCTGCGCAAGATTCTGGGCGACAGCGGGGTGACCTGCGTAAGCTCGCACTTCACGATCGAGGAGCTTCGCGAAAATCAACAAGGAAGAATCGCCTGGGCCAAAGACGTTGGCTTGACGCAAATGCTGGTGCCCACCCTTAACGGGCCGAAGAATCCGACCATGGACGATGTGAAGCGCGCCGCAGACGAATACAACAAGATCGGCGAACGGGCGGCCAAAGCGGGCATCCAGCAGGGACTTCACAACGAAGATTTCGAACTTACCGTCGTTGATGGCAAGCGAACGTATGACTTGCTGCTGGAGCTTCTCGATCCGAAGTTGGTCAAATTCCAGTTTCAGGTCTCAACGATTAGCCGCGGCTACGACGCCGCGGAGTATTTCACCAAATATCCCGGCCGTTTCATTTCCATGCACGTACAAGGCTGGTCTACCGAAACGAAGAAAATCACGCCGGTGGGGACGGACTCTTTGGACTGGAAGAGAATTTTCTCTACGGCCAAGACCGGTGGGATCAAGAATTATTTCGTGGAAATGAACTTGGAGATGATGAGGGCCAGCGTTCCTTACCTTCGCAATCTACAGGTCTAGGAACATCAAGCACCTGTTCGACCTCGCAACTGACCGGACATCTGTCCGGAGAACCCGCGACATGCCGCAACTGCGCGGCGGTCATGTGTATCTGGCCGTCCTGGTTTCTGCGGACGGCAAAACGCATGGCGGTTAACGCGGGCTTCAAGGCTAGGGAAAGCAGCTGGGCCCCATTCCGCGTTCCGCTGGCCGCAAAGAGCGTATCCCCCGTCGATGACCAGCTCAACGTCCTCACGTTCGCGCCCCGGGCGACCGCCACGCGCTGTAATCGCTGATCCTCGAACGATAGGACGTCAAAAACCGAATCGTAAGCGCTGAGGATAGCAACCTTCGACGCATCGGCGGACAGGGATAAGGAAACATCTCGCCATGGGGCCTTTCCAGGCCGCCGAGTCGCGACGAACGAATAATCTGCATCAGTGAAAGACACGCTTAGTATGCACCAGGGCGAACTTTTCGTGTGTGGCGGTCAATACCAAGATATGGGTTGTCGATTGAGGTCTGAATGATGCATCCTTCCCTAAATCGCGAACATTTCCCGTGAAGGATCGAGGATCTTAGTCGTTTCAGTGACTTCGCTCCGCGGTAATCGCGAAAATTGCCAAAGCAGGCTGATTGGGGTTCAGTCTGCACTCCAAGCTCACGAGTGCTTCCGGCTGAGTGGGAATCGACCACAACAAGATTTGATAGTGCTCGCGAGCGATGTCTTTTATGTACTGAATCGCTGGTTGCGCTGCTGTTGCAACCGGGGCGATTCTTGTGGCTCGGTCGATGCAGTTAGACTGCGCCACCTCGATGCCGTTACGCACCGGCAGCGTTTGAATCTTTCCCCCGGCGTAGCGCAAGGTATACGCAGCCACCGACTCTCCCGCCTGACCAACTCGCGGATAGCCCACCGGAATCGAAACCTGGCCCAGGATATGCAATTGAATGCACTCTTGATGAATCGGAATCAGTATTTCCGGCACCGCCGCGGTCAGCACCAGAGGCTGAACCCGGCCGCGTGCCACGGGAGACAAAAAAGAGACTCCCGCAATTCTGATTTCAGTCTGCTGCCAAAGGGCAAACTGCGATCCGGACCGTTTCCATTGATCGTTCGCAATGCCGCTGGCCCAATATTTCTCGAGAGTCTCCTCCAGCGACTTCCACGATTGCTGCCCGCTGGCCGAGTCGGCCAGTGGTTGCAGATTCACGCTTTGAAAACGACTTGCCGGATCAAAAGGATTCCGCCGCAGCGGCAATATCTTCAAGTCGTCTTGGTTCGCCGACACTTGACGGCCGCTATGCCGCTGCCGAGCGAAGAGTCGCGACAATTCCGTCCACACACCTTCGCGGGGTTCGCGCGCTTCGGTGACCACGCCGGACTCCAGAATTCCATCATGCATTTCGCCATCGATTCGAGAGTATTGCCGCAGATCCTGCCAGCTCCAGAACATGTGGCCGGACAGTGCGCCTGATTCCACCAAATCGATCAGCCGATCGACGCTTTGCCCCATGATTGGCTCGTTTTGTCCAATAGCTTTCCCTCCCCACTCGGAGAAAGTCAGCGGCTTGCTCGGCCCGTCGAATTCGCTCTCCTGATCCATTTCATCGAGTGTGAAGGTATAGGGGTGCTGGTCGAAGAAATCCATGTCCGCGGCAACGAAGAGCGGCTTCACCTTCTCAGCGTCTTTGTCATTTGCGGCAGACACCAGACGATGGATGGGATCCAGCCGGTTGCAGCGCTGTTTGCCAACTCGCAGGAACTCTTCGGTCAAAGTGCATTCGTTGCTGAGAAACCACACCATCACCGACGGAGAGTTCCAGTCGCGCCGGATGATCGCTTCCAAAATCTGGTATCCGAGGTCGATGGTTTTCTGATCCACGGTCTGAAAATTCGTTTGCCAGAAGCCTGGTTCTTCGCTCACCAGCAGCCCCAGCTGATCGGCCAGTTCAACAATGCGCCGGTCGTGTGGATAGTGCACCAAGCGCACAAAATTGCACCCCAGCGCCTTGATCATGTTCATATCTTGATCTTGCTGCTTCGCCGACAAGGAGAGCCCCTGCTCCTTCCACATGTCGTGCCGGCAGACTCCGCTCAGCACCAGCCTCTTTCCGTTCAAGCGGAACTCACGCCCAACCGCTTGAATTTCGCGGAAGCCGGTCCGGCAAGACCAGCTATCCTCGGAGCCGTGACTCTTTAGTTGAACGGTTAATTCGTAGAGGTTGGGACTTTCGGGAGACCACAGTGATACATCTTTGAAGGCGAACTCAAGTTCAAAATCGTTCAGACCCGGTTTAACCGTGACCATCGCGCTGCTTCCGGCCACATAGGCCCCTTTGTAGCGCAGCGCTGTTTCCAAATGGGCGCCAGTCGATTCTGTGCTGGATACCGTTACTCTGGGAAGTACTTTGCAAGCGCGATAATCTCGGCTCAGCTCATATGCCAGCCGCACATTCTCGACGAACGAAGCCGGACGCAGCTCGACCCATACATCGCGAACGATTCCCCCGTAGGCTTCGAATCCGGAATGGACTCCCAACTCGATCTCTGCCTTGGCGGTGCCATCCGCGAACGGCACCAAGTCCGCGATTTCAACCGCGATCTCGTTCGCGCCCACCTTCGCGGCTCCGGTAAACTCAAATTCAAAGGGGACATAAGGACCCATCGTGCCGAGAGCCCGGCCATTCAGCGAACCTCGCCCCCAAAACGCGATGGCCTCAAAATGAACGAAGGCTCTTTCACCGCGGCCCAATTGAGGCAGCACGAACTGTCGATTCAAACTGTAGAAGCCGCTGGGCCGGCGTGAGGAAGGAACCTTAGCTGTGTCATAGGATTTTCCCTCGACGCGGTGCTCCCAATCGCCGCTCAGGGGAATACGTGGGCGCGAGCTTGGGCTTGACACTCGCGCAGGATTCGTGGCGGCAGGAATCGCCGTAAGAAGGGCGGACGCGGATAAAGTATTAAGAAAATTCCGGCGATCAATCGTTTGCGGGCAACACTGCGAGACCCGCTTGACGTCGGCGTCCACTAGCTTTGCACCTCTCGCAGCATGCTAGGTTGGAGAGTGAGGGCAAGTCAACGAAGCACACGCGTTACACATACAAATCCTATGGCCATTACTGTTCTGGAGCACAATGTTTCGTGTATCGATCATCGTTGTCCCTTTTGCTTCCGTGAAGATTCGGCAGCGCATCGCGCGCATAGCAAGCCGCCGGCAAATTTCCACGTCGGAGGTGATTCGTCAAGCGATCGAGGCATGGGTGGAACGGCAAGAACCGGTCACGGCGCCCTACGAAGCAATGGCGGATTTGATCGGGGTTGTCAACGGCGGAAACCCGCGGCGCTCGACAGAAACTGGCCGTCGTTTTAGAGAAATCCTGAAGGGCCGAGGAAAACGAGCGTGATCTTGGTGGATGCTGGTCCGCTCGTTGCTTTGGTGATGCAGGTGATCAGTTTCATCAAAAATGCGTAGCCACACTGAAGGGGCTGCGTGAGTCTTTGGTCACGGTTTGGCCTCCAGTGGCGGAAGCGATGCATCTGCTAAATGACTTACCTAAAGCGCAGGAGGCTCTTTGGGAAATGCTCGAGCGAGGAGTGTTGCAGTTTTTGCCGCTCGATCTCACCGACGTTCCCCGAATGCGCGAGCTGATGAGCAAGTACGCCGACCGTCCGATGGACCTTGCCGAGGCGGCATTGGTTAGGGTTGCTGAGCGTGAAGGCATCCGAAAAATCTTTACCGTGGACCGGAAAGATTTTAGTATCTACCGTCTTCACGGACGAGTGCGGCCCCACATCATCCCTTGAGCACAGCGTAGGTTGGTGACAGCCATTCGGCAGAACGAAGTTCTTGCGTTTGGTGGAGAGTTGCGGATGGATGGGTTGAGATCCATCGGGCCCTGACGCTTTGCAGACAACTATTTTGAGGCCTCGCGGAGGATTATTTGGGGTGGCCTTGGTTCCTTGCATGCCCAGCTCAGACGGTCTCGAGCTGCTCTAGTTTCACGGTAGGATTCGGTGATCTCCTTGTCAGAATCCGTGAAACGCACAATTAGCTAGCGCCGCTCAAAAAGCAGCGTTACGCCATAACTCCTTGTGGCCATTTGATATTGCGGGACAATCAGTGGCACTAACGACGAATGCTTGTGAGCCAAGTGGCTCATATGGTTCTCGTAGACATAGCGGCCAATGAACCATCCCATCGCGCCGCCGACAAAAATGTCGGACGCGAAGTGTTTTTGCGCCGCCACGCGCGACACGCTGACCAGCGTCGCAAGGCTATAGGCCACGACGCTAACCACCGGCTGGTGATGGTACTCGTGACTGACCAGCGAGGCGACGGACCATACTTGAATGGCGTGACCCGAAGGAAAGGACGTGCCGCTGCTCCAAAATTCTCCCGGCTCATGCTCATCGGGACGGTTACGGCGAAAGACTTCTTTCAAGACGCCAGCGACGATCAACGAATCGAGCAGGGACTCGGTGCCAAGGACTCCGATTTCACGGGCCTTGGCGTGATCGGCGATAACGCCGTATCCGTAATAGCCGGCGACTAGCGGAACCAGCGTGTAGGCTGCGCCGATCTGCGAAATCCGCCCTCCCCATTTGACCTGGCCGTTGCTGTTCTCAAAAGAATTGGCGATGTGGTGATCGGCAGCGATGAGTCCCGCAGTAACGGCGCCGGACAGGAGCCACCATTTCGCGTTGCCGCGGTTCATGCGAAACGGACTGGTGAAGATGTCCTTTTGGTCGAGCAGGATGTTGAGGAAAAGTTTGCGGCCGAGCGGCTTTAGGCGTTCGGTGTCGCCCGGATAGAAAATGCGGTCACGCTGGTCCGGTACCGTGGGCTCTGTTTGCGCAAGTGCTTGCGGCACAAATTGATCGGTCGTCTGCTGTCCTGCGGATTGCAAGCAAGGGACGATGGTGTCGCCGCCATCAGCGCGGTTGACCTGAAGCGCCTCGCCGTTCCCTGAAAGTTCCTCTAACAGACCGATTGGCTCGCGAGGCTGAGCGCTTGCCACTTGGCCAAGGGCAGCTGTCGCAAAGAATGTGAGCACAATGCGCAAAATCCAGATTGATCTGGCGTTCCCGGATTCAAAAACGGACATGATTTCGTCTCAACGTTCGTTCGACTATGATGCCGCCATGGCGCAGATCTCCGTCAATAAGGGAATAAGGGTACAAAGGCTGCACTTCCGCAGTGAAATAGCCTCCTTTACAAAATCGGGAATGATTAGTCGTGGTTTTAGATTCTTCACGCGATCATGCAAGCGACCCGAGGTGAAATCATGCAGGACATTGCCAAATTTGTTTCCCGCAATTCTCACAATAGGTCTCGTGGCGGGGACCGCATTTCCCCAAGAAAGGGAAATAAGAAGGCCAGAATTGCCTGCTGCGGTTGAAGAAACCGTGGCAAAAGTCAGTCGAAATGCAATCATCAAGCGAATCTCGGAAGAGACACAGAACGGAAAGACGACTTACGAGGTAGAAATGGTGTTCCACGCTCATAGCAAAGACGCGGAAATAGACGCTGATGGTAAAGTGGCGGAAGCAGAAGAAGAAGTGGCGATGAGCTCTATTCCCACAATCGTACAAGCTGCGCTCACCGCACGGGCGGCAGGAGGCAAGATCTTGAAAGTGGAATCGCTGACAAAGCAGGCGAGACTCGTCGCGTACGAGGCAAGAGTAGAGCAGACGGGAAAAAGAACGGAGATTCGGGTGGGACCGGACGGTAAGCCACTCGATCAAGAAGAGTAAGCCGCTGCCAACCCCCGCCAATCTTTGCAACCGAGGTGCAATCGACTTGGTCGGCCAACCATCCCGAGGCGGCGACGGGGAAACAAACTGTGCTTTGCATTATAAAGTACTTGACAAAGCAGAAGCCCGGTAGTACGCTTTAATTCAAATGAATGAGTTTAAGCAGTCCATTGGAAATGCCCTGCACTACTGGGAAGCCCGGCGGGTTGTGTACAATGCCGTCCTTCTGGCCGTGTTGGCTGGATGGGTAATACTGACCTGGCCGCACTTTAGATCTGTCCGGTTAATGGGCATCCCCCCCGGTGAAACGCATCCCACGCTGCTTATCCTCACGATTCTCGCTTTCTTGGCGAATGTTTGCTATTGCGCGGCATACCTGGTGGACATACCTCTACAACTTACATTCGCTACCTGGAGCAAATATCGCTGGGTCCTACTGCTGACCGGACTGTTCTTCGCAATTCTGGTCGAAAATTATTGGATTGCCGACGAAATCTATCCGTTTGTACCGCAATAACATCCAACACAGCTCCGATCACTCGCTCCTACCGTGCGAGAAAGGCAAAAATCACCCGCCTCGGAAAATTGTTATTCCTGCTCGCCAATCTCTGTGACGTACCTCACCGCCGCGGAACCGACCAGCTCTCATTTAGTCTAATCCGGGCTTGAATTGCCGCTCGGTTCGAAGCCGGCGGTCCGAAGGTCAACTAGCGTGTCAGTGAGTTCGCGGCGGCTCGCCGTGCGGTGGCGCAAAGCCAATCTCCATGGGCATGTCTTTCACGAACACCACTTCTTTGCCGCGCGACAGAAAGTTGCGGTAGACCGAGAAGCTTGCGCCGTAGGCAGCGAATGCGATTGAAACGGGTTGTGAACGCGTAGCCAGCGTAATCAGCGACGACGAACAGCCAAACACCTGGCATAAGATAAAGGCGGGCGCTTACAAACGCCCGCCTTGCCAGATACAAGAAGTTTGCTTAACGATCCAGGTCCAAACCCGGGAGAATTGGCGTGCCTTCCTGCCGAACTGCATCGAGCTCGGCCGGATCGAGGCCCAGGAGTTTCAGAATCGTGGGAGCCACCTGAGCGGTCTCCACGAAGCTGTCGACCGTGCGGGCTTTGATGTCGGGGTTCGAGACCAACAGCATCACGTCGGTGTCATCCCAGGCAAAGCCGCCATGTTCGGATTGCTTTTTGAGGTTTCCGGTATAGACCACGCCGACGTTTGGAATCACGACGATGTCGGGAGTGCGCGGGTCACCGCCTTCGCGGAGCTTGCAGCACGGACCGGGGTTATTCGGCACACCCGGCGCGTTAAAAATCGTGTTGATCGAGGCGCCGTAGTAGATCTGGCCGAGTCCAATCGCCGTCGCGTTATTTTCGAGGGCGGTTACTGCATCCGCGGTGCGGTCTGAATCTGCCAGCCAAATTTGTGAAATGTCGTCCTCGGCTAGCCCGAGGCCGTTGTTGGGGTCGCTGTAAACGGCAGGGAGAAAAGAGCCGATGAATCCGGACGGCGGTGTGCCGTTGTTGCCGGAATGGCCCGGAATGGGGAAGAAGCGATTCGGGTCGATTGGCGACTGCCCATGTTTTGCGGTGATGATAATGGTGGTTGAATCGAGAAGACCCTCGTGTCGGAGCGCGGCGACCATCTGTCCGACCGCTGCGTCTACGAACTGAATCTGGGCCAGCATTTTTGGTCTGGGCGTACCCTGGGCATCTTTATAACCGCCAGAGTTCGCGTCGGTGCGGGTAGCGGACTTGGGTTCGATCAGTTTCTGTCCAACGCTGACCGCCTGGAAGTTCATGCCGAAGATTACCGGCACAGGTGCCTTGCTTGTGCCGAGGTGCGTCCGGCCGTGGATCTGGTTGAGTACGGCGTTGACCTTGAGCTGGTCGTAGCACTTGATGGCATTGAAATCGGTGGTCCAGTCGTCGCCGTTGGGAACAAGCGTACCGCAGTCAAAACTGGCTTGCGGGGTCAGGCCGGCTGTCTTGATTCCCGGCAACACAATCTGAAGAGAGTTGACTTCGGGTGAATAGTAATCGTCCACGTTGGCCGGTACCTCGGGGTGCAGGTCGGGCGACGGGTTTGGTCCCGAAACCGAGGCATAACCAGCGTGTTTGTCGGACCAGGCGGTGTAGCCGCCGGCGGCGTGGATCACGCCAAAAATGGTGTTGGTGCGAACGAAATTCCAGGAATAGACCGGCGCGCAGTTATTGAACGGGTCGCGAATCAGCCTGTCCGGATTGATGGATTTAACACCACCGTCGATCGTGGAGTAGCCGGCAAACCCGCCATTGATCTTCGACTGGTCGAATTCGTTGCCTTCCTCATATTCAGTCTGCGTTCCGTTAATTTGGTTCAGGTTGCAGACCCCACCGGGCAGTCCGTTGCCCGTAGCGATCTTCGGCGGGGCGAGAACACGATCGTAAGCGACATCGTAGAACGCGCCAACCGTTCGCGGACTCCCGCCGGTCACAAGCGCCATCAGGCCGGGAAAGGAGTCGGACGGTCTGGCTGTGGTGGTGCGTGTGTAGTTCACTCCGGTCCCGCCGAGAGCGGCAAGGTGCGGACAGGTGTTCGCGGCCACGCAATTTGCATAATCAACGGCATGCATCCCATCGATGCTGATCAACAAGACGTGCCGGGCTTTCTCTTTATGATCGTCACGATGATCATTGTCTGGGCTTGGAGCAGCACATAGGCGCCCGGGGATCACGGCGAGCGCGAACACGGTGAGCAGACCAATCCTTCGAAGTTTACACATTATTTCCGTTGTCTCCTTTGCTAGTACAAGATTGGACTTTCGTTCTCCTGGTGTTATCGGCCAAACACAAGAACAGTGAACTGCCCTCCGAGGTTTGCGGGGACAAAAAGGTTGTGAGTCTTAGCATCAAGGGCCATGGTTTTCGAGCCAGGGCTCGTCGTGATGGTTTCCACCAAGCTGTACTTGTCGTTTCCGTCTTGGTGATAAATCGAGATGGTTCCGCCTCCATTCGACATGAATACGAGCTTGCTTGTGGAATCGAAGGCCGCCGCGTCCACGCGTTCGCCGATGGGAGCAGTTGTGACGACTTTTCCGTTATCTGCGTCGAGCACGACCATAAGTTGTCCGCCACGGCATCCCGCGAACAGGCGTCGCGCCTCGGGATCGAAGGCCAGAGCGGTCGCGGTTTTGCCCGGCGCTAGCGGCCAGCTGTGCAGGACCTTTAAGGCGTTTGCGTCGACGTGTACCGTCTCGGCTTTCTCTTCGAGATTGATATAGACACTACCCTTTCCATCCGAAACGGCGAATTCCGGGTTTCCGCCGAGTGCGACCGTACCGACCAGTTTTCCGTCCGCGGCGTTGATGACGGACGCACTGTCACTGTCGCCGTTCATCGCGTACACATGTTTTGTCGCGGGATCATAGAGGATGGCGTCCGGCTTTTTTCCGACCTTCACTTCTGAAAGAGGCTTCAAGGATTTGAGGTCGAAGATGATGACCGAATCGGATTTGCCCGCGGTGATGAAGCCACGACCGAACTCCGATGCGACCGCAATGCCATGCACGCCCGGAGTGTTCGCTATCGTTCCTACCGGTTCGAAGGTGTCCGCGTCCAGAACCTCGACCTGCGTGGCGTGCGATATATAAACGCGCCGCGCCGATGCGTCGACAAAGACGTAGTCCCAGCCCCCGCCTCCCGGCAGGGATACCTTCTTGATGATGTGGTAGCCGATTTCCGACTCCGGGGAGACTTTTGGTCCGACCAGAGCCGCCAACGCCATCAACGATACGAACGCCCTATTCATTCTTCTCCCCCTGTTTGGTGCGAGCCACGGTCCTTCTTTTAGTGACAGCTGTCGCTGCCGGAATCCTTGAAAGTCTTGCCCTCTTCGGGAATGAATTCCCAGTCGTATCCCTTAGATTTCAGTGTCAGCTTCAAAACGCCGAAGGCTGTCGCGTCGCGAACCTCACTTGCTACTTCCGGCTGCCCAAAGGGGCGATGATTCTTGCCCCCGGTGCCAATCACGAATTCACGAATTCCGTGCTCTCGGTCTAATTTTCCATTCGCATCTTGCGGGGCAAACCGCTCGTAATCGTGATCGTGCCCATTCACCACCACGTCTGCGCCAGCTTCATACAACGCATCCCAAAGCGGTTTCACTGCCAAATCATCGCCATGAGCGCCGCCCGAACTGAACAACGGCTTGTGAAAATACGCCAGCGTGCACGCCACAGGATGCACCTTCAAATCTTCGCGCAGCCACTTCTCCTGCCCTGAACCTGCTCCACATCCGCCCACTTGCTCGCATTCGCTGTTCAGCACCACGATGTGCCACGCTCCGAGTTCGTAGCTGTAATAGCCTTTTCTCGGGTCTCCGGCCGCATCTCCGAAATATTGGAAATAAAACGTGGCACCTGCAGAATGAAACTCATGGTTGCCGACTGCTGGCCGCGTTCGTACCTTCTCGCGGCCCCATGTTCGGTCGTAACAAGCAAAATTCGCTGGCGTTCCGTCCGGATACGCCAGATCGCCAACGGCCATCACAGTGCCGGGAATTTTCTCGAGAAGTGCCGCCGTGGCTTCAGCGCCTGCGAGGTTTGTGCAATCTGCAATGTCTCCTGCTCCTACCAGCACCGCTGCCCGCTCCTTCGCTGCAGGCACTCTTCGCGCCCCGCATCCATGCAATGCGAGCAACACCCCGCAAGTCATGACGACGAGCAATGCGGCCGAAGCCCGGCTACTTTCCCCGCGCGCGGCCTGCCTCACTATCTCTTCTCAAAGCTTGGATTCCAGCGGAAGCCGAAGGCGTAGGTCGGTTTGTAGTATTCGCGCTGGATCATGAACTGAGAGCTGCCCTGATAGAAGCCGAAAACTTGATTCGTCAAGTTCAAGCCGTAGGCGATGAAATTCAGCCCGTGCGCCAGCCGGACGCTACCTTGCGCATCCAGTTGCAGATGGGAGTAAAAGTATTGATCGCTGAACGGTCCGTGCAACCCGCCGGGCGTTGGTTCAGACGGAGTGCCGTCGGCCGTCGGAGTCCCGTCCTGATAGGCGTAGGCCGCGATGTTAGCCTGGTTGTAGCTTAGCCCTACGCGGACGGACACGCGCCCTTTGTCGTAAGTCGGGCTGATATTCCAGGTGTTCGGCGCGTTGCGCAGCAACCGGGGATGATCGGATCTTCCCGGCAAGCCATCGGCGCTCGAATCGGTGTAGCCGTAGTTGGCGGAAATGCCCAGGCTCGAGAGCGGTCCAGGCAGAAACGTTAGGTGCTGTAGATATGCGGCTTCAAAACCGGCAATCCACGCGCTACCTGCATTAATGGGCTGCGTCGCTTGGTAGGTGCCCGGAGGAATGTTGGGAGCCGGCTGGAAGTTGGTCAGAATGAACGTCTGGGTGACGATCGGATCGGTCAGTCGCTTGTAGAAAAACCCTCCGGAAATCATGCCAAACGGATTCAAATAGTGCTCGACCAGCACATCGAAGTTATCTGCTGTCTCGGGCTTCAGGTTGGGATTCCCGAGCGTCAGCAAATTCTTGAGGTTCCCCGGGCTGCCCGCGGTGGTGAACGTCAATGCTTGCGCGATGTCTTGCGGATCGGGGCGCGAAAGACCCCTGCCGTACACCAGGCGTAAATTCGTGTTGCCGGCAAAGGCGTAGCGGAGCGATACGCTCGGCAACACTTTCACATAGGAACCGCTGAACTGGTTATCGGTGATGGTCGGCGGGCTGACACTGCCGTCGAAGACACGATTGACGACGTTTAGGTTCGTTCCTTCGAAACGGACGCCGGCGACGAGCCGGACGCGGCCCGTGAGATCGATCGTGTTCATCAAGTAGCCAGCGGAAACTTTCTCGATGTAGCTGTAGTTCGCCGGGTCAACTCCTTCGGAGCTCGCCGCCGTAAACGCGTTCAGATTGCTCATCAGATAGTCGCGAACGACCTGATAGTTAACGTTGTAGCCAAGCTTGTAGGAATTCTCGTAGTAGTTGTCGTTCGTGAATCCGTTGGGGAATTGGCTGAGGAGGATGGAATCGTTCGGCGTGTAGTCGATGTTGAACGAGTTGTCGTACTTGTGCGCGTTCCGGAACCGGCCCCCGATTTCGATGGTCGAAAGGTGGCCCCCCAGGTGATAACGCCTCGCGTAGGCGCCGGTGACCTGAAAATTTACCTGCGCGCTTTGCCCGTGATCGATCTGCACGTCGCTTAGCTGCATGGTGGTGGGGTCGTAGGCTTCCGTGAAACAAACCGGCGTGAACTGCGGGCGGTAGATGCTCTTTGTCGCCGCGGGATCGAATTCGCAGTTGCTGCTGTCGAGCGTGCTGCCGAAGCTTGCGGTCCCCGGCTGCACGTTTTCGAGGTAGGAGCGAGAGCCGGACACGTCCCAAGCCAGCCAGGATGAAGTGAACTCGTGCTTGCCGCCGAGCAATAAGCTTCCGATGCCGATGTTCGGCCGGCGGTTTTGCGTGTTGAAACTCGGGGTTCCGCCGTTTCCACCGAGCAACCCTACGTTCGGCGTGTTGTCGTTCAGTGAATAGACCCAGCGGTCCCCGTAGTTCTTGAAATTCGAATACAGAAAGCGTGCATACACATCGGAGCCCTGCCCCAGGCTGTAGTCGGTGCTTCCCGCGACGCCCCAGCGCGAACGGTAGTAGCGGTATTCGCGGATGTCGATCGCGTCTTTCCAGACGGCCGTTCCGCCGCCGGGTAGCGTGGCCACATCCGAAACCGGCTCGATATCGTCTATGCCGCGGCCGGTCCAGTCATATGAACCTCCCACGAGAATTCCGAACTTTTTGCTGGTTCCAAATCTCTGCCCAATCGTACCGGTCGATTCCACTTGGCTGCGGCCGCCCAAAATCGGCATGTACCCGCCCATGCCGCTTACAGAAATTGTCGGCCGTTCCGTCGCGGTCTTAGTAACGAGATTCACCGAGCCGCCGATACCGTCTGCGTCCATGTTTGCTTGCAGGGTCTTGTTGATCTCGACCGATTCCACCAGGTCCGCGGGAATCGCGTCGAATTTAATTTGCCGGACTCCCGATTCGGGCGACGGTACGTTGATCCCGTCGATGGTGGTATTGGTCAAGCGCGGTTCCGTTCCGCGGACCTGCACGTATTTCCCTTCGCCTTCATCGCGTTCGAGCGTGACGCTCGGAAGCCGGCCAAGAGCGTCCGCCATGTTGGCGTTGGGCAAGCTGCGAATCACATCGGCAGGCAGCACCTGAACGATGTTGTCAGCCGAGCGTTCGCGATTGATGGCTTCGGCTTCACCCGCGGCTCGTTCCGCGGTAACTAGAACTTCCGTTTTAACGGAAGATAATTGCATTTTCGCTTCGATCGAAAGCGGCTGACCTGCGGTGACGTCAACCTCTTTGGTAAAGTAGGTGAACCCTACATAGGTCACGGTCACGGTGTAATGCCCTGCCGGCAAGTTGTAAACAAAAAACTGGCCCTGCGCGTCGGAAACAGCATGCGTCCCTACGGGCTCCACGGAGATTTCGGCGCCCTGCAAGCTGCCGCCGGAGGAATCCGTGACTTTACCGGCAATTGCGCCCGATTGCCCCAACATGCGAGGCGCGCCAATAAGAAACAAAACGCATAGAACCACTCCGATTCGGAGTGGCGTGCGTACCTCCAATTTCATGAATGCATCCTTCCCACGATTCGGCCAAGGGACACCCCGTTCGCCCCGGCCTCATCTGCTGAACTCTGCCGGGTTTGCGCGAGAGCGCCGTTAACCGGCATTCAAGGGATGTTGAAAAGACCCTGAAATTTTTTCAGGAATGAAAGCGCGGTTTATCCACTGAGGACGGCCGGAAGCCGGACATGGAATACCGATCCGGCACCGGCAGTACTCTCAGCGGTGATCGAGCCTCCGTGCACGTTGGCTATCCAGCGTGCTATGGCCAGACCCAGCCCCGCGCCGGCAGTCTCCCGAGAACGTACCTTATCGGCCCGATGAAACCGCTCGAAAATCGATTCGAGCTCGGACGCTTCTATGCCTATTCCCGTGTCTTTCACGCAAATGTGCGCCTCCTGGCCCGATGCGGTCAGAGCAATCTCGCAGCGTCCGCCGGCCGGCGTGTATTTCACGGCGTTGTCGACAAGAATCAGCAGCAGGCGGTCGATGGCGATCGCATCGGCACGCACCATCACCGTTAATTCGGGAAGCTGCGAAGTGAAGCTCAACGATTTCGTCGCCGCGAGAATAGCGCCCCGTTCTTGCGCTTTCTTTACGTGGCGCACCAAATCGAGCGGATGCATCTCAAGCCCGGCTGCTCCCGCATCAGCTCTCGCTAGCGTAAGCAGGTTTTCAAGCAGTCCGGAGGTTTCAACCGAAGTCTCGAGGATCCTTCGAAGCGCCTCGCGATACTCTTGTTCCGGCCGGTGCCTGCGCAGTGCAATCTCTGCAGTAGTGCGGATGACGGCGAGCGGCGTTCGCAGATCGTGCGACGCATCGGCGGTGAATTGCGTAATTCTGCGAAACGATGTTTCGATCCGACCGAGCATTGCATTCAAAGTCTCAGTCAGTCTTCGCAGCTCATCATGCGGACGCGGGACGTCGAGCCGGCGCGAAAGATTCGCAACGCCAATCTCCTGCGCGGTGCGGATGATTCGATTGACTGGCGCGAGCGACCTGCCGCTCAGCCAGTAGCCAAGCAGCGTTGCAATCAGAACAAGAACCGGCAGCGCCTCTTTTTCGATCACTCGGAAGCTGTCGAGCGCCTGATCGAAAGGTTCGGTGGGAACCGCGGCGTGAATCTCAAATCCTTTCCCGTGCGACTCGGTGCGTTCGAGAGCCACGCGATACTGATTGAAGTCGAGATTCGTGGTGACAATAAGCATTCCCTGACGAGGCGCATCGGGTAGCGCCGGACTCTCATTTAAGAATTGTCGCGAGCGGTAGAGCCAGTGCCCGTGGGAATCGGCAACCTCTAACAAAGCCCCGTTGGCCCAGAGCTTTGCCAGGTCCGCGAGTTCCAGGCTGATCGCGTGGTCATCGTCTACAGCCTTGTCCGCAACCACCCGCTTGACAATTTCCAGATTCGTGCGAGACGCCTCATTTACCGTGGTTTCAATGCTGCGCCGGAATCCGATGTCACAGATCCAAAAGAAGGCAACGAAGGACAGGGCCAGCACCGTAAAGTACAGCAGGGTCAGTCGGGCACGAATCGTTAGGTGAAACCTCATCTGCTGACACCGATTGAGTAACCGAGGCCGCGATGTGTTTGAATCAGCCTGTTCCTCTCCGTGTCACGCAATTTCCGTCGCACCAACCGAACAAACGCATCGACGGTGTTGACCTCTACCTCGCGCCGGTCTCCCCAAATCGCTTCCACAATCGCCCTTCGCGGCACAACGCGGCCCTGATTCCGGACGAGCAGCTCCAACAGGCGGAACTCGGTAAAAGACAGCCGGAGCTCCACTCCGTGACGGAAAGCCCGAAACGCGTTGACTTCGAGGAGCAAGTCTCCGCACTCCAGAACGTTCTTTGCCTTGGGCGTGCTGCGGCGTGCCAGCGAACGCACCCTGGCCAGCAGTTCTTGAAGGGAGAAGGGTTTCGTGAGGTAGTCATCCGCTCCGGCATCAAGACCCCCGACCACATCCGGGACGGCGTCGCGCGCTGTCAGCATAAGCACACCGACATCTTCCTTTCGGCAGCGCAACTGTCGTGCCACCTCGAGTCCGCTCATGCCGGGAAGCATTACGTCCAAAAGAACAACGTCAAAGGGCCGGGTGCGGGTTACTTCGAGCGCCGTTGCACCATCGCGCGCTACCTGGACGTCGTATGCCTCTTCGCGCAGGCCTTGCGCCAGCAACTGCGCCATCTGGGCGTCGTCTTCAACGACCAAGATATGCACGGATCACCCCCATAGAGCTTGTTCTTGGAACGTTAAGGCTCTGTGAATCGCAGGTTACGAAACTGTTTCAGGTTTGAAGCCCCGGTGAATCCAACGATATGAAATGACCAAAGCCGTCGAGCGATATCGGTAGGAGAGCAGTAGCGGCAAATTTAGTGCAGAAACAACCTGCGTCAGTAACCGTGGCATCAAGATTGGCGCCACCACCGCAAGTGACTTTCATGGTGTGAACCCGCCGGATTCCTTGCGGATGGGAAGCTCGCGGTCGATCTGCGTCCATACCGGATTGTAGACCTGCCAGAAAGCGGTCACCCTAGCGCGATCGGCAGAGTTGAACGCTTGAAGTTGCGGTTTCGGCCCAGTCGGCTAGAGCCACATGACTCCTCGCCGTGGCAGAAATTCGGCGCTAACTTACAGAGTACGTCAGAACCGCCCCGGTAGTTAGTTGTCTGAGAGCAACGACGACTCCTTGCCCTGTCGCAGATACTCTCCCAGCCAGAGTTTTTGGCAAACTTGACTATTGCGGTGGAGAAAGGGATGTCGAAAAGAAGTGAAAATTGGGCCGCCAGCTTGTCGGCGTCAGCAATGCTGGATTGGTGCCAAAGGATTGTGGGCAACTTTCTACGGTTTGCGGGCAGAATTGCCGATCAATTACGGATGGCCGGAAGAGAAAATCGATTTGAAGTTGGTCGAATCATGAGCCCCAGCCATCGCATACAGGTTGACCTTGCCGGAATGCGCGTAGAACTCGCGGAATTCGTCCGAGTATTGAATATTGGCGACCGCATCCGGTTGTTTTGCGACGACGGAGTACTTGTAGCGGAAAAAGTTTCTCAAACGCAACTAAGGATAATTCAAGCTGAAACGGTGGCTGAGGGAGTCCATTGATTGCGGCTTAGATCCTGACCGGTCGTCTTTCGACAATTCGAGGAAGTCCTGGAACGCCTTTTTGGCCTTCGCCTTGTCGCCCGCAAGGGCGGAGCCGCGCGCCAGCCTCAGGTAGGAAAGCGAATGGTACGGCCCCCAGTATGGGTGTAGTCAGGTACTGCGCTTGTTGCAGACAGCCGCCCCTCTCAAAAAAGACTTTGCGGAATCCGCCTCCAGAACATGAACGGAGCGGCCCTCATGAATGGATCAGCAGACGCGGGTGAGGGTTGATAGACTTCGGCCGAGCATTTCAGGTCTGCAGGCCCGGCGGCTCAATTCTCACGCCAACAATGCAAGCGGGAAGTCGGCAAACAGATCCTTTGTTCTAAGGGCTGGGAAATGGCCGTTGTCCTGAACCCTTAGCAAGTTGCCGGTAAATAGATTGCGTAGCTCTGTCGCCGGTCGAAAGGAAAGCTGAATGGCGGTGCCCTGCCAGAGCTCGCAGCCGCGAGGCAAGCAGGCTTCGCCCTTCATCAATTTCGCCATGAGTCGCGGGACTGCAACGATTACCGTTCCCGTTTCGTGCACCCTGGCGAACGCCACTACATGATTCGCATGCTCGCCCACCGTTTCCAGAGGAATGTATTTGCCGTCACGAAACAAAATCGGATTGCGATTGCGCAGGTCCAACGTCTTCCAGATCACATAGAGTTTGATCCGTCCGTCGTTCATATTCTTCACTAGCTCGGCGGAGAGTTCGTTGCTTTGGCGCCCCTGCGGTGCGAGCATTCGCCCCAATGCGTCTCGGCGAAAGCGGTACTCGACGGGGCGACGGTTGTCGGGGTCCACCAGATTGAAGGTCCACAGTTCGTTGCCCTGATAAATGTCGGGCACACCTGGAACAGTCAGCTTGGTCAGAGTCTGCGAGAGGCTGTTCAGCATGCCGAAATAGGCGATTTTTCGATGAAAAGGCGCAAAGGCGTCGAGGAACTCTTTCGACTGCAAAATAGAGCTCACAAAATGGGTGACGGCCGATTCATAGACTTGGTTATGTCGTGCCCAACTCGTGTGTTCCATTGCTTCGCGGACGGCCTTAATCATGTAGCCGCAGATTCGGTCTCGGAATGCGGGAGGCGGACTTTGGCCCGCAATTTCAAGGGGCCAGGCGCCAACCAGCGTCTGGTAAAGAAGGTACTCATCGTTCGGGTCGGGCACCGCTTTACCATTGACCATGCTCTTCTTGTCTCGATTGAGCTTGCGCCAGATTCGCACCTGCCGGCGCCAGGCGAGCGGTAGTTCGGAGAGCACATTGATTCTGGCCCGCACGTCTTCCGATCGCTTGGTGTCGTGTGTCGATGTGGTGACGAGTTCGTCGGGCCAAAGCCGGGCGCGTTCTTGAATCTTGCAGTGGAATTCCTGGGGCTGCACGCCGAAACGGAACAAGTCGCTACCAACTTCGTTGAGCGAGACCAGACGGTTATAGCGGTAGAAACAAGTATCTTCGAGCCCCTTTGCCATTAGCGCGCTGGTGTATTGTTGGAATCGCATTGCAAAGCGAACCACGGAACGCTTGTAGGTCGCCAGACGACCTTCGCCACGTTGGGTTAGCAGAACTTCGTGGATAAAGTCGTAGACCGTGGAGTCTGGCGCCGCGCTCGTTGCTTTGGCGCGGTTTACGGCCTGATCGATATACCGGCGGTCGGTCAGGGAGATCCCTTCCTCGGTCACATAAGTGCGGTAAACAGGAAACTCAGCAACGATCTCGGTAAGAGCGTCGCGCAGGGCCTTGGTGGTAAAGTCGCAGGTATAGCGGTCTGCAAGGGCGATCCGGCTGAGATGGTTCGCGAGGACAGTCAGCTCACTGTTGAGCCACCGGTCCATAACGCGTTTTTTGCATTCGCGGAGCAGTTCGCGCAGATCCCGATGTTTGCGAACGAAGATGCAGTAGGTTCTTTCTGTACTCTGCTCGCCAGCAGGATCAACGAAGAGTCCGTTCACCAAATTCGCGAAGTTGTAGCCGGTGGTGCCGTGAATTGGCCAGTTCTGCGGTAGCGTTTCATCGCCGGTGAGGATCTTTTCCGCAACAATGTAGCAGCTTTCACTTTTCCGACCTTCGCCAGCCAGGGCGGCTTGGCCGCACCGCAATCGTTCAAAATACTGGCGGGGATTGTAGAGACCGTCGGGATGATCAATCCGCAGCCCGTCGATCTTGCCTGCCTCGAGTAACTGCAGCACAGAGTCATGCGTCTGGTGGAAGACCGTGCGGTCTTCCTGACGCAAAGCGGCAAGATCGTTGATATCGAAAAATCTCCGGTAATTAATGTCGTCGGCGGCCACCGGCCAAAAAGCTAGGCGGTACGGCTGGGCTTTGATCAGATCGTGCAAAGCATAAAAGGAGCCGGGTACACCGGGCGTGCCGTTCAATGCCAGAACATTTCGTTCGATCACGCGGGCTACCGGTAGGGATTTTTCACAGAGAGCGGCGAGTCGCCGCTTGTGAATTTCCTTGTCACGCAATCGCTCCGCGCGCTGATCCGTTGAAACCTGATCCCTTCCTGGCAGGTGATGGAAGGCGGCAATCAGACTCTCGAGTTCGAGAAAGCTGTCCTCTTGGCTCTCCGCCTGGGCGCCCAATTCTGGCAGCACGTTGTTCGTTCCTAGGCCAAGAATGCGCGGATACTCTCTCGGATCGACCGGGAAACGATGCTCAAAATAGAAAATGCTGAACTCGCCTTTCTTGCTATCGAACGTAAGTTTGAGCTCGCCGCGGTCGAGTACCGCTCCGTAGTGATCGCCCAAAACGGGAACGAGAACCTTTCCCCGCAGCTCGTCTTTGACTGGCTGCCAGTCGATGTCGAAATAGTCCGCATGGGCCGAAGCCTGCCCGTTTTCGAGCACATCCAGCCACCAGGCGTTGTCGCAGCCCATCACACCCATATGGTTCGGAACGATATCCAGGATTTGACCCATGCCGTGTTCGTGCAGAGCCGCGACGAAACGGTCATAGTCTTCCGAGCTTCCAATCTCCGGATTGAGCCGATGGTGGTCGATGATGTCGTAGCCGTGCAGACTGCCGGGCCGCGCCCGCAGATAGGGCGACGCATAGACGTGAGAGATTCCCAAGGATGCGAGATAGGGAATCAGTTCGGTAGCCTTTGAAAACGTAAACTCCTTGTTGAACTGCAGGCGGTAGAGGGCCACGGGAATGCTGGGGGCTTTCATGGCCTCAGGAACCAGTTGGCAGAGAGAAGAGGCAACTTCTTGTTTTGCGGCCACGCTCCATCGTCGCCCGTTGTATAGAGCAACCGGCCTCCAGAAGACTGTGGAATATCGAGTTTGTCGGCGCCAAAATTAGCCAGCAAAACCAGCTCGTCGCCGCACGCAAGCGGCCAGACGACGGAAAGAGCCTTGCTGCCGTGGACTGCGAACTTCGCTTTGCCCGGAGGAAGGCCTTTGACGCGGGGCACGATTTCGCGTTGCCGGAGGGCGAGAAGCTCGTGGTAGAAACGCAGCCAGCTCTGGTGCGGACCCGATTCGAGCGAGACCCAATCGAGCTTCGACCGTAAGAAGGTGTCCTCGCTGTTCGGGTCGGGTATGGTGCTCCGCACCTTCACGGAACGGAATTGTGCAAACCGCGAGAACTCCTCGCGGCGCCCCTCCCGGACCTTGTCGGCCAGCTCAGGCCCAAAATCGCAGAAAAACATGAACGGGGTGCTGGCTCCGAACTCTTCTCCCATGAAGAGCAACGGAGGGGAGGGCGCCAAAAGCAAGACGGCAAGCGCCACTCGAATTCTTGCCGCATCTGTCAGGCTGGTGATCCGCTCGCCAAAGGCCCGGTTTCCGATTTGATCATGGTTTTGCAGGAAAGACACAAAGCAGGAAAGCGGCAAATCGCGACTAGGCTCACCGCGCCCGCGGCCTTTTTGGTACGACGATGGCTGGCCCTGAAAGGAGTAACCCTCCGCCAGGCAGCGCGCGAGGTGAGTTGCCGGATCGTCGGCATAGTCTTGGTAGTAGCCATCGGACTCTCCGGTGAGAAGAACATGCGCTGCGTGGTGAATATCGTCGTTCCACTGCGCCGTGCAGCGGCTCGGTTTACGGCAGACGTCGCCGCCCAGGTAGTGAGCGGCGTTATTGTGGTTCTCCAAGACGATGTGAATGCGGCGATTCTGGCCAACCTGTGTCCGAGCAGTGTCCGCCAGCTCAGCCAGGAAGTCAGGGTGAGAATCGTCGTACAGGGCGTGTACGGCGTCGATTCGTAGTCCGTCAATGTGGTACTCCTCGAGCCAGTAGAGCGCGTTGTGAATGAAAAAGTCGCGCACTTGGCGGCTCGCCGGGCCGTCAAAGTTGATCGCTTCGCCCCAGGGTGTCCGGTGGCGTTCGCTGAAAAATTGCGGCGAATACAGGTGAAGATAGTTTCCTTCCGGCCCGAAGTGGTTGTACACCACATCCAGGAACACCATCAGGCCCTTCAAATGAGCGGCATCAATAAAGTGCTTGAGATCTTGGGGCCGCCCGTAGCAAGCGGCGGGAGCGTAAGGCAAGACTCCGTCGTAGCCCCAATTCCTGGTTCCCGGAAAGCTCGAGACGGGCATGATCTCCGCCGCCGTGATCCCCAATTGAACGAGGTAGTCCAACTTCTGTTCTGCTCCGGCGAACGTTCCCTCAGGCGAAAACGTACCCACGTGCAGTTCGTAAAGGACCGCTTCTTCCCAAGGGCGCCCGCGCCAATTGGTGTTCACCCATGAGAAGGCCTTGGGGTCGACGACCTCGCTCGGGCCGTGAACGCCAGCCGGCTGATAGCGAGAGGCTGGATCGGGAACGCTCTGGAGGCGATCAATCTTGAACTGATAGCGGGTGCCGGGACCGGCTTCGCCGGTGACCAGCTCGAACCAGCCATCGTCCAACCGCGCCATCGGCAGGCTCTTACTACACAGGTCGAGCGAAACCTCGGACGATTTGGGGGCCCACAGCCGAAATCGCACTTTGCCGTCGCTGCATATCTCGGCGCCAAACGGCATCTTGTGCTCATTGCTCATGGCAGTTGGGCGCGCCTTCGGTCGTCGGCGCGGATTCTGTCTAAAGTGCGTTCGACGAGCAGAGCAAACGAGCGCGCCTGCAGTGGATAAGCCTTGCTGGGAGAATAGAACGTGTTCGCACCCTGGGAGGACTGGCATGAGGTGTCCACCAGGGTGATCCAGCCCGCACTAGCGGTTAGTACAGGCAGTGTGAAAGGAATTTCATCGTGATGCGCGTTCATTAGAATGATGAAATTGCCGTCACGAATCCGCTGACCGCGCTCGTCGGTTTCATCCGCGGCATCTCCCGAAAGCAGCAAGCCCAAACAGCGCGCAAACTCCTGGTTCCACTCCTGGTCCGTCATCTCTTGACCGTCGGGTTTGAGCCAGACGACATCCTTGATTCCCGCTCCTTTGATGCCGCGGCCCTGAAAAAAACTTCTGCGCCGGAAGCTTGGATGAGTTTTACGAAGAGCGATGAGCCGCTGCACAAACGAGAGAAATCCCTTATCAATTCGGCCGGGATCCCAGTCGAGCCAGCTGATTTCATTGTCCTGGCAGTAGGCGTTGTTGTTCCCGTTCTGGGTGTGCCCGATCTCGTCCCCGGCCAGCAGCATCGGAACGCCCTGAGACAAGAGAAGAGTGGCGATGAAGTTCCGCTTCTGGCGGAAACGAAGCTGATTTATTTCGGGTTGGTCCGTCGGACCCTCCACGCCGCAGTTCCAGCTCCGATTGTTTTCCATACCATCCCGGTTGTTCTCGCCGTTCGCTTCGTTGTGCTTCGAGTTGAAGCTCACCAGATCGTTCAGCGTGAAGCCGTCATGCGCGGTAACGAAATTAATGCTGGCGTAGGGCTTCCGACCGCTGCGAGCGTAAAAATCGCTAGACCCGGTAATGCGGTAGGCCAGCTCACCGATCAGGCCACCGTCGCCTTTCCAGTAAGAGCGCACTGCGTCGCGGTATCTATCATTCCACTCGGCCCAACCAGCCGGAAACTTGCCGACCTGATAGCCGCCTTCGCCCAGATCCCAAGGCTCCGCAATCAATTTCACTTGGCTGAGCACCGGATCCTGATGAATGATGTCTAGAAACGCGCCCAAACGGTCGACTTCGTGCAACTCGCGCGCGAGCGTCGCCGCAAGATCGAAGCGGAAGCCATCGACATGCATCTCTAATACCCAGTAGCGCAGGCTGTCCATAATCAATTGCAGGACGCGCGGGTGCCTCATGTTCAGCGTGTTTCCTGTGCCGGTGTAATCGGTATAGAAGCGGGGATTGTCCGGGGCCAAACGGTAATAGGCGGCATTATCGATCCCGCGGAACGACAAGGTCGGGCCCATGTGATTGCCTTCGGCGGTGTGGTTATAGACGACGTCGAGAATGACCTCGATTCCGGCGGAGTGGAGAGCCTTGACCATCGTTTTGAATTCGCTGATGTGGTGGTTCGAG
>Ga0306921_10000223_pt1 | contig 45353 bp, 40 predicted proteins | sample sta12Cox44000080_FD_203760 | JGI IMG/M metagenome (GOLD analysis project Ga0306921, IMG submission 203760) | Lab enrichment of tropical soil microbial communities from Luquillo Experimental Forest, Puerto Rico - statoxic.12C.oxic.44.000.080 (v2)... | ecosystem: Environmental > Terrestrial >... | reverse complement strand
CTCGTCGGGCTCGCCCACCGGCGGAGCCTCCTCCTTCTTCGCCACCGCGGGCTCGGCGAGCGCGACCACCACCGGCGCGGTCGCGCGCGCGGCGTTCTCCGGCAGCGTCTCGGTGCCGAGCTCTGCGGTCGCGCCCGCCGCGTCCTCGGCGGCGTCGGGGTTCGCGCTCGCGTCCGACGGCTCGACCGCGGGCGCGGTGTCCGCGGGATCGGCCGAGGAGCCCGCCGACTCCGCGGCCGCGACCAGGGTCGCGGCGGTCTCGGTCGGCTCCGCGGGCAGCGGCGCCGGCGCGGACGGAGCGCTGGCGCTCGCCGCGGCGAGGGCCGGCGCGGGCGGCTCGGCGGGTGGCGCAGGGGGCTCCACCGGCACGGGCGGCGGCTCCGGCGCCGCTGCGCTCGGCGCCGGCGGGCCGGCGGGCGCGACCGGCTCCGAGCTCGCCACCTGGACCGGCTCCTCGGGGGCCGCGTGTCGGCCGCCGCGCTCGGGCAGCTGCAGCACCTGTCCCGGGTAGATGTGCGTGCGCGCGCGCAGCTCGTTCTGTGCCAGCAGGGCCGGGATGGTGGTGTGGTTCGCCGCGGCGACCTTCGACAGCGTGTCGCCGCGCCGTACGGTGTAGTACCGGCTCTCGTGCTGCTCGGAGTGGCGCATCTCGGTCGGCACTGAGGCGACCCACTGCGCGGCGTCGCCGCCGACCGCATGCGCCGGCACGCGCAGCGCGTAGCCGCGCGGGATGCGCTTGTTGGAGCGGAACACCGGCTGGCGCAGGGCGGGGTTCAGCTCGGCGATGTCCTGCGTGGAGACGCCCAGCCGCCGGCTCACGTCGGTCACGTCGGCGTAGAAGGGCAGGTGGACCACCTCGACCGGCGCGGGTGAGTCGCGCCGCACCGGGCCGAAGTACGACTCGTAGCTCTTCATCACCTTGCGCGCGGCCAGGAACTGGGCGTAGAAGTTGCGCGAGGCGAAGCCGAAGGTCGCGCTGTCGTAGCGGCGCACGATCTCGTCGATCTGGTCCGTGCCCAGGTTGCGCACCGCGCGCGCCACGCCGGCGGCGCCGTGGTTGTACGCGGTGAGCGCGAGCGGCCAGCTGCCGAGCGTCGCGTAGTTCTCGTGCAGGAGCCGCGCGGCCGCGCGCGTGGCGGTGATCGGGTCGAGGCGCTCGTCGACCACGTAGTCGACCTTCATGAAGCGCCGCCCGGTGCCGCGCATGAACTGCCAGATGCCGGCGGCGCCGTCCTTCGAGTAGGCGCGCACGTTGAACGAGGACTCGACGTGCGGCAGGAGCGCAAGGTCGTCGGGCATGCCCTGCTCGCGGAACACCTGGCGCATCTCGGTCTCGTAGGCGCCGGAGCGCACCAGGCCCTCGCGGAACTTGTCGCGCTGGCCGAGCTGGAAGCGCAGGTTCCACTTCGCGTCCTTGTAGTCGCGCGGCTCCGGCGCATGGCCGAGCGCGATCGTGAGCAGGCGCACCACCTGCTCCTCGCGCGGCCCGCTCGGCGCTCCGCCCTCGGCCAGCCGCTCCAGCACGTCGCGCCACTGCGCCTTGCCCCGCTCCACGACGTTCTGGCGCACGCGCGAGCTGGTCTCGCCCTCGAAGCGCAGGTGCTCGTAGACCACGTCGAGCAGCCGGGCGTCGTGGATGAAGCCTCCGTCCGTCGACGCCTCGGTGTACACGCGCACCCAGAACGAGACGGCGGGCGACAGCGCAGGAGGCTCGGGGAACGGCGTGTCGGCGCGCGCCGCGGCCGCCGTCACCATCAGGGCGAACGCAAGGATCGTCGTCCGCTGCCCGAATCGGCTCAAGAAAATCTCCCGGCGTGCTCTTCGTCGCGCTCCGGCACGCGCTTGAGGCGGCGGAGGATACGCGAGTGATATGCTGGGCGCGATGGGACCCCTGCAAGGCATCCGTGTGCTCGAGTTCGCCGGGATCGGCCCGGGCCCGTTCTGCGCCATGCTGCTCGCGGACATGGGCGCGGACGTGGTCCGCATCGACCGGGCTTCGAGCGCGGCCGGGCGCGCCCCCGTGGACCCGCTGCTGCGCGGCCGCCGCAGCCTCGGAGTCGATCTCAAGCAGCCCGCAGCGGTCGAGGCCGTGCTGCGGCTGGTGGCGGGTGCAGACGCGCTGGTGGAGGGCTTCCGGCCGGGCGTGATGGAGCGGCTCGGGCTCGGGCCCGACGTCTGTCTCGCGCGCAATCCGCGGCTCGTCTACGGCCGCATGACCGGCTGGGGTCAGGACGGCCCGCTCGCGCAGGCCGCGGGCCACGACATCAACTACATCGCGCTCGCCGGCGCGCTGGAAGGCATCGGCCGCAAGGGTGAGCCGCCGCTTCCGCCGCTGAACCTGGTGGGTGACTTCGGCGGCGGCGGCATGCTGCTCGCGTTCGGGGTGCTGGCCGGGCTGTTGGAGCAGAAGCGCTCGGGCAAAGGGCAGGTGGTCGACGCGGCGATGGTCGACGGCGCGGCGCTGCTCATGTCCATGTTCTGGGGCATGCGCCATATCGGCATGTGGAGCGAGGTGCGCGGCACCAACCTGCTCGACACCGGCGCGCACTTCTACGAGGTGTACGAGTGCGCCGACGGCAAGTACGTCTCGCTCGGCTCGATCGAGCCGCAGTTCTACGCCGAGCTGGTGAAGCTCGCGGGCCTCGACGCCGCGCAGTTCCCCCAGCTCGATCGCCCGCATTGGCCCGACCTGAAGCGGCGCCTGGGCGAGGTGTTCAAGCAGAAGACGCGTGCGGAGTGGTGCCGGATCATGGAGGGCAGCGACGTCTGCTTCGCGCCGGTGCTGGCAATGAGCGAGGCGCCGGCGCACCCGCACAACGTCGCACGCCGCACCTTCATCGAGCTCGAAGGCGTGACTCAGCCCGCCCCGGCTCCGCGCTTCAGCCGCACCCCGCCCGAAGTCGCGCGACCCCCTGCGCGCGCCGGCGAGCACGGCGACCAGGTGCTCGCGAGCTACGGCTTCGGCGCCGACGAGATCCGCCGCCTGCGCGAGAGCAAGGCGATCGGCTGAGCCGGCGGAGAGCGTGGCCCAAGCGCTCGTGATCGACGGGCCGCGCCACCTCGCGGGCATCCAGTGCGCGCTCCGGCTCTGGCGCGAGGTGCGCGGCGAGCGCGGCGACGATCCGGGCCGCGCGGCGGAGCTCGCCGCGGGCAGGCGCGCGCGCGAGGAGCTGCGCGCGCTCGCTGCCACGCTCCTGCCCGGCGCGGAGCGCGACGTGCCGCTGCGCTCCGGCCCATTCGAGGCGCGCGCCGACTTCCTGGTGCGCGACGGCGACGGCCGCACCGGCCTGCGCCAGGTGCGGGCAGCGCTGCGGCCGAGCGAGTCGCACCTGGACGAGCTCGCCTTCACCGTCGCCGTCGCGCGCGCGTCGGGCCTCGCGCTCGGCTCGGTGGGCCTGCTGCATCTCGCGCCGGACTACGCGCGCGGCCCGAACGGCTGCGACCCGCGCGCGCTCCTGCGCCACAGCGACGTCACCCGCGAGGTGCAGTTCCTGGCGCGCGACCTCGAGCGCCGGCTCCAGGAGCAGCTGCGCACCGCGACGAGCGACGAGGCGCCGCGGATCGAGCCGTCGCCGCACTGCCGGCGCCCGACCGCGTGCCCCTTCTGGAGCCGCTGCACGCTCGCGCGCCCGAGCGACTGGATCGGCTACCTGCCGGCGCTGCGGATCGAGACGCACGCCGCGCTCCAGGAGCAGGGCGTCGAGCGCGCCGGGGACATCCCCGACGACTTCGAGCTCACCCCCCAGCAGGAGAACGCGCGCGAGAGCGCGCGCCGGGCGGCGCCCTATGCGACGCCCGATCTCGCCAGCCTGATCGAGCCGCTCGCGCCGGCGGCGGACTTCCTCGACTTCGAGGCGATCATGCCGGAGATCCCCCTCTATCCCGGCACGCACCCGTTCGAGGTGGTGCCGTTCCAGTGGTCGGCGCACCTCTGCGACGGCTCGGAAGCGCCGCGCCACGCCGAGTTCCTGGCCGACGGCAGCGGCGATCCGCGGCGCGGCTTCGCCGAGAGCCTCGTGGCCGCGTTCGCCTCGCGCGAGCGGAGCATCGGCGTCTACTCGGGCTTCGAGAGCGAGGTGCTGGCGCAGCAGGCGCGCGTGTTCCCCGACCTGGCCGCGCCGCTCGAGCGCGTGCGCGCGCGGCTCTACGACCTCTTGCCGGTGGTGCGGCGCTCCCTCTACCACCCGGCGTTCCTGGGCTCGTTCTCGCTGAAGCGCATCGTCCCCGTGCTCTCGCCGGGCAGCGGCTGGTCCGATCTGCGCGGCGTCGCCGACGGTGGGGCCGCGGCGCGCGGCTGGCTGGCGCTGGCGCGCGGCGAGTTGTCGGCCGAAGCGGCAGCGCAGCTGCTCGCCGAGCTGCGCGCCTACTGTGCGCGGGACTCCGCGGCGCTGCTCACGCTGGTGCGCGCGCTCCAGGGCTACGCGGCGGCGACTCACTCCTCGCCGTAGGCCACGCTCGAGCGCACCCAGCGCATGTGCGCCGCGCGCACGTCCGCCTTGCCCGCGGTCTGCAGCTCCACCGCGAACGGCGCGCTGCTGCCGGCGGAGACGCGGGCCACGGTGAACGAGACCTCGCGCGAGCCGAGCGCGAGGCGAAACTCGGCGCGTGACTGATCGATGCTGGTCGCGTTCACGATCTTTCCGCGCACGCGCAGACCGCCCGAGGAGTCGGTGACCGAACTCGGGCCGACCAGGAACCCGCTGCCCACGGCCTGCAGCGTCGGGTTGGTGAGATCGACCAGCGCCGCGCCGTCGCCCGCGGCACGCGCGGCCACTGCGTCGGACTCCGCTTGCGCCGCCGCAGGGGACGCGGGGGCCGGAGCCGCCGGCGGTGCGGCCGCGACAGTCGCGACCGCCGGCTCGCGCACCTCGTTCAGCGTGCGCACGGCCGGGCCGCGGCGCAGCTCGAGCGAAACTCCGCTCGCGCCGGCGAAGAGCGAGCTGGAGGCGTTCCCGTCGGGCGAAGACAGCGAGAGCGCGGAGCCCAGCGCCGAGGTGGCGATCCGAACGGTCTGCTGCGCGCTGCGATCGCCCGCAAAGAGCGCGACCACCGCCTGGGGCGAGCCGTTCTCCGGCTTTTCGTCCCGGCCGAGCGAGATCACGGTGTTGCCGTCCGCGTCGACCACGCGCAGCGCGTGGCGCACCTCGAGGTCGTTCACGTGCAGCGCGCCGTCCGCGCTCTCGGCCGGCGCGGCCGCACCCGGCAGCTCGAGATGCGCCGCGAACATCCCGGCTGCGATGCCCAGGCTCACCAGCGTCGTGAAGCTCGCGGCGACGCCGATCCAGAGCCGCCGGTTCGCGCGCTCGAGCTCGCCGATCCGCGCCACCACCCACGCATCCACGTCTTCGATCTTGGGGTCCATGCGGAGATCGTCCTGCACGGATCCGCCTTACACAAGCGCGCTACAGGTGCTCGGTGCGATTCCAGGAGAGCAGCCGCGGCGCCGGCTCCAGCACCAGCTCGGACACCGCGCAGTTCGACAGGTGATAGCGCTGCCACTGAGTGGCGTCGCTGTCGATCAGCGCCCCGAGCGCGAGCCCGAGGGCGGCGCCGTGACTCACGACCACGATCTGTTCGCCGCGGTGCGCGCGCGCGAGCCGTCCGAGCGCTTCGCTCATGCGCGCGATCACCTGCCGCGGTGATTCGCCGCCGGGGGGCGCAAACTCCGGGTCGGCGGCGATGCGCGCGAAGAAGCGGTGAACGCGCATCAGCTCCTCGTAGGAGACGCCTTCGAGCTCGCCGATCCCGTACTCGGCCAGGCCCGGCTCGATCACCGGCTCGAGCCCGAGGCGCTCGCCGATCGAGCGCGCGGTCGCGCGCGTGCGCGCGAGCGGGCTGGTGTAGAGCGCGCCGGGCCGCGGGGTGCGGCCGGCGAGGTGGAGCGCGGTGCGCTCGGCCTGCGCGCGGCCGAGCTCGGTGAGCTCGCTGTCGGTCGAGCCGTGCCAGACGCGCGCCTCGTTCGCGGCGATTTCGCCGTGGCGCACCAGCAAGAGCGTCGCGGCCTCTACGGCGCCCACGGCTACACCAGCATCGCCAGCTGCCGCGACTGCGCGAGCAGCTGACCGCGCCGGGTCCAGACCTCGCCGTCCTCCTCGACGAAGCCGGCGCGCAGGGTGCGCGAGCGGAACACGCACAGGTAGAAGTCGTCGGGCGGCGCGTCGGCGGGGAGCGCGGCGCGGAAGTGCACGGTGAGGTCGACCGTCGGCATGCCCCGGGGCGGCGCCTCGGCCATGGCGCGGTGCTGTGCGACCGCGGGCGGCCAGGCGTCGCACAACAGGGCGAGCTCTGCGTAGTCCAGGACGCGCGGCTCCCGCGTGCGGATCCAGCCGCCGGCGAGCGCATGGGCAGAGCTGGCACGCATCGGCTCGCCGAAGGCCGGCCGGGATTCGAGCTGCCCGCGCAGCGGTGCCACGCGCGCCGTCTCGCTCGCGAGCGGAGCCAGCGCCTCGGGTGGTGCGACCTCGGGCATGCGCAGGTCGGCGAACTCGGGCGAGGGCCGCTCCCGCGCGAACGCCGCCAGCGCGGTCGCCACGAGCTTCCCCTCTTGCTCGATGCGCGCCGACAGCGTGGTGAGCGAGCGACCCGCGCGCTCGACCCGCACCGCCACGCGCACGGCGCCCTCGCGCGCGGGGGAGACGTAGTGGACCGTGAGCGAGCGGGGAGGCCGCGACGGATCGGCCACCATCTCGGAGAGCGCGCGCACCAGGATCGCGGCGAGGTAGCCGCCGTTGGGGCCGACCACGATCCACCAGCCGCGGTCGAGTGTCGCCTCGAACTCGCCCGGAGCGAGCGCGCGCAGCGCGGTGTCGCGGTCGAAGCGGGTCGCGCTCACGCCCGTGCGAAGGCGGGGAGCACCTTCTCCGCGAACAGGCGCGCCGGCACGCGCGTGTCGCGGCCGAAGAACTCGATCACGAGCAGCCCCGCGCCCAGGCGGCGGTGGCGCTCGATGCAGTCGATCACGCGTTCGGGCGCGCCCCAGATGCCGTGCTCCTCCAGCGCGCCGCCCATGTGGCCGCCGTAGATCTTCTTGGCCTTCTCGAGCGACTCTCGCGCGCGCGCCTCGGTCTCCTCGATCACCACCACGCACTGCTGCGACACGCGCAGCTCGGCGAAGTCGCGCTTCACCTCGTCGCAGCGGCGGCGCAGCACGTCCACCTTCGCGGCGAGCTGGCCCTGGAACACCGCCAGGTTGTTCCAGATGTCGGCGTGGCGGGCGGCGATGCGCAGCAGCACCTTCTCGCCCGAGCCGCCCACGAGCAGCGGGGTGCGCCGCAGCGGCTTGGGCTCGCACATCATGTCCGACACATTGAAGTGTCGGCCCGCGAAGCTGACGCGCTCCTCGCTGAACAGCCGCCGCAACAGGACGCAGGTCTCCTCCAGCGCGCGCATGCGCTCGCCCAGCTCGGGGAAGGCGCTCCCGGTGCCGCGGAACTCGGCCTCGAACCAGCCGGCGCCCAGCCCCACGATCGCGCGGCCGTTGGAGACGTGGTCGAGCGTCGCGACCTGCTTGGCGAGGATCGCAGGGTTGCGGAAGAAGGGCGGCGTGACCAGCGTCCCGAGCTCGACGCGCGAGGTGACCGCCGCCACCGCCGCGAGCTCGGTCCAGGCCTCGAAGATGGGCAGGTTCGGCTGCGGCACGCCGTAGACGTGGTCGCACACCCAGGCGGAGTGGAAGCCGAGGCCGTCGAGCTCCTCGGCGACCGCGCGCGCCTCCTGCCAGCTGCGCTTGATTTGCGGCAGCGTCGCTCCGAACTGCATCGCGCCCGACACCTCGTCCTCCGAGCCAGGCAGTGTACGGATCGCGGGGCGCCCCGTACAACCGGCTCAGCTCTCGGAGATCACCCGGTTGCCGCCGCCGGCCTTCGCGGCGTAGAGGCGCGCGTCGGCGCGGCGGATCAGCTCGGCGGCGGTGCGCCCGTCGTCGGGAGCGCTCGCGACCCCCGCCGAGATCGTCATCGACTCGCCGGCCGGGCCGTCGCCCTCGATCGCAGCGCGGATCTTCTCGGCAACCACGCACGCACCCGCGTGCGCGGCCTCGGGCAGCACCAGCGCGAACTCGTCGCCGCCGTAGCGCGCCGCGGTGTCGCTCGAACGGGAGCGCTCCGCCACCAGCGTCGCGGCACGCACCAGGGCAGCGTCGCCGGCGAGATGCCCGCGCTGGTCGTTCCACTTTTTGAAGCCGTCGAGGTCCAGCATCACCACCGAGAGCGCCCGGCTGTAGCGCGCCGCGCGCGCGGCTTCGCGGTCGAGCGCGGCCCAGAAGCGGCCGTGGTTGGCGAGGCCGGTGAGCGGATCGAGATCGGCGCGCCGCAGCGCCGCTTCGTGGGCCGAGGCGGAGACGAGTGCAATCGCGCCCGCCCGCGCGAGACGCCGCAGCTGCCGCAGCCGCGCGGCTCTGCGCGTCACCCGGCCGAAGATGCGCAGCTCGCCCAGCGCGACCTTGCCGTCGCGCAGCGGCAGCCGCAGCGCCGGCTCGGAGCCCGGCCGGCCCCAGCGCGCGGCCAGGTGCTCGCGGCCGCGCTCGTCTCTGAGCTCGACTTCGCCGCTGCGCGCGCCGGCCAGCCGCAGCGCGCCGCGCAGCAGCCGCTCGCTCAGCACGGCGCGGTCGAGCGAGCCGACGAGCTCGCCCAGCGCGTCGCCGTACAGGAGCTCCGCTTCGCCGGGTCGGGCCACGCTAGGGCAGCGCGGCGGCGGCCGCGATCGCGAAGCGCGGCGACGCCGCCGCCTCGCACAGGCCGCGCGCCGGATCGCGCGCCACCGCACACACGCGGCCGTGCTCCCAGGGACCGACGCGGCGCAGCCGGTGGCCGCGCCGCTCGAGCTCGTCGAGCGCTTCCGGCGCGATGCGCGACTCGGCCGCAACCACGCCCGGCTGCGCGAGCCTGGGATAGAACGAGTCGGGCATGTGGTGCGAGTGCACGGTCGGAGCGTCGATCGCGCCCTGCAGGTCGCGCGCGGCGAAGTCGACCAGGTTCAGGAAGAACTGCAGCGTCCACTGGTCCTGCTGGTCGCCCCCGGGCGTGCCGAACGCGACGATGCGCCCGTCGGAGAGCCGCGCCAGCGACGGCGACAGCGTGGTGCGCGGCCGCTTGTCGGGGGCGAGCGCGTTCGGGTGCGCCGGGTCGAGCACCGCCATCTGTAGCCGCGTGCCCACCGGGAACCCGAGCGCGGGGACGACCGGCGACGACGGGATCCAGCCGCCCGACGGCGTCGCCGACACCGCGTTCCCCTCGCGGTCGACCGCGTCGAGGTGGGTGGTGTCGCCGCGCCCGCGCGAGGCGGCCAGCGCCTGCGGCTCCTGCGCCGGGGCGGCGGCCGCGGCGATCCGCGGCCAGCCCGCGGGCAGATCGCCCAGGCCGGGGCGGAGCTCGAGCGAGGCGCGCGCGGGATCGACCAGTGCCCGACGCTTCTCCGTGTAGGCGTCGGCGAGCAGCTCGAACAGCGGCACGTCGACCGCACGCGGGTCGCCGTAGCTCGCCTCGCGGTCCGCGAAGGCGAGCTTCGCGCACTCCAGGGTCGCGTGCAGCGCGTCCGCCGAGTTCTGGCCCATGCCCGAGAGCGCGAAGCCTTCGAGCAGGCGCAGCTGCTGCAGGAACACCGGACCCTGGCTCCAGGGCCCGCACTTCCAGACCCGCGCGCCGCGGTAGTCGGTGTACGCCGGCTCCTCGATCGCGCCCTCGTAGCGCGCGAGGTCGTCCGCGCGCAGCAGCCCGGCGTGCGCGCGCCCGCTCGCGTCGCGCACCGGCGTGCGCAGGAAGCGCTCGATCTCCTCCGCGGCGCGCCCGCGGTAGAACCAGTCGCGCGCCGCGCGGATCCTGGTCTCGCGCGACCCGCGCGCGCTGCGCTCCGCCTCGACCAGCTCGCCCAGGAAGGCCGCCAGCGCCGGATTGGTCTGCGCCTCGCCGATCCCGCGCAGCGGCAGGTAGAGCGCGGCGCTGCTCGGCCACTCGTCCCGGAAGCGGGGCTCCAGGAACGAGAGCACCGAGCGCAGGAACGGGTACATCGGGTAGCCGCGCTCGGCGAGCCGCTGCGCCGGCGCGACCACCTCGGCCAGCGTCTTCGTGCCGAACTGCACGAGCAGGAGACACCACGCGTCCAGCGCCGCGGGCACCGCCGCGGCGAGCAGACCGTCGCCCGGGATCAGCTCGAGCCCGAGCTCCGCGAAGCGCCCGATCGTGGCGGCGGCAGGCGCGACCCCCTGGCCCGAGATCGCGTAGGTGCGGCCCTCGCGCGCGACGTGCACCAGGATCGGCACCTCGCCCGCGGGCCCGTTCATGTGCGGCTCGAGCACCTGCAGGGCGAAGCCCATGGCGCAGGCGGCGTCGGCCGCGTTGCCGCCGCCGGCGAGCAGCTCGGCACCGATCTGCGCCGCCAGGTGGTGGCCGGCCGCCACGGCGCCGCCGAAGCCGCGCAGGATGGCCGTGGGTCGCTCGCGCATGGCCGCATTCTACCCGGGCGGCGCGCTTTCTCGGCCTTCGCCGCTGTGCGAAGCTCGCGCCCCCATGTCCCGCTCGGTGCTGCTCGCCGCGTTCACGGCCTTCGTGCTGATGGTCGGACTCGGCGTGCTCTTTCCGGTGCTGCCGTATCTGACCCGGGAGCTCGGCATCTCGGACGCGGCGGCTGGCGCGCTGCTCGCGGCACTGCCGCTCGCCGCGTTCGTCGCGAGCCCGCTCTGGGGCCGCTTCTCGTCGCGGCGCGGGCGCAAGCCGGCGCTGGTGCTCGGGCTGCTCGGCTACGCGGTCGGCTTCACCTTGTTCGGGCTCGGGCGCAACTTCGAGGAGCTCTTGGCCGCACGCCTGCTCGGCGGGCTGGTGTCGGCGGCGGCGATGCCGGCGCTCTTCGCCTACGTCGCCGACGTGACCAGCGCGGAGCAGCGCAGCGCGGCGATGGGGCTGCTCGGCGCGGGCATCGGCCTCGGGGTGACGGTCGGCCCGGTGCTCGGCGGTCTCACCTACCGCTGGTACGGGCTGCGCGCGCCGTACTTCGTCTCGGGGGCGATCGGGCTGCTGAACGCGCTGCTCGTGGTGGTGCTGCTGCCCGAGAGCACGAGCGCCGCGTCGCGCGCCGCGCCGGCGCGCGCGGCGTGGGCGAGCCTGCTCGGCCCGCTCGCGCCCTTCCTCGCCGCGAACTTCCTGACGTCGACCGCGCGCATCGCCGTCGATGCGACCCTCGCCTTCTTCCTGCAGAACGCGCTCGCGGCCACACCGGTCGGTGTCAGCCTGCTGCTGGGCGCGATGGGCGTCACAGGCGCGCTCGTCCAGGGCGGCGTGGTGCGCGCGCTGTCGGGGCGGGCGTCGGACCGCGCGATGTTCGCGCACGGCTGCGGCTGGATGGGGCTCGGCCTGCTTGTGTTCGCTGGCGCGGCCAGCTGGACGGCGGTGACCTTCGCGGGGCTCTGCGTCGCCGGCGGCTTCGCGCTGCTGTCACCGCCGCTCGCGGCGCTGCTCTCGCGCGCGGCCGAGGATGCCCAGGGCGAGGCGCAGGGCTTGAACGGCAGCGCCACGGCGCTGTCGCGCATCGTCGCGCCGCTGCTCTTCACCACCGGGCTGTGGCCGAACGCCGGCGCAGCCGGCACCTACGGCGTGGCGGCGATCCTGAGCGGGCTCGCGCTCCTGCTCGGTCTCTCGCGCTTCAGAAGCCCGGCGGCGGCGTGAACCCGCCCGTGCGCTCCGCCAGGCGGCGGGCGAAGTCGAGCGAAGTGCGGTCCTCCAGGTGCGCGGCGACGATCTGGATCCCGACCGGCAGCCCGTCGCTCCGCCCGACTGGCACCACCGTCGCGGGCAGCTTGCACATCGTGGCGGTGCAGATCCACGACAGCAGATCGGTGTAGGGGATCGTCTTGCCGTTCACCGTGAGCGTGCGCAGCGGCATCGGGGGCTCGTGCATGTGCGGGATCGCCGGCAGCTGGTTCACCGGGAGCAGCAGCACGTCGAACTCCTTGAACTGCGCGTGCAGCAGCACGCGCAGCTGCTCGCGCTCCTCGTTCGCGCGCAGCCAGTCGTTGTGGCTCGCGGTCATGTCGCGCGCGTTCAGCACCATCGCCGACTGGTCGCCGGCCGGCGCCTTCGCCGCGAGCTCGCGCAGAGCCTCGAGCGCCGCCGGCGGGAAGCTCATGCCCATCAGCGGGAAGAGCAGCGCCTCGTAGGCGCGCCGCGCGGCGCGCAGGTCGAACGGCAGCTTCGGCAGCACCTGAACCCGGGCGCCCCCGCGGCGCAGCTCCTCGACCGCCGCCTCGAGCGGCGCGCGCACCGCCGCGTCGATCGGGAATGAGTCGTCGTGGAAGCACGCCGCGACGCGGTAGTCGGCGAGCCGGGTGCGCCGCGCCGGCGGCAGCTCGAGCCGCCAGCCGGCCGCGTCGAGCTCGCCGGGGCCCGCCAGCACGTCGAGCGCGAGCGACAGGTCCTCGGCGCTGCGCGCGATCGGTCCGCACACGTTCAGATCGGGCGGCGAGATCACGCCGGGGAGCGGCGGGATGTGGCCGCGCTGCGGCACGATCCCCCAGGTCGGCTTGTGGCCGAACACGCCGGACCAGTGCGACGGCACGCGGATCGAGCCGCCGATGTCGCTGCCGAGCTCCAGCGCCGTCTCGCCGGTCGCGACCGCGGCTGCCGCTCCGCCCGATGAGCCGCCTGGCACGCGCGCGGCGTTCCAGGGGTTGTTGGTGGTGCCGAAGATCTCGTTCCAGCTCTGCCAGTCGCCGGCCATGAACGGCACGTTGGTCTTGCCGAAGATCACCGCGCCCGCGCGGCGCAGCCGCGCCACCGCGTCGGCGTCGCGGGCGGGGACGTGCGCCGAGAGCTCGGGACTGCCGGCGGTGGTGCGCACACCGGCGGTCTCGAAGGTGTCCTTGATCGTCATCGGCAGCCCGTGCAGCGGCCCGCGCACGCGTCCGCGCGCCAGCTCCTCGTCCGCCGCCGCGGCGTCGTGGCGCGCGCGTTCCTCGTCGAGCGTCACCACGGCGTTGAGCGCTTTGCCGTGCTTCGCGATCCGCGCCAGCTCGAGCTCGAGCAGCTCACGGCTGGACAGCTCGCGCCGGCGCAGCATGCCGAGGAGCTCGGTCGCGGTGGAGAAGCAGAGCTCCGTCATGGCGCACTCCTCTGGTCGGCCGACGCAGCGGATCGTACCATGCAGACGGCGGAGGGGAGCTTGAACGACTCGGAAGCCGTCACCCGGGGGATTCGCATCGCGGTGCGCTCGCGCTACGTGCCCGAGCGCTCGCGCCCGATGATGAACGAGTTCTTCTTCGCCTACACCATCCGCATCTCGAACGAGGGCCGCGAGCGGGTGCAGCTGATGTCGCGCGCCTGGCTGATCGAGGACGCCGAAGGCCACGTGGAAGAGGTGCGCGGACCCGGCGTCGTCGGCGAGCAGCCGGTGCTCGCGCCCGGCGAGGCGTTCGAGTACACCTCGGCCTGCCCGCTGGGCACGCCGTTCGGCTCGATGCGCGGCAGCTACCAGATGGTCACCGAGGGCGGCGAGCGCTTCGACGCGGAGATCGCGCGCTTCCACCTCGCCGAGCCGTACTCCATCCACTAGCCGCGTGCGGCTCGCGCCCGACGCGATCGACCGCATCCTCGCCCGCTGGCCCGTCGCGCGCATGGCGACGCTCGACGCCGCAGGCCGGGCCGAGCTGGTGCCGGTCGTGTTCGCACTCTGCGACGGCGCGCTCTGGACGCCGATCGACGGCAAGCCCAAGCGCGGAACCGAGCTCTCGCGGGTGCGCAACCTGCGCCGCGACCCCCGAGTCGCTCTGCTGTTCGACCACTACGACGACGACTGGGACCGGCTCTGGTGGCTGCGCGTCGACGGGCGCGGCGAGGTCGTGCCCGCGCGGGGCCCCGCGGCCGAGCGCGCGCTCGCGGCGCTGCGCGCGAAGTATCCCCGCTACGCGAGCGGAGCCACGGCGGTCAGCAGCGGCGAGCCGACCTTGATCCGCATCGCCGTCGAGCGCAGGCTCGGCTGGGCGGCCAGGGCCGATCTCGCGATCTGCTAGGCTCCGCTCGTGAGCGAACGCGAGCTGCGCACCTTCTGCCGCGTGTGCGAGCCGGCCTGCGGGCTGGTGGCGAGCGTGCGCGACGGCGAGCTGGTGCGCCTGCGCCCCGACCGCGCCCACCCGGTGACGCGCGGCTTCGCCTGCAACAAGGGCCTCGCGGGCGTCGAGATCCACCGCGACCCCGATCGGCTCGACTTTCCGCTGCGGCGCGGCGAGCGGGGCGCGGCGGAGCGCGTGTCGTGGGATGCGGCGATCGAGGGCATCGCCGGCTCGCTGCGCGCGATCCTCGCCGAGTCCGGACCGGAAGCGGTCGCGATGTACGTCGGCAATCCCACCGCGTTCAACACGCTGGCGCGGCCGGCGATGGGCGCGTTCGCCGCGCAGCTGGGCCCGATCCGCAACTTCTCGTCGGGCACGCAGGACTGCGCCAACAAGTTCGCCGGCAGCGAGGCGGTGTTCGGCTCGTCCACGATCCACCCGATCCCCGACCTCGACCACACCGACTTCCTGCTGGTGTTCGGCGCGAACCCGCGGGTGTCGCACGGCAGCTTCATCTCGATCGCGGACCCGATGAAGAAGCTGCGCGAGCTGCGCGCCCGCGGCGCGAAGGTGCGCTTCGTGAACCCGCGCGCGATCGAGTCGGCCGAGCCGGGCGAGCTGGTGCAGATCCGGCCCGACACCGACGTGTACCTGATGGCGGCGCTGCTGCACGAGCTGGCGCAGAATGGCGGGCTCGACCGCGCGCTGCTGCGCGAGCGCGGCGCGCACGTCGACGAGCTGCTGTCCTTCGTCGCCCGCTTCCCGGCCGAGCGCGCGGCGTCGGTGACCGGCGTGCCTGCTGCGACGGTGCGCGCGCTGGCGCGCGAGCTCGCGGCGGCGCGCGGCGCGTCGCTGCACATGTCGACCGGCGTGAACATGGGCCGGCAGGGCACGCTCGCATACTGGCTCCTGCACATGCTCTCGTTCGCGACCGGGAACCTCGACCGCCGCGGCGGCAACATCCTGTCGCTCGGCTTCTACGCCGCCGCGAAGGCGGGCCGGCGCGACTTCGCCCGGAGCTTCGCCGACACCGAGTTCGGCCGGCTGCGCCGCGGCGGGCTGCCGGGGAACCTGCTCGCCGACGCGATCCTGGGCGGGGGCGGGCGCACGCCGATCCGCGCGCTGATCGTGGTCGCGGGCAACCCGCTGCTCTCGATCGGCGGCGAGGAGCGCATGCGCGAGGCGCTCGCGAAGCTCGATCTCCTGGTCTGCATCGACCTCTACAAGAACGCGACGGGCGAGTACGCCCACTGGCTCCTGCCCTCGGCCGACATGTTCGAGCGCGCGGACGTGAACATCACCGGGCTCGGGCTGCAGCACGAGCCATGGATCCAATTCACCGACGCCGTGGTCGCGCCGCGTGCCGAGCGCAGGGAAGAGTGGTGGATCTTCGCGCAGCTGGCGCAGGCGCTCGGGCTGCGCGGTCCCGACCCCGATCCGTGGGGTCGCATCGACCACATGCTGCGCTCGCGCGGTCACTCGCTCGACGAGGTCCGCGCCGCCGATCCCGCGCTGGTGTTCGAGCCGCTCGCGCCCGGCCGGTTCTACGCCGAGCAGCTGCAGACGGCCGACGGCAAGGTCGACTGCTGCCCGCCCGAATTCTCGGCGGCGCTGGCGCGCGCCGAGGCGATCTTCGCCGAGCTCGCAGCCGAGGGCGCGGACCGGCTCAAGCTGATCACGCGGCGCGACCTGCACATGCACAACAGCTGGTACGCGAACGTGCCGGTGATGAAGCACGGGCGGCACGACCGCAACCGCCTCTGGGTGCACCCCGACGACGCGCGTGCGCGCGGACTCTCGGACGGCGCGAAGGCGCGGCTGTGGAACGAGCACGGCGCGCTCGAGCTCGAGATCGCCTTCGACCCGGGCCTGATGCGCGGCGTGGTGGCGCTGACGCACGGCTGGGGCAACCGCGGCAGCACCGGCATGCGCGTCGCCGCGCGCACGCCCGGGGTGAACGCGAACGTACTGCTGCCGGTGGGCGAGGGCAGCTTCGAGCCGCTCTCCAGCCAGGCGTTCATGACCGGCGTGCCGGTCGAGCTCGGTCCGCTCTGAGCTACTGCCCCACGCACGACAGGCAGGTGTTGTTGTTCGACCCGCACAGGTTCACCGCGGTCGCACGCTCGCTCAAGATCGCCTTCTTCCATCTGGCGAGGTCCGTAGCCCAGCCCGCCTTGCAGTCGGAGAGCTCCGCGCCCGAGAGCCCCGCGCAGTCGACCTGGCTGTCGAGGCTGATCCAGTCCGCGGCCTGGGCCAGCTGACAGGCGGCGGCGTCCTTCACGTTGCGCTGGCACACCGCCAGCGCCGCGAAGCAGAGCCGGCCGCAGTTCGCGACGCCTGTGAAGCTGTCCTTGAACAGGAACTGGTTGGCGACGTCGTTCGGGTCCTGACAGACGAGGCCGTCGTAGGCCGTGCCGAGCGTCGCCTCGGCCGGGCGGATCGCGGCGAAGGCGAACACGAGGCCCACGAGCAGGACGATCGCCGTGAACGTTCGCTCAGGGCGCATTGCACTTGCTCTGACAGGAGGTGGCTGCGTTCGCGCAAGCATTCAGTCCGGCCTTCTGGAGATTCAGGATCGAATTCGGGTCGTCGGGTGTGTTCGGGTCGGAAACCGTATTGGTGCGCTCGGCCTGGAACCCGGCCGCGCACGACTTCAGCAGGTCGCCGGTGAGGCCGTTGCAGTGCACCCTCGTCTTGAAGGTCGCGCTGTCGGCTGCCCAGCGGGTCTGGCACGCGGCCGCGCGCTTCACGAAGCGCATGCAGCTCGCGCCGCCCTTCTTGCACAGGCTGTCGCAGAGGTTGACCTCGCGCGGGTCGTTCGGATCGGTGATCACGATCTCGAACGGCACCGGGGCGTTGGGATCGTTCGGATCTGCGCCTCCGCCGAACACCGTCTGCTTCACCACGTCGTCGATCGCGAAGCAGGGGTTGGTGCCCTGGTCCGCGAGCAGGGGATTGGTGTCGTTGGGATCCGAGCCCGCGCGCGCGGTGAGCGGCAGCAACAGCAGCGCGAAGACGAACGAAAGCCAGAGGGGGGTCCGATTCACGGGCGGGAACTCTAACAGATGATCGGCCAGTTGGACCGCCGCGCGGCGCTGCACCTGCGTCGCCGCCGGCTTGCGCACGCGCTTGCGCGCTGAAATGAACTTGATCATAATTGATCGTGATCAGAATGGAGCCCTGGGAGATGCCGGAGCCGGCCGCAGGCCTGCGCGAGCGCAACAAGCGCGAGAAGCTGGCGCGCATCCGCGCGGCCGCACGGACGCTGTTCCGCAAGCATGGCTTCGAGGCCACCACCGCGCGCGAGATCTGCGAGCGGGCCGGGATCGGCGTCGGCACGCTGTTCCTGTACGTGCGCGACAAGCGCGAGCTCTTGTTCCTCACCTTCGAGGAGGACGCGCGCCGCATCTTCGCCGAGGGTCGCAGCGCGGCCGCCGGCGAGCGCCAGCTGATCGACCAGCTGATGGCGCTGTTCGGCCGCTTCATCGCCTACTACGCGCGCGACGTGGCGCACGCCAAGGAGCTGGTGCGCGAGATCTTCTTCCGCGCGCACGACCCCGCGGGCATCGGCCGGCTCACGCTGGAGTTCGGCGCGCACGTGGCGGACCTGGTGGCGAAGGCGCAGGCGCGCGGCGAGCTGCGCCCCGACGTCGCGCCCGCGGTGGCCGGGAGCGCGCTGTTCGCGCATTACGCGTACTGGGTACAGGGCTGGCTCGGCGCGGGCATCGTCGGCCGCGACGGGGTCGAAGCAGGACTGCGCAGCGCGCTGGTGTTGCAGCTCGAGGGTTTGCGGCCGCGCGCGGGAAGAAGAGAGCGATGAGCGGCGTGGAGACTCTGAGCGTGGGCGAGGCGCGCTCGCGCTACTTCGCCGAGGCGGGCTTCCCGCCCGACGGCGGCTACGCCGCGAAATTCGTGAAGCTCGCCCAGCTCGGCCCGATCCCGCTCGGCTTCCCCAACTCGGACGCCCGCCGCAAGGCGGTTGGCATCCACGACCTGCACCACGTCGCGACCGGCTACAAGACGGATTGGACCGGCGAGGCCGAGATCAGCGCCTGGGAGATCGCCTCGGGCTGCGGGCGGATGTGGTTCGCCTGGACCATCAACCTGAAAGGCATCGTCATGGGCTGGGTGGTGGATCCCCGTGCGACCTGGCGCGCGTGGGTGCGCGGCCGCCACAGCCGGAACCTCTATCACGAGGGCGTCTCCGAGTCGCTCCTGCGCGAGAGCGTGGCGGAGCTGCGCGGCCGGCTGCAGCTCGATCGGCCCGCGCCGGTGCCGACGTTGGGGGACCGCGCGTCCTACGCGTTCTGGTGTTGCGCGGCGGTGGTGGATGCGGGGCTCACCCTCGCGCTGCTGGCCGCGCCGGTGGCGCTCGTCGCGCGCGGTGTGGGCGCCTTGCTCGCGCGCTGATACGCTTCGCGGATCGAGCCGCCGACCTACTCACCGGCCTACCTGCGCGTCGCGCTCGGGCTGCTGTGCGCGGTCTACGTCGTGAACTTCGTGGACCGCCAGATCCTCAGCATCCTGTTGCCCTCGATCAAGCAGGAGCTCGCGCTGCCGGACACCTACCTCGGACTGCTCTCGGGCACCGCCTTCGGGATCTTCTACGCGACGCTCGGCGTGCCGATCGCGCGCCTGGCCGACCGGTTCTCGCGCAAGTGGGTGATGACGACCTGTCTGGTGCTGTGGAGCGCCTTCACGGCTGCATGCGGCACCGCCGCGGGCTTCGGGTCGCTGCTCGCCTGCCGCATCGGGGTGGGCGTCGGCGAAGCCGGCGGCAGCCCGCCCGCCCACTCGCTGATCTCCGACTACTTCCCACCGGAGAAGCGGGCCACCGCGCTGGCCGTGTTCTCGCTCGGCGTGCCGTTCGGGATCCTGGTCGGCTTCATGGCCGGTGGCTGGCTCGACCAGACGCTCGGCTGGCGCAACGCCTTCGCCGTCGTCGGCGCGCCGGGCCTCCTGCTCGCGGCGATCGTGGCGCTCACGCTGCGCGAGCCGCCGCGCGGCCATTCCGAGGGGCTGGTGCACGGCAGCGGCCCGGCGCCGAGCGCGCGTGAGGTGATCGCCTTTCTGTGGCGCGCGAAGTCGTTCCGCCACTCGTCGTTCGCGGGCGGGCTCTACTCGTTCGTGGGCTACTCGGTCGTCAACTGGACGCCCTCGTTCCTGGTGCGCTCGCACGGCATGAGCACCGCCCGGATCGGCTTCTGGCTGGCGATGATCGTGGGCGTCGGCGGAGGCATCGGAAACTACCTCGGCGGCACCCTCGCGGACCGCTGGCAGGCGCGCGAGCCGCGCGCGCGCGTGTACCTGCCCGCGCTCGCGGTGGCGGCGTCGTTCCCCTTCGGCTTCGTGATCTACACCACGTCGAACACGACGCTCGCGCTGGCGCTGCTGGTGATCCCGACCGCGCTCGGGCTGATGTACCAGGCGCCGACGTTCGCGGTAACCCAGTCACTGGCCACGCCGAGGATGCGGGCCACCGCCGCGGCGGTGCTCCTGTTCGTGCTGAACATCGTGGGGCTGTCGCTCGGGCCCGCGGTGACGGGCGCGCTCAGCGACGCGCTCGCGCCGCGTTACGGCGCCGACTCGCTGCGCTGGGCGCTGTTGATCGTCTCGACGCTGTTCGTCTGGTCGGCCATCCACTTCTACCTGGCCGGCCGCACGCTGGAGGCCGACGTGGCTCGCGCGGCGGTGGCGGCTCGCAAGTCACTCTGAGGCGCCGCGGCTGCCCGGTGGGCGGGTGCGGCGCGCCGCTTCGCGATTCGCGCGGAATGGTCTCTCCGGTGAGGCGCGCATCTGGACCGCGCTCAAAGCTCGCTACGCGCGCCGCACCCGCCCGCCGGGCAGAAAGACAGATCGCATTCCCTCTCTCTTTTTTGAGTGTAAGAGGCGGTCGGCGGGGCGACTCAAGGCCCATAGCACTTCGGGCCTTCTACTCGTTCTTTTGTAGGAGGTGGCGAGGAGCGGGGCGGAGCGGGGCGCGCGTAGCGAGCTTTGAGCGCGGTCCAGAAAGAGAGCCACCCAGAGCCGTCGATTCCGCGCGAATCGCGAAGCGGCGCGCCCCGCTCCGCCCCTCGGGGGCCCCAAGGGCGCTAGTGCGTCAGCTTCTTGAAGCGCAGCTTGTGGGGCTGCTCCGCATCGACGCCGCGGCGGCGCTTCAGGTCGGCCTCGTACTCCTGGTAGTTGCCCTCGAAGAACTCGACGTGGCTGTCGCCCTCGAAGGCGAGCATGTGCGTCGCGATCCGATCGAGGAACCAGCGGTCGTGCGAGATCACCACCACGCAGCCCGAGAAGCCGAGCAGCGCCTCTTCCAGCGCGCGCAGCGTGTCGACGTCGAGGTCGTTGGTCGGCTCGTCGAGCAGGAGCACGTTGCCGCCGGCCTTCAGCGTCCGCGCCAGGTGCAGCCGGTTGCGCTCGCCGCCCGAGAGCATCGACACGCGCTTCTGCTGATCGGGGCCCCTGAAGCCGAACGAGCCCACGTAGGCGCGGCTCGGCAGCTCGCGGCTCCCGACCTTCATCTTCTCCTCGCCGCCGCTGATCGCCTCGTACACCGTCTTCTTCGGGTCGAGCTCGGAGCGCGCCTGGTCCACGTAGGCGAGCCTCACGGTCTCGCCCAACGTGAGCTCGCCGGCGTCGGGCTTCTCCGCGCCCGTGATCAGGCGGAACAGGGTGGTCTTGCCCGCGCCGTTTCCGCCGATCACGCCGACGATCGCCCCCGGCGCCAGCGCGAAGTCGAGCTCCTCGATCAACAGCAGCTCGCCGTAGCCCTTGCTGAGATCGCTTGCGTCGATCACGCGCTCGCCGAGCCGCGGCCCGGGCGGAATCGCGATCTCGACGGTCTCCGGCGCCCGGTTCTCCTCCTCGGCGCGCAGCTTCTCGTACGCGGCGACGCGGGCCTTCGACTTGGCCTGGCGCGCGCGCGGTGCCATCTGCACCCACTCGAGCTCGCGCTGCAGCGTGCGCTGGCGCGCGGTCTGTTTCTTCTCTTCCAGCTCGAGCCGCTTCTTCTTCTGCTCGAGCCACGCGGTGTAGTTGCCCTTGTACGGGATGCCGCGGCCGCGGTCGAGCTCGAGGATCCAGCCGGCCACGTTGTCGAGGAAGTAGCGGTCGTGGGTCACCGCCACGACGGTGCCGGGATACTCGTGCAGGAAGCGCTCGAGCCAGGCGACCGACTCGGCGTCGAGGTGGTTGGTGGGCTCGTCGAGCAGCAGCATGTCGGGCCGCTGCAAGAGCAGGCGGCACAGCGCCACCCGCCGTCGCTCGCCGCCCGAGAGGTGACGCACCTCTGCGTCGGCGGGCGGCAGCCGCAGCGCGTCCATCGCGACCTCGAGCTGGCGGTCGAGCTCCCAGGCGTTCGACGCGTCGATGCGGTCCTGCAGCTTCGCCTGCCGCTCGAGCAGCTCGTTCATGGCGTCGTCGTCCATCGGCTCGGCGAACTTCGCCGAGACCGCCTCGAACTCGGCGAGCAGCGCCCGCGTCTCCGCCACGCCCTCGTGCACGACGTCGAGCACCGTCTTGGTCTCGTCGAGCTGCGGCTCCTGCTGCAGGTAGCCGATGCGCAGCCCCTCGTGCGGGCGCGCCACGCCGACGAACTCCTGGTCGACGCCGGCCATGATCTTGAGCAGCGTGCTCTTGCCCGCGCCGTTGTGGCCGAGCACGCCGATCTTCGCGCCGGGGTAGAACGAGAGCGAGATCCCGTCGAGCAGGATGCGATCCGGCGGAACGACCTTGCGCAGGTCTTCCATCACGAACACGAATTCGGGCACGCGCGACTCCTTGGGGTCCCCGGGCGACCTCGGGGCGCGGATTATAACGGCCGCGGATCGACGCGCAGCCGCGACGCCTCTTCGCGCAGCGCCTCGGGCCCGCCGAGCAGCGGGCGCGACAACGCCACGCGCCGGAACCACAGGTGCAGGTCGTACTGCTCGGTGAAGCCGATGCCGCCGTGGACCTCGGTGGCCTTGCGCAGGCACTCCGTCGCCACCTCCGCCAGGTGCGCCTTGCACAGCGCCGCCAGCCGCTGCGCCTCGCGCGGCTCGTGGTCGAAGGCGTGCGCGGCGTACCAGGCGAGCGACCGCGCGGGCTCGAGCTCCGCCGCCATCTCGGCCAGCATGTGCTTCACCGCCTGGAACGAGCCGATCACGCGGTCGAACTGCTTGCGCGCCAGCGCGTAGGAGACCGCCAGCTCGAGCGCGCGCTCGCTCGCACCCAGCGCGTCAAACGCGAGCGCGATGCGGCCCGCCGCGAGCACGCGCTCGGTGCCCTCGAGCAGCGCCAGCGGCTGCGCACCGTGCAGCTGGACCTCGGCCAAGCGGCGCGTGCCGTCGACCGTCGGCAGCGGGGTGAGCGAAAGGCCGGGCGCGTGCAACAGCGCGAGCCCTCCGCCGGTGTGGAGCAGCAGCAGATCGGCCTCGACGGCATCGAGCACGAACAGCGCGGTGCCCTCTGCGCGGCCCGCCGCGAGCGCGACGCCCGCGCCGTCGCGGCCGCCGTGTACCTCGGCCAAGCCGACACCGACCCGTGTCGTCCCCGAGGCGATCTCGGGCAGCAGCTCCTTCTGCAGCGACTCGTCGGCGGCGCGCAGCGCCACCGCCGCCATCACCGCGCTCGCCGCGTACGCGCCCGGACCGGCGGCGCGCCCGATCTCCTCGGCGACCAGCATCGCGTCGAGGAACGAGAGCTCGCTGCCGCCGTGCCGCTCCGGGACCAGCGCGCCGAGCGCCCCGGCCTCGGCGAGCTTCGCCCACAGCGCCGGGTCGTGCGCGCTCCCGGTCTTCGAGATCGCGCGCGCGCGCGTGGTCGGGAAGGCGTCGCCGAGGAGCTTGCGGATCGTCTCCTGCAGCAGCTTCTGTTCATCCGAGAGGCCAAAATCCATTACGACGGGTCCCGGCCGCGGGCGGCCGCGGCCACCCGGCTCCGCGCGTCTGCGCCGCGCTGCGCGCTTCGCTTGCTCATCTACGCCGCCTTCGGCTCGCGCGGCAGGCCGAGGCCGCGCTCCGCGATGATGTTCTTCTGGATCTGCGCGGTGCCGCCCCCGATGATCAGCCCCAGCGAGAACATCCATTGCGCCGGCCAGGCGCCGTGCGCGCGCAGGTGCGGGCTCTCGCGGTAGAGCGGGCCGAGCTCGCCCAGCGCGTCGAGTGCGAGCGCGGCGATCTGGTGATTGAGCTCGCAGCCGCGCAGCTTCACGATCAGGCCGGCGACGCCGGGCGACTCGCCGCGCAGCTGGCAGGTGAGCAGGCGCAGCGCGTGGTACTTCATCGCCAGCACCGACGCCTCGAGCCGCGCCAGCCGGTCGCGCAGCACCGGCGAGTCGATCGCGCGCGCGCCCGCCACGCCCTCGCTCTCCATCAACGCGACGAGCGACGCGAACATCGCCTCGGTCTGCGACGAGCTGCCCAGCATGTTGCGCTCGTAACGCAGGGTGGTGTTGCCGATCTTCCAGCCTTCGCCGCGGCGGCCGACCACGCTCGACTTCGGCACGCGCACGTCGCTGAAGAACACCTCGTTGAACTCGGCGTTGCCGGTGAGCGTGTGCAGCGGGCGCACCTCGATCCCGGGCGTCGACATCGGGAACACCAGGTACGAGATGCCCTCGTGCTTCTTCGCCTGCGGCTCGGTGCGCACCAGCGCGAAGATCATGTCGGCCTCGCGCGCGGTCGAGGTCCAGATCTTCTGGCCGTTGATCACGAAGTCGTCGCCGTCCTCGGCGGCGCGCGTCTGCAGGCTGGCAAGGTCGCTTCCCGAGCCGGGCTCGCTGTAGCCCTGGCACCAGAGCAGCTCGCCGCGGATGGTGGGACCGACGTACTTCTGCTTCTGCTCCTCGCTGCCGTGCTCGAGCAGCGTGGGCACCAGCATCGACGCGCCCTGGCCCGCGATCCCGCGCGAGACCCCCGCGCGGCTGAACTCCTCGTCGATCAAGATCGACTGCACCAGGTCGGGGGTGGCTCCGTAGCCGCCGTAGGCGCGCGGAATCGTGCGCGCGGCGTAGCCGTGCTCGATCAGCGTGCGCTGCCAGGCGATCATCCGCTCGCGCGACACGTTGGCGCCGCGGCCGATCCCCGCGTGCGGCGCGTCGTCGCGATGCGCCTCCAGGAAACGGCGGACCTCGGTGCGAAATTCCTCGTATTCGGGCCCGTAGCGCAGATCCATGCCCCATTCTGAGCGCGGCTCCGGCGCCGTGTCCAACGCCCGCTAGTATGAGGGCGAATGGACCTCGTCACGGGCGTTCTCGTCATCTTCGCCTGCCTGGCGCTGTCCGCGTTCTTCTCGGCCAGCGAGACGGCGCTGCTGCGCATGCGCTCGCACGAGATCGAAAGCGACGTCCGCGAGGGCCGCAGCGCCTCGGCGTTCGCGATCCGCGACCTCCTGAACTCGACGCCGCGGATGCTGGTCACGATCCTGCTGGCGAACTCGGCGGTCAACATCCTCGCGCCCAGCGTCGCCACCGTGCTCTCGGTGCGCTGGCTGGGCGACGAGAAGGGCATCCTGGTCTCGACCGTCGTGATGACGGTGCTGATCCTGGTGCTGGGCGAGATCCTGCCCAAGGCCTTCGCGGCGACACACCCGCGGCGCACGTCACATGCGATCGCGCTGCCGCTCTACCTCCTGCACAAGGCCCTCTGGCCGGTGCACGCGCTGTTCGACCGCATCATCGAGCCGTTCGTGCGGATCGTGGGCGGGGGCTCCGCCGACGGCGAGCCCGTCGCCACGGTCGAGGACGTGCTGCACCTGGCGCGCGAGGCGCAGGCCGCGCAGCCGGACGCCCAGCCGCTCGAGATCATCGGCGCGGCCGCCGGCGCGGCGGACATGACCGTGAAGGAGATCATGGTGCCGCGCACCGAGATCGTGGCCTTCCCGATCGACATCGATCCCGCCGCGCTGCTCGAGAAGGTCATGGAGGAGCGCTACACGCGCGTGCTGGTCTACGAGGGCTCGATCGACTCGATCGCCGGCGTGGTGCACCTGAAGGACCTGGTGAAGCTGCAGAGCGGCGGCGACCTGCGCTCGGTGCTGAAGCCGGTGCTGCGCGTGCCCGAGCGCAAGCCGATCCTGCGCCTGCTCGCCGACATGCAGCGCAACTTCGTGCACATGGCGGTGGTGAAGGACGAGTTCGGCGTCACCCTCGGCCTGGTCACGCAGGAGGACATCCTCGAGGAGATCGTGGGCGAGATCCGCGACGAGTTCGACCGCGAGGAGCTGCTGACGATCCGCGAGCTCCCCGACGGCGGATTCCAGGCGCTCGGGCGGCTCAAGGTCGCCGACTTCAACCGCGAGACCGACTGGGACGTGCCCGCGCAGCGGGGCGACACGCTCGCGGGTCTGGTCTGGAACGCGCTCGGCCACCCGCCGCGCAAGGGCGACGGGGTGAACGTGCCCGGCTACGAGTTCACCGTCGCCGACACCTCGGGAACGCGGATCACCCAGGTCCGCGTCCGGCGCTGCACCGACGACCCGCTCACGGTGTCAGCTCCGCGGCGCGAAGATGACGAGGGGGCTTAGAGCGCAAGCTCGCGAGAAGCGCGAGCGCGCAGCGAGGCGAAGCCGAGCGAAGGGCGGGTGGCCGAGCTCTGCTCGGCCGGGCCCCGCTCAGACCTCGTCTTCCTCGATCGGCTTCAGCAGCACAGGCGAGGGTGCGTGGTCGGGGCCGCTCTTCCAGCCGGGTATGCGCGCGGCCTGCTCGAGCCACGAGCGCGCGATCGACTCCTCGACGACCACGCTCGAGTTGTCGAACGACTCGAGCAGGGTCTCCCACAGCGCTCGCCCGCCGCTCTTCCACCACAGCGGCGCCGGACACTCGAAATCGATCGCGAGCTTCACCAGCACGGCGCCAGCATATCGAAACGAGAGCCGGAGCGTGGGTAGGGTGCCCACGCGATCATCGGACGGGCTAGTTCAGCATTGCGGCGCGCATGCGCGAGCGGAGTCTGGAAACGGCTTTCGAGTGGATCTGGCAGACCCGCGACTCGGTGATGCCGAGGATCTGGCCGATCTCCTTCAGGTTCAGGTCTTCGTAGTAGTACAGCGAGATCACCAGCCGCTCCTTCTCGGGCAGGCCGGCGATGCCGTTGGCGAGCGCCTGGGTGAGCTCGCGCTGCTTCAGCTGCGCGAACGGATCCTCGGCGTTCACGTCCTCGAGGTTCCCGCTGGGCAGCGGCTGGTCGTTGTCGCTCTGCCCGCGCAGGTCGTCGAGGTTCACCATCGACACACCGCGCGTCTGGTTCACCAGCAGGTGGAAGTCGTCCATGCCCAGGCCCAGGCTGGTGGCGACCTCGTCCTCGGTCGCGGGCCTGCCGAGGCGCTGCTCCACCGCGTTGGTGGCCTGCTCGAGCTGGCGGCTCTTCTGGCGCACCGAGCGCGGCACCCAGTCGAGCGAGCGCAGCTGGTCGAGGATCGCCCCGCGGATGCGGAACTCGGCGTACGTCTTGAACTTGCAGTCCTTGGTCGGGTCGTACTTGTCGACCGCGTCCATCAGCCCGATCACGCCGGTGTTGTGCAGATCCTCGAGGTCGACGTGCGAGGGCAGGCGCACGGCGATGCGACTCACGATGTAACTGATCAAGGAAGTGTGCTCGATGACGATCCGTTCCTTGAGCTCCGGCGGGATGCGACCGTGCCGTTGCCACGCTTGCCGGATGAGAGACTCCATCCGCTCGATCTCCTCCAGGGCCGTTGCATGCAGGGACCCGTGCGCGCGGGGCGAGTGCAAAGGAGGTGCCCGGCGGAGCATCGGCTCTCCGCGGTCCCCGCTTGAGTGCCTGCACCACGCCCTCCGGAACACGCAACTCAGCGGAAATCAATGAGAATCTCAGCGAGGGCAGGGGCGCGGGGCGGCCGGTCCGGCACGTCCGGACGCGCCCGCTGACGCAGCTTGGTGTCGGTTCCTTGACGCTCGCGCGCGGCGCCAGCGTTGGGATCCCGGCGCTCGCGACGCTCAAACGATCGCGCGATTTCGCCGAAGCACGCGGCATGTCCTTCGACGAGGAGTCGCTGCAGGAGGCGCCGGTGCGCCGCGTCGCCACCCGCTACATCGTGCGCATCCCGGTGGTGATGCGCGCGGGCACGACTCAGATCGAAGGCTCGATCGTAGACATCTCCGACAGCGGCGCGCGGCTCGAGTGCCCGCCGCTCCGGCTCGCGCCCGGGACCGCGCTCGCGCTCGAGCTGCGCTGGTTCAAAGGGGGCGAGCCGGTGTCGATGCTCGCCAAGTTCGTGCGCGACACGCCGGCGGGCGGCGCGGTGCGCTTCGCCGACCCCGATCCGTTCCTGCGCGTCTTCGTGAAGCTCGCGCGCGCGCACGACTCGACCGCCTCGGACCGCTTCGAGAAGGTGCTCACCGACTTCTGAGGCGGCCTAGCCGCCGAGCACCCGCCGCAGCCGCTCGAGCACCTCGGGCGCGAGCCCGAGCTCGAGCGTGAGCAGCTGCGCCCCCAGTGCGCGGTAGAGGGCCGCGAGATCGGGCGCCTGCGCGAGCTTCGCCAGGTGACGCTCCACGGTGTCGGGCTCGCCGCGCCGGAACGGTCCCGACAGCGCGCGCTCGAGCGGCTGGGTCTCGGCGTTCGCGGCCGCGCCCGCGAGCAGCGGCGCGAGCGCGCTGCGGGCCTCCGCCTCGGGCAGCCCCGCGAGCGTCCAGACGCGGCGCGCCGCCACGAGCAGCCCCACGCCCAGGCCGCTCGCGAGCACGGCCGCGGCGTGGTAGAGCGCGCGGTCCGCACCATCCAGGCGCAGCGAGCGGGCGCCGAGGTCCGCCGCCAGCGCACACAGCCGCGCGGAGAGCGGCGGCGGCCCCGCGACGCCGACGGTGACGCCCGAGAAAGGGCTCGGCCCGCACTCGCCCGACGCGAACGCGCGCAGCGGGTGGAAGCCGCCGGGCAGTGCATCGCGCCGGGTCGCGAGCTCGAGTGCCGCCAGGTCGAGCGCGCCGCTCGTGTGCACGACGACCTGGCCCGCGCGCCAGGCGATCTCGCCGGCGAGACAGGGCACGACCGCGTCGGGCACGGTCAGGAACACCCAATCGCAGCGCGAAGCGACCTCGGCCGGCGACAGCGCAGCGGCCCCGGGGATGCGCCGTGCCAGCGCACGCGCGGTGTTGTCGCGCCGGCTGGCGACGGCAGCGACGTTCTTGCCGCGCTCCGCCAGCGCGAGCGCGAGGGCACTGCCCACGCGCCCCGCGCCGATGATTCCCATCTCGGAGCTCTCGCCGACCGGCACGCACTCTAACTCGGCAACTGTGCTGCCGATATTGTGGGGGCCGGAGTGAGGACTTGGCGGACTTGGTCACCCGTTTCCCCAGCACGATCCTGAGGCAGAGATTCGAGCGTGCGCGCGCGCTGTCGCTGGAGGCGCAGATGCGCGAGTGCGTCGACTACTTGCAGAACCCCGAGGTGCTGATCCAGGAGTTCGTCGACGCCTACAGCGCGGTCGAGAACTGCTGCGATCCGGAAGAACAACACTTCCAGGCGGTGCAGGGCGCGGACGACGAGCCGGAGCGGCGCCAGCTGCTCGACCGGCTGTTCGCCGCCGGCACGGTCAAGGTGTTCGACACGGTGCCGTTCGAGTTCACTCCGCTGTCGCGCGACGTGCTGTCCATCTCCTGCGGAACGGGCCAGCCGGTGCCGCGGCTCGACGGCCTGGACTACGTGGCGCACATGATCGACTCCGAGCCCGTGGGCGTGCTGGGCGTGGTGCAGCACCCCGAGGCCGCCACTCCCTACGTCCTGTTCCTGCGGCTGATCACCTGTCTGGCGGAGCTCGCGCCCGCGGCGCAGCTCGCCGCCGCCGACGCCGCGCTGTGGAAGGGCGCGCTCGGGGCGGAGCCGAAGCTCGACCTGCAGCTGGTGCTGCGTGACTCCGACCCGGAGCCCGCGCAGTCGACGCTGCGCCAGCTCACCCACGACCTGGCCGAGGCGTTCTATGCCGGCATCTCCGAGGAGTGGCAGTTCCCGGATGTGCTGCGCAACATCGTCTGCCTGTTGCCCGCGCCCGCCGATTCGGACGAGCTGTTGATCCTCGAGTGGTGCGTCTAGGCCGAGCCGCTACGCTCGGCGCATGGGCACGGCGCCGATCCGCTTCCTGTTCGACTACATCTCGCACAACGCCTACCTGGCGTGGACGCAGCTCCCCTCGCTCGCCGCGCGCTTCGGCCGCGAGCTCGAGATCGAGCCAGTGCTGTTCGCGGGTCTGTTGAACGCGCACGGCCAGCTGGGCCCCGCCGAGGTCCCACCGAAGGCCCGCTGGATGATGCTCGACGTGGTGCGCAAGGCGCGGCGGCTGGGCGTGCCGATCGCCCCGCCGCACGCCCATCCCTTCAACCCGCTGCTCGCGCTGCGCGTGACCCACGCTGCGGCGCCGGGCGCAGAGCGGCAGCGGCTGGTCGACGCGCTGTTCCGCGCGACCTGGGGAGAGTCGGTCGACGTGTCGAGCCCGAGCGAAGTCGCGCGCGTGGCCAGCTCCGCGGGGCTCGACGGCGCGGCGCTGGTCGCGGAAGCCGCGAGCGACGGCGCCAAGCGGCGGCTGCGCGAGGCCACCGAGCGCGCGCTCGCGGACGGCGTGTTCGGCGTACCGAGCGTGCTGGCGGACGGCGCGCTGTTCTGGGGCTTCGACGACCTCGAGCACCTCGAGCTGTTCCTCGCCGGCGAGGACCCGCTGCAGGACGGCGACGAGGCGCGATTCACCGCCTATGCCGCGAGCGCACGGCGCCGCCGACCCGACGAGAAGTGACTCGCGCTCAGCCGGCCAGCAGCTCCGCCGCGATGCGGCGCGCGACGTTGCCATCGACGTCGCCCTTGTGCGCCTTCATCACCGCGCCCATCACCTTGCCCACGTCTTTGGCCGAGGAAGCGCCGGTCTCCGCGATTGCAGCCTCGACCCAGCTGCGGGTGGTGGACTCGTCGGCCTGCTTGGGCAGGAAGCCGAGCACGATCTCGAGCTCGGCCTTCTCCGCGGCCGCCTGCTCGGTGCGGCCCCCGGCCTCGAACGCCTCGATGCTCTCGCGCCGCTGCTTCTCCAGCCGGCGCAGGATGGTGATGCACTCCTCGTCGGAGAGCGTGGTCGAGCCGTCCTCCTTCACCCGCAAGAGGAACGCGGCGCGGATGTTGCGCAGCGCCTGGAGCCGCAGCTTCTGCTGCGCGCGCAAGGCGTCCTTCATCTGCTCGTTCACGGAGTCGAAGATCGGCATCGCGCGAGTGTGCCACAGCATCGCCGCGCTCGCGCTCCTGCTCGCGCTGTGCGCCTGCACCGGGCCGAAGCTCTTCCGCACCGACGTGGTCGGCTTCGGCTCGGAGCGCTACTCGGCCTGGTTCGGCGACGAGCGCGACGGCGTGATCTACTTCGGGCTCTCGCCGTTCTGGACGGCGCTGCGCGCGCACGGCGATCCGACCGCCGACCTCGACGAGCCGAGCGCCCACCTGATCGGGCGCTTCGACACCCAGCGCGACAAGTTCCTGCCGCCGCTGGTCGCGACGCAGCCGGGGCCAGACTCGCGCTCGTCGGTCTGGGACGTGCTCGCCCACCCGAACGGCTGGGTCTACTACACCACCTACTTCGAGGAGATGGGGCGCGTGCGGCCGGGTATGGGCGACGTCGAGTACTTCAAGGCGCTCGGCACCGGCCTGAACGAGATCGCGCTCGGACCCGACCAGAACCTGTACCTGACCCGCTACTCGGGGAACGCGCACACGAAGGCCTCGCACGACGGCTCCGTGGTGGAGATCTCGCCGGACGGAACGCTCTTGCGCGAGCAGAAGCTCTCCGCCCGCGCCGACGCGGTCACCGCGCCCAAGAGCCTGGCGGTGGACCCGCTGTCGGGCGAGGTCTGGGTCAACGCCGACGTGATCGGGCGCGACGGCGTGATCTCGTTCGCATCGTTCCACCTCGCGCCCGACCTCTCGGTGCTGGAGACGACCGCGGGCACACCGGAGCTCTTGTTCGTGAGCTTCGACCGCGACGGCCGCGGCTTCTTCGTCGAAGACCTCTCGGGCGAGCTGCGGCTGCGCGTGGTGCGCGCCGGGAAGCCGCTGGGCGAGCTCGACCTCGGTCCGCGCGCGCCCGCCGACTTCGCCCAGGACATCCACTTCGCGGCGAACGGTGCGGCGGCGATCGCGTTCTGGTCGGGCCGGGTGGAGCTCGTGCGCCAGACCGCCAGCGGCTTCGAGCACGTCGCGCTCCACCTCGACAAACCGCCCGAGTGCGCCGGCCCGGGCCAGAACGCAGTGTTCTACAGCGCGTTCATCGAGGCGCGCTCGCTCTACGCGACACTCTACTGTGACGCCGCGATCGCCCGAGCGCCGCTCCCCGACGCCTTCCGCACCGACCGCTAGAACTCCCACGCGATCACCGGTCGAGCGCGTGTTCTTCTCTTCTCGAGCAAGCGGTCGCCAGTGCGAGGCCGAGCGAAGGCCGCCCTGAGCGAGGCCGCAAGCGCAGCGAAGCGGAGCGCGCAGCGAGCCGCAGGCGAGCGTAGTCAATCAGACTACAGAGAGCGGTCCTCCGGCCGGCCGGTCGGCCGCATCAGGCCTTCCTGCGCGACCGACGCCACCAGCTCCCCCGCGCGCGTGAACACGCTGCCGCGGGCGAAGCCGCGCGCGCCGGTCGCGACCGGGCTCTCCTGCGCGTAGAGCAGCCAGTCGTCGACGCGCACGTCGCGGTGGAACCAGAGCGCGTGGTCGAGGCTCGCCATCATCACCGGACCCAGCGGTCCCGAACGGCCGTGCGGCAGCACGACGGTGTCGAGCAGCGACATGTCCGAAGCGTAGGTGAGCGCGCAGCGGTGGAAGAACGGATCCTCGGGCAGCGTGCCGGTCGCGCGGAACCAGACCAAGTTCCCGCCGCGCCGCGGCGGGCCACCCAGGAAGGTCGGCGGCTCGACGTGGCGCAGGTCGATCGGGCGCTCGCCGCGCGTCCACGGGAACGTTCCCTGCGGCAGCGCGCTCGCGCGCTCCTGCCAGGTGGGCAGCGACTCCGGCGGCGGCGCCTGCGGCATGTCGAGCTGCTGGTGCTCGTAGCCGACCTCGCGCAGCTGGAACGAGACCGCGACGCTGAAGATCGCCTGGCCGTGCTGCACCGCCACGACCCGGCGCGTGGTGAAGCTCTGACCGTCGCGGATGCGGTCGACGGTGTACAACACCGGGATCGCCGGATCGCCGGGACGCAGGAAGTACGCGTGGAGCGAGTGCGCGGGCCGTCCTTCGACGGTGCGGCCGGCAGCGGCCAGCGCCTGCGCCGCGACCTGCCCGCCGAACAGCCGCTCGCGCTGGCCGCCCTCGTTCTTGCCGCGGAAGATGTTGCGCTCGATCTCCTCGAGCGCGAGCAGCTCGACCAGCCCGTTCATGGCGCGAGTGCATAGCACGAAGGCTCGCCCTGCTACACTCTCTAGATGGAGATCAACGGCATGGCGCACGTCATCCTGACCGTGCGCGACTTCGCGAAGGCCCGCGAGTTCTACGGCGCGCTGCTCCCGTACCTGGGACTCACTCCCGTCGTCGATTCGCCCGTCTACTACTACTGCGTCGGCGGGCGCACGGCGCTGGGCATCCGCCCGGCCGCAGGCGCGCACGCGCGCGAGAGCTACAGCCAGGAGCGCAGCGGGCTCCACCATCTGTGCTTCCGCGCCCGCTCGCGCGAGGACGTCGACGGGCTGTACGCGTTCCTCCAGAAGCACGGCGCAAAGATCGTCCATCCGCCCGAGGAGGGTGCCTGGGCGCCGGGATACTACTCGGTGCTGTTCGAGGACCCGGATGGGATCCGGCTCGAGGCGAACTTCGTGCCCGGCCGCGGCCTGCTCGAGCCGGGCGCGAGGCGTGGTGGCGAATGAGCGAGCTCGAGGTCGAGCTCCAGCTGCTGCGCACGGCGCCGTTCGAGTGGGTGACCGCGCTGGCGGAGGCGCTCGAGATCGAGGGCATCGAGCACCGCGTGACGTCGGCGGGCCAGGTCCGCGCCACCAACGAGCTGTGGGCCGTCTACGTGCCGTTCACCGAGATGGAGCGCGCGCGCGAGGTCGACCGCGACGTGATGCTCGACCTGTTCCCGGACCTGCCCGAGGACTTCGATCCCGCCGCGCTCGACACCAGCCAGTGTCCCGCGTGCGGCGAGCCCGCTGCCGAGGGCGCGACCAGCTGCGCGAGCTGCGGGCTCGCGTTCGTCGACGCCGGCGAGTAGCGTCCCCGCGCGATGAGGCGCGCCCTCGCTCTTGCCGCCGCAACGGCTGCGCTCGCGTGTCGCGAGGCGCGCCAGGCGGCGCCTCCGACTGCGCCGGCGCCAGCGGCGTTCGTCGGCAGCGAAGCTTGCGCGGGCTGCCACGCGGCCGACGCCGCGGCCTGGCGCGCCTCGCAGCACGCGCGCGCGATCCAGGTCGCCGATCCGAACACCGTGCTCGCCGACTTCCGCCAGCCGGGATTCTCGATCTCCGACGACGGCTACCGCATCTCCGAGGTCGGCAAGGTGAAGTACACCTTCGGCGTGGAGCCGCTGCAGCAATACCTGGTGGAGGCGCCCGGCGGCCGGCTGCAGGCGTACACGCACGCCTGGGACACGAACGCCAAGCGCTGGTTCGACCTCTACCCCGGCGAGACGCTCGCGCCCGGCGACGAGCTGCACTGGAGCGGGCGGCAGCAGAACTGGAACTACATGTGCGCCGACTGTCACTCGACCGACGTGCGCAAGGGCTACGATCCCGCGAGCCGCTCGTACGACACGCGCTTCGCCGAGCTCGCGGTGGGCTGCGAGGCCTGTCACGGGCCGGGCTCCGCGCACGTGGAGTGGGCCAGGACGAAGAGCGGGCCGCTCGGCCTCGCGGTCGATCTCTCGGAGCGGAGCGGGGCGCGCTGGGCGATCGATCCGGGCAGCGGCAACGGCGTGCGCAGCCGCCCGCGCCCGGACGACGCGGAGATCGAGGCGTGCGCGCCCTGTCACTCGCGCCGCACCCAGCTGAGCGAAGGCTGGCGCGCTGGCGACCACTTCCTCGACTTCTACCGGCCGTCGCTCGTCGAGGAGCCCACCTACTGGGCCGACGGCCAGCAGCGCGCCGAGGACTACACCTGGGGCTCGTTCCTGCAGAGTCGCATGTACGCACATGGAGTCACTTGCAGTGACTGCCACGAGCCCCACGGCGGGAAGCTCCGCGCCGACGGCAACGCGCTGTGCGAGCGTTGCCACTCGGCCGAGAAGTACGACGCGCCGGCGCACCACTTCCACCGCGCCGGCAGCGCGGGCGCGCAGTGCGTCGCGTGTCACATGCCCGCGACCACGTACATGCAGGCGGATGCGCGCCGCGACCATACCCTGCGCGTTCCGCAGGCGGCGCTGTCAGCCGCGATCGGCGCGCCCAGCGCCTGCGACGGCTGCCACCGCGACAAGGGGGCTGCATGGGCTGCAGCCGAGCTGCGCCGCCGTCTGGGACACGACCCGGCCGGCTTCCAGACGTTCGGGCCGGCCTTCCACGATGCGGCGCTCGGCAAGGATGGATCCGCCGCCGAGCTGCGCGCGGTCGCCGCCGACGCAACGCAGTCCGCGATCGCGCGCGCGTCGGCGCTGGCGCTGCTCGCCGAGCACCCCGACGCGGGCAACGCCGAGGCCGGCCTGCGCGCGCAGCGCGACCCGAGCGCGCTGGTGCGGCTCGGCGCGGCGACGCTCGCGGGTGGGCTCACCGCCGAGACGCGGGTCGCCGTCGCGGCGCCGCTCTGTGACGACGCCGCGCGCGCGGTGCGGATCGAGGCCGCGAGCGTGCTCGCGGGCGCGCCGCGCGACCTGTTCACGCCCGCCCAGGGCGCGGCCTTCGCGCGCGCCTCCGAGGACTACGTCGCGGCGCAGCGCACCGCCGCCGACCGGCCCGAAGCGCACGTCAACCTGGGCAGCTTCTTCGCGAACCTCGGTCGCCTCGACGAGGCGCAGGCCGAGTTCGCCGCCGCGCTCGCGCTCGAGCCGCGCTACGTGCCCGCGCTGGTGAACTCCGCCGACGCGTACCGCGCGCAGGGCAAAGAGGACGACGCGCTGCGCGAGCTCGAGCAGGCGCGCACGATCGCGCCCGACAGCGCGCCGGTGCGCTACGCGCTCGGGCTGGCGCTGGCGCGCAAGGGCGAGCGCGACGGCGCGCTGGCCGAGCTGGAGCAGGCTGCGAAGCTCGCACCCGACGAGCGGCTCTATGGCTACACGGCAGCCGTCGCGCTGCACTCGTTCGGCAAGAACGCCGAAGCGATGCGGCGGCTCGAGGCGCTGCGCAAGCGCTGGCCCGGCAACCCCGACATCCTGCTCGCGCTGGCCACGATGCAGCGCGACGCTGGCCAGCGCGACGCCGCGCGCACCACGGTCGAGTCGCTGCTCCAGGCGCACCCCGACGACCGCAACGCGCGCGCGCTGCTCGACTCGCTGGTGGGGCCGCCACCCCCGCCGAGCTAGTCCAGCTTCATCGCCCCCATCATCATGCGCACGCGCGCGTGGAAGTCGTAGGGGTAGACCAGCTCGAGCGCGGAGACGTCCTCGAGGCGCTTCTTCGCGTCGTCGGGCAAATTCAGGTCGGCCGCGCCCAGGTTGTCCTCCAGCTGCTCGAGCGTGCGCGCGCCGAAGATCGGCGAACTGACGCCTTTCTGTGTCGCCGCCCAGGCCAGCGCCACCTGGCTCGCGCTCTTGCCCAGCGACTTCGCCACGCTCGCGACCGCGTCGGCGATCGCCAGGTTCTTCTCGTTGCGGAAGCGCTCGCGGTTCATCGGGTCGACCGCAGCGCGCGAGCCCGCCGGAGCCTCGCCATCGCGCTTGATCTTGCCGGTGAGCAGACCGCCGCCGAGCGGGCTCCAGGGAATCACGCCGATCCCCTCCTCGATGCAGAGCGGCAGGTGCTCGCGCTCGATGAAGCGGCACACCAGCGAGTACTGCGGCTGCAGGCAGTCGAAGCGCGCCGTGCCGAGCTCCTTCGCCAGCGCCGTCGCCTTCATCAGCTGCCAGGCCGAGAAGTTCGAGCAGCCGATGTAGCGCACCTTGCCCGCGCGCACGCAGTCGTCCAGCGCCCCGAGCGTCTCGTCGAGCGGCGTGGTCGGATCGTAGGCGTGCACCTGGTAGAGGTCGAGGTAGTCGGTGCCGAGCCGGCGCAGGCTCGCGTCCACGCCGTCGAGGATGTGCTTGCGCGAGAGCCCGAGGTCGTTCGGCCCGCCGCCCATCGGCCCGGCGACCTTGGTCGCCAGCACCACCTGCCCGCGCTTGTTGCGGATCGCGCGCCCGGTGATCTCCTCCGACACGCCGGCCGAGTACACGTCGGCGGTGTCGATGAAGTTGCCGCCCGCGTCCAGGAACCGCGCCACGATCCGCGCCGAGGTCGGCTCGTCGCAGCCCCACGCCGTGTTCCCGAACGTCATCGTGCCCAGGCAGAGATTGGAGACCTTGAGCCCCGTCCGGCCCAGCTTGCGCAGCTTCATCGTCCCTCCATGGTGTGGGACGAAGCCTACCTCATCTGACCCGGGAAGAGCGCCCTGGCGATGGCCCGCGCCGCCACGACCCGCGCTTTCGCGGGCAAGTCACCCATGAGGACTTCGAGCTGATGGTGGAAGGCTGGGTCGATTTGCGCGATCTCCGGAAGAGCGCGGTGCACACTCTGCGACCAGCGGTCGTGCAGCACTTCGTACCACGAGCGGTGGGCGAGGTAGAAGAAGTACGTGAGCGCCTCGAAGAATGCGCCGGGCTGATCGGCGCGCGCCTCCATGCGCCGCAGGTTGCGCAGGAGGTCGTGACGGCGCGCATCACGCTCAAATTGCGTCAGTCCGCGCCCGCGGGCATAGAGCTCGGCCGCCCGCTCGCAGAGCCGGTTCGCGATGCCGTCCTCGCGGTCGAGCAGGATCCGCGCGTGCTGCAGGTTGGGCCCGAAGACCGCCAGGATCCGCTCGTCGGGAACCGGGAGCTCGACCAGAGCGATGTCGAGAAGCTCGCCGCAGAACTCGGCGGGCGCGGGCACCGCGCTCTTCGGATCGCCGGGCAAACGAGCGCAGAGCGCGTAGAGATCCCAGTCACAGCCCGTGCGCGCCGCGCCGTCGGCGCGCGAGCCAACCACGATGATCGCCTCGGGAGCGTGGCGCTCGCGCACGAAGGCGACGATCTCGTCCTCGATGGACATGGTCAATTCGGAGGCGTGGTCTCGAGGACGAGGACCCAGTCATCGTCTCCGTCGCCGTTCTTGCCGGGCGGCGCGAAGACTCTCGCGGGATCGCTGTTGTCGAGAGGGGAGCCCGCGACCGGCGAGGACCTCCCACGACTGGGGTCGTACCAGGATGCGAACGCGGGCCCGGCGAGCTGGGTCATGTCGACGGTGATCGTCCCGCCTGCGGGCATCGTGGGCAGATAGGCCATGGCCAGCGCACCGTCCGGAGTTCGTGCGGCCGTGACGTAGTCGTTGGTGCCGACGGGGTCGGTGGTCGAGAACGCACCGTATCCGGTGGTCACGAGCTGGTGGGTCTGATCCGGGACGAGGTCGTACCAGCGTCTCGGCGCGAACAGCCGCGGCACGTAGGCCATCTCGATCGCGCCAGGGCTGTCGAGGAACTTCTGCCAGCCGCGTAGGAATGGCCAGGTGTAGTGGTTCCCGTAGAGCTGTCCGGCGGCGCCGCTCAGGAGGCTCCAGTATGCCTGGCGGCGCAGGATGTTCGGCGTCCGCTCGCCTGCGGCCTGGTTCTCGAACTCGTAGTTCGCCTCGACCATGAACGTCGGCAGGGCGCCGGGCCGGTCGTAGTCGGTGAGCACCTGCGCGTAGGTCGGATTGTACGTGTAGGAAGCGTTCAGCTGGATGATCGGCGCCCAGCTCGGATCGTTGAGGGTGCTGCTGGTGAGCTCCGCCGTGTGGATGTGGCGCTGGTCGACCGACTGGATGCCCTGCGCCACCGCCTGAACCACGGGATCGCTGCCGGGGTCGCTCGCGAACGTGTCGAAGTCGTTCCCGCTCATCCACAGGATGTTGTCGAAGCTTCGATACCGGTTGCCGAGATAGCGACCGTAGGCATACGAGCCGTCCACGCCGTTGGCTTCCAGGACGCTGAGGAAGCTCCCCGTCTCGGCAGGATCGAGGATCACCAAGAGACCGTGCCTGCCTGCGAGGCGGATCATGTCGTCCATGCGCGCGAAGTAGGCCTCGTTCGGGGTCGCCAGGTCGAAGTCATTCGTGAAGGGCACGATCCCGTCGTAGGTGCTGCCGTCCGGGCGCCCACCGGTGTAAGTCCCGCAGAGCAGATTGATCCAGACCGTGTTGAAGCCGTGCTTCGCGCGATCGGCGAAGAAGGCGTCGGCTTGCGATTCCGACAGATCGACCATCAGCGCCTGTGGCGAGTCGCCCGTGATCAGGAACGGAGCCTCGCTTTGGTCGACCAGATAGCGGCCGGTCGCGCTCACCTTGACCGGGTACTTCGGGCTCGGCGGCGCGGACCCCGAATACTCGAACGCGGCGAGCTGCGCGATCCAGCTCGTCCCCGACTGGAGTGCACTGGCTTCATAGGGCCCGGCTGTCGCGGCGATGGCGTCCGCCGTCAGCTCGCAGCGCCGGCGGGCGCGCGCGTGGTAGCCGCGACTCGTTCGCTTGACCCCGCGGCCGTTGCACGCGACGGCCATGAAGAGGAGCTCCCGCGAGTTGCGTGTGTTCAGCGGCGCGGTATCGAGCGTCGCCGACTCGCCCGTGGCGGCGCTCGCGGCGTCGAACGGCACCAGTCGAGCCACTCCAGCGTACTCGTGCACGTACAGGGTTGCATGAGTCGAGATCGGACTGGCGAAAGTCGCGGTCACCGTATTCACGCCGCCGGTCACGTTGCTCGCAAAGAAGATCTGCGCACGGGTCCCGTCTTGCCCCTGCGTTGGACCCACGGCGCTTTCGTACGCGTTGCCTTCGCTGTCCGAGAGGACGACCGGATCGCCGTTGTCCCAGACGACGTACGCGACGATCAGATTCCCCGCCGCGTTGGCGCGCCGAAGCCGCACCGCGACGCTCCCGCCCGAAGCAATTTCGAGACGCTGCGCCTGTATGAACAGGCGTCCTGCCGCCGCACGAGCAGGCAAGATCGGAAGCGCGGCCCCGACGAGCACGAGCAGAGACAGCAGGAGCCGAAGGGGGGGCAGCGCCATGTGCCCCGGAAATATGTCACGGGGATGCTGGCGCGTCATCCCAGCTGCCCGTGGAGCGACGGGTCCTAGACCCGGAAGGCCGCCACCAGCGAGCGCAGGCGCTCGACTTCCCTCGCAACCTTGTTCGCGGCGCCGAGGGTCACGTTGGCGACGTCGCGGTTGTCGTTCGCGGCGGCGGCGACCTTGCGCACGATCTCGCGGGCGGAGCTCGAGCCGGTGACGGCGTCGACGGCGCGCTCCGACATCTCGACGGCGACGCGCTTCAGCTCTTCGGCGCCGCGCGCGGAGCCGGCGCTGGCGTCGGCGGCGCTGGCGATCGCGCGGGTGATCTCCTCGGTGCGCTCGACTGCGTCGGCGACCGCGGCGGCGATCTGGCCGCTGGTGCTGGTCTGCTGCTCGACCGCGACCACGATGGTGCGGGTGTTCTCGTGCATCTCGTCGATGATGCGGCCGATCGACTCGATCGCCTCGACCGCGGAGCGCGTGGACGACTGGATCGAGCGGATGCGCTCCTCGATCTCCTGGGTCGCGACGGCGGTCTGCTTGGCGAGCTCCTTGACCTCGTTCGCGACCACCGCGAAGCCCTTGCCGGCCTCACCGGCGCTCGCGGCCTCGATCGTGGCGTTCAGCGCGAGCAGGTTGGTCTGATCGGCGATGTCGTTGATCACGCCGACCACGTTGCCGATCTCCTGCGCGGCGGCGCCGAGCTTCTCGAACGCCTGGTTGGTGTCGCGCGCGGTGCGGGCGGCCTTGCCGGCGATGTCGGCGGAGTGGTTCGAGCTCTTGGCGACCTCGCCGAGCGAGGCGGAGAGCTCTTCGACGGCGGTCGACACCGAGCGGATCGAGCCGTTGATCGACTCGACCTGCTCGCGCGCCGTGGACATGCTGCGCATGACCACACCCGCGCCTTCGGCCAGCTCGGTCGCGCTGCGGCTCGACTGGCCGGCGGCGGCGGCGACGGCTCCCAGGTTCTCGGAGGCGCTCTCGGTCGCCTCGTCGACGATGCGCGAGCTGTCGCCCAGCGCCTCGGCGCCGCGCTCGATCTCCTCGGCGGCCGGCGTGAGCGACTCGACCGTGCTCGCCAGCACCTCGACCGAGCCCTTCACCTGGCCGACCAGCGTGCGCAGGCCCTCGATCATGCCCTTCAAGGCGCGGGAGACGTCGCCGAGCTCGTCGTCGCGCTGGATCTCGACCGTGCGGGTCAGGTCGCCGTCGGCGACCGCGGAGGCGAGCTCGGTGGTGGTCTCGACCACCTCCGCCACGATCCCGCGCGACAGCCGCGCCGAGACCGCGAGGCCGGTGGCGAGCGCGGCGAGCAGGGTCAGCGCCAGCACGATCGCGTTGTGGCGGGCGAAGCCGGCGATCGCGTCGAGCTCCTGCGAGACGGCGTTGGCGCGCGCGGCGCGGAAGTCGTCGAGCATGTGCGCGAGTCGCGCGGCGACGTGCGAGTCGCGCTCGACCTCGTCGCGCATCTGCTCGCTGGCGTGGCCGGCGAGCATGGCGGCGCAGTGCGCGAGCGAGTCCCGGGCGTACTTCTGCATCGAGAAGCGCAGCTCGTGGATCTCCGGCTCGGGCGCCAGCGTCTCGAGCTTCGCCATTTCGTCGTCCAGGTCCTGGGCCATGCCGCGCGCGTGGTCGAGCGCGGCCGCGTCGAAGCTCGAGCAGGCGCGGTCGGCGGTCGACTGGAACGTGGTGAGCCGGGACGCGGTGCGGCTGGCGCTCTCGAGCACGGGGTAGTGACTCTCGGCCAGCGCGCGGGTATGTCGCTGGACCTCGATCACGCCGCGGAACCCCCACACGGCCGAGCCGATGGGCAGCATCAGCACGGCGGTGAAGCCGAGCAGGAGTCTTCCCCTGAGCGAGAGTCGCTGCACTGCCCCTCCGGTCGCGCGGTCTGCGAGAAGCCGATCGGCGGGCGCGGAGTTGGACTTGACGCCTGCTAGCCCGCTTGGTGCAGGACTTCGCGCTCGTACGACGACGGGTCCGGAAACTCGCGGAAGGGCAGGCCGCGAGCGGCGCCGCCGTCGGGGAGCGGCACCGCGCCGCTGCGCGCGAGCAGCTGTGCGAGCAGCGCGCGCAGCGCTTCGAGCGCGCTGCCGTCGCCGCCGACGAGCGCGCGCGCGCGGAAGGAGTCACTGCGCAGCCGCAGCACCTCCAGACCGCCGCTGTGACTCTCCGTCTCCGCCCAGTTGAGCGCCAGGTCGATCACCACCACGGGCTTCGCGCCGAGCCCCGACACCAGCCCGACCCCGACCGCCTGGATGCGCTCCCACACCAGCAGCGTGGGCGCCGCGCCGTCGATCCGCAGCTGCAGGCCTGCGGGGTCGAGCTCGACCGGCACGGCGGAGACGATCTTCGCCGGGCCGGGGTCCTGGGCGGGAGCTGGCGCGGGCGCGGCGACCGCGTCGGGCGCCGACGCGGTGTAGATCACGGTGGGCATCTCGGCGTAGCTCGCGCGCTCGAGCTGCTGCGCGGGCGCGGGCGCGGGCTCGGGCTCGGGTGCCGGAACGTGTACGGGGGCGACGGGCGCCGGCGGGGCCGGGGAGTGCTGCACCTCGGTCGGCACCTCGCACACCTTGGCTTCGAGCTCGCGCACCAGGCTGAGCAGCTTCTCGCGCCGCTCGGGGGCGAGGTCGGCGGGCGCGAGTGCCCGTCGCGCGGCGGCGAGCGCGCAGGGCGGGTCGAGCTCGACCGCGAGCTCCGCAGCGCGCACGGCCTGGCCGACCGTGAGCGTGCGGTTGTCCGGCGAGACCACCGCGCGCAGCGCGGTGATCGCGGCCTCGCGGCGCGCCTGCACCACCAGCTCGGGCACCACGCGCAGCAGCACCGTGGTGTCGAGCTTCACCTCCGGCAGCACGCGCACCAGCTCCGCGTACAGCCGGGCCGCGGCGGCGAGCTGGCCGTGGCGGGCGTGGATCTCGATCAGCCGCTTCGCCGCAGCGGCGCCCTCGGCCTCGCGGCCCGCGGCCAGCTCGGCGCTCCAGACCGCCAGGAGCGCATCCGGATCGTCGGGCCGCTCCCGCAGCACGGACGTGGCCAGGCTGATCGCCTGGTCGTGCGCGCCGTGGGCGTGGGCGTCGAGCGCGCGCTGGATGCGCGGGTCGAGCTTCACGGCACCGCTCGGCTCGGCCCGCACCCAGCGCTCCTCGACGCGCAGCGCGCCCAGCCCGAAGGCCGCCGCGGCGCCGAAGACGAGCGCCGAGAGGCTGGGGGCGAGTGACTCGCCGGTCTCGACCCGCGCGTCGCCGAACAGGAAGTGGAGCGCGGCGCTCGCGCCGAGCCACACCGGCAGCGCGATCCAGGCGGGCGCGCTGAAGGTCCCGGTCGACAGGCGCATGCGCGCCAGCGTGATCCAGGCGAAGCGCACCTGGCCGCGGGCGTGCCGGACCGCGAACGCACCGAGCAGCCCCGCGGCCAGCCCCGAAGCGCCCACCAGCGGCGCATCGGCGGTCGGCTCGGCCAGCCAGTAGCCCGCTGCGCTCGCCCCGGCCGAGCCGACGCAGAGCGCGGCGAAGATCCAGCCGCCGAACACGTCCTCGAGCGCCGGGCCGGCCAGCCCGAAGAGCAGCAGCGCCAGACACAGATGTGCGTAGCCGACGTGCATGAACGGGTACGCCACCAGCCCGAGCGCACGCGGCGCGGCCGGGATCCAGCCGAAGCGGCGGAAGGGGTGGTCCGGACCGGGCTCGGCGTCCGAGCCGCGCAGCGCGAGCCGGGTCACGTCGTCGAGCTCCGCCTGCTCGCGCAGCAGCGTCGCGCCGTCGACGTGGGCGCGCGCTGCCGCGTCGCGCGCTTGGGCCACGCGCGCCTCGCTCGCCTCGTCGCCGCGCGCCAGCGCCAGCAGCGCAGGGTCCGGCTCCAGGTACGGATGCGACAGCCACACCTCGAGCGCGCTGTCGAGCTTCACCTCGGGCGCGTCGGAGGCGATGCCGACGCCGCCGCGCGCGGCGAAGAACCCGGCCACGATCACCGCTGCCAGCGCGAGCGACACCCAGGGCAGTCGCTCGAGGGTGGTCTGGTCGTGGCCGATCGGCAGGATCATCGCGCTCCGCGGCCCGCGCACGCGCGCGGCCCACGGCGTATCGTCCGCGCGCAGGCGCGCGCTTAGAGCCGCAGCTCTCCGGAGAGCACGCGCCGATGGGCCTCGGCGTCGAGGCGCACGTAGGAGCGCGCGCCGTCGTCGCGGACGAACAGCGGCTCGCTCACCCAGGCCGGGTCGTAGCCCTCGTGCTGCAGCTCGACCTTGCGCAGCTTGAACGTGCCCGTCAGCTCCGCCTCGTGCTGCAGGCGCACGAACACCGGCATGGCGTAGGCGGGCAGGGCCGTCACCGCGTGGGCGTAGAACGCGCGCGGGTCGAACTCGGCTTTCGCTCCCAGCACGAGCGCGACCATGCCCGCGCGCCCGTCGGCGCCGGGCACCGCCACGCCGTACACGTTCGCCATCTCCACGCCCGGGAAGTGGACGAGCGCCTCGGCGACCTCCTGGGTCGAGACGTTCTCGCCCTTCCAGCGGAACGTGTCGCCGATGCGGTCGACGAAGTAGAAGTACCCCCGCGCGTCGCGGCGCAGCAGGTCGCCGGTGCGGAAGAAGGCGTCGCCCGGCTCGAACGCGTCGCGCAGGATCTTGCGCTCGGTTGCCTCCTTCGAGGTGTAGCCCTCGAAGCGGCCGCGATTGTCGCCCGCGCGGCGGGGGAGGGCGCCGATCAGCTCGCCGATCTCGTCGGGCTTGCACTCGATCAGGTGACCCCGCGCGTCGCGCGGGTGCTCGTCGCGCTCGACGTCGTAGCGCACCAGCCGCGCGTCCATCAGCAGCCGCGACGGAATGCGGCCGACGGAGCCCACCGTGTCGTCGAGGTTCAGCAGCGACACGTTGCCCTCGGTGGCGCCGTAGAACTCGACGATGCGCGGCAGCCGGAAGCGGTCCCGGAACTCCACCCAAATGTCGGGCCGCAGCCCGTTGCCGATGCAGAACCGGAGCTCGTGGCGGCCGTCCTGGGGATCGGGCGGCTGGTTCAGGAGGTAGCGGCAGAACTCACCGATGTACTGGAACGCGGTCGCGCGGGTGCGGCGCACGTCGCTCCAGAACTCGCGCGCGGAGAAGCGCCGCCGCAGCGCCAGCGTGCCGCCGGAGAGCAGCGCCGCGCCCACCGCCATCGCACCGCCCGCGCTGTGGTAGAGCGGCAGCGAGCAGTACATCACCCCGTCCTGCTCGAAGCCGACCAACCGCGCCGCGCTCCCGGCGGTCATGAACTTCAAGTGACTGAAGCGCGCGGCCTTGGGCAGCCCGGTGGTGCCCGAGGTGTAGATGTAGAAGAGGTCGTCGCCGGTGCGGCACTCGGCGCGCACGTCGGCGGGGAGGTTGGCCGAGGGACGCGCCGCGAGGTCGGCGTCGAGGTCCTGCGCGCCCGACGGGCGATCGGACGAGGACGCGCCTGGCTCGCCCGCCACCCAGAGCTGCCACGGCGCGCTCGCGCCGAGCTCGGCATACGCCGCGAGACACTCGCTGCCCGCGATCACGTGCTTGGCGTCCGCGGTGGTGAGCGCGTGCTCGAGCGCGCGCCCGGTGAGGTTGGTGTTGATCAGCGCGCTGGTCACTCCGAGCTTCGACAGGCCGCCCCAGATCTGCAGGAACTCGGGCCGGTTCTGCATCAACAGCACCACGCGCTGACCGCGGCCCAGCCCCTGCGCGCGCCCCCAGTGCGCGACCCGGTTGGCCGCGCGGTTGAACTCGTCGTAGCTCGTGCGGCGGTCCTCGAACAGGATGAACGGGTGCGGCCCGCGCGCAGCGGCCTGCTCCTCGATCACGTCGGCGATGGTGCGGGTGGACTCGGGGCGCAGTCGCGCCAGCGGGAGTCCGTACTTCGCGAAGCGCCAGAGCTGTCCCAGCCGCTCGAAGGCCATGCGCGGCAGCCTAGCACGCGCTGCGGGGAGATCCGCGCGGCCGGGCCGGCACGCGGATCCTGCGGCGCTTCGGCTCGCGGTTCTGCCGGAACAGGATGCCCACGTGGCCGACCAGGCCCACCAGCTCGGCCCGGGTGCGCGCCGCCAGCTCCTCCAGGAGCTCGCGTTTCTCGTCCTTCCAGTCGCCGAAGCGCACCTTGATCAGCTCGTGCGTGAGGAGCTCCGCCTCGGTCTTCGCGACCACTGCATCGGACAGGCCTTCCTTTCCGATCATCACCACGGGCTGGAGCCCGTGTGCGAGTCCGCGCAGGTGGCGGCGCTGGAATCCCTCGAGCTGGTC
>Ga0306921_10000222_pt1 | contig 45422 bp, 47 predicted proteins | sample sta12Cox44000080_FD_203760 | JGI IMG/M metagenome (GOLD analysis project Ga0306921, IMG submission 203760) | Lab enrichment of tropical soil microbial communities from Luquillo Experimental Forest, Puerto Rico - statoxic.12C.oxic.44.000.080 (v2)... | ecosystem: Environmental > Terrestrial >... | reverse complement strand
AAGGCTCGATTGTCGGGTCCTGCGGTCGCCGTCAAGGGTTCGCTGCGCCGGGCTTCGCCCGCCCTTGACCGCGCCCACAGGACGCTCCTCAACTCACCCAACCCACTCGAATTTCAAAAGAGGCCCAAATGGTGACTGGTCCGACTGGGAGGACCTCAGCGTGTATCGGCCGCTCGGCGTCGGCATCGCGGGCGAGCCAGGCGTAGGCAGTGCTGCCGATGGCCGGTTGGAGATCTTCGTCCAGGGCAGTGACGGCCACCAGTGGCACCTTTACCAAACATTCCCAAATGGCGACTGGTCCGACTGGGAGGACCTTAGCGTGTATCGGCCGCTCGGCGTCGGCGTCGTGGGTAAGCCGGCGGTGGGGAGTGCCGCCGATGGCCGATTGGAGATCTTCGTCCGCGGCAACGACGACCACCTGTGGCACCTTTACCAAACATCCCCAAATGGCGACTGGTCCGACTGGGAGGACCTTAGCGTGTATCGGCCGCTCGGCGTCGGCATTGCGGGCGAGCCAGGCGTAGGTCCGAGCAGGAGATGCTCCGGAGGCTAATGGGATTGGCTTCGGAAGATCGCCTCCGCCGATCTGTTGGCAGTTTGTATGGCAGCGTTTCCGTACACGATCAGTGGCCTGTGTGGGGTTGACGGTCGCGCTGCAGCAAATCGTTCTTCCATTTCACAAAAGGATATTCTACATCTATCAATTTATCCAACACGCGGCAAAACCTCGGGTGCAGGATCTTTTTCCCTGTTCTTCACCCTAGTGGGGTAATTCGCTCTGACACGCGCAATTTGACGAATGGTGATTGGCCGATTATCGCTCGACCGAGGTAGCAGCACAGCTTGAAACCATGGATGCCGGCACCCTGTCGCACGGGCAGGGGCACAAGACCACCTACGCGCAGATGGTCGCGGACTGGCTCGGCGTACCGGAGGACAAGATCTGGCGCAAGCCGATACCGACGATGTCGCGATCGGCCGTGGCACAGATGTCGTTCATCCCGGTGGGCCTACCTTCGGAGCTCGGCGTCGGCCTGCAGAGTGCCGGCGCCTTCTCGCCGGGCCCGCCGGCCTTCGCCAATGGCTGCCACATCTGCGAGGTCGAGATCGACCCCGACACCGGCGAGGTGGCGCTCGACCGCTATGCGGTCGTCGACGACATCGGCACGGTGATCAACCCGCTATTGGCAAAAGGGCAAATCCAGGGCGGCGTCGCGCAAGGTGTCGGCCAGGCGTTGATCGAGGACATCGTCTATGACCGCGACAGCGGCCAGCTGCTGACCGGCTCGCTCTTGGATTACGGTATCCCGCGCGCCGATTTGCTGCCGGCGATTCGCGCCGATTTCAGACCCGTCCCCAGTACGACAAACCCGCTCGGCGTCAAGGGTGTCGGAGAAGGCGGCACGATCGCCGCCACCCCCACAGTGATGAACGCGATCCTCGACGCCCTCGCCCGGCTCGGCGTCACCGACTTGCCGATGCCCGCCACCCCCGAGCGCATCTGGCGAGCCCTCCGCGAGCGCGCCCGGAGCTGAGTCGACGCGGAAACGTAAAGTCCCGCGCACCACTCGCTTACGAGATGGTTGGTAGCACAACCTCACGGATAACGCGAGTCGGCGGAAGCCACTGATCGGACGTATCATAGTTGCCGGCCGTAATGGCCACGACCAGATCAACGCGAGGGAACACAAAGAGCCGCTGGCCGCCATTGCCGATCGCGCTCCAGAAGCGCTCGAGCCGCGATCGGTCCCACCCGGGCCCCGTTGAAACGGTGAATGCGAATTTGCCCAGATACCATTGGTAGCCATACTGGCGGATCTCGTCCACATCGACCATGGGCGAGGTCGAACGCTCGATCCATTGCGCCGGCACGACGCGCCGGTCGCCCCACACACCGCCCTTCAGCATCATCAAGCCAATGCGAGCCAGATCGCGCGGCGTCATGCGTAAGCCCGACGCGGCAATAACTTCGCCGCCGCGGTCGGTAAGCCATTCCGTCGGACCGATACCGAGAGGATCGAACAGCGTCTCGCGCGCGAACTCATGTAATGGTTTCCCGGTACCTTTCGCAATGATTCGCGCCAATAGTGCCGTGGCACCGCCATTGTAGACCCAGCGCTTACCCGGCTCCATCACGACCGGCCCGCCAAGGACAAAGCGGTAGCGATCTGGTGCCATGTCCATGGCAATCTCGCTGTTGGTTGGATCGGAATACGGAACGCTCAGTTCATCCCAGTCCGTCCCCATCGTCATTGTCAGCACGTTATGGATGGTCCAGCGATTGCGGGCGGGGTCGGCGGCGAGGTCAGCGTATTCCGCGAACGAGGCAAACAGCGGCGCATCCGGCGGCGGCACTTTTCCGTCGGCGAGCGCGATGCCATAGAGTAAGCCAACGATACTCTTCGACACCGAACGCAGATCGTGCAGGGTATCGGCCTTGAAGGCGATCTTGCCCATAGGGCTGCCTCGGGCGTTGTCGTCTCCCTCGAAATAACGCTCGAGCACCAGCCGATCCTTACGCACGATCACGACACAATGGAGATTCCAAACGCGCTTCTCCGAAATCGCCTTGTCAAGCAGTGCTTCAAGATCGGATTCAAAGCCCGCTTCGCTTGGAGAAATGGCAAGCCAGTCGGCCGTCGCTGCTGCGGTCGTTGGAATCGACTTCCCCATGACAATGGCTCCTGTGCCCAGCAGGATTTGCCGCCGGCTCGGTCTTGCAGCGTTCACGTGCCACCCACCTCCCAGTGCCGGTCGATCGCCGCCGCTATGTTTTCACCGTGATCGGCCGGCTAATGACGAAAACCGAACAGCGCTTGCGCGTTGTGGTGCAGGATCTTGTCGGTATCGGCCTTTGGCAGTCCCAGACGCTCGATATAGGCGAAGGTCTCCTTGTAGGCCTCGTAATCTTGTAACACCGGGTAGTCGCTGCCGGTCACCAGGTGGTCCGCCCCGAACGCCTCCAACGCGCAGGTGAAGGCCGCCTTCGAGCCGTAGCACACAGTGTCGTACCAAAACTTCTTTGCGGTCACGCTCGGCGCTTCGGCGAGGTTGGGGTGACCGCTCTGGCTCTGGCCTTGCTTGTCGAGCCGGTTCAATAGCATCGGGATCGGGCCGCCCAAATGCGGCACGATGAATTTGATGTTCGGATAGCGGTGCGGGATCTGTTTGGCGATCATGTGCAATACAAAGGTCGCGTCCTCGAGCGAGGTGCCGACGGACCCCCGGTAGTTGTAGTCAACGATAAAGGGCGAGCAGATTCCCGATCCGGCCGGGTGCACGAACAGCACGGCACGGCGCCGGTTCATCTCGGCGTAGATGGGCTCGAACTCGGTTTCGGCGATCGAGCGACCGAGGCAGACGATGTTCATGTTGACGCCGACGCAGCCTAACTGATCAAAGCCGCGCTCCATTTCCTTCAGCGCCGCGTCAATATGGGGCAGTGGCAGCATCACATAAGAGGCGATGCGCTGCGGATAGCGGTGCGCCAGGTCAGCGTAGCCATCGTTGAGCATTTGCACCGCTTTGACGCACTCCCCCTCGTCGGGGAGGTAAGGAGGATGGTTGGGCGACAACACCTGCTTCTCCACCCCCGCCTCATCCATCAGCCTGAACCGGCCCTCTATGTCCTCCGGCGAATCCGAGAACGGGTGGAGCGCCATTCCGCGCTTGACCGGTAGATGGACCGGCGAGGCAAACCGGTCGCCCATGAACTCGCTGAAATTCTTCGGCGTATAGTGCGCATGAACATCGCAGATCATCGGGTGCTCCCTAGCTCCTGGAGGACGGTGCTCGAACAAACAAGGTAAAGCGTGCGGTCGGTTGCGGGCAAGCCGCCACCCTGTCGTGTCATGATCTGCTATCATAGCTGCCCTTGCCGGCGGGCCGGCGGCACAAGAAGATCGGGTCGACATGCCTAATCTTCCTGACCTACGGGACGATCGAGAGTTTTCGCTCGGTGCCTTTTCGCCGGATTTGCAAGAGTCACCCGTGGGCAAACCCCGCGGCCGGCGTCTGTTTGTGTTTTTATGTGTCTGCCTGCCGGTGTTGGTCCTCGGGTTGGTCTACACGGTTATGCAACCGGCGGAATACCAGGCCACCGCGCGGTTGGAGATCACACCGGCTTCGACGACGCCGACACCCGCCGACGACACGGCGGGCGCGAAAACCGGAGCAGAGACCGGAGGAGGTACAGCGCGCGGCCACCGGGCCTTTCTCACGGAAGTTCAAGTCCTCACCAGTCGCCCGCTGATTGAGGAGGTCGCCGAGCGCCTGTCGAAATCTGGAGGTCTACCTCCTGATATCGGGAGCGATCCGGTCGACGGCGTACAGCATATGCTCAGCACGGAAACCGTCGAGGGCACCGAGGTGGTGCTTCTGCGCGCCGAGGGTCCGCAACGGCAGTTTCTGGCGCGACTGGTGAATAGTTTGACCAGCGTTTACCAGGAGCATTTGGCGACTGCTTACCAAAAATCGACAGGAACGGGCGCCGACCAGCTGCGCGACTCGGTTCAGGCGTTGGACCAAAAAGTGGCGGCGAAGCGGCAGGAGGTAGAGGCATTCCGGTCGAGCAACGATATCGTCTCCACGGAGCGCGATGAAAACCAGCTGCTCTCCGCAGCAAAAGGTCTCGCCACAGCCCTCAATGAGGCCAAGAGCAAGCTGGCTGCGGCCGAGGGACAGCTGCGCGCAGTCCGGAACGCCGCTTCGGCGGGCCAGGCGCTCGTCGCCGCCAAGGACAACCCGACCGTCGCGGATTTGGAAAGGCGCGCCTCGCAGTTGCGCGAGGAGCTGCACGATGTCCAGCAAAGGTTCACACCGCAATATCTGGATTTGGACCCGGCCATAAAAGCGACGCGAGCGCGGCTCGACAATCTCGAACAGCAGATCAAAACGGAGCGCGCCGCCGGTCAGCGAGCCGTGGTTGCCGAAGCGGAAGGAAAAGTGACCGCCGCCCGCGAAGCCGTTGAGCAATTGCAGCAGCAAATTAACGAAAACAAAAGTGCGGTGCAGACCTTCATGGCGCGTTTTGGTGAATACAAGGCGAGGCAGGAGGATCTCACGCATCTCGAACAGCTGCACCGCGCTGCTTCGGACCGCCTGGCGCGGCTGGAAGCCAGCGACAGCGAGGTCGCCCCCCACTTGGAAATCCTCGAAGCGGCGAGTGTGCCGCAATTGCCGTGGCGCCCCCTTTATCCGCGCGACGCCGGCATCAGCCTTGGTGCGGCGGTCGCACTCGGGTTCCTCGCCGTATGGTTGGTCGAGTTCTTTTCCCGCCCCGAGCCGGAAATTGCCGCCGCTGGACGGCAGCCGTGGTGGCCGGTGGCGGTCGGCCGGGATGCGACGGCTGCCTCCCCTCCCCTGCTCGCAGCAGAGACCGCCCGGTTGCCGGCGCCCGATCCCCCACCGCGGGAATTGACCGATACGGAGATTGCTGCCCTGCTGCGGGCGGCAAACGATGACGGGCGCCTGCTCGTAACGGGCCTGCTCAGCGGGTTGAGTGCGGAGGAGATCGTCGCTCTCGATTGGAGCGAGATCGACCTCGATGCCGGCACTATCCGGGTGAGCGGCGAATCTGCCCGCGCCCTGCCACTCAACGATCCGCTTCGCCAGCTGATCATCGTACGTCGGGCGTTGCAACCTCAGGCGGCGGGCGTGGTCTTACGCAGCCTGTCGGGCGGTCCTTTGCCGCCCGAGGACGTCCGCAGCCTCGTCATGTACGCGGCCTACGACGCCGGGATCGACGGCGCCGACGAAGTGACATCGCAGGCACTCCGGTATACCTATCTGATTTATCTATTGCGGCAGGGGATCCGCTTCGCCGATCTCGGCCGGATCGTCGGCCGCCTGCCGCATGAAGACCTGGCGGGCTACATGCGGTTCGCCCAGGCCCAGCCGCGCCGGCCGCTCGAGCAAACCGAGCTGGTCCTGCCGGCGCTGCGGAACGTCGCCGGATGAGGATCGGACGAGCGAGGCTCGTTGTCGCGCTGGCGCTTGGCCTTTTCGCGTGGTCGCTTTCAGCCCAACCCCAGCAGCCCGCGAGGGTTCCACGCGTCGGCGTCCTGTCCGACGAGACCCCTTCTCTGGGAACATCATTCGACCTGATTGCGGATGGACTGCGGAGCCTCGGCTGGGTCGAAGGGCAGAACATCGCCTTCGAGCGCCGTTACGCCGAGGGGAAGGAAGAGATCCTCGCCACCGAACTGGTTGGCCTTCAGCCGGATGTTATTATCGCAATTGGTACAGCGGCGACGCGGGCAGCAAAGATTGCAAGCGAGACCATCCCGATCGTCTTTGCCCGGGTCTCCGATCCTGTTGGCCTGGGCTTCGTTGCCCGCTTGTGCGGGCCGGGCGGCAACCTCACCGGGTAAGCCTGCAGACCCGCGAGCTCGCTGCTAAACGGCTGGAGTCACTGGTCACCGCCGTTCCGGACGTCAAACGCGTCGGCGTCCTCTGGGATCCGCGGCTCCCGTCCGGCCGCCCCGAAATCGCCGAGCTCGAAGAGGCGGCTCGGTCTTTGAGCCTGGAGCTCTGTCCTGCGGAGGTGACAAATCCTGATGCTTTTGAGCCGGCCGTGCGGGCGATGGTAGAACAGCACGTAGGCGCTCTGATATTGGTCCCTGGCCCAATCTTCACCGAGCATATTCATCGGATGGTTGACGTGGCCGACAAGGCGCGTCTTTCGGCGATGTGTTCGAGGAAAGAGCACGTCGAGGCGGGTTGCCTGATGTCGTACGGCACAAACTACCCTGCCATGTATCACCGCACGGCAGCCTACGTGGATAAGATCCTGAAGGGCGCCAAGCCGGCCGATCTCCCGGTCGAACAGCCGACAAAGTTTGAGCTGGTGATCAACCTGAAGACCGCCAAGGCGTTGGGCCTCACGATCCCGTACACATTGCTCGGCCGCGCCGACGAGGTCATCGAGTGACTGCGGCCACGGCTTGCCGGAGTAGGCGAAGCGGCGCATTCTGCAGCGTCTCATAAGGGGTGAACGGCGATGAAGACGAGCCAAGACCGGATTCTGACCACGCATGTCGGCAGCCTGCCGCGCCCGCCCGAGCTCAAGGAACTCTTGGTGCGCAAGGACCAGAGCCAGCCTTACGACCAGGCGGCGCTCGATCGCCTAACTCGGCAGGCGGTCTTCGACATCGTTCGCCGCCAGGCGCAAACCGGCATCGACATTGTCAATGACGGCGAGATGTCGAAGCCCGGCTACTCGACCTATGTTGCCGATCGGCTCTCGGGCTTTGCCGGCCATGAACCGGCCAAGCCGCGGCTCGACACTCGGGACCACCCGAATTTTCTTGCCGCCTATGAGCGGATGACGGGTGCCAATGTCGCACGGCGCTCGGTGTGCGTCGGCCCGGTCGCGGTGCGCGACCGTGCACCTCTCGAGCACGACCTCACCAATCTCAAGGACGCTCTCGCCCAGGTCCAGGTTGCCGAAGGGTTCATGACCGCGGCCTCGCCCGGGCTCGTTCCGGTGTTCCAAACCAACCGGCATTATCCGTCGCACGAGGCTTATGTGGAAGCCATCGCCGCGGCGATGCAGGACGAATACGAAGCGATCGTCAAAGCCGGCTTTGTATTGCAGCTCGATTGTCCGGATCTCGCAATGGCGCGTCACACCAGCTTTCAGGAGCTCGGCGAGGCGGAATTTCTCAAGCGTGCGGCATTCCACGTCGATGTATTGAACCATGCATTGCGCAATGTCCCGGCCGACCGGTCGCGCATCCACATATGCTGGGGCAATTACGAGGGGCCGCACGACCACGATATTGCCTTCGCGAAGGTTGCCCCGATCCTGGTCAAGGCCAAGCCCCAGGCCTTGGTCGTCGAGGCCGCCAATCCGCGGCACGCGCACGAATGGACGGTGTGGCAAGAAACAAAATTGTCCGACGACAAGATCCTGATCCCCGGCGTGCTCGACACCTCGACCAATTATGTCGAGCATCCGGAGCTCGTCGCCCAGCGCATCTGCCAATTCGCCGATATCGTCGGTCGCGAGCGGGTGATCGCCGGCACCGATTGCGGCTTTGGCACCTTTGCCGGCTACGGCAAGATCGATCCCGATATTTCCTTCAAGAAATTGGGCGCCATGGTCGAGGGTGCGGCGATCGCATCGAAGCGGTTGTGGGGCCACGCATAGAAGACCTCAGAAAGACTGCCCCTCACCCTCCCGCTTCGCGGGTCCCTCCCTCTCCCCGTTCGCGGGGAGAGGGAGGGGGTGAGGGGCGCAAGCGATGGGAGATGGGAGGCGATGATGGGGAGGATTGCGGCGGCGGCGTTGGGTCTCGTCCTACTCGCCGCGCCGGCGGCCGCGCAGAAGCAGGGCGGCACCGCCACACTTGGGCTCGAGCTCGACATTCCCGGCTTCGATCCGCTGAAGGTCGGGGTCTACGACACGGCGGCGAGATCGGCCGCTGCCCTGCTGTTCGACACCTTGACGCGGCTCGACGACGAGGGCGCGCCGCAACCCAAGCTCGCGCAATCCTGGACTTCCTCGGAAGACTTCAAAGTCTGGACCTTCAAATTGCAGCCCGGCGTCAAGTTCTCCGATGGCACGCCTTTGAATGCGCAGGCCATCAAATTCAACTACGATCGGATGCGCGACCCGAACAACCACTGCAGCTGCGCGTTCTACTTGTCGATCATCGCGCAGATCGAGGCGCCGGACGAGCTGACTTTGATTTTCCAGCTGCGCAATCCGTCGGTGAATACGCCGGCACTGTTGGCGGCTTCCGTCGTCACCACCGCCTACCACTCCCCGGCGGCGGTCGAGCGATTGGGCGCCGACTACAACCGCAACCCGGTCGGCACCGGGCCGTTCGTGCTGAAGTCGTGGGTCGCCGGCGACCGTCTGGTATTGGAGCGCAACCCCAATTACTGGCGGCCGGGCTTTCCGCGGCTCGACAAGGTGATCATACGGCCATTGCCCGATGCCCAGGCGCGGTTCGCCAGCCTCATAGCCGGCGAGACCGACATCATCTGGGACGACAATTTCGACAATATCGAGAAGGCCAAGAAAGACAAGTCTCTGGTCGTCGATGAATACACTGGTTCCGGTGCTGCAGTCGCCGCGTTCAACACCAAAGTACCGCCGTTCGACGATTTGCGCGTGCGCCAGGCGCTCGTCATGGCGATCGACCGCGAAAAGATTTCACAAGCGGTATCGAACGGGCTCTCGCGGCCGGCGCAGGACCCCTATGGCGCAGGCTCATGGGTAAAGTGCCAGGATGTGGGCGCGCTCCCTTACGATCCGGTGAAAGCGAAGGAGCTGCTGAAGGACTATGGCAAGCCGGTGTCGTTCAAGATGCTGGTCACCTCGACGCCGCGCGGTCGCATGTTCGGCCAGATCTACCAGCAGTTCTGGAAACAGATCGGCGCCGACATGCAGCTCGATCAGGTCGACCAGACCACAATCGTGACCAAGGCGTTCAAGCACGATTTTGAGCTTACGCCCTGGCGCATCATCGATTCCGCCGATCCCGGCGCGCAGATGTACGCCAACTTTCACACCGGAAGCCCGGTCAATCTGGCGCAATATTCGAACCCCGAGCTCGACAAGCTGCTGGAGCGGGCCCGCGCCACCGCCGACAAGGCGGCGCGGATCAAGGACTATTGTGAGATTGCCAAGATCATCAATCGCGATGCCCCCTGGTTCTGGACGTTCCAGAACACCTACTACGCCATCGCCAAGCCCAAGCTGAAGGGGGTGGCGAAGCTCTACAGCGACGTGATCGATATTTCGGAGGCCTGGCTCGAGTAAAGTCGTTTATCGGATGGCCAAGCCTGTTCTGGGACGGCGCAGCATGATCGACTCTAATCTCGGCGAGATTGCTTCGCTTCGCTCGCAATGACAGCGACGGAGGTTGTCATTGCGAGAGGTTTAGCGACGAAGCAATCTGTTTCGGGATGCTAATGCGATGCTGGGGTTCGTCGGGCGCCGGCTGCTCTACCTTGCTCCGGTCCTGATTGCCGTCAGCCTGCTGACCTTTCTGATCGCTGCGCTGCTGCCAGGCGATCTGGTGGTCGCCACGCTCGGCGACGAGGCGACGCCGGATAAAGTGTCGGCGCTGCGCCATGAGATGGGGCTGGACCAGCCGCTGATGCTGCAATACCTGCACTGGCTCGGCGGCGCCCTCGCAGGCGATTTCGGACGCTCGGTCCGCACCGGCGAGCTGGTACTGTCGGCGATCCTCCAGCGGCTACCGGTCACCCTAGAGCTGATGCTGTTCGCCCAGCTGATCGCCCTCGCGATCGGCATGCCGCTCGGCATCTTGTGCGCGGTGCGCAATGGCGGCGCTTTCGATCGGCTGGTGAGCGCGATCGCGTTCGGCAAACTGTCGGTGCCGGCATTCATGTCGGCAATCGTGCTGATCTATGTCTTCTCGGTCAGACTCAAAGTGCTACCGGCCACCGGCTATGTGCCTCTCGACGAAGATATCGTAGGGAACCTGCGGTCGTTCGTGCTGCCGGCAGTCACATTGGGGTTCGGTGAATGGCCGGTGCTGATGCGGGTGCTGCGATCCGACATGATCGCGACACTACAGGAAGACTACATCGCGATGGCCAAGGCGAAGGGTTTGAAACCCTGGCGCATCCTTCTGGTGCATGCGCTAAAGCCGTCCTCCCTGACGTTGGTGACGGTGACCGGCATCAATATCGGCCGGCTGATCGGTGGTGCTGTACTGGTCGAGACGATCTTTGCGCTCCCCGGCATTGGCCGGCTGCTGATCGGCGCGATCAACACCCGCGACTTTGTGGTCCTGCAGGGTGTCGTGCTGTTCATAGCAACCGGGTTCGTGCTTGTCAATTTCGTTGTCGACATGCTCTATGGTCTACTCGATCCGAGGATTCGACTTGGCCGCGCTTGACGTCGAAGTCGAACCGATCGCGGCAACACCGGCGAGCCGCGGCCGCCTGGTGTTCTGGCTGGCAGTCGCGTGGATCGCCATCGTGGCATCGGCCGCAATCGCCGCCGACTGGCTGCCGCTCACCAGCCCGACCGACATGGATCTGCTGGCCCGGCGAGCAGGTCCAAGCGCCGATCATTGGCTCGGCGCCGATGCGCTCGGCCGCGATCTCCTGAGCCGCCTGGTGTTCGGTGCCCGCATCTCGCTGAGCGTCGGGCTGATTGCCCCAGTCCTCGGTCTCATAGTTGGCGGCGGCTTGGGGATGCTGGCGGGATATTTCCGCGGCCGGTTCGAAACCCTGGTGGTGGGCGGTATCGATGTGCTGCTGGCGTTTCCGCCGCTGGTGCTGGCACTCGCGATCACCACCTATCTCGGCCAGTCGGTGCTCAACATCACGATCACCCTGGGCATCCTCAGCATTCCCGCCCTAACCCGAGTGGCGCGAGCGGCGACACTGACATTCGCCGAGCGCGAATTTGTCACTGCAGCGCGAGCGCTCGGCGCCGGTCATGGCCGCATCTTGATGCGCGAGCTGCTGCCGAATATCGCGCTGCCGCTGATCGCTTTTTTCCTGCTCGCTGTCGCGGTGATCATCGTCGTCGAAGGGGCATTGAGCTTTCTGGGTCTCGGCATCCCGCCGCCGGCGCCGAGCTGGGGCGGCATGATCGCCGAGGGCCGCGACAGCCTCGATGCCGCACCCGCGATCGCATTCTTGCCGGCTGGCGCGATGTTCCTGACGGTGCTGGCGTTCAACATGGTCGGCGATCGGCTGCGCGCCCTGACCGATCCCCGGCAGGGGGTGCTGTGACCGACCCTCCGCTGCTCGCGGTCGAGCAGCTTTCGGTCGACCTGCCGACCCCACGCGGCCGTCTGCGCGCGGTCGACGAGGTCGATCTCAGGCTCGAAGCCGGTTGCAGTCTCGGCGTAGTCGGCGAATCCGGCTCCGGCAAGACCATGTTGTCGCGCGCCATTCTGCAGCTCGCGCCGCGCCATGCCCGGCTCGGCGGCCGAGTGCTGTTCGACGGGCAGGAGCTCACCACGCTCGCTGCCGAGGCACTGCGCCGATTGCGCGGCCGCTCGATCGCCGTCGTGTTCCAGGACCCGATGACCTCGCTTAATCCAGTGCTGACGATCGGCCGGCAGATCGTCGAGACCTTGCGGGAGCATTTGGCGATCGACGCTGCTGCTGCAAAGCGCCGCGCGGTCGAATTGCTGGTCGAGGTCGGCATCCCGGCGCCCGAACAGCAATTGCGGCAATATCCGCATCAGCTGTCGGGCGGCATGCGCCAGCGGGTGGCGATCGCCATCGCGTTGTCCTGCGAGCCGAGATTGTTGATCGCCGACGAGCCGACCACCGCACTCGATGTCACGATCCAGGCGCAAATCCTGGATCTGTTGGCGCGCGAACGGCAACGCCGTAATATGGCGATGATTCTGATCACGCACGACGTCGGGATTGTCGCCGGTCGCACCGACGAGGTCGCGGTCATGTATGCCGGCCGCATCGTCGAACGCGCGCCGACCGGGCGTTTGTTCAAAGCAATGCGCATGCCCTATACCGAAGCGCTGCTGGCGGCGATCCCGAAGCTCGACGCGCCGCCACACACGCCGCTGCCGGCGATCTCGGGCCGTCCGCCGGACCCGACACGGCGGCTTCCAGGTTGCGCGTTCGCACCCCGCTGCTGCTACCGTGCCGCGCGATGCGAGGAGCATAAACCGAGTCTGACCCCGATCGAGGGAACCGGTCACGAATATGCCTGCTGGCACCCGATCGGCCCGAGGGTCTGATGGACGGACCACTGCTCGACGTCCGCAACCTGGTCGTCGAATACACGGTCGGCGATCGGACGGTGCACGCCGTGTCGGATGTCAGCTTCGATATTGCCCGCGGCGAAACCTTGGGCCTCGTCGGTGAATCGGGCTGCGGCAAATCGAGCCTGGGTCGCGCAATCTTGCAATTGGTCACGCCCAAGGCCGGCCGCGTGCAGTTCGACAATGTCGAGCTGACCGGGCTCGGCAGCGCTTCCCTCCGCCGTATGCGGCGGCGCATGCAACTGATCTTTCAGGACCCGATCGCCTCGCTGAACCCGCGCCGCCGGATCGGCGACATCGTCGCCGAGCCGTTGAGGATCGCCGGCATCGGGAATGGCAGCACTCGCGAGCGGCGTGTTCGCGACGTGCTGACCGTTGTCGGGCTCGAGCCCGATCAGGTGGTCAGCCGATTGCCGCACGAATTCTCCGGAGGCCAGTGCCAGCGTATCTGCATCGCCAGGGCATTGGTGATCGAGCCGGAGCTGCTGGTCTGCGACGAAGCGGTCTCGGCGCTCGACGTCTCGATACGGGCGCAGATCCTCAATCTATTGGAAGCGATGAAGGCGCGCTACCGGCTGACATTGCTGTTCATCGCGCACGATCTGGCGGTGGTGAAGGCAGTCAGCGACCGGGTCGCGGTGATCTCGGCCGCTTATGCGAGGTCGGCCCGACCGAGGCGCTCTACCGCGCCCCGGCGCATCCCTACACCGCACTTCTGCTCGAAGCGATCCCGGTGCCCGACCCGGAGGTCGGGCCGCCGCGCAGCGTGCCGGTCGGCGAGCCGCCTTCGCCGCTGGCGCCGCCTTCCGGCTGCCGCTTCCGCACGCGCTGTGGGCGCGCCGACCGACGCTGCGCCGAGGTGAGGCCGGAGCTCAGCCAGATCGCGCCCGGCCGTCAGGTCGCCTGCCACCACCCGCTGATCGCGGTTCACTAATCGCTCCGGTTTTGCATGCGAAAATAGGATCGGACTCGATTTACGATTTAAAACGCCCGATGGTCGGCATCGCGCCGCCGCGTTGTCACGACATAGCCGGCCATTGCCTCTCAGGTAAGTTGCGCGCGGCGTCAACACTGTGTCCGTGAGATCCTGAACGCGGCTTGACAGTTGCAGGGGCGGCGCTCAGCCTCGCTGTCGAACTTCATTCGGCGCGCGACGGGCGGCGGTGCAATTTCGGTCCGCAGAAGCCGCTCTCAGACAAAGGATTCCCGATGGCCATTACTTCCCTCGAGATCAACACTCGGCAGCCGCTCGCTGCTGGGCGAGCCTTTGGCGACGTTGGCCCATACGTACAACTCGACGGCACGGCCCATTTTGCTGTCGACCCGGACCATCGCCTCAACCAGGGGATCACGGACCTCCCTTTGGCCCCGCGTGACGGCAACGCGCTCGTGCGTTTCGCGGCAGATGTCCGCATCCTTGCCCCCGAGGACCCCCGACGCAGCAATCACCGCCTGCTGCTGGAAGTGCCGAACCGGGGCAGCCGATTGGCAATGTGGATGCTCAATCGCGCGCCGCGTCAGGCCGTTCCCAGTGCGCCGCTGGAGGTTGGCGACGGATTCCTGATGCACCAAGGTTACACCGTGCTGTGGTGTGGCTGGCAGCACGACGTCCCGGCGGTGGACGGGCTCATGCGCATCCGAGTCCCGGACGCGCAGAGCGCCGGTCTGCCGATCTCCGGCAAGATCCTTGTGAAATTCCAGCCCAGCGCGCCGAGCCAGGTCCAGCTGCTGTCGGACCGTCTGCACCGTCCCTATCCGACCAACAATCTCGACGATTCGTACGCGAAGCTGCTCGTCTACGACGCCAGTGATGCCCCCGCCCGGGTGATGCCGCGCGCAGAGTGGTCGTTCGCAAAGTTGGACGAGGGTCGAGTCCTGGCCGATGCGTCCCATGTCTATCTCGCGTCGGGGTTCGTGCCGGGCAAGCAGTATGAAGTGATCTACACCACCACGGGTGCCCCGATCGTCGGGTTGGGGCTGCTGACTGCGCGGGATGCAGCGGCGTTTCTGCGATATGGCAATGTCGATGAAGGCAACCCCTGCGCCTCCAATCTTCAGCATGCCTACGCCTTCGGCGCGTCGCAAAGCGGGCGGTACCTGCGGGAGTTTCTCCACCTCGGCCTGAACGAGGACGAACAGGAACGCACGGTATTCGACGGCCTGCTCGTCCACATTGCCGGCGGCAAGCGAGGCGGTGACTTCAACCAGCGGTTTGGACAACCGTCTAGTTCGTCGCGCATGAGCGATCTCTTTCCGTTTCACGACACGATCCAGACCGATCCCGCAACTGGGCGCAGCGACGGCCTGCTCGCTCGCTTGGCGGCGCGTAACCGGCTCCCGAAAGTTTTTTTCACCAACTCCTCCACCGAGTATTGGCGCGGCGATGCTTCGCTGATCCACACGAGCGCGGAGGGCACGCAAGACCTGCCGCCTTCGACGCCGGTCCGCATTTATCAATATGCGGGGACACAGCATGCTTCCGGCACATTGCCGCTGACGGATGCCAACCCGCTCGACGGTTCTCGGGGTCGGCACGTGTTCAATTGCGTCGATTACCGGCCATTGCTACGTGCCGCGCTGGTGCGGCTGGATCGGTGGGCGACGCGGCAGGAAGATCCTCCGCCAAGCTGCCATCCGCGTCTCGCCGACCGCACGGCCGTCCCGCCGGAACAGCTGGAAGGACTGTTCGCGGCGATACCGGATGTGGGATTTCCCGGGCGCCTGCCTCGCGTAACCGCAGTCGACTTCGGGCCGGAGGCCGAGCGCGGGATCGCAACGATACTGCCGCCCGTGCTAGGCAGGCCCTATCGACATTTCGTTCCGGCGGTCGATCGGGACGGCAACGAGTTGAGCGGCATCCGTCTTCCCGATCTCAGTGTGCCGCTGGCGACCTATTTGGGGTGGAACCTCCGCCATCCGGACATCGGCGCGCCCGACCAGATGATGAGCCTGATGGGGGCGACCATTTCATTTCCCGCGACACGGGAGGAACGCAAGGCGCGGGGCGATCCCCGTTTGTCGATCGCGGAACGTTATCCCAAGAAGACCGACTACTTGGCGCGAGTACGGCGCGCCGCCCATGCCCTCGTCGATGAGGGCTACCTTCTCGCCGAGGATCTGGATTTCGTGGTCTATCAGGCGTCCGAGCGCTATGATCTGTTACGTGAAGGCACGCCGCTTCCGGCCGCGGATTGAGAGCGGCCGCGCCCCCGATTCGTCGGCGGCCTGACTTTATTCACGCGCAGAAGATTGGAAACATTTCCGCTGAGTCCAGCGCGTACCTCCAGTCTTAACCGTTCAATCGCCAGATCTCGAAATTGAGCACGCAGGCGAAGGCAGTTCCGTGAGTCGCATGGCTGCCCACATCGAGCAGCATTCTCTGACAAGCGCAAACCAATTTCGTCGGCGCACCAGGCTACCGGAGCTAAATCAACTCTGACCCCAATTGCACAATTGCACTGACCCAATTGCGCTCGGAGCTAAATCAACTCTGACCCCAACTGCAGTCACCTCATAGACGGCGTCAAGCATACGCGGCACAAGGGCCGAGCCGACGAATCCACCGCCGCCCGTGACGAGAACCCTGGAAATGGCCACCCTTATCCCCTGATGGCAAGGACGCCGCCCGCAAGCGCCAGAATGGCGCCTGCTGTGGTCGTGAAGCTCGGGAACCGGCCCTGCATCAAACTGGTGAAAATCATCATGCACGCTACCCCAGCGGCGATTGAGAGCACGCCAGCCTGCGTCGGTGGAATAGCGCCGTACAGCCGGGCGAAAGCTAGGTTCGCTGGCAAAAAGAAAAGCCCCATCCCCACAAGTACGCGCACGATATCGCCGCCGCGGATAAACCACATCCCGGCATAGACGAACACCTGGGCGACGATCGCCAGAAGGGCGGCGAGCATCATGGCACAATGGCCTGTAGGCAGTCATCCCAGACGCCGTTCAAGAGCGTCCCCACAATCCTGGCATCATCAACGAATTTCTTCCGTAGAGCGGGACGCTCTTTCAATACGAGCGAAGTAATCTCAACGGATTCTTCGGCGTGACGCTCCTCAACCTGGGCACCGAAACATTCGTGGAAATACGGTTCATATCGGACACCGGGCCAATGCGCTGCAAGTCCGTCGCAAAGCGCGGTCATCCAATCGACGCTCATTGCCTCGATCAGGCACCACGGCCCAAGGGACCGGGCATAGAGGCGCTCGACGCAGCGCATGAAATTGCTCGTCCGCCCAAAGCCTCGGGTCATCAGGAACGGCATTTCGGACGCGATCGTGAATTCATCTGTATCAACGAGGACCTCCGCCCCAATGTGGAGGAAGACCTCGGTCAGCTGATAGTGGTGGGTATCGCCACCGGGGAGCCCGTCATCGTCCACCAAGATGCGGAGCTTGCGCTGCCGAAGTGCTGGCGAATCCAGATGTGGCATCTTGTAAACAGCGGCCCGCGTTGCGTGCATGGCCGATTGGTACACGAGGTGCAACGCGCCAAGCTGATCCGCCGACGGCCGCCAAATCTGCAGCTTGGCGAAAAACGGGTGATTGCTAGGCTGGAATTCCAAGCACAATTGCGCGAGGCATTCTCCGAAGATCGTCATCCTCAATATCCCTCTTGCCGCACCGTGACGCGCGCGCGTCACCTCGCGGAGCGGCGTTGTGCGGCGCCGCGACAGCGCCACGATTTCGTCGGCATGCGGCGCGTCGAGTAACTGGGGCCAATAGACGACGCGATGTCCTGTTTGATCCCTGACGTTTGTCAGATGGATGTGTCGATCGTACATCGTTATCAGCCGGCGACAATTTTCGGGACTGACCGGGTCTGCGACCTGGGCTATCATTTTTGACTGCTCGGGCCACTCATTTGAGGGGCTTCGGCCCGGTCAGCCACGAGACCAGGGTCCAGCGGGTACCGCTGTGCACCGGCAATGCCCGGTGCATGATGAAGGACGGAAAGATCAGCGCATCTCCTTGGCCGAGGGCGATCCGGTTGCCGGTCCCAGCGCCATAGAAGATCTCGATCCGGCCGCCGTCATATCCGCCGGCGGCCAGTTCAACGACCACTGATAGTTTGCGCAGGCTCATGGCACCGGCGCCGAGATCCATGTGCCAGTTGTAGAGCTGATCCTTGGCATAGCGGGTCAGCTGCAGCTGACCCATTTCTTCGACAAGCTCAAACCCGTATCGCGAATTGTAGAGGGTGGCGACCTCCCAGAGGCGCGCGAATATCCACTCGGTCTCCGCCGTCCGCGGAACCCAGAACAAGTCACTGTCCCTGATGAACCCGCCGTCGCCCCGCGGCATTCTGCTGTGCAGCGCACCCGTTACCTGATGCAGCGCAATGATGCGCTCGCATTCCTCCGCCTCGAACCGACCCGCGAAGACCTCGCAGTAATGAAAAGCTTCCCACATGTCCTTCGCCCCATAGGCGGCGGTGCGGCTCGACCACCCTGAGGCCGATCTCTCCGCGAGCCCGATGGTGGAGAAATCTACCTAATGCGCGTTTGATTGTCAATAAGGAAATTGCCCATTTATTAAAGAATAAATCGCAACATGAGGCTCGCAAGACGTGACCACGGGGTAGTCAGCCGCTCAGGACTGCCGGTAGTTCAGCAAGCCCTCCGGGCACTTTCGGTAGATGGGCGCGGTTAGCGAGGAGCTAAATCTACTCTGACCCTCATTTCTCATTTTTTTTCAGGCCGTGCGGCCGAGGTCGCGGTGTCGCGGCAGATGTTGGCGGAGATCCTGCCGCTGATCCCCCGGCTGCGGGCGCCGCCTGCCCCGGCATGACGGGCTTTGCGGCCGAGCGGCGCGGATCACGATGGGAAGGTGCGTCTTGATGCAGGCAAAAGCGGCGTGCCTCGGTGCCTCGACGCAGTCAATTGGCAGTTTCGGCCGTATCCTGCGCCAGCAATCCGGGATTGACGTTGCCAAAGACGCCCGAAAGGGTCATCCTGGGTTCTCAACCACTGGGCATCCGGGGAATGTCGGTTAGTATCGACTAGTGGTTGCATCCCTTCCAGCGCGGCAGGAGCACTCGCGATGACAAATGAGGAAATCGTCAAACGGCTGATCGACTCGAAAGCCGTAGACTTCTCGGCGATCGGACGGCTGGTGGGCGAGTTGGGTCCTGGCTTGGCGACTTCGACCGCGGGTGCCAAGCTGACCCTCGTCGGCAACCGGTTCAATATTATACTCGTGTGCATCCCGCCGGCGGAGGCGTCGGAGCTCGTCGGCGAGATCGTCAGGGGCGAGCTCGGACAGGCGGTGGCGCAGGAATAGCCGTAGACCATACCCTGGCTGCCGTGGGCGGGGCGCTCTCGGAAGCGGCATGGGACGAGGCCGACTTGGCGATCCGGTTATGCCGGGCCTTGGATCTGGCCAAACGGGTGATCACATGGTTCGCCTCCGAGGGCTACTCAGACCCGGAGTCTCCGGCGAATAGTTTTCAGCCGGAGAAGCCCCTCGGGGAGACGGCGATGCTGATCTACGCGGCATCGGGGGCTCGCCGCCTGCCGCAGATCGCAACGCGCATCGCCGAGGTCGCCGAGCTTCTCCTGCCGCACGCGCGTTCCGCTCAGACGCTCCTCAACATGGCGCTGCATCCTGCGTTGTGCCTGGATTTCGCGGTTCCTCACATTCTGCTGTCGAAGCTCGGATACACCGATCCACGGATGGACGATTTCCTACGATCGTGTTTCGCATCGCAAGCACGCAACGGCCGGCAGCGCCCGCCCGCGGGCTCGCTCGAGGGGCGGTGGGTCGAGTCGCTGTGGACCGGCGCGGAGCCTGGCCCCGCTTGGTATCGTGACCTGCGCAATTCCGTGTTGAACTGGCCGCTCGACATCCTCGGCGGCTTTCGCGATGAAGCGTATGCTTTCACGCACCTGGTCATGTACTGCACTGATTTCGGATTTCGGCCGGCGTTTTTGCCTAGGCCCCGCGCTGTCGTCTTGCAGGAAGCGGCGTCGTTGTTGGCAAAATACCTCGACCGCGAGGATTACGACTTGGCCGGCGAAGTGATCATGGCTTGGCCGCTGACCGGCGCTCCCTGGAGCCCAGCTGCGGCTTTCGGCTTTCGTGTGCTCACCGGGGTGGAGGATCACGCCGGCGTCCTTCCCGGCGGGACAACCAGACCCGACCGGCTGCACCAGCTGGAAGGCAGGGAGAAAACGCGATACGCGCTCGGGACGGCCTATCACACCGGCTATGTGATGGGCTTCCTCTGCGCCGCTTCACTGCGAGAGGGGAGAGCGCCGCCGGCGCGAATTGCCGGTCCGCGCTTTGACGAGGGCTTCCTTGATCACGTGATCGCCACCCTCGATCGGGATCAGGGTCATTGGCAGCCCGAGTTGCGTGCGCTGAACGAGGCGGAACGGAACGCGCTTTGCCCGCTCCTGCTGGATCTCGCCATCGTTCAGAGGTGCCGCAAGCATGATTATGGGGCTGTCCGCGAGCTGCTTGCGCGCGCCCACCAACACGGATCGGCGCGCTCTCCGCTCTGCGGCCAATCCGCCGAACTGCTGGAGCGGCTGACGGCCTACGCGAGCTACTCAATTCAAGACCCGCGATCAGATCAACGCGGACTGAACTGATAACGGACCCGGGATTGTTCCGTCTCGTCGCTCGGCGCCAAACCTGCGGCCCGAGTTCGCGCTGACCCCGGTACCCAGGCGCTTTCTCCTGGCCACGTGCTTCCGAGCGCCTAATATTCCCCGCAAAAGGGGAAACGCCGATAAAAAGCTCCCCAAACGTTCATCGTCCTCATAGGGGCCAGTCCCGGCTCGACTTAGCCTGAGGCCGATCCTCTCCGCGAACCCGATGCTAGTGGAATCTATCCGATGAGCCCTTGATTGTCAGTCGATAAATTGCTGATTGGATAACAAGGAGCAACAGAGAGCGAATATGACCACGGGCGTAGCGCGCCGCTCAAGACTGCCGGTAGTGCGTCAGGCCGCCGGGCACTCTCGGCGGATGCGCCTTCATCGCCTCCTCGATAGGTTCGGTCCCCCAAGCCCGAAGAGGCGGTCGATGTCGATTTCCATGATGCACAGATTCGGGACCGCGGCGGCGAAATGCGCATTTATCATCGTTGCGAGATGACCGTAGAAATTGTGCGGCGCGATGTTGACCTCGAGCGCATCGGCGGCGGCCGCTTACCGCCTCGGCATGACTCCGACTCGATTCAGAGTCGATAGCTCGCCACGCCCGCAAATGGTTACACTGCGGTTCGCGGGCGCGAAGGGACCAAGTCGGTGGCCGAAGCCGAGCGAAGAACCTTGCGGGTGTTTATTTCCTCGCCCGGGGATGTGCGGCCCGAGCGGCTGATCGCCGAGCGGGTAATCCAGCGGCTCGACCAGGAATTTGCGCGGCACCTTGATTTGCGCGCGGTGATGTGGGAGCGCGAGCCGCTCCTCGCCTCGCATCACTTCCAGGAGTTGATCACCCCTCCGCACGACACCGACATCGTCGTCGTCATTCTGTGGTCGCGCCTCGGTACGGCCTTGCCCGGCGACTGGTTCACCGGGCCCCTATCCGGAGGCGAGGTCAGCGGCACCGAATGGGAGTTTGAGGACGCGCTCAAATCCTACCGCGAGCACAACTCTCCGGCGATCCTGATGTACCGCAAGACCGCCGTCTCGACCGTCGGCCTCGACGACACAAACGCAGCCAGCGAACGTCTCGAACAAAAGAAGCGGCTCGACGCGTTCGTCAAGAAGTGGTTCGCCGCGCACGACGGCGGCAACCCGAGCCGTGCCTCCTGGGAATTCGCCGGCGCGGCCCAGTTCGAGGAAATGCTCGAAGATTGCGCGCGCTGGCCGCGCGACGGATCGACGGTGGGGCGAGCCGAGACGGGGAGCGGACGAGCCGCAACCCCTATCGCGGCCTCCGGTCGTTCGAGCTCCAGGATGCCGACTTCTTCTTTGGCCGCAGCCGCGCCCGCAACGAATTGCGCGAGGTCCTGGCGCGCCGTGTGGAACAGGGGCAAGCCTTTGTGCTGGTATTCGGCGCGAGCGGCTCGGGCAAGTCGTCGCTGGTCAAGGCCGGCCTCCTCGCCGACCTCGCTCTGCCCGGCATGATCGGACGGGTGGCGCTCGTCCGCTATGCGGTGTTGCGGCCTTCCGACCGCGGCGGCCGGCCGATCGAGGGGCTCGCCACGGCGATCATCCAGCGCGCAGATGCGCTCCCCGAACTCGCCCGCCCCCCGCTCGACTACTCCGTCGAATCGTTCGCCGCCCTGCTGCGCGATGCGGCCGCGCACGCCGTACCGCCGATCCGCCAGGCGCTCGCCGAGGCGCGACGAGCGGCCGGTCTCTTCGAGACGGGCGAGGCGCGCCTCCTGGTCGTCGTCGATCAGCTGGAGGAGCTGTTCACCCAGGACAAGCTGCCCGCCTCGGAGCGCGAAGCCTTTGTGGCGGCGTTGCAGGCCCTGGCGAACAGTGGGCTCGCTTGGGTCGTGGCGACGATGCGCAGCGATTTTTTCGACCGGCTCGAGACCTTGCCGGCGCTGACGGCGCTTTCCGCCGGGAAGCACGTTATCTGCTGCTGCCGCCGGACGAAGCCGAAATCGGGCAGATCATCCGCCGTCCGGCGCGCGAGGCCGGGCTGCGCTTTGAGACCGACCCCGAGAGCTCGCAAAGCCTCGACGAGGTGATCCTGCGCGCCACAAACCGGGCGACCGGAGCCTTGCCACTGCTGTCGTTTCTGCTCGACCAGCTGTGGCGCCGGCGGACCCCCGAGGGAATGCTGACCTTTGCCGCCTACGAGGAGTTGGGCGGGCTGGAAGGGGCGATCGGCCGCCGCGCCGAGGAGGTCTTCCGCGATCAGCCGGACGCGGTACGCAACGAATTCCTGTCGCTGCTACGGTCATTGGTGACGGTGACCGGCGACACCGCGACGTCGCGATCGGCGCCGCTCGCAGATTTTCCCGAAGGCGCGCCGGGCCGGGTGCTGGTCGACGCGTTTCTCGATCCGACCGCGCGGTTGCTGGTGGTCGACGGCGCGCAGCTGCGTCTCGCGCACGAGGCATTGCTGACCCACTGGACGCGGGCGCGCGACCAGGTCGCCGCCGACACGCGCGATCTCGAATTGCGGGGCCGGCTGGAAGAGGACGCGGCGCGCTATCGAGCGGCGGCGCGCCATGACCAGCGCGACCGCGTGCTGCCGGCGGGCTGCGCCTCGCCGAGGGTTTGGCGCTCTGCGCCCGCTGGGGTAGCGCGCTGCCGCAAGAGGTGACAACGTTCGTCGCCGCCTCCCGCCGCACCGCTCGGCGCAATCGGCAGCGGCGTATCGCCGGCATAGCGGGCGCGGTCCTGGCATTGCCGGTCATCGGCTTGCTCGTGTGGGCGGGCCTCGTCGCGTGGGGGGTGAGGACGGTCGAGGCCGAGATGGAATTCGTCCCGATTCCAGCCGGGTGCTTCGCAATGGGCAGCCCCGACACCGAGACGGAGCGTTATCCAAACGAAGGACCGGTGCATGAAGTCTGCCCGAAAGCCTTCGACCTCGGCAAATTCGAGGTGACGCAAGCCGAGTGGCGCCAAGTGATGCTCCATAATCGCGACCCGTCGCAATACAAAGGCGACGGCGCCGGTAGGCTCTTATAAGCTCAACCCGTGGGGGCTCTATGACATCCTCGGCAACGTCGCCGAATGGGTCGAGGATTGTTACTTCGGGGAATATAACAAGGACGGCGACGCATTTACAACTATAGATTGTGCTTCTCGCGTCGTCCGCGGCGGCTCCTGGCTCGACAGCCCTCGGAACCTGCGCGCGGCTTTCCGCCTCGGCAACTCGCCGGGCGACCGAAACGACGATGTCGGCTTCCGGGTTGCGACGTTGAGCTCGGGGAGGAACGGCACGCCGAAACCCGGCCGCCAGCCGCGCGGCTTCCCGCCCTCATAGAGGAAGATGTTGGTCTTGAGCGCAGTAAAGCCCTTGTCGCGCACTTCGGCGCCGAGCGCTTTGACACCGTCGAGGCTAGTGATCGCCGGCTCGTAGAGGCTCGGGTGGTTGATCCGCCAGGTCGCGCAGTGCGACCAATAGACCCGCACACGGTCGCGCACCTTGCCGCCGAGCAGCACGTAGCACGGCACGCCGAGCGCCTTGGCCTTCGTGTCGAGCAAGGCGTTCTCGATCGCACCCAGCCCCTCGCCGACCACACCTCCGGCGGCCGGCCGGGTGAAGCAATAGAGCTCGGCATAGATCCGCTCGTGGTCGAAGACGTCCTGTCCCTTGACCCGCGCGGCCAGCCGCTCGATGACCGCGCCGACCCCGGGGGATCCGAAGCCTTCGTCGAACTCGCTCCAGCCGACGATGCCGTCGTCGGTGGTGAGCTTGAGGAAATGGTAATTCCGCCAGCCGGCATCGCAGCGCAGGATTTCGAGGCCCGCCACCTTCATCGGCGCTCTCCTCTTTTGGCGTCAGAAGGACGTCAGAATTCCGCTGCCGAGGCGTCCCGGCAACGTCAGCGCATGAGACTAAGGATTTGATCTACAAAAGTCTTCGGCGACGAGCCGGGTTGTGAAAAATTTTTCCGCTGACGACAGCGGAATTTTGCTGGTTGTTATGGGCGCACCGCCGGGGTTTCGATCGGCATGCCATGAGTCCGCTCCATCAGGTAGAGCTCCAGCGCCACGGCTTCCGGCGCGCCGTACTCGTAGGGCTCGGCGCGCACCCCGATCATGCAATTGCGCAGCCGCCGTTGCAGCGAACCCAAACTCTGCCATTCGAGGCGGTAGACCGGGTAGCCCGTCGGGTGGCCCTGCGGGATGACCGCGCCGGCGAGGCGCTTGCCCCAATTGTCGTCGTGGCATTGGCTGCAGGACAGGTTCAGCTGACCCTGGCGGCGATGAAACAGCTCGCCCCCCAAATCGAAGAACGGACGCAACTCGGCATCGGTCTGCACCGTGATCGGCAGCCCGCGCGATTGATGGGCGATAAAGGCGGTCAGCGCGAGCAGATCCTCGCTCTCCCAGGCGAGCGGCTCCGCACCCTGGTGCTCGCTGCGGCATCGGTTGATGCGCTCTTCGAGATCGAGCGGCCGGGCGAGCGCCGGGTCGAACGCCGGATACCGCGCCGCCACGCCCTTCATGCTGGTTCGCGGGTCACCGTGGCAGTCGGCGCACGACCGGTCGGCCGCTCCGGCCTTCCTCGCCCACAATGTCTCGCCCTGGAGCACTCCCAGCATCCCGGGATTTGCCGTATCGTCGTCCTGCATGGCCCGGGTTTCCGGGCCGGAGAAATCATAGCCCGAGCGCCTATCCCCGGGTGTGATCTCCGCGGCCGCAGCCGCCACCACGGTCGCGGTGACGACCGCCAACACCAGGACCCTCATTCGACGGTGATTTGTCTGACCTCGGTCTGGGTCTGGCCGTGGTCGTCGGTCCAACTGAAGGCGAGCTCGCCGCTCTCGGTCGCGACCGTGGAGAAGGCGATGAAGGGGTTGGCGGCGATCGCCGGGAAGAGCTCGGCGCGGAACACTTCCTCGCCGTTATAGGTGCACACGAAGCGGTTGATGATGTCGCGCGGGATCACGACACCGGTCGGGCCGAGGCGGTAGCCGGTCTCCATCGGGTGCGCGATCAACGTCTTGATCTCGATGACCTCGCCGCGTTTGGCCCGTGAAGGCAGGTTGATCAAGACCCGCGCCATCGCCTTTCATCCTTCGGCGCAGGCCGCCAAGGTCACGATGACATCGGCACTGTCGGACCAGAAGCTGCCGTCGCTGAGCCGAGCGATCGCCACAACCTGCTGCGAATCGGCGAGCCGAATGCGCGTCGATACCGCCGCCTTGCCGGTGCGCGGCCCCAGATCGAACCCCGCGACATAGGGCTGCGGGTTCTTCTCGTTGAAGATGTGGATGCCGGTGACGTGATCGGCCTCGCTCATCGGGCTATCGACCGTGACGGTCAGCGGCACCGTATTGCCGTTTTCCACGATCGGCGGCAATTCGAGCTTTACCTTGCCGCGCTGGACCGTCGCCGCGCCGACGAGAGCGCGGATCGCGTCTTCCATCGCAGCTGGCGTAGCGGCGGCGGGTGGCGCAAAAACCACACCGACCGCAGCGAACAGAACCAGACGGCGGGTCGGCCCCCGCCCCAACCCTTCCCCGCATGCGGGGAAGGGAGGGGCCCGCGCTAGCAGGAGGGTGGGGGCTGCGTCGGCGACAGCACGCTCGCTGGTCATCATTACTCGCGCAACGTCGACAAGAAGGCTACCACATCCTCGATCTGTTCGGCGGTCAGGATCGGCCTACCGGCCCAGCTGCTACCGACGCGAGCGAGGCCGTCGACCCGGTAGTAGGGCGGCATGATCGTGTCGGGGTTGAGGCGGGTCGCATCGACCAGCCTCAGCCTCAGCTGGCCCGCCGACCAACGCGAACCCGCCCCTGACAGATCGGGTGCCAGCGTCCCCTGAAACCTTTCCTCGGCGAAGGGGCCGGTGTGGCACAGAAGACATGCGCCGAGCCGGCGATCCACCACGATCGCGCGGCCGCGGGCGGGATCGCCAGCTTCTCCCGTCAGAGAACCCGGAATGGAGTCGCCGACGACCGCATAAGGCCGAAGCGAGCCCTCATCTGCGATTGCGGTGGGGCCAGCCGCCGCCAGCAGCGCGGCGGCGATCACGGCGGCGCGTGGATCAGCCGAAGGTTTGGGCCGTGATCGTGCGAAACCAGGCTTCCGCATAGTTCGCCTCGAGAGCGCGGAAGTCGGGCGGCGCGTCGGCGGGGCTGACACCGCCGGCACCCTCGACATCGGCAAGCTGCCCGTTGACTGGATGATAGACGCCGGCGATCGAAATCCCGTAATCGGGCGCCACCAGGCTGTAGCAGGTGTTGATCAGCTTGGGCGGCGACGGGGTCTCGTTGCGCAGCAGCGCCGTGACCGCCGCGGCGCAGACCTTGGCCTGGGCATTGGCGGCGAAGGCCGATTTCGGCATCGCCCCGGCGATCACCGCATCGCCGATAACATGGATGTTGGCCTGCAGGCGGGATTCGAAGGTCACCGGGTCGATCGGGCACCACCCGGTCTGGTCCGCGACACCCGCGATCTCGGCGATATGCCCGGCGCGCTGCGGCGGGATGACATTAGCGACATCGGCTTTGTAGCTTGCAAAATCGGTGACGAGGGTGCGGATCGCCGGATCGACCGAAGTCACTTTCCCACCTTTCGACAGCGACACCCATTCGAGAAGCCCAGGATAGAGCTGCTCCCAGCCCGCCTGAAACAGGCGTTGCTTGGAAAAACTATCCTTGGCGTCGAGCACGATCAGCTTCGAACGCGGCTTCTTGGTCTTCAGGTAATAGGCGATCAGGCTCGCCCGCTCGTAGGGACCGGGCGGACAGCGAAACGGGTTGGCCGGCGCCGAGATCAGGACGGTCCCGCCATCGGCCATCTCTTCCAGCTGACGCCGCAGCAGCAAAGTCTGATCACCCGCTTTCCAGGCATGCGGCATCACCTCGGCGGCCGCCTGGTCGTAACCGGGCAGTGCACTCCAGCGAATGTCGATGCCCGGCGCTACCACTAGCCGGTCATAGCCAAGCGCCGAGCCGCTGCTCAAAGATATGAGCCGTCTTTGCTGGTCGACCGAGCTCGCCCGATCCTGGACCACAGCAACGCCTTCGGCGCGCAGCGCGTTATAGCCGAAGCGCTGCGCCGCGATATCACGCAGGCCGGCGATGACCGAGTTGCTGAAGGGGCAGGCTGTGTAAATCGGGTTTTCCTCGACGAGCGTCACCGCGAGCCGGGGCTCGGCACGTTGCAGCTCTCGGGCACAGCTAGCACCCGCAAAGCCGCCGCCGAGAACGACGACGCGCGCCTTCGCCTGCCCCAGTCCGGGAGTTGGGAGCAACGCGGTCGAAGCCGTAGCAGCGCTCCCGCGCAGAAACGCCCGGCGGGTCGTCCACATCACCGTCCGCCCTAATGCTGCGCGGCGAGCCAGACCGCGATGGCCCGGATCTCGTCTTCGGAGAACCCCTTGGCGATCCGGCCCATGACCGTCGATGGGGGCTCGCCGCTTCGAAAGGCTTGCATCGCCGCGATGATCTCAGCCGGCTGGCGCCCGAAGATCCGTGGCACCGGCGTGTCCACCTTGGCGCTCGCCGCATGACAGCCCGAGCAGGAGGACGCCCCGGCCGGCGGCTCGGCGGCAGCAGGTGCGGCGGCCGCCAAGAGCGCGACAGCGAGCGCGTTGCCCGAGGCGCGAGCTGCCCCTCGCAACACCCTCACACCCGACTGAGGTCCTGATCCTTTAACGGCAGCGAACGAATGCGCTTGCCGGTCGCCGCAAAGATCGCGTTGCACAGTGCTGGAGCCAGCGGCGGCACCGCCGGCTCGCCGCCGCCGCCCCAGAACCCGCCGCTCGGCACCAACACGGTCTCGACCGCCGGCATGTCGGCCATGCGCAGCATCTCGTAATCGTCGAAGTTGCCTTGTTGGACCCGTCCGTTCTTGATCGTGATCGCGCCATAGAGCGCCGCGGTGAGGCCATAGACGATGCCGCTCTCGACCTGCGACCGGAGGATCGCCGGATTGACGACATGCCCGGTATCGACCGCGGCTACGACCTTGTGCACCCGCACTTGGCCTTTGTCGCCGACCGAAGCCTCGACGACCTCTGCGCACAAGGTCCCGTAGGCCTCGACGAGCGCGATGCCGCGGGAGATGCCTTGCGGCGCCGGCTTGTCCAATCCCGCCTTCTGCGCCGCGGCGTCGAGCACGGCGAGCCTTTCGGGGCTCTTGTTCAACAGTTTGCGGCGGAACTGGTAGGGATCCTGGCCGGCGGCATGCGCCATCTCGTCGACAAAGCACTCCCGGAAAAAGCCGTTTTGCGAATGGTTCACCGAGCGCCAGAAGCCGACCGGCACATGTGTCGTGCGCATCGCGTACTCGACTTGGTAGCTCGGGACATCGTAAGCCATCTCGTCGGTGAAACCGCTGGCCGCAGCCTGATCGACCCCGTTGGTGACCCGCTGCGGCAAAAGGGCGGCAAAGATTGACGGGCTGGTGACCCGCACCCGCCAGACGATCGGCATCCCCGACCCGTCGAGCCCGGCGGTGAACTTGACCATCGCTGCCGGGCGATAGAAATCGTGTCGGATGTCCTCCTCGCGCGTCCACAAAAGCTTGACCGGCTGGCCGACCGCCTTGGCGATCAGCACCGCCTGATGGACATAGTCCTGGACCGCACCGCGCCGGCCAAAGCCGCCGCCGAGCATCGTCTTGTGCAAGACGACTTTTTCGGGCGCCATCTCGGCCGCCGCAGCCGCCGCAGCGAGCGCGCCTTCGCCGCTTTGCGTCGGGACCCACACCTCGACCTTGTCTGGTGTGACGTGCGCCGTGCAGTTCTGCGGCTCCATCGTCGCGTGAGCCAAATACGGCGCGGCATATTCCGCCTCGACGCGTTTGACGGCCTTGGCGAGTGCGGCCTCGACATCGCCCTCCCTGCGCACCACCGCGGCCTCCGGCGCGGCGAGCCCGCCGCGCAACAAATCGGCAATGTTCGCGCTCGACACCTTGCCGTTTTGCCCTTCATCCCAAGTCACCGACAGGGCGTCGACCGCCTGCTTGGCCTGCCACCAGCTGTCGGCGACAACGGCCACCGCATTCGGCAGCGAAACGACCTGACGGACCCCTTTGAGACCGCGAATTTTGGCTTCGTCGTATGATTTGGGCGCACCGCCGAAGACCGGGCACTGCACGATCGCCGCATAGAGCATGTTCGGCACGCGGACATCGATGCCGAAGATCGGCTTTCCGGTCACCTTGTCCATCGTATCGAGACGCTTTTGCGGCGTTCCGACGAGCGTCCAGTGTTTCGGATCCTTGAGCTTTGGCTCGGCCGGCAGTGGCAATTTCGCAGCGGCTTCCGCGACCTCGCCAAAGCGCAAGATGCGGCCGCTCGGCTTGTGGGTGATGACGCTCTTAGCCGCCTGACACTCCGCAGCCGGGACATTCCATCGCTGCGCTGCGGCGGCGACCAGCATCTCGCGAGCCGCAGCACCCGCTTTCCGCAAGTATTCCTGCGAGCCCCGCACCGACCGGCTGCCGCCGGTCGACATGTCGCCCCACGCCCGGTGTCGGCGTAAATTTTCGTCGGCCGTTGGAAACTCGGCGCGGACCTTGTTCCAGTCGCATTCGAGCTCCTCGGCGACCAGCATCGGCAGCGAAGTCGTGATCCCTTGCCCCATCTCGGAGCGGGCGACTCGGATGACGACCGCGTCATCGGGTTGGATCACGACCCACGCGTTGACCTCGGCGGTACCCGCCGCGGCTTGGGCAGGCCCGGCGCCGGTCGGCAGGTTGAAACCGAGTGCCAACCCGCCGCCCAGCGCAGCGACACTGGCGACAAACGAACGGCGGCTCAACTGCGGCATGCGTGTCATGGTCGTCTCCTCCGCGTCAGGCTGCGGCGGCGGTGTGGATCGCCGCGCGGATCCGCGCATATGTGCCGCAGCGGCAGATATTGGTGATCGCCGCGTCGATGTCGGCGTCGCTCGGCTGGGGCTTCTCCTTGAGGAGTGCCGCCACGGCCATGATCATTCCGCTCTGGCAATAGCCACATTGCGGGACATCATGGGCGATCCACGCTTTCTGAACCGGGTGCAGACCACCATTCGGCGACAGGCCCTCGATCGTGGTAATATGCGTGCCTTCGGCCATGCTGACCGGCACCGAGCAGGACCGGGTCGCGACGCCGTCAATATGAACGGTGCAGGCGCCGCATTGTGCGATGCCGCAGCCGTATCGAGTCCCGGTCAGACCGAGCGTGTCCCGCAATACCCACAGCAGCGGAGTATCGGGATCGACATCGACCGGTTGCGGATGTCCGTTGATGGTAAGACGGGGCATTCTCGGCTCCTCGATCGGGTTCCCCGGCCACCGGGCTCAGGGTACGTCAACATCGATTATAGGCGGTTCCGGTGCTCCGCCGCATTCCGCTTTGGGGTCGTCTCGTTTACGGTGGCGCGAATGTCAGCCTGCAGTGAGGCGTTCCGATCGTGACTGCGCGCCGGCAAACGAAGGTGACCCAGATCATCGGACAGGCCAGCAGCCATGCTCGCATCAGTCTCGGTATCCAGCGCGCCGGCCTCCCAGGAGCCTTGGTCGGCATGAATTGAAGGAGGCCTTCGATAGAGCAGCCAAGACTTGGCCGAAATGGCGCACCTTCGCCATCCCGGAGATCATGGCTTCGGTCATCACAGAGCCGATGGCAGCGGCTCGACCAAGCGATCAAGGCCAGCGACTCCGCCCGCTTTACAGCGGCTTATGAACGATTGACGGTCGCGTGCAATATCTGCCACCGGATCGCGGCGTGATCGTAATCCAGTCACCGGCGGGTTCTCCGTTCGTGGATCGGGATTTCCGGCCGGTCAAGGAATGAGCCGGCACGCATCATCGATCTTTGGCGGCAGAGCCGAGGCACAATGGGTAGGGTCTTGTTTCTCATCGGGGTGTTGTTCTTCTCGGGATCGAGTGCGCGCGCCCAAGCCCCCGATACGGTATCCCTCGACGAGCTGACGTGGACCGAGCTGCGAGACCTCGTCAAATCGGGCAAGACGACGATCATCGTCCCGATCGGCGGGACCGAGCAAAACGGCCAGCACATGGCTCTGGGCAAGCATAACCGGCGCGTGCATTTGCTTTCGGAAAAGATCGCGCGCTCTTTGGGTAACGCGCTAGTGGCGCCTGTCATCGCCTATGTGCCGGAGGGCGGTGTCAATCCGCCGACCGAACACATGCGGTTCCCCGGCACGATTACGGTGCCGGAGGAGGCCTTCGAGAAAGTTCTCGAGTCCGCGGCCCGCAGCTTTAAGCTCGCCGGTTTCCACGACATCGTCTTTCTCGGCGATCATGGCGGCTATCAGCGAGACGAAAAGGCGGTCGCCGCGCGGCTTGATCGGGAATGGGCCGCGACGGACGTCCGCGTCCACGCCATCGAGGAGTATTACCGCGCCAGCGCGGCGGAATTCCCTCAGCTTCTAAAGAGTAAGGGCTATGGCGAAGAAGAAGTCGGCACCCATGCCGGTCTCGCCGACACCTCTCTGATGCTCGCCGTCGATCCGCATCTGGTTCGGGCGAATCGACTGCAGCCGGGCGACGGCGTGCACGGCGACCCGAGGCACTCTAACCCTCAGTTGGGACAGCTCGGTGTGGACCTGATCGTGACACGGACCGTAGACGCCGTTAGAAAGGCCGTTGCCCTGCATTGAGACCAGGTATTCGGAGGCGTTGTGCGCCAGCACGTCGGTCGGTGGTTCCGCGCGGCCCTTTGGCTCGTCCCGTTGTTCGGGCTGTGCGGATGGGTAGGTATTGCCACTCTGCCCTCATTCGGCCCGCGTGAAACTGCCGGTGCGTTGTGCTCGGCGGCTGCATCAGCGCTTCGCACGGCGCGATCGAGGTCTGCACTGCTGCGCGAGGCTCGTGTCGGTCCGGTGGACACGTTGCCCGGCATGCCTCCGGTGCCGGACCCGAGCAATCTATACCGCGCGGCGGCTGCCGGCCTCTTCAGCCCTGCGGTCAACGGAACGCTGTCTCGAATTTACGTGCCTAACCTGCGGTCAAACGATGTTTATGTGATCGATCCGCAGCGGCTCGCAGTGGTCGATCGGTTCAAGGTCGGCGCCAGCCCGCAGCACGTCGTCCCGTCATGGGATCTGGAGACCTTGTGGGTAGCCAACAACGGCACCCGCCGGAGATATGGCAGTCTGACCCCGATTGACTCAAAGACCGGCCGACCCGGCCAGGCCATTCCGGTCGACGACCCCTACAACCTCTATTTTACGCCGGACGGCCATTCGGCGATCGTTGTCGCCGAACGACGCAAGCGGCTCGACTTTCGCGACCCGCATACGATGGCGCTGCAGCAATCGATTCCCGCGCCGGGCTGCTCCGGCATCAACCACGCCGAGTTCTCGATCGACGGACGTTACGCTATCTTTACCTGCGAGTTTCGCGGCGGCGGTCTGGTCAAGGTCGATCTGGTCAATCACCAGGTCCTCGGCTATTTGCGGCTCGGCAAGAGGGGAATGCCGCAGGACATCCGGATCTCGCCCGACGGCACGACCTTTTATGTCGCCGACATGCATGCCGACGGCGTGTACTTGGTGGACGGCGACAGCTTCAGGCAGACCGATTTCATCCCCACCGGGGTCGGTACGCACGGCCTCTACCCGAGCCGCGACGCGTCGAAGCTCTATGCCGCCAACCGCGGCTCTCACAGGATCCACGGCCCACCGCACGGCAGAGGCAGCATTGCGGTGATCGATTTTGCATCCCGGAGGGTCGAGAAGACTTGGCCAATCCCGGGGGGAGGCAGCCCCGATATGGGGAATGTGACCGCGGATGGGAGGCAGCTGTGGCTGTCGGGGCGTTTCGACAACGCCGTCTACGACATCGACACCGCGACGGGTGCGGTCAAGATCATCCCGGTCGGCCAGGAGCCACATGGCCTGACGGTCTGGCCCCAGCCGGGCCGCTATTCGCTCGGCCATACCGGGAACATGCGCTAACCGACGCACAACGCTTACGGGCTTTCGCAGTTCACCTGGAGCGAGTAGGCTGACCCGTGAGCTTCGGGGGCTCTGAGGCCTTTGGCGTCCAGTCGCCGAAGTTGGTGGTACGAACGCAACCCGGAAGGGAGTGACATGCCGAATTACGAATTCACGACCGAGGATGTCGAATATTTGCGCCATGGCGACAAGCCGCTGATTGCACGGCTCTACAAGCCGAAGGGCGACGGCCCATTTCCGGCGGTGATCGACCTCCACGGCGGCGCCTGGAACAGCGGGGACCTGACCGGTACCCAGGGTCTCGACCAGACGCTGGCGAAGAACGGCTTTGTGGTCGCGTCGCTAAACTTCCGCCACGCGGCCGATGGCTATCCCAATACTCTGATCGACATCAACTACGCCATCCGCTGGTTGAAGGCGCGTGCGCGGGATCTCAAGGCCCGTCCCGACCAGATCGGTATCGCGGGCCAGTCGAGCGGCGGACATCTCGCCATGTTGGCAGCGATGCGGCCGAATGACTCCAGATACGCCTCTATTCCGTTGCCGGCCGGCTCGCCTTCAGTCGATGCGACGGTGCGCGCCGTCGCGATGTCCTGGCCGGTCATCAACCCGCTGTCGCGCTATCGCAACGCGCAGAAGCTTGAGAAGGGCCCGAACCCGCCGGCTTTCTCGATCGGCATGAAGGAAAAGCACGACACCTATTGGAAGAGCGAGGCCGCGATGATCGAGGGCAACCCGATGCTGCTCCTCGAGCGCGGCGAGAAGGTGCCGACCCCGCCGGCGCTCTGGGTCCAGGGCCGGCCCGACATCGTCCACGACTATCACGACGACGATTCGAGCTTCCCCGGCAACGAGCCCGAACGCTTCGTGTCGAACTATCGCAAGGCCGGCGGCGACATCGATATCGTCTATGTCCCCAACGACGCGCGGTCGACCAGCGTTTCGTTCGACCCGGTCGCCGCGTTCTTCGGCAAGCATTTGAGTTAGCGCGCGCCGGCCCACACCCTACCTTCCCGCACGTGCGGGAAGGTAGGGTGTGGACGAACGCTCGGGGAACCAGTCGGCCGATCAGCGCTTGAACAGCGCTTCCGCGCCGCGGCGCTGTCCGAGCTTTGCGGTGATTTCGATACGGACGCGGGCGATTTCGGCCTCGAGTTCGGCGATATAGGTTTGGAGCTCTTCAATCCCCATTAACGTAAGATCCTTTGGCTGCGCCGGCTTCCGGCGCGGCTCGAGCTCCGCTTCATCCATGCCTTCCTCTCCCGTCTTCCCCCCGGCTGGGCCGGGGATTATATAATGTTTAACTTCTTTGAATTCTCAGGCACGCCGCCTCGCTCGCTAGTGCCGGCGGCAACCCCTGAAGCGGGACCCCAACATGACTGCTCCGTTGATGCCCAAGGCGACCGCCGTCTGGCTGGTCGAAAACACCTCTCTCACCTTCGAGCAGATTGCCGATTTCTGTGAACTGCATCCGCTCGAAATTCAAGCCATAGCGGACGGCGAGGTGGCCAATCAGATGCAGGGCCTCGACCCGGTCGCCAACGGTCAGACTACCGCGGAGGAGATCATGCGGTGTCAGGCCGACCCTCAGGCGCGGCTCAAACTCTCTCCACAGGCGCTTCCGCCGCAGGTGTTCAAGCACAAGGGACCGCGCTACACCCCCATCGCCAAGCGCCAGGACAAGCCGGATGCGATCGCCTTTCTGCTGAAAAGCCATCCCGAGCTGTCCGATGCGCAGATCTCGAAACTGATCGGTACAACCAAACCGACCATCGCCGCGGTGCGCGACCGGACGCATTGGAACAGCCCCAACATCAAGCCACGCCACCCGGTCGAGCTCGGTCTTTGCACGTTCGCGGAGCTTGAGGAGGCGGTCAATCGCACGCGCGCGAAACGGTCGGCGGAGGACGCAGTGCTCAGCAGCCAGGAAAGGCAACCGCTGGAAACCTGAGCCGGTTACCGCTTGGCGTAGCCGGCTGTTGCCAGAGCCTTGTCGATTTCTGCCAGTACCGCCGGGTCGTCGATCGTCGCCGGCAGCGGGTAGTCCTCGCCCTCGGCGATCTTCCGCATCGTGCCGCGTAGGATCTTGCCCGAGCGGGTCTTCGGCAGACCGGCGACGACTAGGGCTGTCTTGAAGCTCGCCACCGGACCGACGCGATCGCGGACGAGCTGAACGGCTTCGCGCTCGACCTCGTCAGCCGGCCGTACGACACCGGCCTTCAGCACCAAGAGGCCGAGCGGAACTTGCCCCTTGAGCGCGTCGGCGACGCCGATCACCGCGCACTCGGCAACATCTGGATGCGCCGCCAGGACCTCCTCGATCTCCCCCGTGGAGAGGCGATGGGCGGCGACATTGATGATGTCGTCGGTTCGGGTCATCACGTGGATGTAGCCGTCGCCGTCGATAAACCCGGCATCGGCGGTCTGATAGAAGCCGGGAAAGGCGCTCAGATAAGCGGCGACGAATTTGTCGTCGGCCTGCCACAAGGTCGGCAGCGCGCCCGGCGGCAATGGCAATTTGATCGCCAGCGCGCCGATCTCCCCTGGTGCGAGCTCGCGCGCCATGCCCTCGACTTCGGCGTCAAGCACGCGCACGTCCCAGCCCGGCACCGCGCGCGTCGCCGAGCCGTGCTTGACCGGCAAGCGTTCGATGCCGAGACAGTTGGCCGCGATCGGCCAGCCAGTCTCGGTCTGCCACCAATGGTCGATGACCGGGATGCCCAGTTGCTCCTCGGCCCACGCGACGGTCGGCGGGTCGGCGCGCTCACCGGCGAGGAAGAGAGCGCGGAACTGACCGAGATCGCATCCCCGGATCAAATGGCCGTCGGGGTCTTCGCGCTTGATCGCACGGAAGGCGGTCGGCGCGGTGAAGAAGACCCGCACGCGGTGTTGCTCGATGACCCGCCAGAAAGCGCCGGCGTCGGGTGTACCGACCGGCTTTCCCTCGTACATGACCGTGGTGCAGCCGAGCAGCAGCGGGGCGTAAACGATGTAGGAATGGCCGACCACCCAGCCGACATCGGACGCGGTCCAAAACACCTCGTCGGGCTTCACCCCGTAGACGTCGCGCAGCGACCAGTGAAGTGCCACCGCATGGCCGCCATTGTCGCGAACGACACCTTTAGGGACGCCGGTCGTGCCCGAGGTGTAGAGGATGTAGAGCGGGTCGGTCGCCAGGACCGGCACGCATTCGGCGGGCCGGGCGGCAGCGGCGAGCTCGTGCCAATCGTGGTCGCGGCCTGCGACCAGCTCCGCGCGGCACATCGGCCGCTGCAGGATCACGCAATGCTCGGGCTTCGCGCGCGCCTCGGCGATCGCGGCGTCGAGCAGCGGCTTGTAGGGGATGATCCGGTTGACCTCGATGCCGCACGAGGCCGACAGGATGGCCCGCGGCTTCGCGTCGTCGATCCGGGTGGCGAGCTCGTGCGCGGCGAACCCGCCGAAGACGACCGAGTGGACGGCCCCGATGCGGGCACAGGCCAGCATCGCCATCGCCGCCTCGGGCACCATCGGCATGTAAATCAGCACGCGGTCGCCCTTGACCACACCGAGACCGGCGAGGACGCCGGCCAACCGAGCGACCTCGTCGCGCAGCTCACGGTAGGTGAACTGCTGTATCTGGCCGGTGACCGGGCTGTCCCAGATCAGCGCGACACGCTCGCCGCGGCCTGCCGCGACATGCCGGTCGACCGCGTTCCAGCAGGTATTGAGCTTTGCACCCGGGAACCAGCGATAGAAGGGCGGTCGGCTCGCGTCGAGCACCAGGTCGCATCGGTGTTCCCAGTCGATCGCCTCAGCCGCCTCTGCCCAGAATTCTTGCGGCCGTTCGATCGATCGGCGATAGGTCTCCGTATAGCCCGTCGTCATCGGCCTCCTCCCGTGGCTACGCCGGATTTTCGGTCGGTGCGCGGGGGGCGTCCACCGATTTTCCCTGTGGCACGGGAAAATACTGCGAAGATTGCGATCGCGCGCTCGATTCGCGGCAAAATCGCGCCGCCAAGCCTTTGTTATTTCAGCAAACCATCGGGCAAATTCCCTAAGCGGCCGAACAGGGAATTAAATCGGCCGAACCGGGAGCCGAATCCGCCGAACAGGGAGGCATCACGGAACCCCAGGGACGCGCGCGATAAGCCGCCCAGGTGCGCAGTTCGAGGGTCGTCGACCCGGATCGCCTCCCCTGTCGCGTCATTTTGCAAAGCTGCTCGACAGCGTCGGCGCGGATGCCAAAATGGCCCGGTCAGGGAGGAACATGATTGTGACCGAAGCCAATCCTTACGAAATCGGGCTCGACAAGAACGCCGCCAACTACGTGCCGTTGACGCCGATCGCATTCCTGCTGCGTAGCGCCTCGATCCATCCGGACCGGCTCGCGGTCGCCTATGGCGAGCGGCGCTACAGCTGGCGTGCGACACTGGAACGCTGCCGCCGACTCGCCAGCGCCTTGGCGGCGCGCGGCGTCCGCCGCGGCGACACCGTAGCGTTGATGGCGCCGAACCTCCCCGAGGCCTTCGAGGCGCATTTCGGCGTGCCGATGGCCGGGGCGGTGGTGAACGCGCTCAACATCCGCCTCGACCCGGAGACGATCGGCTTCATCCTGCGCCACGGCGAGGCCAAGGTGCTGATCACCGACATCGAATTTTCGCTGGTGATTAGAGAGGCACTGGCCCAGCTCGACGAGAAGCCGGTCGTGATCGACATCGCCGATGCGCAGGGACCGGGCGGTGATCGGCTCGGCGAGATGGACTACGAAGACTTTCTCGCGACCGGCAACCCGGATTTCGCGGAGGTGACGCCGGAGGACGAGTGGGAGGCGATCGCGCTCAACTACACCTCGGGAACCACCGGCAATCCGAAAGGTGTCGTCTATCACCACCGTGGAGCTTATCTGAACGCGCTCGGCAACGTCCTGGTCTGGGGCATGCGGCAGCACCCGGTCTATCTGTGGACCTTACCAATGTTCCACTGCAACGGCTGGTGCTTCCCGTGGACGATCACGGCGATGGCAGGCACCCATGTCTGCCTGCGTCGGGTCGAGGCCGCTGCGATCTACCAGGCAATCGCGCGCGAAGAGGTCACGCATCTCTGCGGCGCTCCGGTGGTCATGAACATGCTGCTCAATGCCGGACCGGGGCAACAACATCCGCTCGAGCGGCGGGTCGAGATGATGACTGCCGGGGCGGCACCTCCCGCCGCGGTGATCGAGGGCATGGAGGGCCTGGGCTTTCACATCACCCATGTCTACGGGTTGACCGAGGTCTATGGCCCCGCCGTCGTCTGCGCCTGGCACGCCGAATGGGATGAGTTGCCGGCCGCCGAGCGGGCACGGCTCAAGGCGCGCCAGGGTGTCGCCTATCCGGTGCTCGATGGTCTGATGGTCGCCGATCCGGCGACCCTCGCGCCGGTCCCGGCAGACGGCACGACGATGGGCGAGATCTTCATGCGCGGCAACATCGTCATGAAGGGCTACCTAAAGAACTATCGCGCCACCGAGGAGGCCTTTGCCGGCGGCTGGTTCCATTCGGGCGATCTCGGGGTCATGCATCCCGACGGCTATATCGAGCTGAAGGACCGCTCGAAGGACATCATCATCTCAGGCGGCGAGAACATTTCGACGATCGAGGTCGAAGACGTCCTCTACCGGCATCCTTGCGTGCTCGAGGCGGCGGTGGTTGCCCGGCCTGACCCGATGTGGGGCGAGACTCCTTGCGCGTTCGTGACACTCAAGCCCCAAGCCACGGCAACGGCGGACGAGATCATCGCCTTCTGCCGCGAGCACATCGCCCGTTTCAAGGCGCCGCGGACCGTCATCTTCGGGCCGCTGCCAAAGACCTCGACCGGCAAGATCCAGAAATTCTTGCTGCGTGAGCTCGCCAAGAGCAACGCGTGAGGCCGCGTGAACCCCGCGGCCTCGGAATGAGCACAGAAAAGCCGGGAGGGACAGCGAGCCTCCCGGCTTTCTGAGGGGCCAGGTTGCTGAGGGCTGCGGTCAGTGCCGCTCGAGCTGGAAGATCTCGTCCTTGATGCGGAGCTTCTGGCATTCCTCATCGACCCTACATAACCCCAGCATTTCCGGCCATGACCACATGGCGGCGCCGATCGATGCCTCTCGCTCGGTCGAGATCGTTCGCGAGGGCGATCTCCTCGCCGCCCATCGCTCGCATAACGCCATAATTCCTCCACTTCTCCTTGCGCCGACCGCGTAACGGCCGATCGTCACCGATAAGGCGTTCAAAATTAGGTAAAGGCCCGCGGATGTGCCGGTATATGTCTCGATTGCTCGCAAGGCTCTACAGGACGCATATGCCGCCGTCGGAGATCGCCGAGGCGTCAGACTGAGCCGGGAAGCCTTCGCTGGAGATCAAAGGCGCGTCTTGCCCACCGCTCGATGATCTTCTGAAGTTCGGCGACGCCATCGGTCAGAGCGGCGGGGCCGGGCTGCAAGATCAGGGACGATTTGATCTTGTACAGGTCTTGATGCTGCACGGCCGGAGTTCGGTCGAAGCCAGGCCGCACCATCACCCGCTCGGGCCGGAACTTCTTGCCGCACCACGAGCCGATGATCAGATCCGGCTCTCGCGCGATCACCTCATCGATGGTCACCACGCGATCCTTGCGCCCTGGCTTGCACGATCGGGAAAGATGTCGATGCCGCCGGCGATGGCGATGAGCTCCGAGACCCATCCAATCCCAGAGATCAGCGGATCGTCCCATTCTTCGAAGAATACTCTCGGTCGCTTCGGTAACCGTTCGGCGCGGCTTCGGGTTTCGGCCAAACGCGCTTCGAGCACGCCGCCGAGTCGCCGGGCCCTCTCGCTCGCGTCGACCAACGCACCAACCGTCCGAATCATGTCGAAGATCCCTGCGACGCTTCGCTGATTGAACGCATGGACGTCGAGCCCATTGCGAACGAGAGCAGTGACAATGTCCGCTTGGAGGTCGGAGAACGTCAGGACGAGGTCGGGCTTCAGCGCCAGGATCTTGTCGATGTTCGCCGAAGTGAAGGCGCTCACGCGCGGCTTTTCACGGCGAGCCTGCGGCGGGCGCACGACATAGCCGGAAATCCCAACGATGCGGTCCTGCTCGCCCAGCAGATAAAGCGTCTCGACGGTCTCTTCGGTCAGACAGACAATTCGGCTCGGTGGAAACATCGAACTCCGCGGCCCCTCGTTAACCGGCGCGCCTAGTCCCATTCCGATCGGGCGCGGCCGGCGGTCAAGCGCTGCGGCGACGCTGCCGAATCAGAATGCCAACGAGCGATATGCTCACAACGGATGGCCAAGATGCTGGCGAGGCAGTGTGGCGGCAGATCGATCCTCTACGCAATCGGGCAACTCGCGAACACGACGCCTCACGAGCCGATGCACTGATCGGAAGGGCGAGGGATTTTCTAAAGACCGGGCGTCGACGAGAAGCTCGAACAGGTTCCGCGCCATATATTTCGGCGACTAGCGATCCCACTCCCCGCGGACGAGCAACACTGGTGCGACTATCCCTGGCGGATTGTAAACTGGCTTGCGAGCGGACCGATAGACTTGATCATCGAGCAAAGCGCCATTCGGCGCTCGCTCGATCGGCGGGTTCTGCGTGCCGCCCTCGGGATCAGTCGCCCAGATCCGGTCGGCCCAGCGGTCGAACCAGCCGCAAGGGATCAAGTCGGTTCTCTTTTCTTCGGGCACGCGGCGAACCAACGCCGGCGGGCCTCTGCGCAGCAGGTCACGCCGCACACGCTGCGCCACAGCCCTCATGGTAAGCCTGTCGAACCATGCGACGCCGCTGATCGAAAACGGCCGGCCTGCGGACCCTGCCGATCCTGCTCGGTTGGAGGCGAAGATCCCCTTTTCCACCCCACCTCGTCGCTCAATCCCCTGGTTTCGCGCCGATTCCGGCCGTTCGCGGGCCCCCTATCGAACCGCGGAAGTCGACCCTTCTCGGCCACTCAGCCTTCGCGCCGGGAACGGCTCTTCCTGCCCCACAGCCGACCTTGCCGGTAGGATCAAGAAACCGGCTCGGATGTGTAGAGAACCGATATTCTCAAGTCCGGCCACAAAAATCCCGCTATTGGACCTGGATCGGGTTAAGGGGATGGGTCAGTCGCGCCAGACGACCCTCCGAAGACAGTTTTCGGCGCAAGCACGATAGGCATCTTTGTATTTCCGTTGTACGATGAAGCAATAGGCCGGGCAACACGGCCTAACCGAACAGGAGGGAAGCGATGGCACCAGCGTTCTGGGCGGCCGGCCTGGGCGTCGCCTTGGTGGCGGCAGCGCCAGCGATCGCCGACGAGGCGCCGAAATACGGCGGTATACTGACCTACATGATCCCGGCGGACTCGCCGCCGAGTTTCGACGCGCAACGCGAGGAAACCTATGCGACGATCCACTCGGCGGCGCCGTTCTACAGTGTGCTGATACGGATCAATCCCGACAATCCGGAATCGACTACCGACATCGTCTGCGACCTGTGCACCGAGATGCCGCAGTCGACCGATGGCGGCACAACCTACACTTTCAAGATCCGCGACGACGTGGAGTTCCATAACGGGGACAAGCTGACTGCTGAGGACGTCGCGGCGAGCCTGAACAAGATCGCCTTTCCGCCGGAAGGCGTGGTAAGCCCGCGCTCCGCCACTTTCATGATGGTCGACAAGATCGCGGCGACCGACCCGCAAACCGTCGTCATTCATCTGAAGTTCGCCACCAGCGCGTTCCTACCGGCGCTAGCCGACCCCTACAACTGGATCTATCAGAAGAAATTCCTCGACAAGGACCCCCACTGGTACGAGCACAACATCATGGGCTCTGGCCCCTTCGTCTTCGAGGAATTCCAAACGGGTCAGTTAATTAAAGGAAAGCGCAACCCCCATTACTACCATCAAGGGCTGCCTTACCTTGACGGCTTCGTCGGGATCTATGCGCCGAAGCAGGCGGTGCAGCTCGACGCGATCCGCGCCGATCGCGCCGCGACCGAGTTTCGCGGCTACCCGCCGTCGGCGATAGACCAGCTGAAGCAAGAACTTGGCGACAAGATCGTGGTGCAGCGGAGCGACTGGAATTGCACTCTAGGGGCCTGGATCAACCACCAGCGAAAGCCGTTCGACGATGTGCGGGTGCGTCGCGCCTTGGTTCTGGCACTCGACCACTGGGGCAGCGCGCCGGCCCTCTCTCGGATAAGCCTGATGCACACCGTCGGCAGCCTCGTCTTTCCGGGATCACCGTTGGCGCCCGACAAAGACCAGCTCAGCACAATCGCCGGCTTCTGGCCCGACATCGAGAAGTCACGAGCCGAGGCGCGCCGGCTGCTGAAGGAGGCAGGCGCCGAAGGCCTCAGCTTCGAACTGGTGAACCGCGACGTCGATCAGCCGTACAAATATCTCGGGATTTGGCTGATCGATCAATGGAGCAAGATCGGCCTGCACGTCACGCAGAATGTGGTGCCGACCGGTCCCTGGTTTGCGGCGTTGCGCGGCGGCGATTTTAGCGTTTCGACCGGCGGCAGTTGCCACGGCATCGTCAACCCGGTGTTGGATGTCCAACCCTGGCTGCCGCGCTCTGTCAGCGAGTCAAATTACGGCTACTACGAGGATCCGAAAGAACTCGACATCTACGAGAAGATGCTCCACGAGACGGATCTTGTGAAGCAGCGCGCTCTAATGCTCCAGTACAACGAGCGCGTGCTGGACGAGGAGGCGCACTATATCCACTCGTTTTGGTGGAATCGGTTGGTGCCCCTGCGTTCCTACGTCCATGGCTGGAAGATCGGCCCGAGCCACTACTCCAACCAGGATTTGGAGACTATTTGGCTCAGCGTTCCCGAATGCGGGACGTGTAGTGCACACCCGACGATGGAGAAGGCCGAAGTCGAAACCGGCAAATAACCCGGGAAAGACGGCGGTGAAGCCGCATGGCCTCGCCCTTGTCGCAGCGCCTGGCGCCCGGCCAAGCGGCAAAAGCCGCAAAGTCGCTATGCGGCGCGCGGTAGCTGCACCAGCCGGGCCTTCAGCATATCGAAGTCGACCGGCTTGGTAAGGAATTCGCAGGCGCCGAGTTCGCCGGCGCGACGGCGGCGTTTGTCGTCACCGTACGCCGTCACCATCATCACCGGCAGATTGGACCAGCGTTGCTTGATCTCGGCGAGCAAATCCAATCCGTCCATCTCGGGCATGTTGATGTCAGAGAGGATCACGATCAACGTTGGCTCTATCCCGTTACTTAGCAACTTCAGCGCCTCGTCGCCCGAGTTGGCGAAATGCATCACGTAGGTGCCGTTGCGTGCTTCGCGGCGAAAGCGCTGGCGGAACAGGTCAGCCACATCCGGCTCGTCATCGACAACCAGGATGCTGACGCTCACGTGCTGCTCCCCGCCGCCCGACCGTTGCGCGGCAAGCGGATCGTGAATTCGGTGAATTCGCCGGGGCGGCTCGCGACCTCGATCGAACCGCCGTGTTGTTGCGTGACGATGTCCCAGCTGATCGAGAGCCCGAGCCCGGTCCCTTCTCCGGTCGGCTTCGTCGTAAAGAACGGCTGAAACAGCTGGTCCCTGATTTCGGGCGATATACCAGTGCCGTTGTCGCGCACCCGGACCTCGACCGCCTCGCCCAGATCGCGGGTCGACACCTGGAGGGTCGGGCGATAGGCGGTCTCGCCATTGTCGCGGGCGCGCTTGGTGGCGGCGTAGAAGCCGTTGCCGAACAGGTTCAGCAACACGCGGGTCATCTCCTGCGGCGCCAGCTCGATCGGGGCGACCCCGGGGTCGAGATCGCGTTCCAGGGTTATGTTGAAGCCCGCATCCTGGGCGCGGGCGCCGTGATAGGCGAGATTGAGCGCCTCATCGACGAGGGCATTGAGATCGACCTCGCGGCGCTCGCCCGACACCCCGCGCGAGTGCTCCAGCATGCTCTTGACGATGCCGTCGGCGCGCCTGCCGTGCTCGGCGATCTTTTCGAGGTTGCCGGTCAGCATCGCGACGATTTCGTCGAGTTCGGCGCGCTCCTCGTCGCCGAGCGTGGCGATCGCCGGGCGCGCGGTCTCTTGCAGTTCTTCCAGAAGCTCGACCGAAAGGCCGGCGAAATTGTTGACGAAGTTGAGCGGGTTTTGATCTCGTGGGCGATGCCGGCGGTCAATTGCCCGAGCGAGGCCATCTTCTCCGACTGGATCAGCCGGTCCTGGGCGCGGCGCAGATCAGCGAGTGCGGCCTCGGCGGCGGTGCGGGCGCGGCGCGCTTCCTCGCCGCGCCGCCAGTTCCTGAAACAGCCGCGCATTCTCAATCGCGAGCACGGCCTGCCCGGCAAAGGTTTGCAACAATGTCGGAATGGTCGGTGCAAAGCCGCCGGCCGTGCGCCGGCGGATCACCAGCCCGCCGACGACCTTGTCCTCGCGCAGCAGCGGCACCGCCACGACCGCATTGATGCCTTCCAGCAATCCCCCGCGGTCGGGGCCGGTGAGCGTCGTGTCCTGCTGCACGTCGTCGACACGCACCGGCGCGTGCTCGACCGCGGCACGGCCGAGATGGGTCTCGCCCAGCCTGACCCGCCTTTCGCGCAGCGCCACCACTCGCTCCGCGCTCATGCCAAAGGCGGATTTGGGCACAAAGACTTCCTCGGTCTCGTCGAATTCGTAGATGGTGCCTTCATCGGCCTGCGAGAGCTGCACCGCGCGGCTGATGATCGTGGCGAGCACGGTGTCGAGGTCGAGCGAGGAATTGACCGCGCGCAGCACCTCTTCGAGCGCCTGCAGTTCGGCGACCGACCGGGTCAGTTCGTCGGTGCGGGCCTGCAACTCGCCGAGCAGCCGCGCGTTCTCGATCGCGATGACCGCTTGGTCGGCAAAGGTGCGCACCAGGTCGATTTGTCGCTCGGTGTATGACTCGACCCTTTCCGCGCGAGATTGATCGTGCCGAGCACGGCCCCCTCACGCAGGAGCGGCACTCCAAGCACCGTACGTCGCCCGGACGCCGCACTCTCTGGAAACGCGAAATCCGGGTCAGCGCGGATGTCCGCGACATGCACGACCCTGCCTTCGAGCGCCACCCGCCCGTGGAGGGTTTCGCGACCGGGGACAATGGTTCGTTGGCGCTGGATCGCCCAAAACTCGGGCTCCGCTGCACTGTACGAACTCGACACACGGCGGTAGACCTCGCCCTCGCGTATCGTGATCGCTCCGGTATCGGCGCCGCAAAGCCGGGTGG
>Ga0306921_10000221_pt1 | contig 45450 bp, 47 predicted proteins | sample sta12Cox44000080_FD_203760 | JGI IMG/M metagenome (GOLD analysis project Ga0306921, IMG submission 203760) | Lab enrichment of tropical soil microbial communities from Luquillo Experimental Forest, Puerto Rico - statoxic.12C.oxic.44.000.080 (v2)... | ecosystem: Environmental > Terrestrial >... | reverse complement strand
TCGGAGCAGGAGTGAGTCATGAACCTGCTGCTGCTCTTGCTCGTGATCATCCTGCTGATCGGGGTGTTTCCGTCGTGGCCGTACAGTCGTGAGTGGGGCTACTACCCCAGCGGCACGCTCGGAGTCGTCTGGATCGTGCTGGTCGTGGCGGCCCTGATGGGCCGGATCTGAGCGCACCGACCGACACGGCGCTCTCGGACGGAGCGGGGTGCGCGGGCTAGCGCCGCGTCCCCCGCTCTTACAGCTGCAGCTGTGCCAGTGACTCGAGTGCGAGCGCGAGCACCGGCCGGCGCGAGCGCACGGCGGTCGCACGCAGCGGGCGGCGCCGCTCGCGTCCGAAGCCCAGCACGGTCGCGACGCGGTCGGGCGTTCCCAGGTCGCTCCAGCCGCACGGCGGCACCGGCACCACGCACAAGCGCTGCGTCGCGCGCTCCATCACGTCGCGCGAGAAGTCGCGAGGCGAGAGCTCGCGGTACAGCGAGAGCAGCTTCGCGCCGTCCCCGGGCGACTGGACGATCTCGGGGAGCGCGCGGCAGAAATCCCCGACCAGCTGCGGCTGCGCGTCGCTGAACGCCGAGAACAGTCCCAGCGCGCGCGCCGCGAACACGAAGCTCGACCACAATGCGCCCCGCGCGAGCAGCCGTTCCGCGGTCTCGAGCGGGGGCTTCTCGACGAATAGCGCGATCCGGCGCGGATCGCCGGGAAGCGCGCCGCGCTCTCGCCCCGCGGGGACGATCCACCCGTACTGGGTGTCCGGGTGCTCCGCCGTCATTCCCAGCAGCGCGATGTCTCGGGGCTGGCGTCGGACCGCTTCGAGCGCGGCCAGGAAGGCGCGCTGGAGCACCGCCTCATCCGCCACGTGGTGGTCGGACGGCATGATCACCACCTCGCCGAGCGGGTCGCGCTCGAGCACGTGCATCAGCGGGAGGAGGATCCCGGCAGCCGTGCCCCGCGACTCGGGCTGGACGATCACGTTTTCGCCGGGCAGCTCCCGCAGCTCGTCACCCCAGAAGTCCCGATGCGCTTCGGTGACGATCACGAGGATGCGCGCGGGCTCGGAGATGTCACGGGCTCGGCGCAGGGTCTCGGCCAGGAGGCTCGGGCCGCCCGCCAGCGAGCAGAACTGCTTGGGGACGGTCACTCCCGAGCGGGTGGTCGTCAGCTCCCGGAGGCGGCGGCCTTCACCTCCAGCCAGCACGATCGTCCAAGGTCCTCGCATCGACGCAAGCCCTCCATCCCGGATCCCCGTTGTCGGCCGTGCATTGCTCATGCCGCGGGAAGCGCCTCCGACGAGAGCGCAGTGAGACCTCCGCGACGGTGGATCGTGAAGCTGCTCACGTCGGGATCGGATGGACGTGTCTACAAAACGCGGAGCGGACCGGGGCGGAGACCCGCTCTGCAGGAGCGGGAAAACCGCCGCGGCGGCGCACCGCTTCTCCCGCGGCTGCACGGCGCGTGGCATGCCGCTTGCTCACTCCTTGGCTTGCTCAGCTCGTCGATCGTGGAGCGGCAACCATGGTCGGCGAGGGTACCGGCGCCCCCTACCCCATGCGGCCCTCCCCGCCGCCCTGCGCCGTGACCGCCCCGGCCTGCGACACACCGTCGCAGGTCGGGGGATGAGCCTGGGGCAGCTCTCGTGTCGCTGCTTCGGAGTTCACGCGTGCCGAAGGCCATCCGGCATTCCCGTCTTCGCTCTCTTCGTTGGGTCCCCTGGACGGTGCTGGTGGTGGCGATCGTGCTCGTCGGCGCGCGCCTCGCCATGCCGTACGCGATCCGCCACGACCTGAACCTCGTGCTGGCGAAGAACCCGACCTACGACGGGACGATCGGCGAGGTCGACGTTTCGCTCTACCGGGGCGCCTACACGGTCCACGAGGTGAACGTCAAACGCCGCGGCGCGCACTCTCCCGTTCCTTTCGCCTCCGTGCCCACGGTCGACCTGTCGATCGAGTGGGGCGCACTCTTCCACCGCAAGCTCGTCGGCAAAGTCGAGTTCGACGCGCCGCAGCTGAACTTCGTCGGCGGCTCGCCGGAGCAGCGGCAGACCGGGACGGGCGGGGATTGGTGGACGCTCGTCGGCAAGCTGTTTCCGGTCGGGCTGAACCGGGTGGAGGTCCGCGACGGCAAGATCCACTTCCGGAACTTCCAGAGCCATCCCCCGGTGAACGTGCGGATGGACCACGTCGATCTGGTGGTGGAGAACGTCCAGAACAGCCGGCACTCGAGCGACGCCAAGCACGCCAGCATCGACCTGCGCGGGGTGCTCCCTGGCTCGGGCCAGCTGGTGATGCGGGCAGCGGTGGATCCCGCCGCGAAGACGCCCGAGTTCGATTGCGACGTGGTGCTGCGGAACATCTCGCTGCCCGACCTGAACGACTTCCTCCACGCCTACACCAAGCTCGACGCGAGCCAGGGCAGGGTCGACCTCTATGCGGAGGTCACCGCCCGGGACGGGAGCTTCGACGGCTACGCGAAGCCTTTCCTGCGCGACATCAGCGTGGTCGGAACGAACGAGAAGACGACCCAGCAGAGCGTCTTCTCTGCCGCCTGGCGCACCTTCGCGCAGGGGCTGATTGCATTCGAAGGTCGAATCGGGCAGCTCACGGGTGGTGGTGACCGGCTTCGGTCCGTACTCGATCAACCTCGACGTGTCCGCCTACGTGCTCACCGGCGAGCTCGACGAATACTTCAGGATCGCCGAGCAGCTGAACTTCGCCGTGCTGGAGGTGTTGAACGCGAACGGCTCGGGGATCGCGTTCAGCTCGCCTCCCGCCTTCAAGTGACCCTTCTACAAAGCTCTCGGCGACGACCGCGAACGTCTGCCGAAACGACGCCCGCATGCGGGCACGGCTCTTGCTCGCTCCTGTTCCGACCATGATCTCCGCCTTGCCCGGAGCCTGCCCGCACGAAGGCTCGAGCGGCGACTCGACTGCGCTCGCGTCGGCCCTTCGGCTCGCGGTGAGCGCGCTGGACGGAGCCGGCGTCCCGTATCTGCTGATCGGAGGTCTCGCCTCTGCGATCCTGGGCCGGCCCCGCTGCTCGAGCGACGTCGACCTGTTCGTCGCACCGGAGTGCGCGCCGCGTGCGCTCGCAGCGCTGGCGGGAGCTGACTTCAGCACCGAAATCACCAACGCCACTTGGCTGTACAAGGCCTTCTCCCAGGACATCCTGGTCGACATCCTGTTCAGGACCGTCGGCGACATCTACCTGGACCGTGAGATGCTGCGGCGCTCGCAGCTCTACCAGTTTCTCGGCACGCGGGTGCGCGTGGTCGCGCCCGAGGATCTGATCGTGATCAAGGCGCTGGTGCACGACGAAGAGACGCCCCGACACTGGCACGACGCGCTGGCGCTGCTCGCACGCCACGACCTCGACTGGGGCTACCTGCTCGGGCGGGCACGGCACGGCCCGCGCCGGGTGCTGTCGCTCTTGTTGTACGCGGCATCGAACGACCGGCTGGTGCCGTCGCGGGTGCTCCGCCAGCTGGCCGACCAGGTGCTGGAGGACTGAACGTGGTGCGGATCGCCGCAACGGCCGACCTGCACGTCGACCGCGACTCCGTGGCGCGCTGGAAGGAGGATCTCGCCCCCGTCTCGGACCGCGCCGACCTGCTCTTGCTGGGCGGAGACCTGACCCAGAACGGCGTGGCGTCCGAAGCGGACTTGCTGGTCGAGGCGCTTGCAGGCGTGTCGGTGCCGATCTGCGCGGTGCTCGGCAACCACGACCTGCACGCCAACGCGGAGGACGCGATCCGGAAGATCCTCGAGCGCCGCGGCGTGATCGTGCTCGAGGGCCGTGCAGCGGAGCTGCGGGTCGGCACGGTGCGCGTCGGCGTCGCGGGCACGATCGGGTTCGGCGGCGGCTTCGACGGCGCCTGTGCCACGGATTTCGGGGAGCTGGAGATGAAGGCCTTCGTGGGCCGCAGCAAGCAGCTGGCGGAGCGGCTCGAGCTCGCGCTGGCGCAGCTCCACTCCGACGTGCGGATCGTGCTCTTGCACTACTCTCCGATCCCGGAGACGCTCGCCGGCGAGCCGCGCGAGCTCTACCCCTTCCTGGGCAGCCAGCTCCTCGGCGACGCGATCGACCGGATCGGCGCGGACCTCGTGCTGCACGGGCACGCCCACCGCGGCAGCGAGCGCGGCACGACACAGCGCGGTGTCGAGGTGCGCAACGTTGCGCAGCCGGTCACCCGCGCCGCCTATTGCCTGTTCCGGCTGGGGGAGCCGGCCACGGCTGCGCGAGAGGCGTCGGGCTAGCCGTGCGCGTGGCGCAGATCTCCCCGCTGTACGAGTCGGTCCCTCCGCAGGGCTACGGCGGGACCGAGCGGGTGGTGTCGTGGCTGAGCGAGGCGCTGGTCGCCGCCGGACACCGCGTCACGCTGTTCGCCTCGGCCGACTCCGAGACGAGCGGCGAGCTGGTGCCGTGCGCGCCGCGCGCGCTGCGGCTCGATCCCGAGGCCGGCGATCCCATCGCCGCCCACATCTTGATGCTGGAGCGGGCGTTCCAGCGCTCGGAAGATTTCGACGTGATCCACGCCCACGTCGACTACCTGGCGTTTCCGTTCGCGCGGCACGCGAAGTGCCCGGTGGTCACGACCCTGCACGGCAGGCTCGACCTGCCCTGTCTCCAGCCGGTGTTCCGCGAGTTCCGCGAGCAGCGCCTGGTCTCGATCTCCGACGCCCAGCGCACCCCGCTGCCCTGGGCGAAGTGGGAGGCCACCATCCACCACGGTCTGCCCGCGGACCTGTACCGCTTCTCGCCCAAGACCGACGGCTATCTCGCGTTCCTGGGCCGGATCTCGCCCGAGAAGCGCGTCGACCGCGCGATCGAGATCGCGGTGCGCGCCGGCCGGAAGCTGCTCGTCGCCGCGAAGATCGACGCCGCGGACCGTGCCTACTACGAGCGCGAGATCCGCGCGCTGCTCGAGCATCCGCTGGTCGACTACATCGGCGAGGTCGGAGACGCGGACAAGAACGAGTTCCTCGGCCGGGCCGACGCCGTGCTGTTCCCGATCGACTGGCCGGAGCCCTTCGGGCTGATCATGATCGAGGCCTTCGCCTGCGGCACGCCCGTGATCGCCTGGCCCGAGGGCTCGGTGCCCGAGGTGATCGAGCCCGGGGTGAACGGCTTCCTGTGCGAGGACATCGACTCTGCCGTGCGCGCGGTGGAGGAGCTCGAGGCCATCGATCGCGCGCGCTGCCGGAAGCGCTTCGAGAAGCGCTTCACTTCCGAACGCATGGCACGCGATTATGTCGCCGTGTACGAGCGCCTCCTCGCATGAATCCAGAGCAGCCCGGCTTCCCCATCCTCGCCGAAGAGGGCGGCAGCGAGGAGCGCACCCTCGTCCTCACCCGCGGCGACAGCTTCGCGCTGTTCGACCGCCACGGTGACTTCCGGCCGATGCCGTCGGGCCGCCACGGACTGTTCTTCGACGGCACCCGCTTCCTGTCGGCGCTGCTGCTGCGGCTGGCGCGCCGCCGGCCGCTGCTGCTCTCCTCGGGCACGCGCGCCGACAACGACGCCCTGTCGATCCACTCCACCAACGCCGACGTGCGCGAGGGCGACCGGATCACGCTCGCCCGCGAGAGCATCTACCTGCATCGCTCGATCGAGCTGCACGACGGTGCCTTGCGGCTGCTGCTCGACGTGCGCAGCTACGCCGCCCACCCCGTCACCCTCGAACTCGAGTTCGGGTTCGCCGCCGACTACGCGGACGTGTTCGAGGTGCGCGGGACCCGGCGCGAGGTGCGCGGCTCGATCAACGCCCCGCTGGTGCGCCCCGAAGGCGTCGAGCTGTCCTACACCGGTCTGGATCAGATCGTGCGCCGCACCCGCCTCGCCTTCGACGCCGCGCCGCTGCGGATCGGCCCGGACTATGCGCACTACGCCACCAAGCTGGGCCCGGGCGAGCGCGCGACGCTGGGCCTGCGCATCGAGTGCGAGATCGCGGAGAGCGACCGGATGCGCGCGGGCAGCTTCGCGCTGCCGCGCGCACCGCGCCGCGAGGCGCCGCCGGCTCTGTTGATCCAGTCCTCGAACCCCGCGTTCGACGAGTGGGTGAGGCGCTCCGCGCTCGACCTCGCGATGATGACGGCGCAGACCCCGCACGGGCCGTTCCCCTACGCCGGCGTGCCCTGGTTCAGCACGCCGTTCGGCCGTGACTCGCTCATCACCTCGTTCCAGGCGCTCTGGCTCGACCCGGGGCTGGCGCGCGGGGTGCTGCGCTTCCTGGCCGCCCACCAGGCGGACCGCCACCACCGCGCGGACGACGCCGAGCCGGGGAAGATCGTGCACGAGATGCGCGGCGGCGAGATGCCGGCGCTCGGCGAGGTCCCGTTCGCGCACTACTACGGCAGCGTCGACGCCACGCCGCTGTTCCTGCTGCTCGCGGGGGCCTACCACGAGCGGACCGGCGACGACGACCTGATGCGCGAGCTGTGGGGGAATTTCGAGCGCGCGCTCGACTGGATCGACGGCCCCGGCGACCCCGATTCCGACGGCTTCGTCGAGTATCTGCAGCGCTCGCCCAACGGTCTCTCCAATCAGGGCTGGAAGGACTCGCGCGACTCGATCATGCACGCGGACGGCACGCTGGCCGAGGGGCCGATCGCGCTGTGCGAGGTGCAGGCGTACGTGTACGCGGCGAAGCTTGGAATCGCGCGGGTCGCGCGCCACCTGGGCAAGGAGCTGCTCGCCGACCGGCTCGAGCGCTCGGCGCGGGCGCTGCGTGAAGCCTTCGAGCGCGCGTTCTGGTGCGAGGATCTCGGCACCTACGCGCTCGCGCTCGACGGCAAGAAGCAGCCCTGCCGGGTGAGGGCCTCCAACGCGGGGCACGCGCTGTTCGCGGGCATCGCCTCGAACGAGCACGCGGCCGCGCTGATCCCCACGTTGATGTCGGAGGAGATGTTCTCGGGCTGGGGCGTGCGCACGCTGTCCGCGTCGGCGGCGCGCTTCAACCCGGTCTCGTACCACAACGGTTCGGTGTGGCCCCACGACAACGCGCTGATCGCGCACGGCCTCGCGCGCTACGGGGCGATCGGTGCGGCGGGCCGGATCCTCGACGGGCTCTTCGATGCGGCGCGGCAGATCCGGGACTCGCGGCTGCCGGAGCTGATGTGCGGCTTCACGCGCGTGCCGCGCGACTGTCCGATCCTGTACCCGGTCGCGTGCTCGCCTCAGGCATGGTCGGCGAGCTGCGTGTTCCTCGCGCTGCAGTCGGTGCTGCGCATCTCGGTCGACGCGCGCCGGAGGCAGATCCGGCTCTCGCGGCCGATGCTGCCGTCGTTCCTCGACCACGTGACCATCCGCGACCTCTCGGTCGGCGGCGCTTCGCTCGACCTGTTGTGCGAGCGGAACAACCACGAGGTCGACCTGCGCGTGCTGCGCCAGAGCGGCGATCTCGACCTGGTGGTGACGCTCGCCTGAGCGCGGTCAGCGCGGCAGGTCTTCGGCACGCTGCAGCTGGCCTTCCAGCAGCGGCAGGGAGTCGGTCGCGAAGGCGCGCAGCTCGGTGTCGCGGCCGTTCGAGGACTCACGCTCGAACAGCTCGACGTCGTCCGCGTGGGCCCGCAGCTGCTGGTCGGCGTACTCCCGGTCGAAGGCGACCCCGTTCGCCGTCGCCAGGCGCGCGAGCGCCGCCCGGTGGTCGGCGTCCAGGTCGCTCGGCAGCCACAGCCCCTGCTCCCGCGCGAGCCGTGCGAGCTCGCGCTGCGAGGTCCGGTGGTCGTCGACGATCCGCGCGGCGAACGTGCGCGTCCGCTCGCTGCCGCGGTCGCGCGCGAGCTCGCCGGCCTCGAGCTGGTAGCGGCTCGCGATCGCTGCCCGGGTCACGAAGTCCTGCGACTGGCGCGACCGTCGAGAGCGCGACCGTCGTCAGCATGCTGAGCAGTGCGACGGCGCTCTCGCGCATCATCGCGCCTTCGCGCGCGAACGCTTTTCGCTCTGTTCGCTCGCGGTCTGCGGAGGCAGCACCGCATCGAGACCGAGGTTCTGCATCCACAGCGGACGCCTCCAGCCCTGGGTGTGGTAGAGGTGCCGGTCCTCCTCCACGTCCTCGACCTCGCCGAGCGCGCCCAGCAGGCTCTCGCCGAGCGCGCGCACGACCTTGCGGCCCGCCGGCTCCTCTTCGTCGAGGCCCAGCTCCTCGAGCAGCTTCGTCACGATCTGCTCGTGGCGACGCGTCTGCTCGAGATACTCGAGCCACTCGTCGCGCAGCTCGCGGTTCAGCGCGCACTCGAGCGCGGCCTCGCAGAGGTCGTGCAGCTGTTCCGTCTTCATGGCGTGGGTCCTCCTCCGGTCCGGAGGTGCAGGCTGCATGCCTCGCCCTCGCCGGTCCCCGCTGCACGGCCCGGAGACCGTCGAAGCCGGCTCTACAAACCGGCCGCAGATCCGGCTCCGGCGACCAAGACCGCGGCTGAGCCAGACGGGCCGACTGGCATGCCGATTGCTCGACCGGGGTGGGCGCGCGCAGCGCGCACAGACACGGAGGTTGCAGCGGAATGGCTGGCAAGATGGACAAGGCCAAGGGCAAGGCGAAGGAGGCGGTCGGTCACGCGGTGGGCAACCGGCGGCTCGAGCGCGAGGGCAAGCGCGATCAGGCCATCGGGGAACTGAAGGACAAGGTGCACAAGGCCAGGCGCGAGGCCGAGCGCAGCGTCGACGAGACGCTTCACCACCCCGAAGACTACGAGGACGAGCGGCCCTAGAGCTCGGAGGAGTCGGCGCGATGAATGGTTGGACTCTCGCGAACCGATCAGCGGGGCTGCGGGCCGAGCTCGAGCGCGCGATCCGCGGAATGCTCCCAAGCCGGCAACGGCCGAGCTCGGCGCTGCCGCGAATCCTCGCGGCGATGGCCCTGGCCGCCGCAGGAGCGTTGGCGGCTCTCTGCCTGGCGCCGCGCAGCGGCGCCGCGACCCGCGCGCTGGCGCGCCGTCGGCTCGACGGGCTGCAGCGACGAGCTCGCGGAATCGTCCGCGACGCGGCGCGGACCGCGAGCGAGCGCAGCCGCGGAGCCGAGGCGACTCGCTGACTGCTCGCAAATGCGGCGTGGAACGCGGGGCTCAGACCCGCGCTCCACGCCGTCCCTTCCACGAGAAGCGCTCGCGTTCCAGCCTGCGCCGGTGTGCGCGCAGTGCGAGCCAGCTGCCGACCGCGACGGCTCCGAGCGTCCACGCCCATGGACGACGGCGGATCCTCTGCGGCAGGTTGGTGAGCACGAGAGAGAGCGACAAGTCGCGGAGCGCGCGCCGCAGCTCGCGCCGGTGGTCCTCGATCCCGCGTTCCAGTCGCTCACGTCGAGCTTGATGAATCATCCGAAGTCCAGCCGCGCCGGGCGGCGACGATGCAGATCACTCCGAGCACGACCTGTGCGCCGAGCGCGACGGCGAGCCTGGCACCCAGCGTCCAGACCTCGTCGAAGGCGGCCACCCAGGCGATCAAAAGCCCGATCCACGCGCTGAAGATGAACACCGTGCCCAGCGCCAACAGACCCGCGCGCGCCATCACGGACACGACGCGCTCCCGCGAGTCGAGCCGCAGCAGCTCGACCTGCTCGACCAGGAGTTTTTCTCCCGCTTCGAACACGCGGAAGAGACCGCTCACCAACGAGCCGGTGGCGACGCCGTTCGCCATCGCCGGCCTTCAGCGGTCCTGTTGCGCGCCGCCGTTCGCGCCGCGCACAGCGTCCCAGCCGTTGCCCCAGTACTCCTCGAGCCGCTCACCGATCGCACCGCGCAGCTCGCTGCCGCGCGCGGGGGCGAACAGAAGCGCCAGCCCGGCCCCGATCAACACGCCGCTGACCCCGTAGATCAGCACCTCGGCGCGCGAGGGCCGGCGCAGCGACGAGAGGTAGCGGGCGAAGCGGATCATGTCCTGCTTCGGCGGGAGCTGGTCGACGATATCCTGGAACCTCATGGCATGCCCTCCGGGCGCGCGGACACACGCGGCGCCCGCGAACGCATTTCTGTGTCGAGCAAACGGCGTGCCGGCCGCGCCGCGCGGCCCAGCGAGTGCGACGGCTCCGAAGGGGTGCGGTCTACAATCTTCCCGGGGAGTCACTCGAAGCGCACGGGCGCGCCAGCTGCGGGCTGGCCCGGTCGATGGGCATGGAGCTTGCTCGACTCTCCCCCACAAAGCGGAGGTCTCTCCGCTGCGGAGGTCGAAATGCTCTACTGGGCGCTCGTCTTCTTCGTGGTCGCGATCATCGCGGCGGCGTTCGGGTTCACCGGACTCGCCGGCGCGGCGTCTGGCGTCGCGCAGGTCCTGTTCTTCGTGTTCCTGGTGCTGCTGGTGGTCGCCGCTGCGGCGTCCGCGATTCGCGGACGGCCACCGATCTAACGCCGCGGCAAGCCGCCTACGAAGCCTCGCGCTCTGCCGCGCTTCCCGCGCGGTAGACGTTGAGGCGGTTGTAGAGCGTCTTCAGGCTGATCCCGAGCAGCCGCGCGGTCTCGTTCTTATTGCCCTTGCAGTGTTCGAGCGTGGCGAGGATCAGCCGCTTCTCGGAGTCCTCGAGCGTCGAGCCCACCTCGATCGGCACGACGCCATCGCCCGCCGCCACCACCGGTGCCGCGCTGCGCGGCGCCGCGGGCGCCACCAGCGAGTTCAGCACCTCGGGGCCGATGTCGCCGTCGGCGAGAATGAACGCGCGCTGCACCGCGTTGCGCAGCTCGCGCACGTTGCCGGGCCAGCTGTGCGCGCGCAGCCGTTCGAGGGCCGGGCGCGTCCATTTCTTCTGGGTGCTGGCTTCGCGGTTCTGCTCGGCCAGAAAATGCTCCGCGAGCAACTCGATGTCGTTGTCGCGCTGGCGGAGCGGCGGAACCGTGATCGGAAAGACGTGCAGGCGGTAGAACAGGTCCTCGCGCAGCCGCCCCTCGCGCACCGCCAGCTCCGGGTCGCGATTGGTGGCCGCGATCACGCGGACGTCGACCGCGATCGGCGCGCGCCCGCCGACGCGCGTCACCTCGGACTCCTCGAGCGTGCGCAGGAGCTTCACCTGCAGGTCCGCCGGCATCTCGGTGATCTCGTCCAGGAACAGCGTGCCGCCGCTGGCCTCCTCGAACACGCCGGTGCGCCGCCGGTCGGCGCCGGTGAAGCTGCCCTTCTCGTGTCCGAACAGCTCGCTCTCGATCAGCCCCGCCGAGATCGCGCCGCAGTTGACCGCCACCCAGGGATCGTTGTGGCGCCGCGACAGGCGGTGGATGGTCTGCGCGGCGAGCTCCTTGCCGGTGCCGCTCTCGCCCATGATCAGCGCGGTGGCCTGCGTGGGCGCGACGCGCGCGATCAGGTCATAGACCGTCTGCATCGCGTCCGACGCGCCGACCATCAGCCCGAAGCGGCCGAGCCGGCGCAGGTCGCCGCGCAGCGCGGACACTTCGGCCTTGAGCGAACGGGTGCGCAGCACGTTCGCGAGCGCTGCGCGCAAGCGCGAGCGGTCGACGGGCTTGGTCAGGTAGTCCAGCGCGCCGCCGCGCAACGCGTTCACCGCGGAGTCGACGGTGGCGTGGCCGGTCACGACGATGAACTCCGCGTTGGCAGCGTCCTCGTCGCCGACGAGCTCGGTGCCGCGGCCGTCGGGCAGCTCGAGGTCGACCAGCACCACGTCGACGCGCTGCTCCTGGAGCTGCTTTCTCGCCGCGTCGAGCGAACGCGCGCTGCGCCCGTCGAAGCCCTCGAGTTTGACGAGGCCTTCCAGCGCGGCCGCAAAATCCGGGTCGTCTTCGACCACCAGGGCGATGGGGAGGGTCATTCGAGTTCTCCGGGCGGTGCTTCGTTGAGGTCGAGCCAGTACTTCGCGAGGCTCACGAGGGAGCGCGACAGGTGCTCCGCGCCGAAGCGCTTGCGCACGAAGCTGTTCGCGCCCAGGCGGTAGCTCTCGCGCAGGTCGTCGGCGTAGCGCGAGGAGCTCAGCACCACGACGGGGACGTGCGCGAAGCGGCGGTCTTCGCGGATCTGGCGCAACAGGTCGAGCCCGCCCATGCGCGGCATGCGCAGGTCGGCGATCACCAGCCGCGGCATCGTGCGCAGCCCGTCGAGCCAGGCGAGCGCCTGCACGCCGTCGCGCGCGACCGCGACGCGGTCTTCGAGCCCGTTGGCGCGGAACGCGGCCAGCGCCAGCTCGACGTCCGTTTCGTCGTCGTCGACGAAGAGCACGTCGCGGTGGCCGTCGAGCTCGAGCGCGTCGAATGCCTCAACCATCGCCGTCGCTCAGAGTGAAGTAGAACGTGGCGCCCTTGCCGGGCTGGCTCTCGGCCCAGACCCGGCCCTCGTGGCGGCGCACGATGCGCGACACGATCGCGAGGCCGACGCCGGTGCCCTCGAACTCGGAGGCGTGGTGCTGGCGCTCGAACAGGCCGAACAGCTTGTCGGCGAAGCGCGGATCGAAGCCCACGCCGTTGTCGCGCACGAAGTAGACCGCCTCGGCGTTCTCGTCCGCGGGCAGAGCTCCGAACTCGACCCGCGGCTTCTCTTCTCCGCGGGAGAACTTCGCGGCGTTCGCGAGCAGGTTGCGCAGCAGCGCCTCAACCATCGCCGGGTCGCCATGCGCGGCCGGCACCGGATGGAGCACGAACTCGACCCGCGCCCCGGCCTCGCTCTGGCGGATCTCCTGCGCGATCCGCCAGGCCAGCCGGTGCAGGTCCACGGCCCCCCGCCGCAGCGGCCGGCGGCCGAGTCGCGAGAAGTCGAGCAGCCCGTCCATGCGCGCGAGTGCGCGATGGGCGGAGTTGTCGATCCGGCGCAACAGCTCCTGTGCGGCCGGATCCAGTCGTTCGCCCTGCGTCTCGCGCAGCACCGACGTCAGGTTCACGATCGCGCCGATCGGCGAACGCAGATCGTGGGAGACCGAGACGTTGAAGGCCTCGAGGTCGAGCACCACCTCGCGCAGCTCCTCCGTGCGGGCGAGCACGTCCCGCTCCGGATCGGCCGACCGCTCGCTGCGTGCGCTCGAGGGGGGCTGCGCGCGATCCGCCAGCTCCGCGAGCGCCAGGTGCGTCGCGGCCATGGTGCGCGCCCGGCGCGAGGCCACGCGCGTCGCGAACACCAGCGCGCCGATCATCCCGGCCGCGAGCACGCCCGTGGCCAGAAGGATGTCGGGAAGGATCGAGAGCTCCTCTCGCGCAACCGCCGCGGTGGGCCGCAGCTCCACGCGCCAAACCGCGCCGAAGGGATGCGAGGCCGGTTGCGAGGCCTTCCACCAATCGAGACCGGGAGCGGGACTCTGCGAGCTCTGCGCGACGGCGAGGTCGCCGCTCGACAGCACGAATGCGTAGCCGGAGGCGCGCTCGTCGAGCGCGCGAGTGGCGAAGCTCGGGAAGTCGAAACTCGCGCGCAGCACGGCCACCGGCGCGCGAACGGCGTCATCGGACGCGGAGTCGGCGCCGACGAACAACACGAAGCCGTAGCTTCCGTTCTCGAAGCGGACGGGCGAGACCATCGCATGGGGCGCACCGCCAGCCACGTCGGCCTCGGCCGCCTCGAGCGCCGCGCGGAACTCCGCGCGGATGGGCGAGGCTTCGGAGGTCACTTCCCGCCGCTCCGCGCCATTCGACCAGACGAGGGAACGGATCGAGGGATTCTGTTCCAGGAGCGCCGCCGCGTCGTGGCGCCACTCCGCCTCGGATCTCGGCGCGAACCGCACCCAGGACGACGCCAGGTCGCGCAGAGCGACCGACTGGCTCCACGCCCGGCGCTCGAACGCATCGGCACACTCGCGCGCGACGCCGCCGATGCTCGCGCGGAGATGCACCCGCTGGCCGTGCACCAGGCTGGACCACGCGTAGATCGCGACCGCCGCCGTGGTGCACGACACCAGCATGGAGACGAACGCCAGAGGCGAGATCCGGCGGGTTCTCGAGAGCGCGAGATTCGCCAGCCGCATGGAGCTCCTGAGGGGCAGCCCGGCAGTCCGGCCCTCTAGACCAGGACCGTCGAGATCAGGGGGTGGGATCAGAGCCGCCGTCGACCGGGCCAGGATAGCCGACTCGTCTTCCCATGGGCTCTCCGCCCCGACCATCGTCCCGCCGAGCTGCTGGTGATACACCGGGCTCCCTGGGACCCGCCCTAGGGCCCCGGAAACCGCAGTTCACGATGCGTGCCGAGCCATGAAACGCGCGGAGCAGCCTCCGGGCCTCGCAGTCCGTTGGAACTTTGTAGATTTGGCGCGATTCCGACCGCGGGGCGCCGTCCCGGGCGGTTTCAAAGAATCCCGAGCTCGACGACACTGATCTGCGTCGCGCGACAGCGCGCAGACCTGGATCGTCGCGAAGGCGCGCCCGAGCGGAACACACGCAAAGCATCCGCGCCCTTCGCGCCGAAGTCGTATTGCGAGAACGGCAGCGTCCACCGCGAGCGTGGAGCACGAGACCGGACTCGAACCGGCGACTTCCACGTTGGCAACGTGGAGCTCTACCAACTGAGCTACTCGTGCGCGGAAGGCGACTTCATACGGCCCGGCAGGGGGGCCGTCAAGAGTGCTGGAAGTAGTCGCGCATGTAGGCGTATCCCGAGATCGAGGACAGCGCGGTGGCGATCACCAGCAGCACCAGGCCGATCTCGTGCGCCGGAAGGCCCAGCAGGGGCCAGTGGATGAGGAGCGCCGTCAGCGCGGCGATCTGGAAGCCGGCCTTCCACTTGCCCAGGCCCGAGGCGCCGATCGCGACGCCCTGCGTGCCGGCGATCCCGCGGAGGCCCGTCACGGCGAACTCGCGGCCCAGGATCACCACCACCAGCGGCAGCGCCCAGGGGGGGATCCGGCCGACCGCCACCAGCATGAACAGCGCCGTCATCACCAGGAGCTTGTCCGCGAGCGGATCCAGGAGCTTCCCGATCCGGGTCTCCTGGCCGTAGCTCCGCGCCAGGTAGCCGTCGAGCACGTCGGTCAGCGAGACCAGCAGGAACGCGAGCGCGATCACGCCGCTCCACCAGCGCCCGTGGTGCCACGGCAGCGCGAACAGGAGCGGCGTGAGCAGAATCCGCACCAGCGTGATCCCGTTCGGCAGGGTCCAGAAGTTCTCGGCCACGGCCCCGCCTAGGTTCGCCGTTTTTTCAGCGGAAATCTGCATGGAACTGCTTGTAGTAGGCCAGCACGCGGCGCACGTAGCCGCGCGTCTCGGCGTACGGCGGAACGCCCTGGTACTGGCGCACCGCCTCGGGCCCTGCGTTGTACGCGGCGAGCGCGAGCTCGAGCTCGCCCGGGAAGCGGTCGATCATCTCGCACAAATATTTGGTCCCCCCGTCGATGTTCTGCCACGGGTCGTAGACGTCGTCCACCCCGAGCTGCTGCGCGGTCTCGGGCATGAGCTGCATCAGCCCCTGCGCGCCGCGCCGCGAGAGCGCGAGCGGATCGAAGCCGGACTCGGCGGCGATCACCGCCTTGACCAGGGCCGCCGAGACGCCGTGCTGGCGCGAGGCGCGCTGGATCGCGGGATCGAAGCTCTTGAGCGTGGCGGCCCGGCCCGCGGGTGTGCGGATGCGGTTCAGGTAGGCCTTGGAGTGGTACGGCTCGTAGCCGTCGTGCGGGGGCGCGTCGGTGAAGAAGCTGCGGCCGTACGCATCCTTGTACACGTAGATCTGCGCATCGGCTGCGCGCGCGAGCGAGAGCGCGGCCACCGCGAGTGCCAGCCACGCTGCTCGCTGCAGGCTGCTTGAATTGACGCCCTTGTCCAACGCTCCCCGCTCCTTGCCGGCGCGAGTTTCGCCACACGTCCATCGGCCGCGCGCAGGAAGTAATTGAGACCGCGGACTAGACTCTGCAGATGGCGCGCTCGTCGGACTTCCTGGTGATCGGCAGCGGGATCGCGGGCCTCTCGTTTGCCCTGCGTGCGGCCGAGCACGGCTCGGTGGCGCTGGTGACGAAAAAGGGCACTGCCGAGTCGGCGACGAACTACGCTCAGGGCGGAATCGCCGCGGTGCTGGGTCCCGAGGATTCGTTCGAGGACCACGTCCGGGACACGCTGATTGCCGGCGCGGGGCTGTGCGACGAGGCCGCGGTGCGTTTCGTGGTGGAGCACGGTCCCGAGGCGGTGCGCGGGCTGATCGGGCTGGGAGTGCGCTTCGACACCAGCGCCGCGGCGCCGGGCTACGACCTGGGGCGCGAGGGGGGCCACTCGCAGCGGCGGGTCCTGCACGCGGCCGACTTCACGGGGCAGGAGATCGAGCGCGTGCTGGTGGAGCGCTGCGAGGCGCACCCGCGGATCGAGCTGCTCTCCAACCGCATCAGCGTCGACCTGGTCACCACCGCCAAGCTGGGGCTGCCGGGACCGTCGCGCGTGTGCGGCGCCTACGTGCTGGACCCCGAGACCGGTGCGGTCGAGAGCTTCCGCGCGCGCATCGTGCTGCTCGCCACCGGCGGCTGCGGCAAGACCTATCTCTACACCAGCAATCCCGACATCGCGTCGGGCGACGGCATCGCGATGGCGTTCCGCGCGGGCGCGACGATCGCGAACATGGAGTTCATCCAGTTCCATCCGACCTGCCTCTACCACCCCGACGCCCGTTCGTTCCTGATCAGCGAAGCGGTGCGCGGCGAAGGCGCGGTGCTGCGTAATCGCGCGGGCGAGGCCTTCATGTCGCGCTACGACGCGCGCGCGGATCTGGCGCCGCGCGACATCGTGGCGCGCTCGATCGACTTCGAGCTCAAGCGCTCGGGCGACGACTGCGTCTACCTCGACTGCACCGCGCTCGACCCGAGCTTCGCGCGCAGCCGCTTCCCGAACATCTACGAGCGCTGCCTGCGCTTCGGCTTCGACCTCACCAAGCAGCCACTGCCGGTCGTGCCCGCGGCGCACTACTGCTGCGGCGGCGTGCGCACCGACCTGCGCGGCGAGACCGACATCGCGAACCTGTTCGCCGCCGGCGAGGTGGCCTGCACGGGGCTCCACGGTGCGAACCGCCTCGCGTCGAACTCGCTGCTCGAGGGCGTCGTGTTCGCGCGCGCGGCGGCCGAGGAGTGCGTCAGCCGGCTGGCCGCGGTCGCCGAGCCCGCGGAGTTCCGCGAGTGGGACCGCGGCCAGGCGGTCGACCCGACCGAGACCGTGATGGTGAACGCGAACTGGGACGAGATCCGCCGGCTGATGTGGAACTACGTCGGGATCGTGCGCAGCGACAAGCGGCTCGACCGCGCACGCCGGCGCATCGAGAACCTGGCGCGCGAGATCCGCGAGTACTACTGGCACGTCGTGCTGACGCCAGACCTGGTCGAGCTGCGCAACCTGGCCACGGTCGCAGAGCTGATCGTGCGTTCGGCCTCGGCGCGGCACGAGAGCCGTGGCCTGCACTACACGGTGGACGACCCGCAGACCGACGCGGAGCCGCGCGACACGCTGCTGCGCGCTCCCCTGCCCCCGCTCTGACGCGCGGCTGCTAGAGCGCGCCGCCCGTCATCACGGTGATCGCCTGCGATCCGCCGATCCCCAGGATCGCCGTGATCGGGTAGGTGATGGTCTGGATCGCGTAGCCGACCATGGCGAACGGCGACGGCGGCACGTAGATCACGTCGCCCGGCTGGAGCGCGTAGTTGGTCTGGCCCTCGCCGTCGCGCGTCATCGCCCGGTAGTAGACCGGGTACACGAGCTTTCCCTCCGGGGTCGGCCGCACGAGCCGCGCGTTGTTCTCGTCGGCGAACTTGGTGCTGCCACCCGCCATGCCCAGCGCGTAGAGCGCGGTCTGGTCGCCGATCAGCGGGTAGGCGCCCGGGCGCACCACCTCGCCGAAGACGTAGAAGATGCGGCTCTCCGAGCGTGTCAGCGTCACGGTGACGTCGGGCTGGACGATGAACTCCTTCAGCCGGCGCGTGATCTCGTTGCGCACGTCCGCGACGGTGCGGCCGCGCACCTCGACGTCGCCGATCAGGTCGAGCGAGATCCGCCCGTCGGGGCGCACCACCAGCTCGCGTTTGATCTCCGGCTCGGGCCGCACGATGACGGTCAGCGTGTCGGGCGGCGCGATCAGGTACTCGGTCTGGGTGGTCGGGATGCCGGGGTGACCTGGACTCGTGGCGCACGCAGCGGCGACGATCGCCGCGAACAGCAACGCGGCGCGGTGCAAGGACTCCCGAACCATCTTCACCCCTCCTCCCTGTGTCGCATTGCAGTGTAGCCCGACCGGATACGCTGTCAGCTCGCCCCGCGGCCCGAGATCACCGCGGGGAAAGTCGCCAGCAGGATCTGCAGGTCGAGCAGCAGCGACCAGCGCTCCACGTACTCGATGTCGAGCTTCACCCAGTCCTCGAACTCGATCTCGTTGCGGCCGGAGACCTGCCACAGGCAGGTGATGCCCGGGCGCATGCTCAGCCGGCCGCGGTGGTCGAGCTCGTACTTCTCGACCTCGGCGGGCACCGGCGGGCGCGGGCCGACCAGGCTCATGTGTCCCGCCACGACGTTCAGCAGCTGGGGAAGCTCGTCGATCGAGTACTTGCGCAGGATCCGCCCCACGCGGGTGACGCGCGGATCGCGCTGCATTTTGAACACCGGGCCGGACTTCTCGTTCTGCGCGCGCAGCCCGGCCTTGCGCGCCTCGGCGTCCGTGACCATGGTGCGGAACTTCAGGAACGGGAAGGTGCGCCCGTAGCGCCCGCAGCGCGGCTGCATGAAGAAGATCGGGCCCGGCGAGTCGAGCTTGATCGCGAGGGCCACGATCATCCAGACCGGCAGCGTGACCAGCAGCACCGCCAGGGCGCCGGCGACGTCGAGCCCGCGCTTGATCGCGAACTGCCAGCGCGCGTGCCGCCCGTGCACCGAGAACGAGATCGCCGGCAGGCCCGCCACGTCGCGGCGCACCACGTAGGCGGCGCGCGTGTCGAACAGGTCGACGGGAATGGTCAGGTCGATCCCGAGCGTCTCGCACAGGCCGATCGCATTCGCGGTCGAGTCGTGGGCCAGGAAGCGGCGCGGCAGCCCGTAGATCACCCAGTCGATCGCGTAGCGCGCGGCCACCGGCGACAGCTGGTCGAGCCGGCCGAGATAGCGGTCGCCGAGCAGCCGCAGGTCGGCGTCGGCCGGGTCGTCGTCCAAGAAGCCGCAGACGCTGGCTCGGGAGCGCGTGTCGCGCACGAGGTTCGCGGCGATGCGGCGCGCGCGCTCGCCGCTGCCGAGCACGATCACGTTCAGCTTCCCGTGTGCGTGGGGTTGCGACTCTTCGGGGGGCACTGCTCGGACCTCGCGCCTCAGCTGCTCTCGGCGCGGGCCCGGCGTTTCTTCTTGGGCCCATCGAGATACGGGGACTCGAGATACGACGGGTAGACCGAGCTGTCCGCGGGGTTCACCCAGTTGAAGGCCACTCCGATCACGCGCGCGCCCGCGCGCCGCAGGTCCTCGCGCATGCGCCGCAGCGCGCGCCGCTCGACGCTGCCCGGCCGGTGCACCAGGAGCGTGGCGTCGGCGTCGGCGGCGAGCATCAGCGCGTCGGGCACGGCCAGCAGCACCGGCGAGTCGAGCATCACGAAGTCGTACTCGCTCTTCAGCGCCGCGATCAGCTCCGAGAATGCGTTCGAGGCCAGCAGCTCCGACGGATTGTCGGGCGCCCCTCCCGCCGTCAACACGTCGAAGTTCGCCTTCTCGGGCCGCTGCACGCACTCCTCGACCCGGGCCTTGCCCTCGAGCACCTCGGACAGCCCCGGGCTGCGCGAGATGCCGAACACGCGGTCGATGCGCGCGCGCCGCAGGTCGGCGTCGATCAGGACCACGCGCCGGCCCATCTGTGCGAAGGCGCTCGCCAGATTGATGCAGGTGGTGGTCTTGCCTTCGCCCGCGATCGCACTGGTGAGCAAGAGCGAGTGCAGCTTCTGCTCGCGCATGGCGAACAGGATCGCGGTGCGCAGGTTGCGGTAGCCCTCTGCCGCCGCCCCCTGGCGCGCGCGGCCGGTCTGGTGCTCCGGGACGGTCTTGCGGTCGTCGATCTGCGGGATCAGCCCGATCACCGGCACGCCCAGCGCGCGCGCCACGGCTTCGGGGTCGCGCACCCGCCGGTCGAGCAGCTCGCGCAACAGCCCGACCGAGACTCCCGCGGCGAGTGCGGCCGCCCAGCCCAGCGCCAGGTACTTGCGACGGCTCGGCCCGGCCGGATAGAGCGGCGAGACCGCGTAGTCGAGCACGTAGGCGCCCGACTGCTTGTCGGCCGCCGTGAGCAGTGACTCGTTGCGGCGCGTCAGCAGCACCGAGAGCATCTGCTGGTCGATCTCCAGCTCGCTCTCCAGCCGCTTGTAGCGCGAGATCGCCTCGGAGCGGACGCCGCCGTCGCCGAGCATCTCGTCGCGCGCCTTCTCGAGCGCTTGCACCTTGCTGTCGGCGCGGGCGACCTCGGCGCGCAGCTGCTGGTACTCGATCTCCTCGGTCGGCGTGAGTGACGGCGCGTTGCTGACCCCTGCCTTCGACAGCCGCTGCCGCAGGCTCGCGACCACACCTTCGAGCCGCACCACCTCGGGATGCGTCGGCGTGAAGCGCAGCCGAGCGGCCTCGAGCGCGTGCACTGCGGTCTGGTAGTCGTCGCGCATCTGGCGGGTCTCGGCGCTCTTCACCGAATTTCCGGTGTTCACGGCACGCGGCTCGAGCTCGGCCATGCGCTGGCGCGCGCCGAGCAGGTCGATGCGCGCGGTCTGCAGCTGCGAGTCCAGCGTCGACAGCGGGTCGCTCGCGTCCTTCTCGTGGCTGAAAGAGCTGGGCGAGACCTGGTTCTTGGCGACCAGCTCCGCAGCAGCGCTCTCCTTCGAGGCGATCTGGTCGCGCAGCTCGTAGATCTGCTGGTTCAGCCAGGTGACCGCGCGCTTCGACGCGTCGTCGCGCTGGATCTGCAGGTAGCGCACGTAGGAGTCCGCCAAGCCGTTCGCGAGCCAGGTGGCCGACTCCGGACTGCCGCCGCGCGCCTTGATCTCGAGAAAGGTGCCACCCCCGGCGAGCTCGACCTCGATCTGCTTGCGCAGGTTCTCGATCCGCAGCTCGCGGTCCTGCTGCACGGTCGGGTTGCCGCCGTACACCTCGCCCAGCACGCGGCCTTTCAGATAGTCGAACACGCTCATGCGCGTGGGCGCACCGGCGGGCAGCTGGTCGACGACCTGGCCGAGGACGGTGTCGGAGTTCACCAGCGTCACGATCGTCGACTCGAGCGCCTGCGGCGTGTGCGCGCTCGCGATCGCACCGGGCAGCACGTCGCCGCCGAAGTCGAGCGCCTTGGGCGCCGCCTGGATCGCCACGGTCGACGTCGCCTCGAAATAGTGCTTGGGCAGGAACGGTAGGATCGTCGCGGGGATCAACAGCGGGATCGCGACCAGCAGGACCGTCGCCCGCCGGCGGCGCACGAACTCGAGGACGCGATGGAAGTCGAGACCCTGCTCCGACTCGGCGGGCTCGCCCTCCGCCTCGAACTCGTCACGCATCCCAGCCTCCGCGAAACCCCGGCGCGGCAATCTTAGCAACCGGTGTGCCGTTCGCGGGGGTCGCCCCGCGGCCCTTGCAGCCCGACAAGAAAGGGGCTTCAGGTGGCGCGGTTCCGCTTTTCACACCGCGTTCACCCACCACCGGAGATTCGCTCGCAGCTCGTCCTGGAAGCCGCTGCGGAATCGCTGGGATCGAGGGCGGCTCAGTGAGAGCGGTGCCCGAGCCGCAGGAGCGCCCAGCCGACCAGCGAGAAGCCCGCCGCGTAGAGCAGCAGCGTGCGTCCCTCGGGGATCGGTGCGCTCGGGCCGCCGGCGAGGATCGGAAGGCCCTGGCCGCCGTCGCCCAGCAGCCCGAACTTGGGACCCTTCTTGCCGCCCTTGCCATCTTGGTCGTCGTCGGCGGCTTTGGGTCCGTGCTTGGGCAACAGCAGGCCGAGCAGGTCGCCCTGCGAATCCCCGTCCTCGTCCTGGTCGTGGCGCCTCAAGGTGAGCGGATTGCCCATGCTGACCGAGGTTGCGGCCAGCTTGTTCCCGTCGAAGAGCGAGTTCACGCTCGGACCTTCGGAGGTGATTGCGACGACGAACTTCGGAGAATCGTCGTTCCTGGATGCGAGCGCGGGTGTCGCAGTGAGAATGCCGATGGTCACCGCGACGACGAGTGCGAAGGCCCGGAGCATCTTTGGGTTCTCCTCGACTTCGGCCTGCATCCCCGACACGCCCGGCTAGATTGGACCGCACGTGACGAAAACTGTCAACTCGCAGAGACGCTGCCGTAATCTCACTTCCGATAGGCATGTAACTCCGCGGTCGTACTGCACATCTTCTGCACGGAGGATGCGCGTCCCTTGACTGGAGCCGAGCCTGCTGCCGTCGTCCGCGAGCGCGCCGAGCCGTGGCTGCGCGCGGCCTGTCTCGTCGCCGCAGCCGTGACCGTCGCGCCGGGGCTGCGGGTGCTCTCTTACATCTGGAGCAACACGGATTTCATGGGTTACGGCTATCTCATCCCGGGATCAGCCGTCCTCCTCGCGTGGCTCCGTCGCAGCGAGATCGCGGCAGCGCTCGAGCTCGCCTCGCCTCCCCCGGATGGCCCGCTGTGGGTAGCGCTCGCCGCGGCCATCGAGTCGCTCGGCCTGCTCTCGGACGTGGGAACGGTTGCTGGCGTGGGCATTCCGCTGCTGCTCGGCGCAACGGCGTACGCGGTCGGTGGAGCTCGCCTCGCGCGCGCGCTCGCGCTGCCGATCGGGTTCCTCTTCTTCATGATCCCGCCGCCCGGGTTCCTAGTGGATCCGCTGCTCGAGACGCTGAAGTCCTGGGTGACCCACGCGGCGGTCGCGGTGCTGCAGCTCGGGGGCGTGCTGGTCGCGGCGCAGGGGAACCGGATCTTCCTGCCGGGGCACGAGCTGTTCGTGGCCAACGCCTGCGCCGGACTGAACTCGATCATCACGCTGCTGCCGCTGGGCGTGGTGGTCGCGACCTTCCTCGTGCGCACGCCGCTCCGCCGCGCGCTGCTGGTCGCCAGCGTCGTGCCACTCGCGATGCTCGGCAACACCGTGCGCGTGGTCACGACGGCTGTGCTGGTCACGCGCTACGGGATCGAGGTCGCCGAGGGAACGCTGCACGAGAGCTTCGGCGTCGCGACGTTCATGCTCGGCGCGGCAGCGCTGCTGGGCGTGGCGAGGCTCTTGCGGTGAAGCGCTCGCTCCGGCTCGCGGCGGTGCTGGCAGCGCTGCTCCTGCCCCTCGGCACGCAGGAGCTGATCGCGAGCCGCGCACGCGGAGTCGCGAAATTCGACCTCGAGCGCATCCCCGACCGGCTGGGCGCGCTCGCGCTCGCCCAGGAGCAGGAGCTTCCCGCCGACGTGCTGGCCCAGATCGCGCCCGACGCGCATGCACTCCGCCTCTACGCCGACGAGAACGGCGGCGGCGTCTGGGCCTATCTCGCCTTCTACTCGGGCACGGGCGCGGTGGGCGCGCACGATCCGCAGGTGTGTTACCCGGCGCAGGGCTGGGACATCGCCGCGCTGCGCAGCCGCGAGGTCACGCTGGCGGACGGCAAGTCACTGACCGGCAAGCTGCTCGCCGCGAGCCTCGGCGGCCAGGAAGAGCTCGTGCTCTACTGGTTCCAGCCGGCGGGGCGCTGGCCGCGGCCGCCGCTGCTCGAGCTCGCGCTGCGCGGGATCGACGCTTTGGCAGGCCGCTCGCACTACGCCTTCGTGCGCCTCTCGACGCGCGTGCCGGCGCGAGATGCGGCGCAGCAGAGCGCTGCCGAGGCGCGCCTGGTCGACGCGGCGCGCGCGCTGGCACCCGCGGTGCGCGCCACGATCGACGCCAGCTAGCGCGCGCCGACCTCCTTCAGGTCGGCGTTCATCATGATCTCGACCAGCTCGTGGAAACGCACGCGCGGCTCCCAGCCGAGCAGGCGTTTCGCCTTGGCCGGATTCCCGAGCAGCAGGTCGACCTCCGCGGGGCGGAAGAAGCGCGAGTCGATCTCGATCACGACCTTCCCGGTGCGGCGGTCGCGGCCCTTCTCGTCGAGACCCGTGCCCTCCCAGACGAGGTCGAAGCCGGCGATGCGGCCGGCCAGCTCGATGAACTCGCGCACGGTGTGCGTCTCGCCGGTCGCGACCACGAAGTCGTCCGGCTCGGGCTGCTGCAGCATCCGCCACATCATCTCGACGAAGTCCGGTGCGTAGCCCCAGTCGCGCTTCGAGTCGATGTTGCCCATGCGCAGCGTGGGCATGCGACCGGCGCGGATCTGCGCCAGACCCAGGGTGACCTTGCGCGAGACGAAGTTCTCGCCGCGGCGCGGCGACTCGTGGTTGAAGAGGATCCCGTTGCTCGCGTGCATGCCGTAGGCCTCGCGGTAGTTCCGCACCATCCAGAACGCGTAGGCCTTCGCGACGGCGTACGGCGAGCGGGGGTGGAACGGCGTCTGCTCCGTCTGCGGGACCTCCTCGACCTTGCCGTAGAGCTCCGAGGTCGACGCTTGGTAGACCCGCGCCTCGACCCGCGCCGAGCGCAGCGCCTCGAGCAGGCGCAGCACGCCCGTGCCGTCGACGTCGGCGGTGTACTCGGGCTGCTCGAACGACACCGCCACGTGCGACTGCGCCGCCAGGTTGTAGACCTCGGTCGGCCGCACCTGCGCGACGATGCGGTTCAGGCTCGACGAGTCGCCCATGTCGCCGTAGTGCAGCTCGTAGACCTTGCCGTCCGCGAGCGCGCGGTCGCGCGCGGGGTCGATGCGCGCGCGGTTGAACAGCGAGGTGCGGCGCGCCACGCCGTGCACCTCGTAGCCCTTCTCCAGCAGGAGCTCGGCCAGGTAGGAGCCGTCCTGCCCGGTGATGCCGGTGATCAGCGCGACCTTTCGGCTCATCTCGTGCTTCCCTTCCTCGACAGCTAGATCGGCAGCCCGACGCTCCAGAGTGACGCGAGCGTCCAGCCCACGCCGCACAGCACCAGCGCCGGCGAGCGCAGCAAGAGGTCCACGGGCGAGCCTCCCTCCCCGCGCACCTGCGACAGCCGCAGGTACTCGAGCACGCCGAAGACCACGAACGGCAGCGAGGCGAACTCGCGCCCGGGCAGCAGCACCTGCGCGTCCATGCAGTAGAGCGCGTAGCCCATCAGCGTCATCCCCGCGCTGACCGCCATCGCCAGGTCGAGGTACGGCAGGCTGTAGCCGGCGAGCGCGGGCCGGTGAGCGGCGTCCATGCCGCGCGCGAGCTCGCCGCGGCGCTTGGCCAGCGAGATGAACAGCGCGAGCGTCGAGGAGCACAGCAACAGCCAGCTCGAAGGCTCGGCGCCGACGAGCAGCGCGCCCAGCACCACGCGCAGCACGAACCCGGAGGAGAGCAGGAACACGTCGACCAGCGGCACGTGCTTGAGGCCGAGCTGGTAGCCGAGTTCCTTCGCCACGTAGGCGGCGATCACGAGCAGCGTCCCCGTGACGCCCGAGAGCGCCGCGCAGAGCACGCCGAGCAGCAGCAGCGCGAGCCCGAACGCGAGCGCGGCGGGGGGCGAGATGCGGCCCGAGGCGACCGGGCGATGGCGCTTCTTCTCGTGGGCGCGGTCCCGCTCGGCGTCGAGCGCGTCGTTGGTGGCGTAGACCGCCGAGGTGACCAGCGAGAAGCCGACGACCCCGAGCGCGAACGAGCGCAGGTCGAGCGTGCCGCCCGCGGCGAGCGCGAACGGGATCGGCATCAGCACGAAGGCGTTCTTCGCCCAGTCCTTGGGGCGGGCGAGCTTCACGTAGTCGAGCGCGCTCATCCGCTAGAAGCCGATCCGCCGCATCACGAAGCGCGGGAGCGCCCGGATCACGAGCATCACCAGCGCCCACGGCGGCGGGGCGTACACCACCGGAGTGCCGCGCTCGATCGCGCGCAGGACCTGGCGCGCCACGCCCTCGGGCTCACCCGCGAAGGGCGGCGGCTTGAGCCCCTCGGTCATGCTGGTCTTCACGAAGCCGGGCTTCACCGTCACCGTGACCAGCCCCTGCGCGCGGAACTTGTGGTCCAGGCCTTCCAGGTAGTGGGAGAGCCCGGCCTTCGCCGCGCCGTACAGGACCACCGGCTTGCGCCCGCGTTCGCCTGCGACCGACGAGAACACGCACAGCGTCCCGCCCCCGCGCGCGAGCAGCCGCTTCCGCGCGGCCTCGCAGAACAGCACGGTGTTGGTGAAGTTCGCGGCGAGGAGCTTGCGGCAGAACTCGCTGTCGGCCTCGAGCCGCTCCTGCGACGCGAACAGGCCCGCGGTGACGACCACGGTGTCGAAGCCGCCGAGCGCGTCGTCGGCCCGTGCGAGCGCAGCGTCGAAGCCGGACGGATTGAGCAGGTCGCACTCGAGCGTTCCGACCGGGCCCTTGGCGCCTCGCTCCTCCAGGTCGCGGGCGCTGCGCGTCAGGTCGTCGGCGGGAATCCCCAGGATGAACAGCGAGTCGCCGCGCTCGGCCAGAAGCCGCGACAGCGCGCGCCCCATCCCGCTCGTCGCTCCCAGGAGCACCGCCTTCACGGCACGTCCCCCAGCACCCGCACCGAGAGCGCGCTCTTCATCCGACGCTCGGGGTCCCACTTGCGGCGAACCTCTTCGAAGCGGGGCAGCCGCGGCTCCATCGCGCGGAAGTGCTCGGCTCGGGTGAGCGCGTCCTTGGCCAGGTAGATGCGTCCGCCGGCAGCGAGCACGACGTCGTTCAGCGCGTCGACGAGCTGCTGGGTGCGCGCACCGCGCAGCGGCACGTCGAGCGCGATCGAGATGCCGGGCTTTGGAAACGAGAGCAGCCCCCGCCCCTGCGCTCCGCAGTCCTTCAGCACCGAGACGGGCGACGGGCAACCGAGCCGGGTCATCACCTCGAAGAACCGGTGCACCACGCGCGGATCGCGGTCGATCGGCAGCACGCACTGGTACTGCGCGAAGCCGCGCGGCCCGTACAGCCGGTTCCAGTGCAGGAGCCCGTCGAGCGGCCAGAAGAACGCTTGCGGGTGCACCACGCCCTTGCGCTCGCGGCCGTGGAGCGCGAGCCAGAACTCGTTGAACACGCGGACCGTGAGCGCGTTCACCAGCCCCAGCGGCAGCGGCGGAACGGCGATGCGCTCGTGGAGCTCTGGAGGCGACGCCGGGGCCTCGCCCGGTTCCGCCCAGCGGCCGACGATCGAGAAGCCGCGGCCCATCTTCGCGCCGCGCGCCGTGCTGTCGAACCAGCACTTGGTGAGCGGCCAGTGGCGGCTGCCCTCGAGCGAGGCCTCGACCAGCTCGTCCAGGTCGCGGACGCGCCGGCTCTCGCGGTAGATCCAGGCGCTGGGAATCCGCTCGAGCTGGACCTCCACCTCGAGGATGTGGCCGGTGAGGCCCATCCCGCCGAGCGTCGCGAGGAACAGGTCGGGCTCGGACTGCGCCGACACCTCGAGCACGCGGCCATCCGGCACGCGCATGCGCAGGCTGCGCACGTGCTCGCCGAACGTCCCCGCGACGTGGTGGTTCCCGCCGTGCACGTCGGATGCCACCATCCCGCCCAGCGTCACGTACTGCGTGCCCGGGGACACGGGCGTCGCGAAGCCCCGCGCCAGGAAGATCCGGTTCAGCTCGCGCAGCGAGAGCCCGGCCTCGGCGCGCAGCACGCCAGTCGCGGGAGCGAACGCGAGCAGGCGGTCGGCGCGGGTGCTGCGCGCCACCACGCCGCCGCGTGTCCCAGGCAGCGAGGCATCGCCGTAGGAGCGGCCGAGCCCGCGGGAGAGCTCGGCGCCCGCGGTCGCGGCCTCGAAGTTCTCGGAGACCCGCTCGATCCCCTCGACCACGGGGAAGCGGCCCCAGCCGGACAGCTGACTCATTGGACCGGGGAACTCCCTCTCCTGGGCTCGCGCTCGGCCCCACTCGATATCGGCATCCGTGGCACCGCCGCCGTAGACCTTGCGGCGGCTATGGTATTCGCCCACCTGCGCGAGGACGACAAGGATTGCCCTACCCGCGAACCCGCGCCTGGCTGGTCGACCTGGACGGGACGCTCTACCACGCCGCGCCGGTGAAGCTGGCGATGGCCTTCGAGCTCGCGCTCTTCGGCGCGGCGAGCGCGCCTTCGCTGCGCCGCTTCCGCGCCGAGCACGAGCGGCAGCGCGAGCGCGCTGCAGGCCCGGACGACCCGTTCGCCGCCCAGCTGGCCGCCAGCGCCGACGCGCTCGGGCTCGACCCCGCAGCGCTGCGCAGCCGCGTGGAGGAATGGATGATCCGCCGGCCGGGGAAGTGGCTGCGGCCGGCGCGGCGCCGCGGGCTACTGGCCGAGCTGGCGGGATACCGCGCGCAAGGGGGGCGGACCGCGCTGGTCTCCGACTACCCGGCGCAGGCCAAGCTCGCGGCGCTGCGTGCCGCGCCGCTGTTCGACGCGGTGGTGGCGGCGGGCGAGCCGGGCGGCCCGGCGCGCCTCAAGCCCGCGCCGGACGGCCTGCTCGCTGCGGCGACACTGCTCGGTGTCGAGCCCGGCGACTGCCTGGTGATCGGCGACCGCGACGACGCCGACGGCGAGGCCGCGCGGCGCGCCGGCATGGCGTTCCGGCGCGTCTCGGGCGCCTAGCGCTCCGGCTCCGGCTCGGCCCCGTCCCCCGGCTCGAACAGCGGCAGCTGCGGCTCGGCCGTGCCGACCTCGTCGACCGGGATGATGTAGTCGCCCGAGAAGCAGGCGTCGCAGAAGCCGTGCTTCATCTGGGTCTCGATCCGGCGCAGCGCCTCGAGCGACAGGTAGGCCAGGCTGTCGGCGCCGATCATGCGCCGGATCTCCTCGACGCTGTGGTTGGCGGCGATGAGGTCGGCGCGTTTGGGCGTGTCGATGCCGTAGTAGCAGGGCCCGGTGTTCGGCGGCGACGACACGCGGATGTGCACCTCGCGCGCCCCTGCACCGCGGAACAGCGTGACCAGCTTGTTCAGCGTAGTGCCGCGCACGATCGAGTCCTCGACCACCACCAGGCTCTTGCCGGCGACGAGCTCGCGGATCGGGTTGTGCTTCACGCGCACGCCGAACATGCGGATCGATTGCTCGGGCTCGATGAAGGTGCGGCGCACGTAGTGGTTGCGGATGAGCGCGTTCTCGTACGGGATGCCAGAGGCCTCGGCGTAGCCGAGCGCGGACACCGAGCCGGAATCGAGCACCGGCACCACCATGTCCGCGCGCACCGGAGCCGCCTTCGCCAGCTCGCGGCCGAGCTGCTTGCGCGTCTGGTAGACGCTCGCGCCGAACACCAGCGAGTCGGGCCGCGCGAAGTAGATGTGCTCGAACACGCACAGCCGCTCGGGCGCGCGCGGCAGCGGCATGACCGAGCGCAGCCGGCCGCGGCGGATCATCACGATCTCGCCCGGCTCGACGTCGCGCTCGTACACGGCGCCGATCAGGTCGAAGGCGCAGGTCTCGCTCGCCACCACCCAGGCGGGGCCGAGGCGGCCCAGCGAGAGCGGGCGGAAGCCGTGCGGATCGCGCGCCGCCACCAGCACGTCGTCGATCAGAAACACCGCCGACCACGCGCCGCGCACGCGCGAACACATGTCGCCGAGCCGCTCCTCGAGCGTGCCGCGCGCGCGCGCGAACAGGTGCACGAACACCTCGGAGTCCATGGTGCCCTGGAAGATCGAGCCGTGGCCCTCGAGCTCGGAGCGGATGGCCAGGGCGTTGGTCAGGTTGCCGTTGTGCGCGACCGCGATCTGCGACTGCCCGGTGCTGGCGAGGAACGGCATGGCGTTGCGCAGGCTGCTCTCGCCGGCGGTGGAGTAGCGCACGTGGCCGATCGCGATCCGCCCCGGCAGCGTCGCGAGCACGGGCTGCGAGAAGATCTCCGCCACCAGCCCCATGCCCTTGTGGATGTGGTTCTCGCCGCCATCGCGGGTGACGATGCCCGCGGACTCCTGCCCGCGGTGCTGCAGCGCGTAGAGACCGAGGTAGGTGAGGTTCGCGGCCTCGGGGTGCCCGGCGATCCCCATGACTCCGCACTCTTCACGAAAGCGATCGAGCGGCGCTTCGCGCCGCTCGGCGCTTTCGAGTTCTTGCGGGGCCCGGCCGAGCAAAGCTCGGCCACCCGCGCTGCGCTCGGCTGCGCCTCGCTGCGCGCTCGCGTTTCGCGCTCGCTTGCGGGGTCCTTGCGGTGGTCTCATCCCAGCGCCTCCGGCAGGGTTCGACTCCAGGAATCGTGCGCCTCGGCGAGCGAGACGTCGACCCCTGGTCGGATGCGGATGCGCGCCCCCCCGGTTTCGCCGATACGCGCGGCGGGGACGCCGTGGCGGCGCGCGAGCTCGACCAGCGCCGCGGTGTCGGCGGGCGCACACGAGAGCACTGCGCGCGCGCAGGACTCGGCGAACAGCGCGACCTCCGGCCGCGGCCCCGCCGCCGGGAGCTCGGCGTCGACGCCGATGCCGGAGCGGATCGCGCACTCCGCGAGCGCGATCGCGGCGCCGCCGTCCGAGCAGTCGTGGGCGGAGCGGACAAGCCTGCGCTCGGCCGCCTCGGCGAGCAGCTGCTGCAGGCGGCGCTCCGCCGCGAGGTCGAGCGCCGGCGGCGCACCGCGCTCGAGGCCGTGGCGCACCGCGAGGTACTCGCTCGCGCCGAGCTCCTCGCGCGTCGTGCCGAGGAACACCACGTCGTCGCCAGCCCCGCGGAAAGCGGCGGGGACGGTCGCCGTCACGTCGTCGACGAGGCCCACCATGCCGATCGTCGGCGTGGGCGGAATCGCGCCCTCGCCGGAGGTCTCGTTGTAGAAGCTGACGTTGCCCGACACGATCGGCAGCTCGAGCGCGCGGCAGGCGTCGCCCATGCCGCGCGTCGCCTCGGCGAACTCCCACATGGACTCGGGGCGCTCGGGACTCCCGAAGTTCAGGCAGTTCGTCACCGCCAGCGGGCGCGCGCCGGTGACGGCGACGTTGCGCGCCGCCTCGGCGACCGCGTGCTGCGCGCCGGTGTAGGGATCCTGGGCGCAGTAGCGCGGGTTGCAGTCGGTCGACAGCGCGAGCCCGCGCTCGGTCTCGGGAATGCGCACCACCGCGGCGTCGCCTCCGGGCCGGAGCACGGTGGAGCCGCCCACCAGCGTGTCGTACTGGCGGTACACCCACTCGCGCGAGCACAGGTTGGGCGAAGCCAGGAGCTCGAGCAGCGCCCCCGACGGGTCGGCCTCGGCCGGCAGCTGCGCGAGGTCGAGCTCGCGCCGCGCGGCCAGCCCCGCAGGCTCGGCGCGCGGCCGGTCGTACACCGGCGCGTTGGCGGCGATCGGATCGACCGGGATGTCGACCACGAGCTGGCCGTGCCAGCGCACCCGCATGCGCCCGTCGCCCGTGACGCGTCCGACCACCGCGCAATCGAGATCCCACTTCGCGAACACGTCCTCGATCTCCGACTCGCGCCCGGCCTGCGCCACCAAGAGCATCCGCTCCTGCGACTCGGACAGGAGCAGCTCGTAGGCGCTCATGCCCGCCTCGCGCTGCGGCACGCGGTCGAGGTCCATCTCGATGCCCGTGCCGGAGCGCGACGCCATCTCGAAGCTCGAGCAGGTGAGCCCCGCGGCGCCCATGTCCTGGATGCCGACGATCGCGCCAGTCGCCATCGCTTCGAGGCACGCCTCGAGCAGCAGCTTCTCGGTGAACGGGTCGCCCAGCTGCACGGTGGGTCGCTTCGCGTCGGTGTCCTCGTCGAACTCGGCCGACGCGAGCAGGCTCGCGCCGTGGATGCCGTCGCGGCCGGTCTTCGAGCCGACGTAGAGCACCGGGTTGCCGTGCCCGCTCGCCTTTGCCAGGAAGATCTGGTCGGCGCGCGCGATGCCCACGTTCATCGCATTCACGAGGATGTTCTTGCGATAGCGCGGGTGGAAAGTGACTTCGCCTCCCACGGTCGCGCAGCCGAAGGCGTTGCCGTAGTCGCCGATTCCCGCCACGACCCCGCGCACGAGGTAGCGCTGGTGAGGGTCGTCGAGCGGCCCGAAGCGCAGCGAGTCGAGCGAGGCGAGCGGCCGCGCGCCCATGGTGAAGACGTCGCGCAGGATGCCGCCGACGCCGGTCGCGGCGCCGCCGTGGGGCTCGACGTACGAGGGGTGGTTGTGGCTCTCGATCTTGAACACCGCGACCCAGCCCTCGCCGACGTCGACCACGCCCGCGTTCTCGCCGGGGCCCTGGATCACGCAAGCTCCGTGCGTCGGCAGCTCGCGCAGGTAGCGCTTGCTCGACTTGTAGGAGCAGTGCTCCGACCACATCACCGAGAAGACCCCGAGCTCGGGGAAGGTCGGGCGGCGGCCGAGGATCTCGCCGATCAGCGCGATCTCCCGGTCCGAGAGGCCGTGCTCGCGCGCGAGCGCGTCGGTGACCTCCGGATCGCTCAACGCCGCGCCCGCGCCGCCGCACAGGCCGCCAGGAACGAGCGCAGGAGCGCGCCGCCGTCGGTGCTGCCGAGCAGCGGATCGACGGCGTGCTCGGGATGCGGCATCAGCCCGACCACGTTCCCGGCCGTGTTGGTGACGCCGGCGATGTCGTCGGTGGAGCCGTTCGGGCTGCCGCCCACGTAGCGGAACGCGACCCGCGGCTTGTGCTCGGGGTCGGGCACGTAGGCGCCCTCGCCGTGCTTCACGGGCATGACCAGCGCGCGGCCGGGAGGGAGCTCAGCGCGGAAATCCCCAGCATCCTCCACGGCAACGCGCACGTCCTGACAGACGTACTTGAGGTCTCGGTTGCGCACGAGCGCGCCGGGCAGGAGCCCCGCCTCGCACAGGATCTGGAAGCCGTTGCAGACGCCGAGCAGGGGCCTGCCGCTGGCGGCGAAGTCGACGACCGCCCGCATCACCGGAGAGAAGCGCGCCATCGCGCCAGTGCGCAGGTAGTCGCCGTAGGAGAACCCGCCGGGCACGCCGATGCCGTCGAGCTCGGGCAGGCGTGCGTCCTTGTGCCAGACGGGCTGCACGTCGGCGCCCAGCCGGGCGAAGGCGCGCACCATGTCGCGGTCGTCGAGCGACCCGGGGAACACCAGCACCCCGACGCGCACGCCGCTCGCGCCGCTCACGAGAGGATCTCGTACTGCTCGATCACCGGATTGGCGAGCAGCTTCTCGCACAGCTCGGTCGCGAGCGCCCGCGCCCGCACCGGGTCCGCGGTGTCGAGGTCGAGCACCACCAGCTTGCCGGTGCGCACGCCCTTCACCTGACTGTGGCCGAGGTCGCGCAGCGCGTGCTCGATCGCGCGGCCCTGCGCGTCGAGCACGCCGGGCTTCAGGCTCACCAGCACCCGCAGCTTCATCGCCCCGCCCTCCCGTGCGCAGCGAAGGTCCGCGCGAAGATCGCGTCGACGTTGCGCAGCTGTCGCTCCAGGTCGAAGCACTCCACCAGCTCGTCCGGGTCGAGCAGCCGTCCGAGCTCGGCGTCGCCTGCGAGCCGGTCGTAGAGATGGGCGCCCTCGTCCCAGGCGGCGAGCGCGTGGCGCTGCACCAGCCGGTAGGCGTCCTGCCGCGACACGCCGTGCCGCGCCAGCGCGAGCAGCACCGACTGCGAGTAGACGAGCCCCCGCGAGCTGTCGAGGTTCTCGCGCATGCGCTGCGGGCGCACTTCGAGGCTGTCGATCAGGTCGGCCAGCCGGTGCAGCATGAAGTGCACCGCGGCGGTGGCGTCGGGGAAGACGATCCGCTCGACCGAGCTGTTCGAGATGTCGCGCTCGTGCCACAGCACGGTGTTCTCGAGGCCCGAGACCGCGTAGCCGCGCACCACCCGCGCGAGACCCGTCAGCGTCTCGAAGCGCCAGGGATTGCGCTTGTGGGGCATCGCCGAGCTGCCCTTCTGCTCGGAGCCGAAGAACTCCTGCACCTCGGCGACCTCGCTCCGTGCGAGGTGGCGCATCTCCACCGCGATCGCCTCGACCGCGCCGGCGGCCTGCGCCAGCGCGCACAGCACCTCGGCGTGGCGGTCGCGCGAGACGACCTGGGTCGAGATCGGAGCGGCGCCCAGGCCCAATGCGCCCAGCACCTCTTCCTCGATCGCCGGGTCGAGGTGCGCGAACGTGCCGACCGCACCCGAGAGCTTGCCCACCGCGGCCTGCGCCCGCGCCCGCACCAGCCGCTCGCGCCCGCGCGCGAGCTCGTCGAAGCCGCGCAAGAGCTTCAGCCCGAACGTGGTCGGCTCGGCGAAGATGCCATGGGTGCGGCCCACGCAGGGCGTGTGCTTGAACTCGAGCGCACGGCGCTCGAGCGAGGCCAGCGCGCGGTCGCACTCCGCCAGCACCAGGTCGATCGCGGCGGCGAGCTGCAGCGCCAGGCAGGTGTCGAGCACGTCCGACGAGGTCAGCCCCAGGTGCACGTAGCGCGAGGCCGGGCCGATCTGCTCGGCCAGCGCGTCGAGGAATGCGTTCACGTCGTGGTGGACGCGCGCCTCGATCTCGGCCACGCGCGCCGGGTCGACCTTGGCGCGCGACTCGATGGCCGCGAACGCGTCGCGCGGGATCTCGCCCCGGCGGGCGAGCGCGCGGCACACCGCCACCTCGATGCGCGTCCACAGCGCGTAGCGCTGGTCCTCGGACCAGACCGCCTCGAGGGCGGGAAGCGTGTACCGGGGGATCAAGGGGGACCTCCTCGGATTTTCGGCGATCGCGTGTCCTGCGGGCGCGCTAGGTGGAGTAGCGCGTCCAGTAGTACGCGAGGAGGAGGTAGTACATCACGGGGATACCGATCAAGGCCGAGTCGATGCGGTCGAGCACTCCGCCGACCCCGGGGAGCAGGTGGCCGGCATCTTTGATCGCCGCGTCTCGCTTGAGCAGGGACTCGATCAGGTCGCCCACGACGCCGAACGCCGCAAGCACCATCCCGAAGAGGAGGGAGGCGCCCCAGTCGAGGTCGCGCGCGAGGCCTCCGGGGAGGGCTGTGAAGACGAGCTTCGCGAGCACCGCGGCGACGCCGCCAGTGAGCACGCCGCCCACCGCGCCCTCGACGGTCTTGTTCGGGCTGATGGCGGGGGCGAGCTTGCGCCGGCCGTAGCGGCGGCCGACGAAGTAGGCCCCCGCGTCGGACCACACCACCGCCGCCAGACACAGGATCACGTAGAAGAAGCCGACCTGCGGGTCGACCTGGGCGCCGAAGCGCCGGCCGAGCTCGTCGGAGATGCAGCGCACCGAGACGGCGTACGAGAGCAGCCAGCCCACGTAGATCACGCCGAAAAAGGTCTCCGACACGCTCGCGATCGCCTCGTGGATCTCCTGCTTGGTGAGCTGCAGGATCATCAGCGTGAGCAGCGTTGCGGTGAGGGCGCTGGTCGCGAGCGAGGCGTCGCCCACGTACGCGATCACCGGCAGCGAGGCCGCAGCGATGTTGCCGAGCAGCCGCAGCGGGCTCGCGCCCTTGGCGCTGATCAGGCCGTAGAACTCGTTCAGCCCGACCAGGATGAACGCCATCACCACGGCGACGTAGGGCCAGCCGCCCGTGTAGCAGGCCCAGATCACCGGCGGCACCAGCAACAGCGCCGTGAGCAGCCGCAGCGTGAGGTTGTTCGGCGCCCAGCGCGGCGGCTCGTCCTCGCGCGGAGTGGGGCGCAGCGGATGCGGCGCGCTCTGGGGCGCGGGTCCGGACGGCGCCGCGACCGGTCGCCGGTCTCGATCCGCGGGTTCCACTCGCCTCCTTCCCGGGGCGCCGAGATGGTAGCGGAAAATCCCGCGCCCCCCGGGAGGGCTCTTCGGCAGCCGGCTAGCGTCCCGTGTGACCGAACCCGCCCGCCGCCCGCGCGCTCGCGCCGAGCTCCGCGAGCTCGCTGACCTCCTTCGGCACCGCCCGGGCCACCGCCGCGATCACCAGCTGGGCGATCCGATCGCCGCGCCGCACGCGGAAGGCGTCGCGGCCCGCGTTCAGCAGGATCACCTGCAGCTCGCCGCGGTAGTCGGAGTCGATCGTCCCCGGCGCGTTGGCGACGGTGACGCCCGCGTGCAGCGCGAGCCCGCTGCGCGGACGCACCTGGCCCTCGTGGCCGGCGGGAATGGCGAGCGCAAAGCCCGTCGGCACGAGCGCCCGCTCCCCCGGCCCGATCACCAGGTCCTCGGACACCGCAGCGCACAGGTCCATGCCCGCGCTGCCGACCGTCGCATAGGCCGGCAGCGGGACGTCGGCGTCCCGCTCCCCGCGGACACGCCAGACTCGGAGCTCGGTCCCATTGGACACGAGCTCGAGTCTAGCTGCGCTGTCGCCACTTCGAACGACGGCGATACAGCTCATTCGGCTCAGAGCCGGGCGTGGCGGACTTCGGTCTCGAGGATGGCGACGCAGCCGATCTCTTCCAGGCGGTCGATCACCGCCTGCAGGTCCGACTTCTCGACGAGCACCTTGACGGCGAGCCAGGCGGGATCGCTGGTCTGCTGGATCGTCGGGGCGGAGAAGCCGGGAGTGATCTGACGCGCGACGTCGACGGCCTTCGCCGGGCAGTTGTACTCGACCAGCGAATAGCGCCCGGCGCTCAGAACGCCGTCGATCCGGCGCAGCAGGCGGTCGCGCGCAGCCGTGTCATGAGGAGCGCGCGTGCCGATCAACACCGTCTCGGCGCGCAGGATCTCCGCCAGTTCGCGCAGGTCGTTCTCGACCAGGCTGGTGCCAGTCTCGACGATCTCGACGATCGCGTCGACGAGGCCGAGCGGGACCATCGCTTCGACCGCGCCCTGGATCTCGATCACGTGCATGTCGCGCGCGCCCTCGCGCGCGAAGAACTCGGCCGCGAGCCGAGTGAACTTGGTGCCGATTCGCTTGCCGCCAAGGTCGCCGGGTCGCTGGTAGGGCGCGTCCACGTGCACCGCGACCGACAGTCTGCAGCGCCCGAATCCGAGACGCCGCCACTCGTCGACCGTCACGCCCTTCTCCAGCACGACGTCGCTGCCGGTGATGCCGAGCTCGACCGCGCCCTCAGAGACGAGCCCCGGGATGTCCTGCGTGTGCGCGAAGATCACCGCGATGCCCGTCTCGGGGCACACCGAGTGCAGCCGCCGGCTCTCCGCTCGCATGTGCAAACCGGCGCGTGCGAGCAGCTCGACGGAGCGATCGCGCAGCCGCCCCTTGGACGGAATCGCGATCCGCAGCCCGGGCTTCGACGGCACGGTCAAGGCGAGCGCCGAGCCGCTTTCTCGGCCAGACCGCTCGTTCCGAAGCGCCGCTCGAGCTCGCCGCAGACCGCGCCGAACCCGACACGCCGGATGCCCAGCAGAACGAGCACATGAAACAGGAGGTCCGCTGCCTCGTGTGCGCTGTCGACCTGGGTGGTCGCATTGCACAGCTCGGCCGCTTCCTCGCGGATCTTCGCGGCGATCGCCGGCTCCCCACCGTCGACGAGCCGCGTGACATAGCTGCCCTCTGGCCGCTCGCGCACCCGGCCCTCGATCAGCTGCTCCAGACGCTCGATCACTTCGCTCGCTGCCATCGCTCCCTCGCTTGCGGCCGGCCGCGCGCGCCGCCTCGTCGTAGCGAGCGCGGCGGCCAGATGCCGACGAGTGGGTTTCGCAGCGAGTCCGCGAGCGAGAAGGGACCCACGAGGAGGCGCCGGCCGGCGCGCTCGCGGCGAGCGACGTCTTACGCCTGCGCCCTGGACGCCTCCAGCTGCTCGGCCAACGCGGCTCGGCGCGACAGGCGGATCTTGCCGCTCGGGTCGACGTCGAGGCATTTCACGACGACCTCGTCGCCCTCGTTCACGACGTCCTCGACCTTGCCCACGCGCCGGTCGGCGAGCTCCGAGATGTGGAGCAGGCCGTCGGTGCCCGGGAAGATCTCCACGAACGCACCGAAGTCGGTCACCTTGCGGACCTTGCCCACGTAGGTGCGGCCGATCTCCGCCTCCTGGGTCACTTCCTCGACCATCTGCTGGCACTTCAGCAGCGCATCGCGGTTGGGCGCGAAGATGGTGACGCGGCCCGAGTCCTCGACGTCGACCTTGGCGGTCGTCGTCTCCTGGATGCCGCGGATCACCTTGCCGCCCGGGCCGATCAGGTCGCGGATGCGGTCCGGCTTGATCCAGATCACGCTGATCCGCGGCGCGTTCTCGCTGAGCTCGGTGCGCGGCACGAAGCCGGGCAGCTGCTCGCGCGTCTCGTCGGCCATGCGCTGCAGGATGTGCAGCCGCCCCTGGCGCGCCTGCTCCAGCGCCTTCTCCATCACTGCCCAATCGAGGCCCTCGATCTTGATGTCCATCTGGATCGCGGTGATGCCCTTGGTGGAGCCCGCGACCTTGAAGTCCATGTCGCCGAGGTGGTCCTCGTCGCCGAGGATGTCCGACAGCACGGCGTGCCGGGGGCCGTCGGAGATCAGCCCCATGGCGATGCCGGCGACCGGCGCCTGGATCGCGATGCCCGCGTCCATCAGCGCCAGCGCGCCGCCGCAGACCGAGGCCATCGACGAGCTGCCGTTGGACTCGAGGATCTCGGACACCACGCGGATCGTGAACGGCGAGTCCTCGCCCTCGGGCAGCACCATTTTGATCGCCCGCTCGGCGAGGGCGCCGTGGCCCTGCTCGCGCCGGTTCGGCGCGCGCAGCGGCCGCACCTCGCCGGTCGAGAACGGCAGGAAGTTGTAGTGCATGAAGAACTTCCGGTAGAAGGTGTCGCGCAGGCCTTCGATCATCTGCTCGTCGCGCGTCCCGCCGAGCGTGACCGCCACCATCGCCTGGGTCTCACCGCGCGTGAACAGGGCCGAGCCGTGCGGTCCGCGCAGCTCCCCGACGCTGGCGGTGATCGGCCGGATGTCGGTGGTGGAGCGGCCGTCGATGCGCGCCTTCCCCGCCAGGATGTCCTCGCGCATCACCTTGCCGCGCAGGTCGTGCAGGATCTCCTTCACGTCCCCGGAGAGCTTGCGGCCCGCCGACTGCGCGGCCTCGACCTCGGCCAGCGTGCCGAGCGACCGCGGCGCCTCGCGGAACGGCGTGATGATCGCCTTCACCACGTCGGCGTCGACCGCGTCGAACGCCTCGTAGCGCTTCTTCTTCTCGCGGGTCTGGCTGGCCGCGCGGATGCGGTCCAGCGCCATGCCTTCGATCTTGCGCAAGAGCTCCGCATCCTTCTGCGGCGGAGTGACGGTTCGCTTGGTCTTGCCCGCCTTCGCGCACAGCGCGAGCTGCGCCTCGATCAGGCGCTTGATCTCGCCGTGGCCGAAGCGCAGCGCCTCGAGCACCGCGGCCTCGGACACCTGCTTCGCGCCGCCCTCGACCATCACCAGCGCGTTGGCCGAGCCCGCGACGATCACGTTCAGGTCGGAGGCCTCGATCTCGGCGTGGCTGCCGTTCGCCACGAGCTTCCCGTCTACGCGGGAGACGCGCACCGCCGCGATCGGCGCCGGGAACGGGACGTCGGACAGCATCACCGCCGCCGAGGCGCCGATGAACGCCAGGACGTCCGTCTCGTAGTCCGGATCCGCCGACAGCACCTGCGCCGTGACCTGAGTCTCGTCGCGGTAGCCGTCGGGGAAGAGCGGGCGCAGCGCGCGGTCGATGAAGCGGGAGGTCAGCACCTCCTTCTCCGTCATGCCGCGCTCGCGCTTGAAGAACCCGCCGGGGATCTTCCCGGCGGCGTAGATCTTCTCCATGTAGTCGACGGTCAGCGGGAAGAAATCGATTCCCTCGCGCGGCTTGGCGGAGTTCACCGTCACCAGCACCGCGGACTTGCCCTGCGTGACCAGGACCGCGCCGTTCGACTGCTTCGCGAGCCGGCCGGTCTCGATGCCGACGGACTTTCCGTCGACCATGCATTGAACTGTTTCCATTCTCGTACTCATTCCTTCGTTTGGTTGGTCGCCTGCCGGCGCACCAGCGCGCGGCAAGCGGTGGAGCGGGGATCGGCGCGGACAACGCGCGCGAACCCGCGGCTCATCTCTCGTTCCTCATCTCTGTCTGTCGACCCGAAACCCCGATCCGGGGGGAACTGAATTCAGCGGCGGAGCCCCAGCTTGTCGATCAACGACTGGTAGCGGCTCTCGTCCGTCCGGTTCAGGTAGTCGAGCAGGCTGCGCCTTTGACTGACGAGCTTCAGCAGCCCGCGGCGCGAGGAGTGGTCCTTCACATGGACCTGGAGATGATTCGTCAATTCCGTGATGCGCTCGGACAGGAGCGCGATCTGAACCTCGCAGGAGCCCGTGTCTCCGGGTTTGCGCTGGTTCTTCTCGATGATGTCGTGCCGACGATCGGCGCTCAGCAAGCTCTATACCTTCCGAATTCGCGTGGCTGTATAGCAGAGCCCCGCGCAGAACCGCAATCCAGCAGCTCTAGGCCTCGGTCCCCCCCACGAACACCCGCAGGGTGCGGAGCTCGGGAATCCCGCGGTGGGCCTGCACCAGCGCGACCAGCTTCCCGGCGTGCGCGAGCTGCAACACGCCCTCCGCGGGCGCGCCGCGCAGCTCGTGGCGGCCCAGCTGCACGCCGTGGCGCATCCGCCGCGCGACGCGCGCGTCGACCTCGAAGGTGGGCAGGCCGGTCGCGGCGAGCATGGGAATGACGCGCTCTTCCGCCGCCGGACCGAGCTGTTCCAGCGCCTCGAGCGAGACCGCCTGCTCCAGCGTGAACGGCCCGCTGCGTGTTCGCACGAGCTCGTACAGGTGCGCGCCCGTCCCCAGCGCCGCGCCGAGGTCGTGGGCCATCGAGCGCAGGTAGGTGCCGGCGCTGCAGTCCACCTCGATCGAGAGGAACGGCGGCTCGAACGCGACCAGCTCGACCCGCGAGATCGAGACCCGGCGCGGCTCGAGCCGCACCTCTTCGCCCCGGCGCGCGCGGCGGTAGGCGGCCTGGCCGGCCTGCTTCACCGCGGAGTACGGCGGCGGGACCTGCTCGATCTCGCCCTCGAAGGCAGAGAGTGCCTTCTCCACCACGGCGCGGTCCGGCCACGGACCCTCCCGCGTCGCGACGACCTCGCCCTCGCGGTCGTAGGTGGTGGTCTCCACCCCGAGCAGGAGCCTGCCGCGGTAGCTCTTGGCCCCGTGCGTGAGCAGCTGCGACAGCTTGGTCGCCTCGCCCAGCGCGATCGGCAGCACGCCGGTCGCGAGCGGGTCGAGCGTCCCCAGATGCCCGACCCGGCGCTGCTTCGCGATGCGCCGCACCCGCTGCACCACGTCGTGCGAGGTGAGCCCGCGCGGCTTGTCGATCACCAGGAACCCGTCGATCACGGCGAGCCCTTCCCCTCGCGCTCGCGCGCGATCTCGCGCAGCACGCCCTCGACCCGATCCGCGCGCTCGATGGTGTCGTCCGGGCGGAAGTCGAGCTCCGGCACGCGGCGCACCTTCAGCTCGGATGCCAGCCGCCGGCGCAGGTAGGGCTTGGCCTTCTCCAGCGCCGCGGCCGCTGCCGGCGCGTCGCCGAGCGTGCGGTAGAACACGCGCGCGAGGCTGGCGTCGGGGGAGACCTTCACCTCGGTGATCGCGAGCAGCTCGAGCCGCGGGTCGCCGGTGTGCTCGCGCACGATGGTCGCGAGCCGCGCGCGGATCTCCTGCGACAGGCGTGCCGCCGAGTGCTTCACCGGCTCACTCCTGCGAGCCCTCGGCTCGCCAGTCTGCGGGCGCGCCGTCGGCGTCGTCCTCGAGCTCCTCGACCTCGTCGAGGCGCAGCACGGTGACGTCGTCGGAGACGACCTCCGCGATGCCCAGGCTCTCGACGTATCGCACCACCTTCTCCATTCCCTCGCGCAGGTGTCTCGGATCGACCCCCACCATCACGCAGCCGATGCACACCGAGTGGCGCTCGTCCTGGTCCGCCACCTCGGCCACCGACACGTTGAAGCGCTGGCGGATGCGGTCCTTGATCGAGCGCGCGACCCGCCGGCGCGCTTTGATCGTCTCCGCTTCGGGAAGCGCGAGCTCGATGAGCGCGGCCGCGATCAGCATCTCCGCCTCCAGCGCGCCCGCGCCGCGTCGCTACAGCGTGTCGGGCGTCGACTCGATCTCGTACGCCTCGATCCGATCTCCGACCTTCACGTCGTTGAAGTTCTCGATGCCGATGCCGCACTCGAGCGGCGCCGCGACCTCACGCACGTCGTCCTTGAAGCGGCGCAGCGACGACAGCTTGCCGTTGTAGATCACCACGCCGTCGCGCAGCACCCGCGCGCGCGCCTGGCGGGTGATCTTGCCGTCCTCGAGCGCCGAGCCGGCGATCGTGCCGACCTTGGGGATCTGGAACAGCTCCTTCACCAGCGCGTGGCCGAGCCGCTTCTCGGTCTCCTTCGGCGGGAGCAGCCCGCGCATCAGGAGCGTGGCGTCGTCGAGCAGCTCGTAGACGATGTCGAAGGTGCGGATCGCCACGCCCTCGCGCTCGGCGAGCTTGCGCGCTGCGGGCTCGGGCCGCACGTGGAAGCCGAACACCACGGCCTTCGACGCCGCGGCCAGCATCACGTCGCTCTCCTTGATGCCCCCGACACCGGAGTGGATCACGGAGAGCTTCACCTTCTCGGTGGAGAGCTTGCCCAGCGCCTCGCGGATCGCCTCGACGGTGCCCTGCACGTCGCCCTTCACGACCGCGAACAGCTCCTTCTCGGTCGATCCGGCCAGGCGCGCGAACACGTCCTCGACCGACATCGACGCGGGCGTCTCGGCGCCCGCCACGGCCTCCTGCTTCTCCTCGGCCTGGCGGAGCTCGACGATCTCGCGCGCCTCGCGCTCGTTCTTGGCGACGAAGAACTCGTCGCCGGCGAGCGGGACGCCGGAGAGGCCGACCACGCGCACCGGCGTCGACGGCCCCGCCTCCTTCGCGTTCGCGCCCTCGGAGTCGGCCAGCGAGCGCACGCGGCCGTAGGTGTTGCCCGCGACGATGGCGTCGCCCGGGTGCAGCGTGCCCTCGCGCACCAGCACCGTCGCCAGCGGCCCGCGGCCGCGGTCGAGCTCGGCCTCGAGCACCGCCCCGCGCGCGGGGCCGGTGTGGCGCGCGCGCAGCTCGAGCACCTCCGCCTGCAGCGCGAGCATCTCCAGCAGCTTGTCGAGGCCGGTGCCCTTGGTGGCGGAGACGTCGACGAAGATCGTCTCGCCGCCGAAGTCCTCGGCCACGAGCTGGTGCTCGAGCAGCGCCTGGCGCACGCGCTGGGGGTTGGCCTCCGCCTTGTCGATCTTGTTCACCGCCACCAGGATCGGCACGCCGGCGGCGCGCGCATGGTGGATCGCCTCGACCGTCTGGGGCATCACGCCGTCGTCGGCCGCGACCACCAGCACCACCAGGTCGGTGAGCTGCGCGCCGCGCGCGCGCATCTGCGAGAACGCCGCGTGGCCCGGCGTGTCGATGAAGGCGATGACGCTTCCGTCGGCCGCGTGCGCCTGGTACGCGCCGATGTGCTGGGTGATCCCGCCCGCCTCGCCCGCCGCGACGTGCGTCTTGCGCAGGGCGTCGAGCAGCGACGTCTTGCCGTGGTCGACGTGGCCCATCACGGTCACGACGGGCGGGCGCGGCTGCCGGTCGGCCTCGGCGGTGGGGACGCGGCTGGCGGCGATCTTGCGCTCGATCTCGGACTCGACGCGCTGCACTTCGAAGCCGAGCTCCTCGGCGACCAGCGCCGCGACGTCGCCCTCGAGCAGCTCCTCGCTCGGCAGCTCGGCCTCGAGCGCGCGGGCGCGCCGGATCAGGTCGCGCACCTTCACGCCGGTCTGGCGCGACAGCTCGACGAAGCTGATCTGGCTGCCGAGCTTGACCGTGCGCTTCAGCTTGCCGGGCTGGGGCGGAATGGTGAGCTTGCGCGGCGCGGGCGTCACGCGGCGGCGCTGCGACTGCGCGCGCGACTGCTGCTCGACCAGCATGCGCCGGCGCTCCAGCTGCGCCTGCACGTTCCCGCCGCGCATCATGCGCGCGATCGTCTCCTGCTCGCGCAGAGTCACGTCCGTCCGCACCGGACGCGCGCGCTGCGGCTTGCGCACCGGCGTCTCGGTCGTCTCCTCCCCCTCGGCCGGAGACGTCGCTGCCCCGCCTGCGGCCGCAGCCGCGGGGCGGGCGACCGGAGCTGGTTCGGACGCAGCCTGTTGCTGCTGCGCGGGGGCGAGCGGATCCTCGACCACCTTCACCGGGCGGTCGAGCGGAGCAACGAGGCGCGGCGCGGCCGCCGGCTGCTCGGACGCCAGTGGGGCTCCCTCCGCGGCAGCCGCGGCTGCGCGAACCTCGGCTTCGGAGGCGGACTCTCCTTCGGCCACCGGCTCGAGCGCGCCGACATCTTCCGCCGCCACCGCCTCTTCGGGCTCGCCCTCGGTCTTGCGCTTGCGGCGGCGGATGATTCCCGTGCCGACGCGCTTCTGCACCGTCTCGGCCGCGGGCGCGGACGAGAGCCTGCGCCGGATGGTGGCGACCTGCTCCTCGTCGAGGCTGGCCATGGGATTGCGGATCTCGATGCCGATCTCCGCCGCCTTCTTGATGAGCTCCTCGCGCCCGAGCCCGAGCTCGCTCGCCAGCGCGTACGCTCTCATTCCCTTGGTGGCCATTCGCTCGCCCGTTCCCTTTCCGGTCGCGCTCAGCTCGTCCCGCCGGGCGCCGGCGCCGCGGCCGAAGCCTCGCGCTCGCGCCGGGCCTTCTCGGCCGCGAGCTCGCGAGCGCGCGCCTTCACCGTCTGGGCGCCCGCCTCCGTGATGCCCGGGATCTGCGTGAGCAGCTCGACCTCGGAGTCGGCCAGCTCGTCGAGGCTGGCCACACCGTGGTCGAGCAGGATCTTCGCCTCGTAGTCGCCCGCGCCGTCGACCGCGGAGAGCGCCTGCGCGAGCTCGGCCTGCACCGCGCGCATCGCCATCTCGCTCTTGATGTCGATCTTCCAGCGGGTCAGCATCACCGCCAGGCGGACGTTCTGGCCCTTCTTGCCGATCGCCAGCGACTGCTGGTCGTCGGGCACGATCACGTCCATCGAGCGCTTCTCGTCGTCGACCATGATGCGCACGACCTGGGCCGGCGCGAGCGCGGCGACCACGTACTTCACCGGGTCGGCGCTCCACGGCACGATGTCGATCTTCTCGCCGCGCAGCTCCTGCACCACCGCCTGCACGCGGCTGCCGCGCATGCCGACGCACGCACCGACCGGGTCGACGTCGGAGTCCTTCGACACCACCGCGATCTTCGAGCGCGCGCCCGCTTCGCGCGCCGCCGCCTCGATGCGCACGATGCCCTCGTAGATCTCGGGCACCTCCTGCTCGAACAGCTTCTGCAGGAACTCGGTGCAGGCGCGCGATAGGATGATCTGCGGACCCTTGGACTCGCGCAGCACGTCGAGCACGTAGGCGCGGATGCGCTCGTTCACGCGGAACATCTCGCGCGGCACCTGCTCCTTGCGGGGCAGGATCGCCTCGCCGCGGCCGAGATCGACGATCAGGTTGCCCTTCTCGATCCGGCGCACGATGCCGTGCACGATCTCGCCTTTGCGGTCCTTGTACTCGTCGTAGATGTTCTGCCGCTCGGCGCCCCGGACCTCCTGGATGATCACCTGCTTCGCGGTCTGCGCGGCGATCCGGCCGAACTCGGCGGTGTCGAGCTTGATCCCGATCTGGTCGTCGACCTCCGCGTCGGGGTCGTGCCGGTGCGCGTCGTCGAGCGAGATCTGCGACTCGTTCGCCGGCGCGGCGGCGACCACGGTCTTGAACTCGAAGAGCTCGACCTCGCCGGTCTCGTTGTTGAACTGCGCCTCGATCTCGCGCTCGGGGCCGAACTTCCGGCGGGCGGC
>Ga0306921_10000217_pt1 | contig 45669 bp, 37 predicted proteins | sample sta12Cox44000080_FD_203760 | JGI IMG/M metagenome (GOLD analysis project Ga0306921, IMG submission 203760) | Lab enrichment of tropical soil microbial communities from Luquillo Experimental Forest, Puerto Rico - statoxic.12C.oxic.44.000.080 (v2)... | ecosystem: Environmental > Terrestrial >... | reverse complement strand
GAGATGTCAGCTAAGTCGAAGACCTGCTCAGCCGCGACCAAGAAGAGACAAACAGCGAGCCGAAACGCGAAAGGCATTCATAGCGTACCCTTTCTCGTGCCCGTTGCGGGGGAAAGGCAATTTGCCGAAGGTCCAGCGACCTCCGGAAACGAGCGAGGCGAACACCTTGGTATCGTCGGAACATGTGAGTGTCAAGTATTTAATCGTTTCAATAACAAGCGAGGCTACGCGAGGCAGTTGGTAGTCACACAAATGGTATGGATAACGGCGACCGGTTCCGGCAGAAGACTGCAGTTTCCAGTGAAGGTCTCGTTCCTGCCACGTCCCCAAAGCGAGGGTCAGGGGTTGTACGGGATGGCGAGATGAGAACGCCTGTACCACGAGCGGGTTGCGCGGGATTTTGCGAGACGCCTATACTGGCCCAGATTGGAAGATTGGGAAGAGGTGTCTAAACTCACCGGCCCCGAGGGGTTGGAGAGACCGGCGAGTTATTGGCGCACCCGGAGAAACGTGTCCACGTGAGTCTCGACGAAATCAAACAGTTTCCAACGGTCGAGCGACGCCGCAATCCCGGCTTGCCCTCGGAACGACGCGAGGCCGGCGAAGTGGCGGTATTCCAGGAGTTAGGAAAGGCGCTGACGTCTTCGCTGCAATTGGACCAGGTATTGCGGACGATCATGGAGAAGATTGACGAGTTTCTCCGCCCAGACAACTGGTCGTTGCTGCTGCTGGATGAAGCGAAGCAGGAACTCTATTTCGAGCTTGCGGTGGGCAAGGCCTCGCAGGCGTTGAAGGATGTACGAGTCAAGATGGGTCAGGGGATCGCCGGGTGGGTGGCGCAGCACGGGGAAGTGGTGATCGTGCCGGACACGGCAAAGGATACGCGGTTTTTCGGAAAAGTGGACGAGAAGACGAAGATGGAGACCCGGTCGATCGTGGCCGTACCCGTGAAATTCCGCGAAACGTGCCTGGGTGTGATTGAGCTGATCAATTGTGTGGGCCCCGAAGGATTTGACCCCAAGGATTTGAAGCTGCTGGAAGCGTTGTCGGATTTCGCGGCGATTGCGCTGGAAAACGCGCGACATGTGAAGAGGATTCACGAGCTGACAATCAAGGATGACTGCACGTCGCTTTACAATGCGCGGCACATGGGCTTCATCCTGGATACGGAGATCTATCGGTCGCAGCGGTATAACTATGAATTCTCGATCGTTTTTATTGATTTGGACCATTTCAAGCAAGTGAACGACACGCATGGACACCTGGTGGGTTCGCGGCTGCTGGCAGAGATTGGCGAAGCGTTGAAGACGAATTGCCGGTTGATTGATTTTGCGTTCCGGTACGGCGGGGATGAATTCGTAATCCTGCTGCCACAAACGTCGAAGGAAAACGCCATCAATGTGGCGAAACGCTTGCACCGGTTGATTCGGGAGACGGTGTGGCTGTCGAGCGAGGGTTTGAATACGCACATCACGCCGAGCGTGGGTGTAGCCGCTTATCCGATGGATTCGAAGACGAAGGAAGGGCTGCTGCACCTTGCTGACGAGGCCATGTACCTGGTGAAGAATACGAACCGGGACAGCGTGGCAGCGGCGAACATGGGGATTTTACCGGCGTTGCCGGCGACGAGCGAAGCGGCGGGGTAGCAGGGCCAGGTTCTTTGGGCCACATGCTATACACTATCGGCGAATTCTGATTAACTGAAAACATGAAGAGAAGTGAAGCGGCTCGCTATGCGCGCTGGTCCGCGCTGCTGGCATTTGTGCTGGCCGGGACCACCACGGGCGTCTACCTGAAACGGCGATGGACCGCGCACGTGGAAAAGAGCAAGGCTCCGCCGCCGGCTCCGCACGATGTGGAGCGCCAGTCCAGCGCCCTCACGTTTTCCAAAGTGGAAGGGAGTCACACGATTTTCACCGTGCAGGCGTCGAAGTCCACGGACTTCAAAGGTGAGGATGCCAGCCTGCTGGAGGACGTGAAGATCACGGTCTTCGGGAAAAACGGCGACCGAAACGACGTGATTCACACGCAGAGCTGCAAGTATGCGAAAACGGATGGTGGAATTCAGTGCAGCGGCCATGTGTCGATGGAAATGCAGAGTGCTGCGGATGCCGAACGAGCGGCCAAGGATTCGAATACTGTACTCAATGTGGTGCGCGTGGAAACGAGCGGGGTGACGTTTGAACGGGCCACGGGCCGGGCACAAACCGTGCAGCCCGTGAAGTTTTCCTTTCCCGACGGAAACGGGGAGGGGGTGGGAGCGGTGTATTTTTCGGAGGAGGGCGTGCTTCGACTGGTGAGGGACGTACGGCTAAATCTGAAAGGCACGGAGCCGGACGCTAAGGGCGGAAAGAAGGAAGCGGCAGCGAGAGAAATTGCTCTGCGCGGAAGCAGCCTGGAATTTGAGAAGGACTCACGTCTTGTGCAGTTGTTCGGGCCGGTGACGGCGACGACGGCGGCACAGGGGCTTTCCGCGGGCGAACTTGCGCTGACGATGGACGCGCAGTTCCGCGCACAAACATTGGTGGCGAAGCCCGGGCCTCATGGGGAGCTGCCGGAAGTGACTTCACGAAGTGCGAGCGACAAGACGACGCTGAAAGCGGAAAAATTGACGGCGAGCTTTGCGCCCGAAGGCTGGATCAAATCGCTGCTTGTCGAAGGCAGCGTTCGGGGAGACTCCGCGAGCGGGGCGTTGCAGGCGCAGCGCGGCGAAATGGAGATGTGGCCGCAGGTAAACCAGGCGAAACTCCTGACGCTCCGGGGCAATGTGCACTTGGAGACGCAGGACGCAAAGGACGGGACTTCGCGAAGCTTGAAGACAAACGCATTGCAACTGAATTTCGCGGGTGGGCAAGCTGGCCAGGCCAATCACGTACAGCACGCGGAAACGCTCGAGCACGGAACGATGGAATGGACGGACACGGCTCCAGCGCGCTCAAAGGTGGAAGCGGACAAACTGGCGCTGGATTTTGCCAGCACGGGAAAGGCGCAACAGCTCGTGGCCACCGGTTCGGTGCAAACCGAGCGCGAGATGAAGGGAAAACCCCTGCAAACGGCGAGCGCGGCGAATGGCACCGTGCAACTGGAGCGCACGGGAGGATGGTCGCAGATCACGCTGCAGGGAGGTGTGAAACTAAAAGAAGGAGACCGCAACGCGGAAGCGCAGAAGGCGGTTTTCGCTCACGCAGCGCAGACCGCGGTGTTGACCGGTCAGGCTGTCGTGCGCGACGCGAGCAGCGAAACCCGCGCGCCGAAGATTACGTTCCAGCAAGCAACAAGCGAGATCGAAGCTGAGGGAATCGTTCGTTCGACGGAGTTTTCCGGGCAAAGCGGGATGGTGCACTTGAGCAGTGCGCCCGCGAACCTTTCCGCGGAGCGAATGAAGGCGAACACGAAAACAGGAAAAGCGTTATACACGGGGCACGCGCGACTTTGGCAAGGGCCTTCGGTCCTGGAAGCCGATTCGATCGAACTGCTGAGGGATACGCGGGTATTGAATGCAGTAGGAAATGTGCGTGGGGTGTTTCCGCAAGCGTCGTCGGCGCAGGGGCAGGCGGTGAAGCAAGCGGGCTTGTGGCACGTTGCCGCGGGGACGTTGACGTATTGGGATGGAGAGAACCGGGCGTATCTGGAAAAAAATGTGGTGGTGCAGTCCGCCGACGAAAAAATGAGTGGATCGGCGCTCGAACTATTCTTCACACACGCGGGAAACGGCGTGAAAGGGAGCGCGGGATCATCGCAAATCAGCCGGGCGGTGGGCACGGGCGGCGTGGTGGTGGAGCAGGGCGAGCGGAGAGGAACCGCGGAACGCGGAGTGTACACGGCGGCGGACGATAAATTCGTGCTGAGCGGTGGAAATCCGACGTTATATGACCCGAAAGAAGGCACAACCAGCGGGCGCGAATTGACCTTCTATTTAGCGGATGATACGATCATAGTCGACTCCGGAAATGGTTTGCGAACGTTGACCAAGCACCGGGTGCAGAGATGATGGGACCGCGCAGCGATCCCGCGTGAAGCGGAATGCCCAAACTCCAAGGCGTCGATCTCAGCAAGTCCTACCGGGGTCGCAAAGTAGTCGATAACGTGGAACTCGAAATTGGTCAGGGAGAAGTCGTGGGTTTGCTGGGCCCGAATGGGGCCGGCAAGACGACGACTTTTTACATGATTGTGGGATTGGCCCGGCCGGACGCGGGGCGCGTACTGCTGAACGGGGACGAGATTACGGACCTGCCGATGTATTTACGGGCGCGCAACGGGATCAGTTACCTTCCCCAGGAACCTTCGGTGTTTCGGCAGCTCACTACAGAAGAGAATCTTCTTGCAGTTTTGGAAACGCTTCCCCTGACGCCGGAGCAGCAGCGCGACCGGCTGGAGGAATTGCTGGCTCAGATGGGGCTGGAGACGGTCCGGCAGAGCAAAGCATACATGCTGTCCGGCGGTGAGAGGCGACGGCTGGAAATCGCGAGGTCACTGACGCTGCAACCTTCGTTTGTTCTGCTCGATGAGCCGTTTTCAGGAATCGACCCGTTGACCGTGAAAGACCTGCAGGATCTGATTCGCGAGTTGAGCCGCTCGGGTATAGGAGTACTGATTACAGATCATAACGTGCGGGAAACTCTGACTGTGACCGATCGCGCGTACATCGTGAATCATGGGAAAATCATGAAGAAGGGAACACCCGTAGATTTGAGCAATGATCCGGAAGTCCGGCGAGTTTATCTCGGGGACAACTTTCGGCTGAATTAGGTTTATCCTAAGAACTGAGAACGCAAGCGATGGCTTGGCAGGGACTCAAACTAAACCTCCGGGTGGCGCAGAAGCAGATTCTGACGCCAGGCCTGGTGCAGATGGTCAGCGTGCTGGCGCTGAACCGGCTGGAGTTGCGCGAAATGATCAACCAAGAGATGATCGCGAACCCGGTCCTGGAAGAACTCTCCGAAGAAGCCACGGTCAGCGACAATTACAGCGACGAGACCTTCCTGAAGGCGGAAACCGAGAAAGTGCCGGAGAAGGAAGCGGCCAACCCGTTCGATGAATTCGATGTCGGTAGTTTCTTTAACCAATATCTTGATACAGGCGGCGACGGCGGAAAATCGCAAGAGCGCGAAATCTCTGAACGCCCCTCCTTTGAGAAGTTTCTTTCCTCCCCCGCCGGCTTGACCGATCACCTGGCATGGCAATTGAGCGTGACGATCTGCTCGGACGCCGTACGCGAGATCGCCGACAACATCATCGGCAACCTGGACGAAAACGGCTATCTGACGGCCTCGGTGGAGGAATTGGCGCAAGAAGGGAAGTATTCACAGGACGACTTGGAGGACGCGCTGGCGGTGGTGCAGGATTTTGACCCGATCGGCGTGGGCGCCCGTGACCTGCGCGAGTGTTTGCTACTCCAGATCAAGGCGTTCGATCCCCAGAACACGCTGGCCCAGCAGGTGGTTTCAGATCATCTGAAGCAGGTGCAATCCAATCAGTTGAAGGAAATCGCGCGCGCCTTGAACCGCCCGCTGGAAGTCATCAAGCACACTCTGGAGACAATCAAGAAGCTCGATCCGCGGCCGGGGCTGCGCTACAACAAGACGGAGCCGCGGCTGGTCGAGCCGGATGTTTACTTCCGGAGAGTGGATGATCAGTGGCAGGTCTTCCTCAACGAGGACGACATGCCGCAACTTCGGCTGAGCCCGACCTATCGCCGCCTGTTGACGCGGGACGCGGCGGACAAAGAAGTGCGCAATTACGTGAAAGAGCGATTTACCGCCGCGATTCAGTTGATGAAGAACATCGAGCAGCGGAAGCACACGATTCTGCGGGTCTGCCAATCCATCATCGCACGCCAGGGCGAATTTCTGGACAAAGGGCCGGACACTTTGAAGCCGATGATGATCAAGGAAGTGGCGGAAGAGGTGGGCGTGCATCCCTCGACGGTGAGCCGCGCGGTGGCAAGCAAGTATGCGCACACGCCGCAGGGAGTGATCGAACTACGGTCGTTCTTCAGCGAAGCGGTGAATGGACCCGAAGGCGGGGGAATGTCCCTGCTGACGCTGAAGCGGCTGGTGAAGAAAATGATCGACGAGGAAGACACCGCCAAGCCGCTGACGGACGAACAGATTGCCAAGAAACTGGAAGACAACGGAATCCACGTAACACGCCGGACCGTGGCGAAGTACCGGGAAGACATGCGTATCCCCAGCACACACCAGCGCCGCGTGAAGAGCTGAGCCCTTGGCAGCCGTGAAGCCCACGCCAGGAAGTCCAAAAAACACAAGAGCCGAAGCCAGACAACTCGTCATCCTGACCGGGCTTTCGGGGTCCGGGAAGAGCACGGTCCTCAAGGCCTTCGAGGACATGGGCTACTACTGCGTGGACAATTTGCCGGTGGAGCTGATCCCGATCTTTGCGGAATTGCACGCGGCGGGCGGGGGTGATTTCCGGCGCGCGGCGTTGCTGGTGGACGCTAGAGAAGGGCTACAACTCGAAAAGCTGCCGGGCCTACTGCGGCACTTGAGGCGGGATCACCCCATCATCCTGGTGTACATCGAAGCGCATGAGGATGCGTTGTTGCGACGGTACAGTGAGACGCGGCGGCCGCACCCGTTGGGAAGAGATTTTTCGGTGCGCGAGAGCCTGCACCACGAGCGAGCGCTGATGGAGCCAATCCGCAAACTGGCGGATGTGGTGATTGATACTTCGCAGTTCAACGTGCATGAACTTCGACACTTTGTGGATGCTCGGTTCAAGAGCGAGAGCAAACGGCCGCTACTGGTTTCGCTGGTGAGTTTTGGCTTTAAGTACGGAGTACCGACGGATGCGGACTTGATGTTCGACGTGCGGTTTTTGCCCAATCCGCACTTTGTGCCGAAACTACGACGATTCACGGGCAAGGACCTCAAAGTGCGGCGGTATATCGAGTCGTTTCCGCAAACGGGAGAATTCCTTCGCCGGATGCAGAGCCTCCTGACCTACCTGATTCCGCATTACATCGAGGAAGGAAAGAGTTATCTCACGATTGCCTTCGGGTGCACCGGCGGAAAACACCGCTCGGTGATGATGACGGAGTGGATGAAGAAAGCGCTGGAGAAGCGCGGATTTGACACGCGCGTGGTGCACCGAGACATCGACAAGTAGCGGAGAGCCCTTCGCATTGCGGAGCGCGAGGCTCGAAAACTTGACACAGCGCGCTGCAGCCGAATAGCGTACCAAGTAGTCGTTCTTTGGTCCTCCGGGGGAGTAGGGAGTGGGTTCTTTTCTTTCGCCACAATTAAGGCGGCTTTTGGGTTATGCCCGGCCATACAGTGCACGACTTGCCATGGGCGTGGCGCTGCTCGCTTTCGTGGCCATAGCGGAAGGGATGACCGCGTTCATGGTGACGCCGGCGGTCGACCAGGTTCTGCATCCTTCCGTCACCGTTTCCCGCATCCCGCTTTTCAAAATCCCCTGGACGGGCGAGTACTTTGACCTCAATCAGTTTTTCCCGCCGAGCATTCATCATATCTGGACGATCTTTGCGATCACTGTGGTGGTCCTGTTTGCGGCCCGGGCCATTGCGGAATATGCTGGCGTGACGCAAATCCAGTATCTGGGCCACGCCGCCACGCGAGATCTTCGCAATGCCGTCTACGAGAAAGTGTTGCGCCAGCCGATGGGATTTTTTCAAAAAAATCCCACGGGCCGTATCCTCTCAACCGTCATCAATGATGTCGAAAAGACACGACTCGTGCTCGGGGATTACCTGGCCGACCTGATTCAGAAGAGTCTGACGTTTGTGGCCCTGATCCTCGTCATGCTGGTGACCAATTGGAAGATGACTCTCGCGGCGGCGGTGCTTGTACCGCTCGTGGTGCTTCCCGTCGGCAAACTAGGAAAGAAGATCCGCACTTCCGTCGAGAAAAGTCAGACTCGGCTGGGCGATCTCAGTCAGATTCTGGAAGAGACCGTGAGCGGGAATCGCGTTGTGAAGGCCTTCGGGATGGAAGACTTTGAGATCCGGAAATTCCGTGAAGTCGCGCAGCGGATGCTGCGAGAAAGCATGCGCTGGGTCCGGGCCTATGCACTCACTTCGCCACTGATGGATCTCCTCGGCGGATTGGTGATTCCGCTTTTGCTCTTGTATGCGCGCGGCCAGATCCAGCACAATGCGATGACTCCCGGCCAGTTTTTTACTTTTATCTTTGCGATGTTTAATGCCTATATGCCCCTGAAGCGCATGGGCTATGTCTATCAGCAGTTCCAGGCGGCCGAAGGCGCGAGCCTCCAGGTTTTCACTTATTTGGATCGGGCACAGGAAAATCCGGATCTGCCGTCCGGGAATCTGCTTGCTCCTTTTTCACGAGAAATTGCGTTTCAGGGCGTGGAGTTCTCTTACGATGCGGGAAGCGCCCCCGTTCTGCAGAATATCGCCTTCACAGCTTGCAAAGGAGAAGTGATTGCGCTGGTCGGTTCGAGCGGCGCCGGGAAAACCACGCTCGTGAATCTGCTTCCCCGTTTTTACGAGGTAAGTTCGGGCGCTATTCTCTTGGACGGCCGGGACGTTCGAGAGGTAACGATTCGTTCGTTGCGCGAACAGATCGCCATGGTTACCCAGGAAAATATTCTGTTTCACGACACTGTGCTGAACAATATTTGTTATGGGATGAGCGGAGTCCCCCAAGAACGCGTGATTCAGGCCACGCAAGCGGCGCTGGCGCACGATTTCATCATGGAGCTGCCTCAAGGGTACAACACACTGATCGGGGAGCGCGGGACCAGGCTTAGCGGCGGACAGCGGCAACGCATCGCGATTGCGCGCGCCATTTTGAAGGATTCACCCATCCTGATTCTGGACGAAGCCACTTCGGAACTCGACTCGGAGTCCGAGTTGTACGTACAGAAAGCTTTGAGCAACCTGATGACCGGCCGAACGACGTTTGTCATCGCACACCGTTTGGGAACCATCCGCAAAGCCGATAAGATTCTTGTGCTGGAGGACGGGCAAATTCGGGAAAGCGGCACACACGCGGAACTCCTGGCAAAAGGTGGGAGCTACGCCCGGCTGCACGATTTGCAGTTCGCGGACGACGAGGTATTGGCTCCAGCGAATATCCAGAATGGCAGGGCCAAGAGCACGGGAAACCAATCATGAGCGCCAAGAGCAGCGCGGTGAGTCCTACGGCCGTGGCGGGCAAGGCGGAATGCCGGTCCATGACCGGCTACGCAATGGTACGCGGTGAAGAAGGCGGCTGGACCATCCGCATGAGCGTGAAGAGCGTGAACCATCGCTTCCTCGACGTAAAAGTGCGCATGCCGGAATCGCTGGAGGCATACGAGTTGCGGCTGCGCCAGGCGGTGCGCGAACGGATTCACCGCGGGCACGTGGATATTCACATCAGCGTGGAACCGGGAGAAGCGCCGCCGGTGCACGTCAATCGCGACCTGCTGCAGGCGTACCTGCGTGCCGCGGACGAATTGCGACAACAGACTGGCACGAAAGCAGAGCTGGACCTGGTATCTCTGTTGAGGCTGCCGGGAGTGATTGCGGGACTCGCGCCGGCGTTGCCGGAATCGGACGAAGAGCAGGAGAGTTTCGGGAAAGCGCTGGAAACGTATTTGCGCGAAGCGCTGGTGAAGATGGATGAGATGCGGCGCGCGGAGGGCCGGCATATGACGGAAGAGCTTCGCGCGCGCGTGGGCCGCATCGGGGAGCAAGTGGATCAAGTGCGAGGATTGGTCGCGACGCTGCGTCCGGCATTTACGCGGCGGCTGGAAGCCCGACTGAAGGAATTACTAGGCGGCATAGCGATTGACCCGGCGCGGTTGGCGCAAGAGGCCGCGCTGCTCGCCGAACGCAGCGACATCAGTGAAGAATTGGACCGCCTGCGCAGCCACCTGCAACAATTCGGCAAATTGCTGGATGGCGCGGGAGAGCTGGGGAAGAAACTCGATTTCCTGCTGCAGGAGATGCATCGCGAAGCGAATACGATGCTGTCAAAAACGCCCGGAGTGGAACGCGAAGCGCTAGCGATCACGGGAATCGCGCTCGAAATCAAGGCGGAAATTGAGAAATTGCGGGAACAGGTACAGAACATCGAATGAGCGAGGGAACGAGTGTTTCGCCGCTAGTGCTGATCGTGTCGGGGCCGTCGGGCTCGGGGAAATCCACGCTCGTGCAGAAGATACTGGAGCTGCCGGGAACGATGTCCTCGGTGTCGTGTACTACCCGGGCGCGCCGGGCGACCGAGGCCAGCGGAAAATGCTATGATTTCGTCACCGAGGCAGAATTCGACGCCATAGTGGCCCGGGGTGAATTTCTGGAGTATGCGCGCGTCTTCGAAAAGCACGCATACGGCACCCCAAAGAAATGGCTCGACGAATCGCGGAAGCGCGGGCTGGACTTGGTGCTCGAGATTGACGTGCAAGGCGCCGAGCAAGTGAAGCAGAAGTTGCCAGAATCGGTGGCAATTTTTATACTTCCTCCCTCGCGTGAGGAGCTCGAAAGACGTTTGCGCAGCCGCGGGCAGGATGCCGATGAAGAGATTGCGCGGCGGCTGGCGAAGGCTCGGGAAGAGATTGCCGCGAGCGAAAAGTTTTACGACTTTTGTGTTGTAAACGACGACGTGGAGCGAGCCGGACGCGAAGCCCAGGCCATTGTGCTGGCACTTCGCTGCGCCAGCGCCCGCCGCCGCGATCGCGTGAATCAGGTCCTGGCATCGTTTGGAGGGTAAGACACTAATGACCGTGCAAACCAAAGCTCCCGAGAGCCAGTTTGCCTATGTCGTGCTGGCCGCTCGACGCGCCCGGCAGATTATGGCCGGCGCACCGCCGCTGGTGGAGAATCTGCGGACGCTGAAAGCGACGCGGATCGCCTGCGAAGAGGTCACCCATGGCTTGATTGAATATGATTTCACCGAGCCGGGTGCGGAAGAAGAGAAAGACGGCGGCAAGCGGCGCAAGTAGAGCGCCCGCGAGGTTTCCATGCGTATCACCCTTGGGGTCACCGGAGGAGTCGCGGCCTACAAGTCCGCGGAGCTCGTCCGCCGCCTGCAGCAAGAGGGCCACAGTGTGCAGGTGGTTATGACCCGCGCGGCCCGAGAGTTCATCACGCCCCTGACGTTTGCCGCTCTCAGCGGACAGAAAGTCATCACCGACCTTTTTTCGGAAACCACGAGCGGAGAAGCGAATCTGGAATCCGCGATCGAGCATATTGCGGTCGCGCAGAGAACGGATCTGCTGCTGGTGGCTCCAGCCACGGCCGATGTGCTTGCGAAATTCGCGCGGGGCATTGCCGACGATTTTCTTTCCACCCTGCATCTGGCCTCCACCGCTCCGGTGATTTTGGCTCCGGCAATGAACGTGAACATGTGGCAGCATCCAGCGACGCAGGAGAATCTCGCGGCGCTTCGGGCACGCGGCGTGCGTGTTGTCGAACCCAACGAGGGCTATTTGGCTTGCGGGATGACTGGGCCGGGACGCCTGGCCGAGGCGGAAGAAATTCTCAAGGCGGTGCGGGAAATTGCACAAGGCCAGCGCGACCTCGCGGGAGAGACTGTGATGGTTACCGCCGGGCCCACCTGCGAGGACATTGACCCTGTTCGCTTCATTACGAATCGTTCTTCGGGAAAGATGGGTTATGCCGTTGCGGAAGCGGCGGCGCGGCGCGGCGCAAAAGTTGCGCTGGTGACCGGGCCGACGGCGCTGCCGACTCCCGAAGGTGTGGAGCGGATGGACGTGCGCACGGCGGAGGAGATGCTTGGCGCGGTGAAGGCGAACTTCGCGGCTTCAACGATCGCGGTGTTTGCCGCGGCGGTCGCGGATTTTCGCGTGGCCGAGCCTTCCGCTTCTAAAATCAAACGCGGGAAGGATTCCTTGACGATTCACCTCGAGCTCAATCCCGATATTCTGGCGATGGTAGCGCAGGACAAAGGAGACCGGCTTATCGTGGGCTTTGCCGCCGAAACGGATCACGTTGCGGAGAATGCGCGCAAGAAGCTGGCTCAGAAAAATGCGGACCTGATTGTGGCGAACGACGTGACCGCAGAAGCGGCGGGCTTCGAACACGATACGAACATCGTTACGTTTTTCTCGCGCGATGGCCGAGACCTCCCGTTGCCCCGGATGAGCAAGGCAGAGGTGGCCCAACGCATTCTGGATGAAGCGCTGCGACTGCGCGGCGTGCTGCGGAGCAAGCCGGCCACGCACCGGGCGGGCGACTGACCGGTCATGGCAGAACGATTTCCCGAATCCCTTCAGCAAAAAATAGAAGAGCGCCTTCGGTACTACGAGGACCTCGGTATTCGTTTGTTTTATCGCGATCGTGTTGGGACGCCGGGCGCGCTGGCCAGCCTCACTGCGGCGACTTCCGAGGCGCCGCCCCTAAACACTCGTCAGGAGATTTCCTTGTCCAAGCTTAAGTCTGAATTGTTCAAGGCATCCTCGGCGCCGCCTCGCGTCGAACTTCCCGCGCCGCCCGCCGGGCCTTCGCTCTTTGAGTCCGTGGACAAGGTCAAGGATGACTCGCTGCTGAAGATTCGCGAAGACATTGGAGACTGCACACGCTGCAAGCTGCATAAGGGCCGCAACAAAATAGTTTTTGGCGACGGAAATCCGAAGGCCGAACTGGTCTTTGTCGGCGAAGGACCGGGTGCGGATGAAGATATGCAGGGACTGCCGTTCGTGGGCCGGGCTGGCAAGCTATTGACGCAGATGATCGAAGCCATGGGGCTGCAACGCAAAGACGTGTACATCTGCAACGTCGTGAAATGTCGCCCGCCAGAAAATCGCGCGCCGGAGCCGGACGAAGTGGCGACCTGTTCGCCTTTTCTGGTGCGGCAAATCGACGTGATCCGGCCGAAGGTGATTGTATGCCTCGGCGCGGTGGCCGCGAAGACACTTCTGGAAACGACGCGGGGCATTTCGCAATTCCGCGGCCAATGGCTGGAGTGGCGCGGCCACAAGCTGATGGCGACGTACCACCCTGCCTACCTCTTGCGGAATCCCAACGCCAAGGGCGAGGTCTGGAAAGATCTTCAGAAAGTCATGGCCGAGCTGGGCCTGCAACCTCCGAAAAAGACGAAGTCGTCGTAGCCCGTCATGGGAATCCTTTTTGGGTTACTCACCGCACTAAGTTGGGGAACGGCCGATTTCTTTGCGCGATTTTCCACGCGCAAGATCGGCACGTTCCGCACGATGCTGTATATGCAATTGCTTGGCTTCGTGCTACTGACGCTAGCGATGCCATCACTAGGCGGCTGGGGACACTTGACGGACGGGTCTGGCTGGCGGCCGTGGCTTTGGGGAATCGTCGCGGGCGCGCTCAATACTTCCTCGACGCTGGCGCTCTACCGGTCGTTTGAGATTGGAAAGATGTCAATTGTGGCGCCGCTCTCCGCCAGCTATCCGGTGCTTACGCTTGTGCTATCGGTCACGACCGGGGAGCGGCTGACATTAACGCGAATTGTGGGGATTGCTCTTACCATCGCGGGAGTTATTGTGGTGGCACATGGCGAGACCACTTCCGAGGACGCCGCCACAACCGGAGACGGCCCGCGGCCTGTTGAGAGGCGTCGAGGGATTGGTTGGGCGCTTTTCTCGGCAGCGGGATTTGGCGTGATGTTCTGGCTCCTGGGGATTCGTGTGGTGCCATCGCTTGGGGGAGCGCCCTCGGTATGGATGATCCGGATGACAAGTTTCTCGCTCACTGCGCTAGTGATCCTGGCAGCGCGCCGTTCGCTGGCGCCTCCTTCTCGGAAAGATGCGCACTGGATTCTTGGCATTGGCGCGCTGGATACGTGTGCGTACGTCCTGAACAACTTGGGAATGCAGCGCGAACAAATATCGGTGGTCAGCGTGCTCGCATCGCTGTATGGCGCTGTGACGGTGGCACTGGCAGCGCTGATTCTGCGCGAGCCCGTCTCGCGGCTCCAGTGGCTCGGCATCGGCTCGATTTTTGCGGGGATTTTTCTGATCAGCCGATAGGACACTCTTCTCTGATTAGAGTGGATTTTCGCGCCACTTTTTATTCCTCTCCGGGAGTACTGCTACACTACACGCGGAATGTCTGCCAACTACTACAACGTTGCCTTGCCGATTCCCCTGCGCACGACATTCACTTATGCCGTGCCGGAAGCGCTGCGAGCTCAGGTGCAGCTAGGCTCGCGGGTTCTCGTGCCGTTTCGCAAGAAAGCACTCGTCGGCGTGGTTGTGGAAATGGCGGACGGTCCGGCGGAGGGAACGAAAATCCGCGAGGTCAGCAGGGTGCTTGATCTCGTCCCCGCACTTACGCCAAAACTGCTGGAACTTGGACAGTGGATCGCGGGCTACTACCTCGCACCGGTCGGCGAAGTCTTTCGCGCGATGCTGCCGCCGGTTACGGACCTGGCCACAAAGCGACAGATTGCTTTGACAGAAGCGGGGCGAGAGCTCGCGACAAGCCTTTCGAGAGGCGTTGTGCTTACGGATCTCTCGGGAGCGGAAGCTGATTTCCTGAAAAGACTGCTCGAGAAAAACGGAAAGCTTATGCTTGGTTCCGTGGGCAAGCTGGGAATTGAGCCAGACGCTTTGCAGGGATTGCAGCGGCGCGGATACCTGGAGGTCCAGGAAACCGTACAAGGGCGGAAGCGAAAGACGCATCATGTGGTGGCCTGGAAGGGTGGGGAACCAGCGACAAAACAACTGGACGAAAAGCAAGAGCGGATTCGCACGCTTCTGGAAAGCGAACGCGGCGCACTGCCCGTGCCGCAATTACTGAAACTGGCACATGTTTCTCGCGGACTGGTTGAGCGCATGTTGCGAGATGGCTTGCTTGAGGGCTGGGAAGAGGCGATCGATCCTGCCGACGACCCCTTCGATATCGGTTACGAGTCACCTGCCCATGCCCTAAACGAAGCCCAAGAGCGGGTATTTGGCGCGATCCGCGCGCGTCTTGAGCTTGGCGAATTTGGCGTGCAACTCTTGCACGGCGTAACCGGCAGCGGCAAGACGGAAGTATATCTGCGCAGCGTGCAGGACACTCTGGCGCGCGGCAAGACGGCGATCATCCTGGTGCCGGAGATTGCGCTGACGCTGTGGATTGGCCGACAGTGCCGCGCGTGGTTTGGCGCAAGTTTTGAAGGCGTGGCTGTGCTGCATTCCGCGCTCAGCGATGTGGAACGGGCGCGAGAATGGTGGCGAGTACGGAATGGACAGGCGCGCGTTGTCGTGGGCACGCGTTCAGCGGTGTTCGCACCGCTCGAAAATCTAGGCCTCATCATCGTGGATGAGGAGCAGGAGAACAGCTACAAGCAGGAAGAGAGGCCCCGTTACCACGGGCGCGACGTGGCCATCGTCCGGGCAAAGATGGAAAACGCCGTGGCGCTGCTCGGCTCGGCTACACCGTCGCTCGAAACGTATCATCACGCCGTGAACGGCAAGTACGAATTGCTGACCATGTCCGCGCGCGTGGAGAACCGCTCGCTGGCAGCGGTGGAGATTCTGGATTTGCGCCAGGAATTTCATCAGACGCACCAAGCCAGCCCGATCTCGCGGAAACTTCACGAGGGCATTGCGGAGTGCCTCGAGTTCAGCACGCAGGCTCTGGTGCTGATCAACCGCCGCGGCTATTCGTGGTCGGTGCTGTGCCGCAGTTGCGGCGCTTCCGCACAGTGTGTCAATTGCAGCATTTCAATGACCTACCACAAGAGCCGCAACCGGCTAGAGTGTCACTATTGCGGCTCAATTCAAGCGGTGCCGAAAACCTGCCCGAGGTGTGACTCCAAGTATGTCTATTTTTTGGGGGAAGGTTCGGAACATCTTGAAGAACGCTTGCGGAAGGAATTTCCCGGCGCGCTGATCGCGCGGCTGGACCGGGATACCGCGCGCACCAAGCATCAATACCAGGAAACCCTCGGGGCTTTTGCGAGCGGCGCGCTGGACGTGCTCGTGGGCACGCAAATGCTTGCCAAAGGGCACGACTTCCAGCGTGTCACGCTGGTTGGCGTGATCTCCGCGGATTCCTCGCTGAGCCTTCCGGATTTTCGTGCCGCCGAGCGCACGTTTCAATTGCTGACACAAGTTGCGGGCCGTGCGGGCCGCGGGGAACTCCCCGGGCGGGTGCTGATTCAGACGTACTATCCAGAACACTACGCGATTCAGGACGCGGTGCGGCAGGACTATCTGTCGTTCTACGAGCGGGAATTGCAGTTCCGGCGAATGATGGCATATCCGCCGTTCACTTCGCTTGCCAACGTGATTGTGCGCGATACGAATCTGGAGAATGCGATTCGCTGGTCGCGCCGCCTTTCGGAATATTTTTCGCCGTACGACGGGACTGGTGTGCGCATCCTTGGTCCTGCTTCCGCCCCTCTTGCGCGCTTGAAGAAGGAGCATCGCTTCCAGTTTTTGCTGAAGTCGTCGAAGCGCTCGCTCCTGACGAAGTTGCTCGCCGGGGCCATGACATTCTGCGACGCGAACCAAATTCCGCAGACCGCTGTTTTGGTTGATATGGACCCACTCAGTTTGCTTTGAGTGTTAATCAGTTGCGTTCACTCCCACGGCTCCAGAAAAAGTAACCCGGCAAGCCAAGCAGCAGGAGAAAAATGGCGGCAAGCAAGTAGGCGAACTCGTGGGGATCCTTCACGGCGGCATAGATGGCGTTACCCACCAGCGACATGGCGGCGAGTACAAACAACAGCGACGTGAAGGGGAAGCCTGGCACGCGGTAGGGAAGTGCCTTGCCAGCAGAGGCACGGCGGAGCGGAAAAATCGCGGCGGCGCCGAGACCGTAAAAAATCCAGCCGATAAAAATCGCGCCGTTGGCGAGATTGGCGAATTCGCCCACCGCGGCCAGCACGCACGACCAGATCCCCAGCGCCAGAACGGCCACGGCGGGTGTGCCGAAGCGCGGGTGCACTTCGGCAAGTTTCTGGAAGAAGACCTTGTCCTTGGCCATGGCGAAACAGACGCACGGAGCGGTGAGCAGGACGCTGTTCGCGGAACTGAAGGCAGAAATTAGAATCGCTGCGGCGACAAATTTTCCGGCCCACTTGCCGAGCAGGTTGGTGGCAGCAGTGGCGGCGATGGTATCCGTGGCAGCGGCGCCCGTCGGGCCGAGCGCCACGAGATAAGAGATCACCGCGAACAAATACAATCCCGCGAGAGCCAGCGAACCGAGAAGAAACGCGCGCGGAAAACTTTTTTGCGGGTCCATCACTTCACCGGCGCTGTAGGTGCCGAATTGCCAGCCTTCGTATGCCCACAAGACCGTGATCATGGCCAGACCGATCGCGGAAAAGAGTGCGTAGCCACTCTGCGAAGATCCCGTCGCCGAGCGGAGTTCCCCTACATGCTTGCCATGGAGGAAGCCAAGAACCAGTAGCAGCGAGCCAAGGATGACGATGATTCCGACCTTGATTATGGTGGTGACGTTCTGCAGGTCGGAGCTTTTACGGGTGCCCCACACGTTCACTGCCGTGACCATCGCGATCATCAGAATGACCACGACGGAGGCTTCGGTTGCCGAAAGCGGAATAATCTCCCGAAGGTATGCTGTGAAGGCGTGGGCCAGTGCCGCGATCGTGGCGCTGGCGATGATGAGGAAGAGGCCCCAGCCGTAGAGAAACGCGGGGAGGCGGCCGAAGGCATCACGAATGTAGCAGTACAATCCACCTGCTTCTGGATTTGCGGCGGCAAGTTCCGCATAGGTTAGCGCGCCTAGGAGAGAAAGAACACCGCCCATCAGCCAGACTAGAAGCGAGTAGCCGAACGAGCCATCGAGCTGCCGCAGGATCAGGCCAGGCGTAAGGAAAATTCCGGAGCCGACGACGGAGCCGACGAAAAGAAAGAGCAGGTCGCGCTCCCGAAGGGTGCGGGCGAGCGTTTTGGCTTCTGGATTGTCCATCGCCACCTCATCCCTGGTCTTGCCTCTTCCGCTATTCGCTAAAGCGGGTTGGCCATAAAACACAGCACAACAACGAGAAGAGCCGCGACAGCCAGGAATCTTCGGTTCGGGTCGAGTGGAGTCGCGTCATAGATAGGCGCCATGCGGAAAAAGCGGAGACTGAACAAGATCACGGCCCATATCAGCCAGCCATTCCACAAAAAGAGCCCGAGAGGAACCAATGCAATCGGCAAGAGAAGAGAGATGAAACGGTGCGCCTGCGGGCTGACGGAACGGAGAATATGGCCGCCATCGAGCTGACCAACGGGAAGCAGGTTCAGCGCAGTAGCGAACAAGCCCACCCAGGCCGCGCGCCCCACTGGATGCAGCACCAGGTCGGCCGCGTGAGCGTTCGGCCGAATCACGGCCGCGATGATACGCAGGACCGGTGGCACGCCAAAAATGAGGTCCGCGTTGCTGTCGCTCGCGAGCGACGGAACTATTTTGGCGTGAAGCACTCCGTACACCATCGCGGGAAGCGCCACGGCAAATCCCACCAGCGGACCGGAAGCGCCCACATCAAAGAGCGCACGTGACGAGCGAATGGGGGAACGGATCAGAATGAACGCGCCAAACGTGCCAATCAGCGTGGGTGCGGGAATGAAGAACGGATAACTCGCGTGAATGTGATGGCGGCGGCAAGCGAAGTAATGCCCGAGTTCGTGGGCCAGCAAAATGGTAAGCAGCGTGATCGCGAAGGGCAGACCTGCTAGAAGCGCCGTAGGATTGCGATAGAGCAGCCGGAAGGTTTGCAAAAACGCATCCCAGGATGCAGCCTGATTGTGCGCGTAAGCCGCCGCGAAATGGGTGCCGGCAAAAAGAGAAGTGACGAGAGTGAGCAGGAACAAACTTATGGCCAGGGAAAGCGAACGAGTCGAGGGGCGCGGTTGCGCCGTTGCGTAAGGGGTCCCGCTGGCCGTCCAGTCGCGCCAGACCGGAGAATCCAGATAAGCGGGAGCGCGCTGGTCTGTTTCAGGCGTGCTCACAAATCGTCATTTCGTTCCAGCCGCCGTGGTGTCTTCGAGGCCCTGCAATTCCTTGCCGGGCTTAAAGCGCACCGCTTTGCCGGGAGGAATGCTGACCTCTTCGCCCGTGCGCGGGTTGCGGCCGATGCCGGTCTTGCGCGGCTTGACGCTGAAGACCCCGAACTTGCGAAGTTCAATGCGTTGTCCCCGGCCAAGAGCGGCTTTGAGCGAGTCGAAGACAGTCTCGACGGCTTGTTCCGCTCTAGTGCGGCTGATGTTGGTCTTGCCTACGACCGCATTCACAATATCGAGCTTGATCACACCGTCCTCCCGCAATTCGTGGCCCGATGCTATTGGCTGCCGCTCAGGTTGTCAAGACGTGCGTCGTCGTCTACACTCTTAGCTTTTGAGACTACAGCATTTTTATGTCTATTTCAGGAGGATTGGATGTCCGTTAAGCCAGACCGTTGGATCCGCAAGATGGCGCTGGAGCGCAAGATGATCGAGCCGTTCACGGACCGGCAGATGCGGGAAGGCGTCATCAGCTACGGCGTGTCCTCGTATGGATACGACATCCGGGTGGCCGACGAATTCCGTATTTTTACGAACGTCAATTCGACGATCGTGGATCCGAAGCATTTTGATCCGCGTTCGCTTGTGGAGTACAAGGGGGACGTTTGCATTGTTCCGCCGAACTCGTTTGCCCTGGCGCGCTCCGTGGAATATTTCCGAATTCCGAGGAACGTGCTGACGATTTGCTTGGGGAAATCAACGTACGCGCGCTGCGGCATTATCGTGAATGTGACGCCCTTTGAGCCGGAATGGGAAGGATTTGTCACGCTAGAGATCAGCAACACCACACCGCTTCCCGCGAAGATCTACGCCAATGAAGGGCTCTGCCAGGTCTTGTTTTTCGAAAGCGACGAAGACTGCGAGGTCAGCTACAAGGATAAGAAAGGGAAGTATCAGGCACAGAGCGGCATCGTGTTGCCGCGGCTCTAGGCGGTTGTGGTCCTTCGGGCTGCGAATGGCGTGGCCCGAAGCATGACCGTGTGTTGCTGTGTTTGAATAACTGGGCAAATTGCGTCCAGAGAAAATCCCTCCCTATAATCCTTAGCGGAAGAACTTTGAAGCGATTTCCGCGACGTGCTGGCCCTGGTATCGGGCGACCTTCAGCTCATTTTCGGAGGGTTGCCGGAAGCCATCGGGCCCCGTGAGGGTTGTCGCGCCATAAGGCGTGCCACCGGTAACGTCAGTCATGTGAACCAGACCGGACTCGCTGTAGGGTACGACGACAATAATCATTCCGTGGTGCAGCAATGTCGTATGGAAACTGGTCAGCGTGGTTTCCTGGGTGGCCGTTGAGGCAAAGACGCTTCCCACTTTGCCGATCAATCCTCCAGAGGTCCACAGCTTCCGGTCTGGCCCAGGAATTTGCGCATCTGGGCGGCCATGTTTCCGAATCGTGTCGGCGTTCCGAAGATGAATGCGTGGGCGTCGGCCAATTGATCCACATTTGCGACCGGCACCTTGGCAAAGGAAGCGCGCGCGGCTTTCGCGCCGTATTTTTCCAGAACGTCATCCGGCACAAGTTCCGGAACTTGGTACATAGAGACCTCCGCGCCAGCGACCTGCCTTGCGCCTTCCGCGACGGCTTCGGCCATGCGATAGACATGCCCATACATGCTGTAGAAAATTACCTGAATCTTGATGCTCATTTTCTTCTCCTTTTTCGCGAGTCTCTAAGACTGTTTCAGTAGTGTTCCTTATTGGGCGAAGGATTCCAGGGGATAACCACGCTCACGCCAGGCATCCAGGCCGCCCTGGAGTGGCCGGATGCGCTTGATGCCCTTGCGCCGTAGAAGGAGCGCCACACGGGCGCTCGTCGCTTCGTTTGGTCAAGTGCAATACAAAATGACTTCGCGATCGCGGGGCAACTGATCGCTTTTTTCGGCCAGTTCTTCGGAATCCATGCGAAACGCGCCTGGAATGGTTTCGGGATCGGCTTCGAAATCGAGAGAGTGCCGCAGGTCCACAATAGCCAATTCTTCGCCGGAATCGAGCTTTTGTTTCAGTTCGTCCACGCTGATTCTGGAAATGCGAAGATCGTGGAGGAATTTCCGCCGTGCGGCAAACTTGTAGAAGATATAAGCAGCGAGACATGCCGTGAGCAGAACCAGCAGCCAGCCGCCAAGCGCGGCGGCCTGTTGGGCGATGCGTTCGATTTGCTCGCTGAATACGCATCCAAGCCCCAGATAAGTTCCGGCCCAAAGCAGCGCGCCCAGAGCGTCGAAGAGCAGAAATTTTCGCAAGCGCATCTGGAAGATGCCGGCAAGCGGCGTAGCAACCGTGCTCAATCCCGGGAGAAATTTCGCAAGCACCAGGGTGCGCGCGCCTTGTTTTTCAAACAATCCTTCGGTGCGGCGCACGCAGGAATCGGGCTCCAGTGAGATTTTGCAGAGCCAATGGAGGATCTTAATGCCTTTCTTGCGTCCTAGTTCGTACCAGATCGTGTCCGCGACTACGGAAGAAATGAGGCACAGGAATAGGGCAATGGCGAAATTCAGGTGTCGCGTGCCGGCCAAGGCGCCGGAGGCCAGAAGAACCGGAATGGAAGGCACAGGGAGCCCCACTTGCTCGAGGAATACCCAGACCACCAGCAAAAGGTAGCCATGTCGAAGAAAGAATTCAAACGCTCCGTGCATTGTTCGTCCGTTCTTTTGGGGCCGCCGCTCTACGGCTCTAGAAAGGTGGCTGGTTGTCCCCACTGGCTCGACATAACAAATTCAATGAGTGGTTTCCGCGTCCGTGGGGCCAGTTCTCGCTCTCGCAAGGAATCTGGTCATTCTTCCGGATTTCCAAGATATCCGATCGCGAACGCAGCTATGGGTTCCCAACCGTTAGGAATCGTGAACACCTCGATGGCCTTGTGGGGATCAAATCCTGCCATCTGGTGAACATACAAGCCGCGCGTTGTGGCTTCGGTGGTTAATTGCGAGACGGCGGCACCTGTATCGTAGAAAGCATTGCGGTTGGGCTTGCCGCCGCGGGCAAAAGCCATCTTGGAAACGGCAATCGCGAGAACCGGCGCATGCTTGGCCCAAACCTGGTTGAATTCCACGAGCGCGCCCACGATTTTCTCGAAAGTGTCGCTGTCGCCGTTCGTCCCCACAATGAACGCCCAAGGCTGCTCATTATTGCTCGAGGGAGCCCATCGTGAAGCTTCAAACAGGCTCCGCAAAGTTTCTGCGGGTACGGGTTTGTCCGAAAAATCGCGAGGACTCCAGTGCTCACGGATGATTTCGTGTACGGGATGGCCCGTTGCAGCGGTCTTCTTCATGAGCGATTCTCACTATCCTTAGCCGGAGATGGTTGAACTAGCGGGCAGCTCTACCGCCCGTATGCGGCTACTTTTTTCCGAATGCGGCGACGATTTATTTGGCCGGAGGCGGAACGATCATTTCGACTTCCAGGGTAATGTTCACCTCATCGGAAACGACAACGCCACCGGAATCCAGCTTCTTGTTCCAGCTGACGCCAAAGTCCTGGCGGTTGATTTTGGTGGTCGCAGAAACGGCCGAACGCTGAAGCCCCCAGGGATCTTTGATGGGAGCGGCCGGGCCGTTCACATCGAGCGCAACCTGCTTGGTCACGCCGCGGATGGTCAAATCGCCGGTCACCTTCAATTTGCCGGGAGCAACCTGCTCCACCTTGGTGGACTTGAAGGTGATCGTGGGAAAGTTGGCGGCATCGAAGAAATTCGAGCTCCGGAGGTCCTTGTCGCGGTCCGGCTCGCGGGTGTCCACGGAAGCGACATCCATGGTCACATCCACGCTGGATTTGGTGATGTCCTTATCGTCCAGATTTATTGTGCCCTTAACGCCATGGAACTCTCCCCGGACCGTGGAAATCATCAAGTGAGTCACGGCAAATTCGGCCGAGGTATGCCGCGGATCAATCTGCCAGGTGGTAGTCGCGGCGTTTGCAGGCAACGTCAGAAAGGCAGCCAAACCCACCGCCAAGGCCATTCGAGAGATATTCACCTTCATCGTCCTGTCTCCTTGTTCCATTTTATATTTGGAAATTATTTGTTGGATGCACAAACTCGCTAGGCGGGTTCACGCTTTCCGACTTCTTCGAGGAGCTTTGCGAGCGCTTTGAGCTGCGCACCGCTCATGTGGCGCAACTGCCCCTTGTGCAACTCCCGCACGGGCTGGTCCAGCTTCTTCAGAAGGGTTAGTCCCTCCTCGGTAATGTAAGTCTTCACCACGCGGCGGTCTTCCTTTTCCCGGTGACGCGTGATCAACCCGCGCTTCTCCATGCGATCGAGCAGCCGGGTCATGTCCGGATCGCGGGAGATCATGCGGTCGCTGATGCCGCGGCAGAGCAGGCCCTCGGGTTCCGCGCCACGCAGGATGCGCAAAACGTTGTACTGGGCCATCGTGAGGCCAGCGGACTTGATGAGCTGATCGGCTTCCTGAGAGAGGGCATCGGCGGCTTTGAGGAGGGCAATGAAGATATGGTCCTCGAGGGCGACGCCAAGGCAAGAGGCTTTGGAACGATAATTCATGTGTTGAGTATATTCGTTATAACAACTATTGTCAACACATAAATGAGAGCCCCGCTAGGACTTTTTCACGGGCCGCAGGTCCACCATGCTAATGAAGCTCTGCGGGCCTTGGGTGGCGACCATGACCACCGCATGCGCCACGTCTTCCGCAGCCAGAACCTTCTTCGGATCCTTCGGCCCGCGGCCGCCGAATTCCGTCGCGACACTCCCCGGGCAAATGACGCTCACGCGAATGCCGTGCCCCCGTAAATCCTCCGCCATGCACCCCGAAAGGCCTAGCAGGCCCCATTTGGAGGCACAATAAACCCCGCCGCCGACAAAGGTATTCTTGCCCGCCAGCGAGCTGATATTGATGACGTCCCCGCGGCCCTGCCGGATCATCGACGGCACCACGGCCTTGGACACGAGAAAAACACTCTTCAGGTTGGTATCCAAAACGCGATCCCAGCTTTCTTCGCTGAACTCATGGGCCGGGCCGAATCCGCCAATGCCCGCATTATTCACAAGAATGGTGATGGGGCCCAATTTCTGCTCCGTGGCAGCGACGAGCGCGCCGACATCGCCGGCCCTGGTTACGTCGGCGGCCTGCGCGTGAACGCGGGCTCCCAGGTTCTTCAGTTCCTCGGCAGTGTTTCGGAGCGCCTGTTCATCCCGGCCGCACAGGCTAACAGCCGCTCCCAAAGCCGCCATTTTACGCGCGATGGCTTTGCCGATGCCGCGGCTGCCTCCTGTCACCAGCGCTACGGCATGCGCGAGCGGTGGTTCCCCTCTGGTTTTTCCATTTGATTTACTTATGATGGTCATAGGATTTCTTCCTCGCCGAAGCCACGCTTTTTATGCGAGACTCATCTTACTCCTTAGGATGCCGTCTGACTTTGGATGCGCCGGTGGCCGGTCCATATCTGAATCGAACGCCTGCGATGTTTCCGCTGAGCCCGTATTTCGGTATCGGCTTGCGGTAGGGCGGCATGTACACCTATAATTCGAAAGTTTCCTAGTGACCCTTTCTTGCAGGGATGCACCGGATTTTCCGGGCAGAAGCTGTGCTTGCTGCCCAATTGCGCAATCTTACTCTAGCCGTAGGAACGAGGAGAAAAGGGAATGAACGCAACACGTAGGATGGCGAGCATAGCCGTGCTCGTGGCGCTTTGCCTGATTTGCATAAATGCTGCTCCGCTGGCGGCTCAGGATGCTGCAGCGGGTGGTGCGCCGAAGTACACGATGGCAGAGTACAACGCCTACCAGGCCGCAGCTGCGGAGAAGAACCCTGCGGCGCAAATCAAGCTGCTGGATGATTTCGTTTCGAAGTACCCGAATTCGAGCCTGCTGAATTACATTTATCCGCTCTATTACCAGAATTACGCGCAGCAGAAGAACTTCGCAAAGGTCATCGAGTACGCCAACAAGCAGATTGCGCTAGGCGACAAGACCACAGCGAATGAGCGCTACCAAGCTTATTCGGCCATCGCTTACGCCTTCAACAACACTCCGAATCCGGATCCCCCTCTAGCGAAGGCTGCTTACCAAGCGGCGATGGACGGTGCGAAATCCGTTGACTCCCTGCCGAAGCCGGAGGGATTTGACGACGCGAAATTCGCCGAGGAAAAAAAGAAAGCTATCTTGAGCTTCTACAACACGGCAGCGAGTGCGGCCATGGCCGCCAAGGATTATCCGGCCGCAGTGCAAGCGTATAAGACGATTCTGGCGACTAATCCGGATGATTTCATTGCGAACTACTATCTGGGACGCGCCTATTCGGCGATGACTCCTCCGCAGCAACTGGACGCCCTCTGGGCGTTCGCGCGTGCGGCCACGTCGAAGACCGCCAATGAAAAGCAGTCCAAGCAGGTGAAGGATTATCTCCGCAACACCGCGATTCCGAAATACCAGGGCGGGACCGTGTGCGATGCGCTGACCGACGCGGAACTGAATGAACTTCTGCAATTGGCGTCTACTTCGGTGGATCGCCCGGCCAGCTACAAGATTTTTAGCGCTGCGGAACTCGACGCTGCGCGCAAGGATATGAACATCGCCTCCGTTTTCACGGACCTCAAGGCGGGCGGCGACAAAGCCAAGCTGGCTTGGACCGCGGCTTGCGGTTTGGAGTTTCCGGACACGCCGGGTAAAGTCATTGAAGTGGTTCCGAGCGCGGACGTCATTCAACTCAAGCTGGCGTTTTACACCAGCGAAGCTGAATTCAACGCCGCTACGACGGCAAACTTGGAGGTGAAGATCAAGACGACGGACCAGCCCGATGCGGCCAAGTTGCAGAAAGATGATTCCATTCGCTTCACAGGTACGCTCGAATCCTATGATCCCGACCCGACCTTCATGTTGCACTTTGATAAGGCCAAGGTGAACGAAGAGGATTTGCCGAAGGAAAAGGGCGGAGCCAAAAAGCCAGCGCCGAAGAAGCCGGCCCCAAAGAAGCCGTAAATTCGCAGTTTAGGTCAGCATAGAAAAAGGTCCCGAGGAAACCTCGGGACCTTTTTCATTCTAACTTCTAAGCCTGAAACTTTTTCCCTGGCGTATCCTCCGTTTATCGTCCGCGGCCCCGCCGGTGATCCAGTTTGTACTCGGCGATCTTCCGGCTGAGCGTGTTGCGGTGGATGCCCAAGACTTCCGCCGCACGCGACTGGTTGCCGTCGGTGCGTTCCAGCACGCGTTTGATGAAGCGCTTCTCAAACTCGCCGACCGCCTCGTCAAAGAGGATGCCGCGCTCCACCATCTGAACCACAAGCCCTTCCAGTTGATCTCTCACGTGCGCACTCCCTGCTTCCTGGCGTTTGATGCCGGGTCGGCTTACGATTCCAACTCGCGACCAACCAGGATCTTGTAAGCCTCCCGGTATTTCGCGCGCGTCGCGGCAATCACATCGGGGGGCAGGTCGGGACCCGGTGGCGTTTTCGGCCACTGAATCCGTTCGAGGTAGTCGCGCACAAACTGTTTGTCGAAGGAAGGCTGCGCTCCTCCAGGCTTGTACTGCGCAGCGTGCCAGAAGCGCGAGGAATCAGGTGTAAGCGCTTCGTCAATCCAGATGAGCTCGCCGTTCAAGAGGCCAAATTCGAATTTCGTGTCAGCCAGGAGGATCCCACGAGGTTCCGCATACGCCGCGGCACGCCGGTATATATCGAGAGAAATCTGGCGAACTTTTTCCGCGAGCTCCTTGCCGATCATTTCCGCGGATCGCTCGAAAGGAATGTTCTCGTCGTGGCCCGTGGTGGCCTTGGTGGCCGGTGTAAAGATTGGCTCGGGAAGCTTAGCCGATTCTTTTAATCCTCCGGGCAGGGCGATCCCGCAGACCTTTCCGGTTGCGCGATATTCCTTCCAGCCGGAGCCGGAGAGATAGCCGCGGGCGACGCATTCGATAGGGAGAGGGGTGGTCTTACGCACAAGCATGGTTCTTCCCCCCAGGTCATCGGCGAAACGGTCGAACGGGGGAGGAAACTCGGTTGCATTCAGAACGTGATTGGGAACTACCGCTCGAAGGAGATTGAACCAGAAGAGCGAGAGCTGCGTGAGAACGCGGCCTTTGTCCGGGATAGGAGTCGGCATGACCACGTCGAAGGCGGAGATGCGGTCGGTGGCGACGATGAGGAGGCGGTCGCCGAGATCATAAATGTCGCGCACCTTGCCGCGCGCGCTTGGGGCCACGCCAGCAAAATTGGTTTCCCGGATAACCTTGGCAGCAGGACTCGCGGTCACCGAAGTACTTCCCCTAGAAAGTGTCCTGCATTTTATCCCAGCCCGCAGGGAAGTCAATGTGACGCTTGCTGCATGTGAGTGCACCAGCCGCGTTGCCGCTTTTTCTTCTCCGCGTCCGGGAGGCGGCGCAAGAAAAAAAGGACGGAAGCACTTCCGTCCTCTAGATTGAAAAAGAATTCTTTTACGCTGCGGTCGCGGCGCGCTGCTTGCGCGGCGACACTTCTTCGTCGCCTTCCCAGCGGACGCTGACGAGTTTGGACACGCCGGGCTCCTGCATGGTGACGCCGTAAAGGACGCTGCCGGTCTCCATTGTCTTGCGATTGTGTGTAACGACGATGAACTGGGTCTGCGCGCTCATGTCCGCGATCAGTCGCGTGAAGCGGCCGACGTTGGCTTCATCGAGTGGTGCATCCACTTCGTCCAGGATGCAGAAGGGGCTCGGCTGGTAACGGAAGATGGCGATGAGCAGAGCTAGTGCGGTCATGGCCTTTTCCCCGCCTGAGAGCAGCAGGACGTTTTGCAGGCGTTTGCCCGGAGGCGAGGCAACGATGTCAATTCCGGCGTCGCCCGAGCTGTCCACTTCCGTCAAGCGCATCTCGGCCGTGCCGCCGCCAAAGATGGTGTGAAACGCCGTCGTGAAATTCGTATTGATTGCGGCGAATGCCTGCTCGAATTTTTCCTTGGTGAGCTGATCGAGTTCCTTGATGACCTGTTGCGTGTCGACGATGGACTGCAGCAGGTCGTCACGCTCCCGGGTGAGGAAGGTGAAGCGCTGCTCGCATTCGTTGAATTCTTCCAGGGCCATCATGTTGACCGCGCCCATGTTCTCGATGCGCTGCTTCATTTCGCGGTAGCTGGCTTCGGCGGCGGCCAGTTCTTCGCCGGTCATGAAAGCGGTTTCCGAAGCGATCAGGTCCTCGGGTTGCGCATTCACTTCGGCAATGCAAGTCTCACGCAAGTGTTGGCGGTCGGAATCGTTTCGCGCCTTATCCACTTCAAACTTGCCGCGCTCTTCGCGCATCTCCTGCAGCGATTGCCGGGCCATGCGCAAGTGATCTTCTGCCTGGGTGACGTGGGTGCGGGCGGCGTCCCATTCCTGTTCCAGTTCTTTTTGTTTTTCTTCCAGGCGGATTTTTTCCGCGCGCAGTCCTTCGAGTTGCAGTGTCAATTCCTCGGTCTGCTGGGCCATCGCGGCAGTGTCTTCATTGATGGTCGATTCCTGTTGCAACAAGGCCATTTCGCGACGCTCCAGGTCGGTCTTCTCTTCCTGCAGGCGCTGGGCAATGGCTTCGGCTGAAGCCAGGCGCTCGTTCATGGCCGCGAGTTCGGCCCTGGCTGTGGCCAATTCTTCCTGTTCGGTTTGGATCGCACCTCGGAGTTGCGCGACTTGTTCCGTCAGGCGCGTGCATTCCGCTTCTGCTTCCGCGCGGCTGCCGGACGCGCTTTCGTGCTGTAGCCTTGCGCGCACCGCGCGTTGCTGCACACCTTCGATCCCTTTCCGAATTCGGCCAAGTTCATCCTGGCAGACGGTCAGGTCCAATCCGAGGCGGGCGAGGTCGCTCTGCATCTGTTCGTGGCGATGCTTCGTCGCGAAAAGGTTGCGCTCGGCCTCGCGCTGCTGCGCGGTCAATTCTTCATGCGCTTCTTCGCAAGCCAGGAGCTCGACGCCAAGTGTTTCGAGTTTGGCTCGCACTTCATTCGTGCGGTGCTCCAGTTGCATTGCCTCTGCATCTATGGCGCGCAGTTCGCGCTTCATTCCCAGCGGGCCGGCTTCATCGGGCCTTCCGCCGGTGACCATGCGGCCCTGATAGCAAGTTCCGTCCGGGGTCACAAAGGCATATTGCGGGTATTCGCGCGCGAGTTTTTCCGCGGCGACCGCGCTATCCGTCAGGTAGCCGGAACGCAAGCGTGGGAGGAATTGCTTGGCCGCTGGGCCCAAGGGATCGCGAAATTCTACCAGCTTATCCAAGCGGGAGATGACGCCATCTTCAGAGCGGAAGTGCACGATGGGCTCATACTCGTCGAGCTTCAGGTTGCGCAAGGAATCGACGAAGAAGGTGGCGCGGCCACCGACTTCGTTGCGCAGTAGGGAAACGCCTTCGCGGGCGTGATCGTAGGATTCCACGACCACATATTCCAATTCGTCGCGCATATATTGCTCGATGGCGGCTTCGTGCTGTTCTTGCACCTCGGCGTAATCCGCAAGCACGCCGACGGAATAGAAATTCTTGTTGCCATGGCGTTCGTTTACCGCAAAGAGCTTTTGCACCGCCTCGCCGGTATAGGAATGGTCGTTGAGGACCTGCGTCAACGTGGAAAGCCGCGCCCTCACACCAGCCAGAGAGTCGCGCAGTGCCGCCGCATTCTTGCCGGTCTCCTCGCGCTCTGACCGCAATTCCGTCATTCGTGAGTGAACTTCCGCGGCCTTCTTCTGCAGCGTAGCCAGTTGATTCATGGCGTCTTGCCAGTCCTGGGCCGCGCGTTCCGCGTCATCCCGCACGCGGATGGAAGTTTCGAGCAATTCCGCTTCACGCGATTCCTGGCGGCGCATCGCCTCGTTCTGATGGACGAGCGCCTCTTCCGCCTGTTTTTGTTCGCCATGCAGAAGCAGCAGGTTTTGATTGGCTTCGGTAGCTACGCGGCGCAGGGATTCCACGCGCGCTTCGGATTCGGTGATCTGTGTTGCACGGAACACGGCGCGCGACGCCAGGTCTTCCACCCGGCCGTTCACGATCATGGATTCCGAGCGGGCATTATCCACGGCTACCTGTTGGGCCGTGTTTCGCGCTTCCCATTCCGCGGTGTGCGCGGTGAGCGTCTGGCGCTCGACCGTAATTTGTTCAGTGCGCACGGCCAGCTCCGCGCTGCGGGTCTGGTTGAAGGCGATGCGATTCTCGCTGCGGTCCACTTCCAGAGCGGTGTGATTCAGAACGTTCTGGTTTTGCCGGATTTCCGCATCGAGAGAATAGATCCGCTGGCTCAGCCGGTCCTGTTCTGCTTCTTGTTCGTGGATCGCATGTGCTTCCCGGGATTCGGCGGCGGTCAGCTCGCCCAACCGCGTGCTCAAACGTTCCGCTTCGGCATCCAGTTCGCGCGCCTTGCCAGCCAGCATCTGGCGCACAATCCCGCGCATCTGTTCCCGAATCTCGGCGTAGCGCCGCGCTTTTGCCGCCTGGCGCTTCAGAGAACCGAGCTGCTTCTCGACTTCCACCACGATGTCGTTTACGCGCGACAGGTTGACCTTGGAGGATTCGAGTTTCGCCTCGCTCAGGCGTTTCTTGGTCTTGAATTTTGTTACCCCGGCGGCTTCCTCAATGATGGCGCGCCGCTCCATCGGTTTTGTGGCGAGGATCTGCCCAATGCGCCCCTGTTCGATAATTGCGTAAGAGTCCGGCCCGAGTCCCACGCCCATGAACATCTCCTGAATGTCGCGGAGGCGGCCAACGCGGCCGTTGATCAAATATTCGCTCTGGCCGCTGCGATAGAGGCGGCGACTGACGACGACCTCGCCCGGCTTAGTCACCATGACGGGCTTATCTGCCTTTTTCTTTCTCTTGCCCCGAAATCCTGACTCTGCTTGATTCTCTGCCGGAGTTTCCATTTGGCCGGTGACAGTGTCCCCGGTCATTTCGTTTGTCGCCGCTGGAACTTCGCCTTCCAGGCTCAAAATCTCCGTGCCATTCTGCGATAGCTCCGTACCCTCTGAGGTGGGTTCTTGGGTTTCTTCTGCAACCGCATTCTCCATAACAAACCTTGCGACTTCGGCGAGTTCTGGGTCTTCCATGGTGATAGTGACTTCGGCCAAGCCCATGGGCGGCCGCTTGGTGGTGCCGTTGAAGATGCAATCGGCCATGCGTTCAGCGCGCAGGGACTTGTGGCTCTGTTCGCCGAGCACCCAGCTGATCGCGTCCACCACGTTGGACTTCCCGCACCCGTTCGGACCGACGATACAGGTCGTTCCCACGCCGCTAAAGGTGACCACGGTGCGCTCGCAAAACGACTTGAAGCCCACAATCTCGACTTTTCTCAACTTAAGCAAGTTGTCCCCTTTTGTCGTGAACTTCTACTTCGCGGTTTCTTGCTCTACACCTCAAGAACACACTACATCGTCGCGTGGTTCGCACGGAGCCGGGTTGTTTAGGCGCGAAGAGAGACGACTTTCCTTTCCTCGAAGGGAGGGTTCTTCTCGCGACGCTTCTGTCCGTAACAGACAGAAAGAAAATACGTTTGGCAGGTTCTCGTTCAGAGGCCCAGCCGCCTGGCGCTTAGATGGCGGTACGGGAGAAAAGCGTAGCATGGCGATCAGGCCCCTGTAAAGCCTTACGCAAGCCATTGTGGCCTTTTTCCATACACCACAACGGCGAGGCGAACTCTACGCGCGGGTTTACGGACTAGCTCAGGATTTTCTGGCGGAGATTCGCAACCTGCGATAGTCCAGCTCCCAACTACCCTTCTTGAACAACGCCTCGCAATGACTTTCCATACCTTGGACTAATTTCTCTCGCTGCCCGGATTCGTCGCACATACGAATCCATGTCTTCAGTCCTTCTCCGTCTTCGAGGACGGTCGGCCGGTCAAACGGCATCCCTTCTCGCACGTCCAATCCATGCTTTTCGAGCAGCCCGGCATATTCGCCGATGCCGGGTTATACCAGGGATTGCTCCAGGGCAAACCCAACTGTTGGAAGCGGCGTTCAAAACCATTCATCAATGTTGCAATGTTTCCCTTGCCGCCGAACTCTGCAACGGAGCGCCCTCCGGGTTTCAAGCGGCGATGGATGGCCTCCACCGCGCGTTCAGCTTCCTTCACCCAATGGAGGGTGGCATTGGAGAACACAGCATCGAAAGTCTCCTCGAGCGTTAATTCGCGCGCGTCCCCCACCTCGAAGCGAATCGCCGGGTACGCCTGCCGGGCCTGGCGGATCATCGCCGCGGATTGGTCCACGCCGGTGACTTGCGTTCCGCGTTCGGCTATCTTGGCGGTCAAGTGGCCGGTGCCCAGCCCACTCCAGAATCTGCTCGCCTGCTTTCGGGTTCAGCAGCTCCAGCAGATCCGACGTCATCTTCCAGACAAACGAGTGCTTGTCGTCGTAGAGTCCGGCTCCCACTTTGCTTTCCGTCGCATCTCAAGGTCCGGGCATTTCCAGGACCGCTCCGTCGCCGGTCTCCAGAACTTCCGTGCCCGCGATCTTCACTTGTGCCCGCGCCAGACTTGCGTTTGACACGGGAAACGTTCCGGAGCCATCCGTCTTCGTATAGGGCAACCGATGAACCTCTGGCGCTGTCCCTTCGATCGTCGTTTCGAGGCGTATGCCGCTCGCATCCTCGCAAACGAAACTCCACATCAGTTTTGCCATCTTCGCGCACGACTTCGCGCTCTTTCAATTTCCGGAAGATGGTTGCTTCTCCTTCATGCCAAAGGACCGCTTTGCGAAATACCATGCCAAAGGGCAAATCATAAACGAGCGCTTCGAAGGTGCTGGCTTGCCTCCCAGGCCGCCCGAGATAGGCATGCGCCCATCTCCAATAACTTCGGTGGCGATAACCGCAATTGTGGCCTTGCAGACCATATCCCAGCGGCTCTCCCGCGCAGCGCTGGCCATCAAGGGTAATTTCGCCGGAAAAAACGGCGTCGGAATGCGGGGAGCTCGAAAAGCCGATCCATCCTTTGTTGCTGAGGATTGTCCCAAAATGTGAAGTGAACCGCAGCCTCCACGAGATCGCGTGGCCGTCTACCCCCAAGTTTCCCCAGCAGGTTCCCTCCTCGATACCGCATTCTGCGATTCGGCAATGAAAGGGAAGTTCTTGCCGGTTAACTGCAAGCCCCTGGTGGGGAATCCCTGAATGAAGCTGCGTGGTAGGCCATTGCGGGGAAACCAAGTGGCCCACACTTGCGTCGGCATGGCTGTCGGCTCGGAATCCCACACGCCGCGCCCGAGATTCAGCACCAAGTAGCGGAACCACCAGGCGCCGCTGCCATCGGCTAGGCCGCAACGCAGAAACCAAACTTCATAGCGCCTCTTCAGACTGCGCTTTGAATACACGGCGTTCATTTGGTGCGCATTCACTCAAGGTCCCTGGCCGAGCGCGTTGGCTGTTTATTACGATATCGGATCGCAAAAACCAGTTATCAGAAATCAGGAAGACAAAATCTCGCTTGTTTTGCTTCATTGCTTCAGTGGTTCGACGTTCAAATACTTTCCAAACCAATTGAGCATTCGGTTTTGCATATCCACGCGGTGTTTTGCCTCTTGGAAGCCGTGAGGCTCTCGCGGGTAGAGCACCAGTTCCACGTCCACACCATACCATTTCAGCCCGCGATAGAGCTCTTGGCTCTGCCCCTGTGGATCGACAGTGTCCGCTTCACCCTGCAAAATGAGCGTGGGAGTTTTGGCGTTTTTCAGATACACGAACGGAGAACTGTTCAAGAATCCTTCCGGCTTTTCGTAAGGCACGCCCCAGAACCACTCGTCATAGGAAGGATGCTCCTCCGTGCCAAATTCCGAGATTAGGTTTGCCATACCTGCGCCCGAAACGGCCGCTTTGAAGCGCGTGGTCTGCGTCACGGCCCACTCCGCCATGTAGCCACCATACGACCAACCTCCGATACCTAACCGGTCGGGGTCGGCGATCCCCTTTGCGATAAGGTCATCCACTCCCATCATCACGTCCTTGAAATCACCGCCTCCCCAGTCCGCGCGGTTCATTTCGACAAACTTCTGTCCATAGCCGATCGAGCCGCGCACATTGGGATAAAAAACCGCGTACCCACGCGCGACCAGCAATTGGCCCCAGGGGTCAATGCGGTCTTCCCAATTGCCTGTGGGCCCGCCGTGGACCAACACCACGAGCGGCAGTTTTGCCTTACCGTCGTAGCCAGCGGGCTTAAGCAGAGCGGCTTCGATCTCCACACTGTCGAAGGACTTGTATTTGTAGAATTCGGGCGCGACCAGCGCGTGGTCCTGCCAGTTAGCGTTGATGTGGATAATCTGCTCAGCTTTGCCACTGGCGTTGCGCAGCCATAGCTCTTGAGGAGCAGTGGAGGTTTCGCCGACAAAGGCGATCTCTCCTGACGGCGCCACGCCAAACGGGCCTGGGTTTATGGGCAACTCTGGGCTTTCCTTCTTCTCTCCCTCACTGTTGTAGCCCACAAAGCGGTTGCGAAAGCCCTCCGCATATTCCGCGACAATCGATCCATCGTTGGCCCAGTGGTAGTTCAGGATCCGGCGATCAAGGCTTGCGCCCGTAAGGTTTCGCGCGGCTCCCCCCCTGACAGGAAGAAGAAAAAGGTCGTGCGGTTGCGGGCCATCCTCGCGGCAGCCAACGAAGCTGACCACCGCGCCGTCCGGGGAAACACGGATGGCGTTGAAGGGCCCGCGCGGCGCGAGGAGTTCATTCCTCTTGCCGTCTTTAACGTTGACCAGATAAATTCGCTCGGTATTGTGATCGGAGGCGGGGCGGTTGGTTGCGCTCACGACGATGCTCTGCCCGTCGGGAAGCCAGACCAGGTCCTTTATCTCCCAATTAGGTTCCGTCAGGGCTCGCGCTTCCTGCTTTGCTAATTCGAGGACACGAAGACGCGCGTGCTTCTTGTCCTTGTCCACGACGCGCGCGTCTTCCTTGTCCTTCTCCCTTTTTTCTTCGGCCTCGCTTTTCGGATCCGGAGAGAGGAAGGCAATCGCTTGCCCATCGGGTGACCAGGCGATTGAACTCACGTCCGCTTTTGCTTTGGTTACGACAACCCCTTCGCCGCCGCTGAGGCTCAGGATATAGATTTGCTGGTTGTCGCCGCGATTGGAGAGGAAGGCTAGCTTCTTGCCGTCGGGCGACCAGCGAGGGGAAGTTTCGGACATCTCCGAGTAGGTGATTTGTCTGCCTGTGTTGCTGGCTTTATCGTACAGCCAGATGTGGCGCGTACGCTTCTCGCCTTTGAGGGGATCGCTGACGACGAAGGCTACCTTTGATCCATCGGGGGAGAATTGCGGGTCTTGCAGGGCACGCAACTCCAGAAATGCTTCCGGGGACAGCGGCTTCTTCTCTGCTGCCGTGTCCTGAGCCAGGCAAGCGCTTCCGGCCGCGGCCGTTACTGCAAAGACCAACGCCAGTCCCAACTTGCCCATGCAGATTTTCTCCCTCAGGAGGAGGCTGCCAATGCGAACAGTGGGACTTTATTCGCGGCGCCCGGCACTGTCAACCTGAGCCGCGGTGTTTTTCGGCGTCTTGCAAGAGCGCGCACAAAAGAAGAACGGGAAGAGGCTAAGCTCTCCCCGTTCTGGAAGCGTTTTTCAATGTGCGCCGCTCGCTAGAAGCTGATCCGGAGACCAAACTCCATTGCTCTTGGCGTGTTTGCCTGCGCAGTCTGACCGTTATAAATACTGGTAAAGCCGCCGAGCCCGCCCCAATCAGGTGCGTCGCCAACGATCAGGTAGGGATCGGACAACTGGTTATGGTTGAAAAGATTCGAGAAAGTGGTCGAGAATTCAATGCTGACACGCTCTGTAATCATGATGTTCTTCTTAACACTAAAGTCCACGTTCCAGAAGGGCATGCCTCGCAGAATCCCGGCGCCTCCGCCGTCCGAGCCGTCAATGCCCAGAATGGGGTTCCGGAAGCACATGAAGGCTGCTCCCGGATTCTGGAACATGGAGGGGCCGTACAAGCTTGAGCCGTAAACTGCGTTACCACCCACGGGATTATTGTGTCGTGAGCTGCCGAAGTTATTCGGGCAGATGAGGACCGCGTTTTGTAACGCGGCGAAGCTGTTGCCTTCCCCTTCACCGAAGGACTGGCCGCCCCCGTAAACTTCGTTAGCCAGGGCGTCCGAAGGCTGCACCTCCAATGGCAATCCACTACCGATAGTGATAATGGGCGCAAACGACCAACCACCCGCGATGTGTCCAAGCAAGCCGTGCTGGCCTTTGTAGAACGATGGTTGGTAGACAAGGAATGTGTTGAACAGGAACTTGCGGTCCCAGGGTTGCAGTCCGTAGGCGGAGTGTAGGTTATAGGCATCCGGAACGGTAAGTTGACTGGACGCCTGAACTTGCGAACCTGTGCCCAGTGCTTTTCCATAAGTGAAATTGCTCTGCAGGGTCATGCCGTGCCATTGCGACATCTTGAGAGAGATGAACCCTGCATTGTAGTTTCCATAGCCCAGGCTGGCATTCATGCCCACGCCGGTGTTCAACTGACCGTTGGCCCCGCAATAGGTCGGCACGGCGGGCGTGCCGCAATCCAGCGGAGCGCCCGCGCTGGGGAGGGGCGTGTTCATCATCGTCCGTGCGAAGTTGAAATTGCCATTATCCAGATCACTCCAGATAGACCAGAGGTTGTTCTGTTGGATGTTGCCGGTACCTGTATTGCCTTCAGTCGCGGCCACCGCTTGGGTGCAATTCGCGTAGCCGGCACAGTAGGCTGGATTCAAGGCCGCCTTAAAGAATGGTTGGTCCTGCACTGCTGCCAGGTTACCGGCGCAGCCACCGCCAGCAAGACCTGCGTTGCCGCCGCAGTATTGCCAGACCATCTGGCCATAGGCTTTGGCGAACGATTGGCCTCCCTTGGTCATCATGTAGGGCACGGCGTTGAGGTTGATGGGTTGGAATTCGTGCGTAATCTTCCGGCCGATGTAGCCAACTTCGACCGAAATCTTGCTGTTAATCTGCCGTTGCACGGTGAAATCAAATTGCTGACTCATGCTGGGCCGGAAATTTGGATCCAGGCCTTCCCCGGCGCCGGCGGCGATCGCATTGACACCAGGAAAGTCCGGCTGGGGTAGAGTCGGGCTCGCTGCAGGAAGTGGTGCCACCAAGCCATTGAAACCACCTGCCGTCGGGCCAATGCGGAAAGCAGTGACGGGCGTGCCAGACCCCCCACTGCAAGTACCATCCGCCAACGGGCCCAAGCACTGCACGGCTTGGATGAGGCCAGTGCCCAGCAGCGGCACCAGGACCAAATCCACGCCGTTGAGACGACCGTAAAGGATACTGTAACCGCCGCGAACGACCGTCGTACTTCGCCCAAACAGATCGCCGAGTAGACCGGAGTCGAAGCTTGGACTCCATGCGGCAGCTACGCGGGGGCTAAAGGACTTGTAGAAGGGGTTGTAAGGGTACTTGGGGTGGCCAGCTGCATTCCCCACGAGGGTAAAGCCTACTTCGGGATTGTAAACTTGGCCCGCCAACGCTGCGCTTTCGCGCGCGTTCAAATAGGCCTGGGTGTCGACAGGCTTGCTGTTTGCATCCACAAACAGAACCTGTTTGCCTTTTGCCTCCACGGGCGGCATTTCCAGCGTCCAACCCAAACCATAGGTCAAGGTGAACGTTGGCTTCACGCGCCAGGAATCGCTGAAATACAAGTTGTAGAAGGGAATGGTGCTCTGGTCAAACGCGGGGGTGTTCGGGGGGTTCAGCGTCAGATTCGGGCCTGTGCGGGTGTAAGCGATTTGCGTGAGACTAGGTATCCCCAGCACGATCGCGTAGTCACGCTGCCAGGCGGACCCAAGGCCTGCTGGGGTAAAGCCCGTCATGTTCAAGCCATTGGTCCCGCCCGCGCCTGCACCTGAGCCCAGCGCGTAGACTGTCTGATAGTTAATGCCGCCGCCGTTATCGGTGCGCTGATGATAGTCCCAATTGTGCTGGTAAGTTCCCCCAAACTGGAAGAAGTGCGTGCCCTTCAGCCACGTAACGTCGTCGCGAATCATGTTGTCCTGGCCGTCCCAGAATCGGGTGCGAACGTTTTGCGTGTCCAGGTTAAGCGGAGCTAGCACGTTCGTAGAGGATTCGCCAAAGGGTTCCAACGCGCCGGCCAATCCGGCGACTTGCGGCTGCTGGCCATGCGAGGCGCGAGCCCAGTAATTGCGCAGGTAGCTGTAGTGGAAGTTGTTGGTTACATTGTTGGTTATGTTCGTCGAGAGACTGGCCGTAAGGTACCACGGCACTTGCGGGCGAGAGGCTGCCGACGCGGGGACTCCTAACTTGTCGCCCGGCACAAAACCCCCGATGTCCACTTGATTCGATGTGGCCCTGGTCATTTTGTAGTAGCGGTAAGTCGCATAAAAGTGCCACTTCGATCCAAAGTCGTGGTCTAGGCGGGCCACACCGATGTTGTCGCTCCAAGGCAAGGCCATGTTGGCTCGGAAAGCCAACACATTCAAACCGTCGCAACGGCTTAGACCCAGGCACGCTGTTCCTTGGTTGGAAAGGGGCATGAATTGCTGCCACATCGCCTGAACGGTGGGACTTATTCCCAGGCCCAGCGGGTCAAGTGTTTTGCCCGACCCCGGATAGGTCGTACCAGGGACCAAGGCTCCAATGGCAGGGGCGCTCGATGGATAGGTCGTGGGCCCTGGGTTCAGGTTGTAAACCGTTCCTTTGAACTGTAGCAGTCCGAGCTCCATCCCGACGGATGGAACCGATCTGGTACGGGTGCTTGAGTTCGGGAAACGGAAACCTTCGTAATTGGCGAAAAGATACCACTTCCCACCAAGAACATTTTTCCAGATCACGGGACCGCCGATGGATCCGCCAAAACGATTGAAATGGTAGCTGGGAATGGGCGTGTTAGAGGCGTTGTTGTCAAAGGTGTTCGCATTCCAGTTGTTGTCCAGGTAGTATTCGTAGCCCGTGCCGTGCCAATTATTGGTGCCGCGCTTGGTTACCATTTGCACCTGGGCGCCTGCGGAACTATTGAAGTCCGCAGTCTGGTTCGTCGTTCCCACTGAAAATTCCTCAATACTGTCCACTGGAGTCGGCATCACGCCTGTCGGCCCGCCACCGCCGGGAGCGCCGCTTACACCAGTAGCTGTGACAAAGCTGTTGACGATGCCGCCGCTTGGGTCGCCCGCGAAGCTGGGAGTGTACGTATTCTGGGTGCCGTCCATGTCGCTGGAGTTATTGCCGCCATCCAGTTGGTACGAGTTCTGATCCTGGTTTGCTCCGGCCACGCTGCCGTCCGGGGCAACACCCGGTTGAAGTGTGACGAAAGTGCTCACGTCGCGTCCCAAACCGGGCAAAGAATTCAATGCAACCCCGGTGATAGTATTGCCAATAGTGGCGTTCATGGTCTGCAATTCCGTGTTGGTCGCGACGACCTCGATCGACTCGGTCGACGAGCCAATTTGCAGGACGGCGTTGAGCGTGCGAGTCGAACCAACGGTAACTTCCTGGTCGCTGAACTTGGCCACGCGGAAGCCCGACTTGGTAATTGTCACGTTGTAAGTTGCGGGCACCACGCTTGAGAAAACATACCGGCCTGCGTCGTTGGTGGTCGCAGTTCGCTCAACGTTTGTATTGTTATCGGTCAAAGTAACCGTTGCACCGACAACCGCCGCACCCGACGGATCGGTGACGGTTCCATCAATGTGACCAGTACCCGCTACCTGCGCATTTACACCCAGCGGTGCCAGAAGGCAAACCAAACCGAACGAGATAAGGAAAAAGGCAACCCACTTCCTGTTTGAAAGGAAACACATAGAACCCTCCCCATTGAAGAGAAAAAACACATCCCCACCGGATTCACAAACCAGCACCGGGCAATTGCCACCTTGTGTACGCCTGGTGGGTGTCCTTGTCAAGAACAAAAATGCTTTTTCCTATATCGGAATCACTTCTAAACGGGAAATTATCTCCGTGACAGAAGTAATGTAACTTCATCCTTGTTGATTTCCATAGTTCCCAGCAGTTTTTCATAGATTATTAAAGGCACCGCAAGGTCCATGCTTATTGCGGCTGCTACGCGGCCTCGGCTACAATCCTTCGTTTGCACCACAAAGAAATGAGACTTCTAGAGACGCGATGCGCGATATCCAGCTCCACAACACGCTGTCCGGCAAGGTCGAGTCCTTCGTGCCGCAAAAGGCCGGCGAAGTGCGCATGTACACCTGCGGCCCCACGGTGTACGACTACGCGCACATCGGCAATTTCCGCACCTTCGTTTTTCAGGACATCCTGCGGCGGTTCCTGAAGCTACGCGCCTTTAAGCTGATGCACGTGATGAACCTGACGGACGTGGACGACCGCATCATTACCAATGCGGCCACCGCCGGAGTCGGCATCCGCGAATACACTGAAAAATTCGTCCAGGCCTTCTCTGCTGATTGCCGCGCTTTGAGCGTGGAATCACCAGAACACTGGATTCGCGCGACCGATCACATCGATGATATGGTCGCCCTTATCCAGAAGCTGCAGAAGAATACCTACACGTATCCAAGCGAAGGCTCGATTTACTACCGCATCGCCAAGTTCAAGGATTACGGCAAGCTCTCCAAAATTGACCTGTCCGGCATCCAGGTCGGCGCGCGCGTGGATAACGACCGCTACGAAAAGGAGAGCGCGCGCGATTTCGCCCTCTGGAAGGCACCGAAGCCCGGCGAACACTTCTGGGAAACAGCGATTGGGATTGGCCGGCCGGGCTGGCACATCGAATGCTCCGCCATGGCCATGAAATATCTTGGTGAGACGCTGGACATTCACACCGGGGGTATTGATCTCGCTTTCCCTCATCACGAAAACGAAATCGCGCAGAGCGAGGCGGCCACGGGAAAGAAGTTCGTGCGCTACTGGTTGCATGCGGAGCATCTGCTTGTCGAAGGCGAAAAAATGTCCAAATCCCTCGGCAACTTTTTCACGTTGCGCGATCTCTTTGCCAAGGGCTACAAACCTTCCGCGCTCCGATTTGCCCTGGCGAGCGTGCCCTACCGTCGCCAATTGAATTTCACGTTTGATGGCTTGCAACAAGCCACCAGCTCCGTCGAACGCTTGCGCAATTTTGCGGCCCGCCTGAAGCAGGAGAAATTTCCAGCAGGGAAGCAGCGTGGCTTTGCCGAGCGCATCGCCAAAGCCGCGGACGATTTCGACGCCGGCCTTTCCGATGATCTCAATACCGCGCAGGCGCTCGCGGCTATCTTCGATTTCCTTCGCGACATGAATATCGCCATGGACAAAGGCGAGTTCCGCCAGGGCGACGTTGCTGGGGCACAGAAATTGCTCACGGATTTCGACACGGTATTCGCCGTTCTCGAAGATAACGATGGCGAGAAGCTGAAAGCCCTCGGTTATGCCACCGGGACGGATGGCGTCGATGACTCCGAAATCGAAAAACTCGTTGCGGAACGCCAAGCTGCCCGCCAGCGGCGCGACTTTGCGGCCAGTGACCGCATCCGCAAGGAACTCGGCGAGCGTGGTATAATTCTGGAAGATATAAAGGACGGCAGCGTCCGCTGGAAACGCAAATGAGGCACTTTCACTTTCTTAAACATGACCGCGTCGCCGTCGGCCCTCGCGTCCCGCGCAAGTTCCGCCCCGCGAACCTGCGCCCGAGTCTATACAGCGTAGATTAAGCCCCCCATCTCAGCAGGTTGCGCTGGATTCTTCTTTCGCGCACAAACCTGCCCTCTCTCTCACCCTCGGCTATAACCTCGACAGGGCTCAAAATTTTGGAGGAATCATGATTACGGCTACAGAAACAAAACTTCCCCGGATCAACATGACGTTGCCCGGCCCAAAGTCCCAGCAAGTGATTGACTGCGACGCGAAATTCATTTCGCCCTCGCTTTCGCGCGACTATCCGCTCGTTGCCGAGCGCGCCCACGGCGCCATCGTTGAGGATCCTGACGGGAATGCCTTCCTGGATTTTGCGGCAGGCATTGCGGTCTGCTCGACGGGCCATTGCCACCCGCACGTGGTACAGGCTATCCAGAAGCAGGCCGCCGAACTCATCCACATCGCCGGAACAGATTTCTATCATCGCCACATGCCACAACTGGCAGAGCGGTTGGTGGCCACGATGCCGAAGTCGCATCGATACAAGGTGTTCTTTGGCAACTCCGGCACGGAGGCGGTGGAAGGAGCCATCAAGCTGGCGCGCTATCACACCAGGCGCGACAAGCTGATCGCTTTCTACGGTTGCTTCCATGGACGCACACTTGGCTCCCTCTCGCTGACGGCCTCGAAGAACACGCAACGGAAACACTTCGGGACCTTGCTCGGCGGCGTCGAGCATATTCCTTACCCCTATGCCTACCGCTGCGCGCTCGGCCACACCAACGAAACCTGCGGCGGCGAGATCATTGAGCTGCTCGAGCAGCAGATCTTCAAGCGCCTGTTCGCGCCGGAAGAGGTCGCGGCGATCATCGTCGAGCCTATTCAGGGCGAAGGCGGTTTCATTCCCGCGCCGGCATTTTTCCTGCAGGAATTGCAGCGCCTGTGCAACAAGCACAGCATCATGCTTATCCTGGATGAAGTGCAAGCGGGCATGGGCCGCACCGGAAAAATGTGGGCTTACGATCACGCTGGGATCACGCCGGACATCGTCCTTACCGCGAAGGGCATTGCCAGCGGCATGCCCATCAGCGCATTCATCGCCAAGGAAAGCGTGATGCAGTGGAAGCCCGGCTCGCACGGCACAACCTATGGCGGCAATCCCGTTTGCGTCGCTTCCGCGCTCGCCACTCTCGACCTTATCGAGGGCGGCTTGATGGCCAATGCGCAAAAGATGGGTGATTACATCTTCGGCAAGATCAACGATTGGCCCAAGCGTTTCAAGATCGTCGGCGATGTCCGCGGCAAGGGCCTGATGATCGGCGTGGAGATCGTTCGCGACCAGCGCACCAAGGAAAAAGCCGCGAACCTGCGCGACAAGGTCGTCGTCGGCGCATTCCACAAAGGCCTGCTCACGCTTGGTTCGGGTGAAAACTCTATCCGCATGTCCCCCCCGCTCATCATTGATGAAGAACAAGCCGACTGCGCCGTTCGCATCATGGAAGAGAACCTCCGGGAAGCGGAGAAGGCTATGTAGCCCTAGTGTGCGGCGGCTTGCCGCCGCTTTTCCGCCGGCATTGTCTGCGCCAAGCCCACAATCTCGTGGCGGCAGAGAAAACTGCGCGCCACGGGATTTGTATTTATACTATGAAGTTTAATATGGATAAAGTAGTACCACTCTAGTGATGTTGGCTCGTATCGGATTTCCACTTGTGAAGTGGCAGTCGCGTCATGGTCTTCGGGATGAAGCTGCTCCCACACCCAAGGAGCAAAAGAACGAGGCACTACGGACCGGCGTGCGGAGGGAAACCTTTGCTTACTGGTTTCTGCGGCGCCTCGGCTATATCTTCATCGCCCGAAACTATATGCCGGCGCATACTAAGAGGGCCTCATCGGCTGCGATCGCGTCACGCGCCCTTGTCGAAGTCCGCACACGCCTAACCGAAAGGGGCAAACCCGCTCTTCCGGAATTGAGCATCACCAAGGAGAAACACGAGGACTTGGTTCGTACCGCGCACTACTTCCTTCGCCAGCGCCACCTCAAGGGGTGCCCCGGGCGCTTTGCATCCACAGGAGACTCTTGCTACATTGCGTTGTTTGCTTCAGACTCTTTAGCGGGGTAGTGTACAAGTATGGGTTCGGAGGGTTGGCTTGCCGGAGTTACGTAAGGATCCAATTACAGGACGCTGGGTGATTATTTCTACCGACCGCGGAAAACGGCCGATGGATTTCCTGCGGGAGACCGTGTTTCCCGGGAAGCCCGTGAATTGCCCCTTCTGTCCCGGGAATGAGGCGAAGACCCCGCCGGAGATTCTGGCGTACGGGCGCAATGGCACTGGAGCAAACACCTCGGGATGGAGCATCCGCGTGGTGCCGAACCGTTTTCCTGCCCTTGGGATCGAGGGCGAACTGGATCGCGAAGGCGAGGGCCTCTTCGACAAGATGAACGGGATTGGGGCGCATGAAGTCGTGATCGAAACGCCCGAGCACCAGACGACGCTCGCGAAGTTGCCGCAGAAGGCGGTGGAAGATGTCCTGTGGGCCTATCGCGATCGCATGCTGGATCTAAAGAATGACAAGCGCTTCCGCTATGTCTTGATTTTCAAGAATCACGGGGAAGCCGCGGGCGCCTCGGTGGAACACCCGCATTCACAACTGATTGCCCTGCCGATTGTGCCGCGTCGCGTGCGCGAGGAAGTGGACAACTGCTGGCATTACTACGACGAAAAAGAGCGCTGTATTTTCTGCGACATTATCCGGCAGGAGCGCGACACCGGGGAACGGGTCATCGGGGAAAATGATCACTTCATTACCCTGGCTCCATACGCCCCGCGTTTCCCGTTCGAGATGTGGCTGCTGCCGAAGGCTCACGGATCGGCTTATGAAAACAATCAGAGCTCGATGTACGCGAGCCTGGCCCAAATGCTGAAAGACACCCTGATGCGCATGGATGCGGTGCTGGATCGCCCTGCATTTAATTTCATGATCCACACGTCGCCCATCGGGGAAGAGATTAACGACCATTATCACTGGCACATCGAGATCATCCCCAAGCTGACGAAGGTCGCGGGCTTCGAGTGGGGCACTGGGTTCTATATCAATCCGACACCTCCGGAAGAATCGGCTCGCTTCCTACGCGAAGCACAGATTGAAGAGCCCGCGAAGAAATAGTTCCACAGAACGAACTCTTGCCTGAAAAACAAAAGGGCGGTCGCTGACAGACACGGAAGATTTTCGTTATACTAGGATTAACGGCGCGGTACCCAAGTGGTAAGGGAGAGGTCTGCAAAACCTTTATGCGTGGGTTCGATTCCCACCCGCGCCTCCAAATTTTAAGTGTACGGTCCGAAGACATCCTTTACAGAACGTTCCTAAGACATACTTTACACCTTTGGGCCAAAAGGGTTGTTTAGGGGTTGCAGAGTCTTCTCCTCCAAATCGATATAACCGAGATCATAGTCCATAAAACTAACCAGCCAGATACCGTCGTCGACCTCTTTGATGCCCACAGCTTGACCCGCGAGAGAAGTGCTGAGATTGATTTTCTTTTTGTAGATACAGATTCTTCCGCAGCAGGTGACCAGAGCTGTCCGATCGTGGAAAGGATAGGAGAGTTCTCCGATGCCGCGATAAGGCCGCGTAGAAGGTTTGTAGATGTCGGCGGGGTATTTCATGTCGAGAGCTTCATGGGGGCGCTCGTTGTTGAATTCATGAACGAAGGCATCGAACTTCGCTTGTTGCTGAAGGAAGTTGGAACCTGCGGGCCTGGTAGCTTCCATTTTTAAGGTTCGATGCATGCGTTCATGGCGACCGTTCTGTTGCGGATGGCCGGGCTGGATACGCTCGATAGTGATGCCGAGCCTGAGCCACCAAACGGAGAGCCTACTTAGGTTGAAGAGACTATTGGGTGAGGCAAAGGGAACGCCGTTGTCGGAGCGAATGGCTTGAGGCAAGCCGCGTTCCTTGAACAAACGCTCAAAGGCGGTAAATGCAGCCTGTTCCTTGACGGATTCCATGGCTTCGCAAAGCAAAAGGTAACGGCTGGCGTGGTCTGAGACGGTAAGGGGGTAGCAATATCTTTTATCTCCCAGCAGGAACTCGCCCTTGTAGTCGGTGCACCACAAAGCATTCGGAGTAAGCCCTGGGGATAAGGGGGTACCCTCGGATTTTGTGCGAGAGTGTCTTGGCCGCACAACTAGGCCATGGCGGTCCAGGATGGCGTGGATGGTGCTGCAAGCGGGTACCCGGACATCGTTGGGCAGCTTGCGTAACAACCGATCCCTAAGCT